>Ga0334889_1000807_pt1 | contig 45520 bp, 58 predicted proteins | sample GraSluR1_MG_2_FD_207222 | JGI IMG/M metagenome (GOLD analysis project Ga0334889, IMG submission 207222) | Sludge microbial communities from methane-producing bioreactor in Wageningen University, Netherlands - Granular Sludge_8_08-R1 | ecosystem: Engineered > Bioreactor > Anaerobic > Unclassified...
TTTGCGCTTCCACCACACCCCCCCCAAAAACCACAAGAACCGTCCCCCTGGTCCTGAGCGAGCCTGTGTCAAAAAAAATTTCCTTGTTGCGCAGTCTCTTTCTACTGTGTACTATTTTCTTTTTTGTTTTCAGGGAGCTCTGATTTGGCTACTCCGGCAAATATTGCATAAGCTATTTTTGACTGGTAAGTATCATCTGTCAGGAGCCTGGCTTCCTGAGGATTGGAAATAAACCCGACTTCAATCAGAACCGCAGGCATATCCACTTTATTCAGGACATAATAATTGCCTGCTCCTGCCTTACGCTTAGTATTCCCCAAAATATTACTTAATTCCTCCTGTATTGTTTCAGCAATGAGCTTGCTTTTTTCACTGCCTGGTTTATAAAATGTCTGGGAACCTGACCATTCTGTACCTGGGACGGCATTGGTATGAACGCTCAGAAAAAGGTCTGCCTGAGCCTTATTTGCCCTTTCCACCCGGTTTTTCATGTCTTCTTGCTTGCGTTCTCTGATAGTGCCGCTGAATTCATCTCCTGCCAGGTCGCTCTCATTTTCTCTCAGGAGGATTACCATAGCCCCGGCCTGGCTTAAATTGTTAGCCAGCTTTTTCCCTATTTGCAGAGTAATATCCTTTTCAACAGCTTCCCCCCTGGAGGCACCGGAATCTATTCCTCCATGTCCCGGGTCTACGACAATAAGCTTGTTGGCTATACCGTATGAAAGCACCGTATCTTCTGATTCCTCTTCTGTAATTATTACCAGAAAGGAAAATACTGATAAAAGCAATATTGCAATTAATACCCTGACCTTCTTTTTTGAGATAAAATAAGCCTTATCTCTAAGCAACAGGTCTGCCCCCTTGATTTTAAAGTTTCTATTCCTTATATATGTCTTTTAAATGGTTTTTATAAGAAAACTTTGCTTTTTACGTAAAAAAACCTCCTCGAAATGAGGAGGTTTTAGCTTGCCAAAAAGCTACCAGAGCGAGCAAAAAAGGCGAAGGTCAAGGAATTACTTAAACGCCGCGATTGAGGCGTACACGTAGTACGTTGATTGAGCGGCGTTTGAGTGATGACACAGAGATTCACCTTTTTTGACGGTCTGAAACCTCCTCGAAATGAGGAGGTTTTAGCTTGCCAAAAAGCTACCAGAGCGAGCAAAAAAGGCGAAGGTCAAGGAATTACTTAAACGCCGCGATTGAGGCGTACACGTAGTACGTTGATTGAGCGGCGTTTGAGTGATGACGCAGAGATTCACCTTTTTTGACGGTCTGAAACCTATTAGCGTTTTGAATATTGCGGTGCTTTCCTGGCTTTGTGAAGTCCGTACTTTTTTCTTTCTTTCATTCGAGGGTCACGAGTCAAGAACCCTGTTCTTCTCAGTTGAGGCCTAAGATCAGGATCAGCCTTGATTAATGCCCGGGCAATACCCAGTTGAACAGCACCTGCCTGTCCGGTAACTCCACCGCCATGTACACGGCAAATAATATCAAACCTGCCGTTCATTTCAGTAAGTTCCAGCGGCTGTTGCACAATAAGGCGGCTGGTCTTATTGGGAAAGAAATTTTCGAAATTCCTGTCATTTATAACAATGTTACCATTTCCGGGTAACAGCCTTACCCTCGCTATTGCTTTTTTCCTTCTTCCTGTTCCCCAGTATTGAAGCTTTGCCATTCTGATCCTCCTTACCCTCTAAGCTCGCGAACTTCCGGCTTTTGAGCCTGATGGGGATGTTCGCTTCCTCTATATACCTTGAGCTTTTTAATTATTTTTCTTCCCAGGCGATTATGCGGGAGCATTCCCTTTACTGCTGCTTCTATGGCCTTTTCAGGCTTTTTCTGCAATAATGTCCTATAATCCATTTCTTTTAACCCGCCTGGATAACCGGTGTGATAGCGATACATTTTCTGGTTTAATTTATCTCCGGTGAGTTTAATTTTCCCAGCATTAATAATTATCACAAAGTCACCGGTATCAACATGGGGAGTATAAGTTGCTTTGTGCTTTCCTCTTAAAATAGAAGCAACTTCAGAACACAACCTCCCCAGTGTTTGATTACTGGCATCTATAACATACCATTTGCGGTCTACTTCGGCTGTCTTTGCCATATAGCTTTTCACGCTTTTCCCTCCTGTACCTCAATAGCTATGGGATTTCCCTTGCTTTCTCTATGATTATGTCTGTCAACGGGGCGGGAGACAGGCAGAACTTTCGAGACTACCTTTTAATATTAGCCAAATTTCAAGGCTCATGTCAAGGACACAATTGCTTTTTGCAAAATTTTTGTTTGGTAAAAAGTTATTTTATTAAAAACTATCCTCATGATATATCACTTCCCAAAGGTATAGACCCTGCGGTAATGCTGTTGCCCCTGCCAAAGCCCGGTTTTGTCCTTCAATAATATACTTGATATAATCAGCAGGGTATTTTTTCTGTCCTATTTCCAGCAGTGTCCCTATAATAATTCTCACCATATTATACAAAAAGCCGTTGGCCTCTATTTCCATTTTTAGAAATGGTCCATCCTGAAACAAGCGGCAGTTGCTTATTGACCTTTCGAAACTTTTCACCGAGGACCCGCTGGCACAAAAGGAGCGAAAATTATGTGTGCCTTCCAGGAACCTGCACGCATCTCCCATTGCTGCAATATCCAGGATATCTGAATTACAGAGTGCATAGTTTCTTAAAAAGATGCGGCCTTTTTTGCCCCGGTAAATCAGATAGGTATATTTCTTTTTAATGGCATCAAAACGCGGATGAAAAGTAGAAACAGCTTCTTGACTATCCAAAATACAAATATCCGGCGGCAATATACTGTTCAGGGCAAATTGCCATCTATCTGCCGGAATACTTGAGCAAGTATCAAAGGCAATAACCTGGCCCAGGGCATGCACTCCAGTATCGGTACGCCCTGCACCTATAATTGATACCCTTTCTCCGATAAGCTTGAAAATACTATTCTCCAATTCAGCCTGTATGGTATGGGCGTTATTCTGAATCTGAAATCCATGATACCTGCTGCCATCATATTCTATAATCATCTTGATTCTTTTCACTATGCCTATTCTCCCTTTTTCTCTCAAGAAAGGTACAGCAACGCCTACTGTATAACAAGCTTTTGTTTCTGTCCCCCGGATAAAAGATAAGGAGGATATTATTATAATCCTCCACTGATACCATTCTCAGAGCAGTATCTACTCTTTGCTGTATTATATTTGGAGCTAAACTAATAAGAAACTGTTGTTATTGATCTTTCTTATCTACAAGCTCCAATATTGCCATAGGCGCACCATCGCCTTTACGGTAACCAGTCTTAATAATCCTGGTATAGCCTCCCTGGCGTTCGCTGTACCTTTCTGCCAGATCGGTAAATAGTTTATGCAATACAGAATCACTCATGAGAAACGAATTTGCCTGCCTTCTGGCATGTAAGTCTCCTCTTTTGCCCAGAGTGATCATTTTCTCCGTAAGTTTTCTTATCTCTTTAGCCCTTGTTTCAGTGGTTGTTATTTTTTCACACTCCAACAAGGAAGTTACTGAATTTCTGAGCATAGACCTTCTGTGATCGCTTCTCAGGCCCAGTCTACGGTAAGTCAAAAGGGGCCCCTCCTTTCTAATCCTCTGCTTTTTTAAATGATAGATTCAATTCCTGGAGCTTTCTTTCGATTTCTTCCAGGGATTTCTGACCCAGGTTCCTTATTTTGCTCATTTCTTCACGGTTCTTCTCGATAAGATCCCCGACTGTATTGATATTGGCTCTCTTCAAGCCATTGGATGCCCGAACTGAAAGTTCCAGTTCTTCTATTGACATTTCCAGGACCTTATCTTTTTTCTCTTCTTCTTTTTCAACCAGAATTTCCACTTCAGCATAAGTATCATCGATTTCCGTAAACAGCTTCAAATATTCAATTAATATCTGGGCTGACAAACTTATCGCTTCTTCCGGGCTTATGCTTCCATTGGTCCATACTTCCAGGGTCAGGCTATCATAGTCTGTTCTTTTGCCTACTCGAGCATTGTCTACAGTATAGTTTACTCTGCTAACCGGTGTATATATTGAGTCTATCGGTACTAAACCTACTATTTCATCATCTTTATTTGCCTGCTGATCTGCACTGACATAACCTCTGCCTCGCTCTACCGTCATTTCCATTTCTATTTTTCCGTCCTCATCCAAACTGGCAATATGTAAGTCTGGATTCAGGATTTCGACCTCCGCATCTTCCTGGATATCGCGAGCAGTGAGATCCTTTTTACCGGATTGCTCCAATCTGATAATTTTACGTTCATTCCCATCATATTTTAGAACCAGTTTTTTGATGTTCAGTATTATCTCAGTTGTATCTTCGAGAACACCTGGAATAGTGGAAAATTCATGCAAAACCCCATCAATTTTGATTGATGTAACCGCAGCTCCAGGCAAAGATGATAATAGCACCCTGCGCAAAGAATTACCCAGGGTTGTACCATATCCTCTTTCCAGTGGCTCAATAACAAATTTACCGTAGTTATTTTCGGCTTGTTTCTCGATACACTCAATACGAGGTTTTTCCATCTCTAGCATTAATCTATCCCCTCCTTACGCTTAGAGGTTTTTATCTAGAATAAAGCTCAACTATTAGCTGCTCGTTAACCAGGGTATCAATCTGTTCTCTAATAGGATAAGCCAGAATAGTCCCGGTCAGGTTTTCCACATCAACACTCAACCATTCCGGAGGAGTCTTGTAGGTAGCCGCATCTTTTATCTCCAGAAATTTTGGAGAAGATTTGCTGCTTTCCTTAACCTGAATTATATCGCCTACTTTAACCATCATTGAAGGAATACTGGCTTTTTTACCATTAATGGTAAAATGCCCATGATTCACCAATTGACGGGCTTCCTTCCTTGAAGAAGCTAATCCCAGCCTGTATACAACATTATCAAGGCGTCTTTCCAAGAGGATTAAGAGGTTTTCCCCGGTGATGCCCTGTTTCCTGTCAGCCTTTTTGAAATAATTGCGGAATTGCTTTTCCATCAGACCGTAGATCCTGCGTGTCTTTTGCTTTTCTCTCAACTGTAAACCATATTCACTTGGTTTCTGCCTGCGTCCTTTGCCATGAGCACCTGGTATATAGGGTTTCCTCTCCAGAGCACATTTTTCCGAATAACACCTGTCTCCTTTGAGGAATAATTTTTCCCCTTCCCTGCGGCACTGGCGACAAACTGAGTCAGTATATCTTCCCACTTATACCACGACCTCCTTAAACTCTTCTTCTCTTGGGTGGTCTGCATCCATTATGTGGAATAGGAGTTACATCCTTAATTGCACTTACTTCCAGACCCGTAGCCTGTAAAGATCTGATGGCAGCCTCGCGTCCTGCCCCCGGTCCTTTTACATAGCATTCAACTTCTTTCAGGCCATGTTCCATAGCAGCCTTGGCAGCTGTTTCTGCAGCCTGCTGGGCAGCAAAGGGAGTGCTTTTCCTGGAACCCTTGAAGCCGACTGTTCCGGCACTGGCCCAGGATATTGCGTTCCCGTGTTTATCAGTAATAGAAATCATCGTATTGTTAAAGGTCGATTTGATATGGGCTATGCCGTGCTCAATATTCTTTTTTTCACGCCTCTTAACCCTCGTCGTTGTTCGTCTGGCCACTTAATTATCTCCTTTCTATGACTATTTTTTCTTCCCGCCAGCGGTTCTCTTTGGTCCTTTGCGTGTTCGGGCATTGGTTTTGGTTTTCTGTCCTCTAACCGGTAAACCACGACGATGACGAATTCCTCTGTAACAGCCCAGATCCATCAATCTCTTAATATCCATGCTTACCTGTCTGCGCAAGTCACCTTCAACTTGAAAAGTTCTTTCTATTATTTCTCTTAATTTGGAAACTTCATCTTCTGTAAGATCCTTTACTCTAGTATCAGGATTTATACCTGCTTCTGCCACTATTTTCCTTGAAGATGATTTTCCTATACCGAATATATAGGTAAGAGATACTTCTACCCTTTTGTCCCGGGGCAAGTCTACACCAGCTATTCTAGCCAAATTTATTCACCTCATTTCTTAATTTTGAATTCTGAATTCTTGATTTTGAATTATAGTAGAAAAAAGCTCCGCTCTTTTCATCTATATATAAGGAAAACGCATGTTTTCCTTCCTTAATTAATAATTAAAAATAACAATTAATAATTGCGCGCAGCGAAGCGCCTAGCCTTGTACTTGTTTGTGCTTGGGGTTTTCACAAATAACCATAACTTTTCCTTTACGTTTGATTATTTTGCACTTTTCACACATAGGTTTTACTGATGGTTTAACCTTCAAGACTTTTACCTCCTTAATTTTCAAAACAGAATAGGCTTTATCTTTCCAAGCTTCATTGCTCATAACATATAATGTCGGCATCTCCTGCCTTTTTACTTAAAACGGTAGGTTATTCTTCCGCGATTTAAATCATAGGGCGATAATTCCACCATTACCCGGTCTCCGGGCAGTATCCTGATAAAGTTCATTCTCATCTTTCCAGATATGTGGGCAAGGACCTTATGGCCGTTTTCCAGTTCAACTCTGAACATGGTATTGGGCAGCGGTTCTAAAACTTTGCCCTCAACTTCAATTACATCTTCCTTAGCCATTTACCAGACCTCCTTCCCCTCTGTTTCTCTTTTCTCCCTGATTTTCTTCAGGTTTTTTTTGATTACATGGTTTGCCGGAATATCGCCCTTACTGAGATAATCGCGAACATCTTCTGCCACAATATTTGTCCATTGAATATGCTTGATATTTTTTATTTTGGGATTCTCTATCTTTCTCAAATCGCCGTCTGCCACAACCACATAGTTATCCTTTATCAAATCGATAACTACAAACATTTTGCCTTTATCCCGGCCCGATTTGGAAAATACAACTCTGCCCAAGTTTTTAGCCAGTATACTGGATCACCCCCATTAATAAAGGTGAGAAACTCAGCCCCGTTTTTAATTGACAAAGTTAGTCTAAGGCTCATACCGGGTTACCAAAAATAAGGTTACGGTACCTGGAATATGAAATATTTTCTTAGCCATCTATCCTGGCAGTTATACTTATTGAACTTATAACCCCTGCAGGATTTCCTTGATTTCATAAAAAACTTCTCGGCTGTCCCGGTTACCATCTATGTTATAAAGCACCTTATGTTTATCATAATAGTCCAGCAATGGACTGGTTTGTTCCTGATAAACCAGCAGTCTATTTTTAACCGTTTCTCCCCGGTCATCGCTGCGTTGAATTAATTCTCCCCCGCATTTATCACATATACCCGGCCTGGTAGGAGGGCTATAGCTGGTATTATATACCGTTTTACATTCCTTACAGGAAATTCTGCCTGACAACCGTGCAATCAGAATATCCTGGGGAACTGAAATATTTATTGCCGCCTCTACCTTCCTGCCCGTTTTCTGTAAAACCCTTTTCAGGGCTTCAGCCTGCACTGTGGTACGTGGAAAACCATCCAGCAAAAAACCCTGAAGACAATCTTTGCGGGCCAGTCTTTCTTCAACTATAGCAATTGTAAGCTCATCAGGAACCAGTTTTCCTGCATTCATATATTCCTGAGCCTTTTTCCCTAATTCTGTTCCCTGACTTACTGCTTCCCGAAAGATATCTCCTGTAGAAATGTGCGGAAGCGAAAATTCAGCTTTCATAAAGTCGGCCTGCGTTCCTTTTCCCGCACCTGGAGGCCCCATAAGAACAATATTCACTCTTATCATCTCCTATTTTACAAAGCCTTCATAACTGCGTAACAATAAGTGCGATTCTATCTGTTTCATGGTATCCAGAGCCACCCCCACTACAATCAACAATGAAGTCCCTCCAAACCATAAACTGGTTACTCCTGTTGCTGCAATAATGAAGTTTGGCAATATAGCTATCAAAGCCAAAAACACTCCGCCTGCCATAGTTAATTTCGATAGAACCCGGTCAATATACTCCGCTGTAGGTCTCCCCGGTCTGATACCAGGAATGAAGCCCCCATATTTTTTAATATTATCAGCTACATCCATGGGGTTAAAAATAATAGCTACATAGAAATAGGTAAAAAATACTATCAAAAGAGCATATACGAGATTATATGCAGGATCTCCAAAACCAAAATACTTGCTCAGGAACTGGTTAAAGCCTGAATTCTGACCCATCCAGCTTCCTATTGTAGCAGGAAACATCATCAATGACATGGCGAATATGATCGGTATGACCCCGCCCGCATTTACTTTCAGCGGTAAAAAGGTACTTTGCCCTCCATAAAGCTTCCGGCCCACAACTCGTTTCGCATATTGAACAGGCAGCCGCCTTTGTCCTTCGTTAACCGCAATTATTGCTACAATTATAGCCAGGGCCAATACTGTCAATAACAGAATATTGAAATAGCCAATCATTCCACCTGATAATTCCTCACCAACACCAGCTATCTGGCTCGGCAGCCTGGATACAATACCGGCAAAAATTATCAGGGAAATACCATTTCCTATGCCATGTTCGGTTATCATTTCACCTATCCACATCAGGAAAGCAGTTCCTGCAGTCAAGGATAGAGCAATAATCAGGTAAGAAAGAAAACCTGGATTATCTATGGCGCCAACTTTTCCCAGGGCAACAGACATACCCATTGCTTGAATAAATGCCAGGACCACGGTTCCATAACGAGTATACTGAGCAATTACTTTTCTTCCTTCTTCTCCCTCTTTGGCCAATTCTTCAATCCTGGGTACTACTACCTGCAACAGCTGCATAATAATTGATGCGTTAATATAGGGAGTAATACTCATGGCAAAAATACTGAACCGTTTGAATGCTCCTCCTGAAATAATATCAAAAAAACCGAACAGCTGTCCCTGAAGCAATTGCGCAAGTGCCTCAGGAGTAACACCTGGTGTAGGAATGTGAGCTCCTACTCTGAATACCAGGAGCATAAATAAAGTAAATAATAGTTTTTTCCTTAAATCTCCTACTTTTATTGCTTCAGAAAAGGAATTAAGCATTAAATCACCTCAACTCTGCCGCCCCTGGCCTTTATTTTTTCTTCGGCCTGCTTGCTGATCTTATGAGCTTTAACACTTAGATTTCTTTCCAGGTTTCCGTCACCCAGGATTTTAACCCCATCCCTGATCGATTTTATAAGCCCTGCTTCCTGCAGCAGATCCGGAGTGACTTCAGTTCCATCAGCAAAGGAATTCAAGTCTTTAACATTTAATATTGAATATTCCTTTTTAAATATATTGGTAAAGCCACGCTTGGGCAAACGCCTTTGCAAAGGCATTTGGCCGCCTTCAAAACCAGGTCTGACCCCACCGCCGGAGCGGGATTTTTGACCTTTATGTCCACGGGTAGAGGTCTTGCCATGACCGGAGCCTGTTCCTCTGCCTACCCGTTTGATTTTTTTGTTTGCTCCCGATGGAGATTTAATGTTCTCCAGTTTCACGATTTAAACCCCCTGTACTTAATCTATTTCTTCTACACTGAGCAAATGACTTACTTTATTAACCTGCCCCCTGATTTGCGGGCAATCTTCCTTGACTAGTGTTTGGTACAGTTTCCGGAAACCCAGGCTCTTTATTGTTGCCCTTTGTGTCTCGGGACAGCCAATATAACTCCTGGTCCAGGTTATTTTCAGCTCTTTGGCCAAGTCGTATCCCTCCCTAGTTCAGTATCTCATCTATGCTTTTGCCCCGTTGTTTTGCCACTTCTTCAACCCGTTTGAGGTTCTTCAGTCCTTCCATGGTAGCATGTACTATGTTGGTGGAGTTTGCCGAGCCCAGTGATTTTGTAAGTATGTCTTTTACTCCGGCTGCCTCAACTACGGCTCTTACTGCCCCACCGGCTATAACCCCGGTTCCGGGAGAAGCTGGTTTAAGAAGCACCTGCCCGGCACCAAACCTGCCAAGTATCTCGTGAGGAATAGTCCTTTCATCAATTAAAGGAATCTCGATCATATTTTTTCGAGCATTTTCCATCGCTTTTCTTATGGCCTCAGGTACTTCATTGGCCTTGCCTTTGCCAGTACCAACTTTGCCCTCACCATCACCAACCACTACCAGAGCGCTGAAGCTAAACCTCCGTCCGCCCTTTACCACTTTCGCTACTCTTCTGATATTTACTACCTTCTCGATCATCTCTGGAGCAGCTTGTTCTTTATCAATCATCGTTTCCCTCCTAGCTTGTGAAATCATCACTTAGAACTGCAGTCCATTTTCCCTGGCTGCATCGGCTAGAGCAGCTACACATCCATGATATTTATAACCGTTACGGTCAAAGACTACCTCGCCTATCCCTTTCTCTTGTGCCTTTTTGGCAATAATATTACCCAGCTCTTTGGCAGCATTAAGATTGCTCGTGGAATTCATCTCCGGCAAATCTTTGTCCAGGGTAGAAGCGGCCACCAGGGTAACTCCCTTTTCATCATCAATTATCTGTGCATATATGTGTTTAAGACTCTTATAAACACATAACCTGGGCTTTGCAGAGGTCCCAGACAGTTTCCTTCTGACCCTCCGGTGCTTTTTATGTCTGAGTTCCTTTTTTACAGGTTTCTTAATCAAGGTGTTCACTCCTTTCCTGTCTACTTGGCGCCTGCCTTGCCAGCTTTACGCCTGACTCTCTCATTCTCATATTTAATACCCTTGCCTTTATATGGTTCCGGTTTCCTTATTGCACGAATATGTGCAGCCGTGTTACCTACCAGCTGTTTGTCAATACCTTTAATATTAATTCTGTTGACTGCCGGCACTTCAAACTCTATCCCTTCAGGTGCTTCCACTTCCACCGGGTGAGAATAACCTGCAGTGATAACCAGCTTCGTACCCTGCATCTGTGCCCGGTATCCCACCCCAACGAGTTCCAGTTTCTTTTCAAAACCATTGCTGACACCTTCAACCATGTTAGCTATCAAAGCACGACTCAAACCATGCAAAGACCTGTGTTTTTTGTTGTCACTGGGTCGTGTGACCAAAATCTGATTCCCTTCCTGAACCAGGCCTATATCTGCCGGTACATCCCAGCTCAGCTCACCTTTAGGGCCTTTAACAGTAACTTTATTACCATCAATAATGAATTCTACGCCTGTGGGTAGACTGATAGGTTTCTTTCCTATCCTTGACACTGTTCACCCCTCCTTCAGCTACCATATATAGCATATTACTTCGCCGCCGAGTCCCTCTTTGCGAGCCTTTTTGTCAGTCATAAGTCCCTTTGAAGTGGACATTACCGCGGTGCCCAATCCCCCTAATACTTTAGGGATTTCATCTTTCTTGACATATACTCTCAAACCCGGCTTGCTTATCCTCTTAATGCCTGTAATTATTTTTTCTCTGTTGGGTCCATATTTGAGATAAACCCTGATAACACCTTGTTTGCCATCCTCTATATATTCAAAATTCCTGATGTACCCCTCATCCCTCATTATTGCGGCAATTGCCACCTTAATCTTGGAACTGGGTACTTCAACAGTTTCATGCATGACCATGTTACCGTTTCTGATCCTGGTTAGAAAATCGGCTACGGGATCAGTCATGACCATACCCTATACCTCCTTTACTCAACAGTTGATAGTTGATAACAATTAGCTTAAGCCTTAGTGTTATCTTAATAATATTGACGACTATCAACTATCTGCTTTTTACTATTTCAGCCCTACCAGCTTGATTTTGTAACTCCGGGAATTTCTCCTTTATGGGCTAATTCTCTGAAGCAAATCCTGCACATGCCAAATTTACGCATATAAGCCCTTGGTCTCCCGCATATTTTACAGCGGTTGTATTCACGTACCCCAAACTTGGGTTGACGTTTTTGCTTGGCAATCATAGCTTTTTTAGCCATCCTTAACATTACCCCCTATCTAAATGGCATTCCCATACCCTTTAGCAACTCTCTGCCTTCCTCGTCAGTCTTGGCGGTGGTAACAATAGCTACCTCCAACCCCCTAATCTTATCGATTTTGTCATAATCTATCTCAGGAAATATGGTTTGTTCTTTAATACCTAAGGAGTAATTGCCACGGCCATCAAATGCCTGTGGAGAAACCCCCCTGAAATCTCGAACACGGGGCAAACAAATATTTATTAACCTGTCCAAGAAGTCATACATCCTATCGCTGCGCAGGGTTACCTTACAGCCAATCGCCATATTTTCCCTGAGTTTGAATCCCGCTATAGACTTCTTGGCCCGGGTTATAACTGGCTTCTGCCCGGAAATCACGGTTAAATCATTGACCGCCCCATCTAAGGCCTTGGGATTCTGTACGGCTTCTCCTACTCCAATATTCAACACTACTCGGTCTATACTGGGAACCTGCATAACATTCTTATATTTGAATTTATCCATTAAAGCAGGTATTATTTCGTTTTTATACTGCTCATACAACCTGGGCATTATTAACTAGCCTCCCTTCCTGGAGTTTTAGTCCAAAATTTCTCCGCATTTTTTACATACTCTAACTTTCTCTTTGTTTTCCAGTATTTTGTTGCCTGTCCGTGTAGGCTTGTTACATTTATTGCACACCAGCATCACATTTGATGCGTTTAGTGGGGACTCTACATTCAGAATACCTCCCTGGGGAATGCTTTGATTGGGTTTCTGGTGTTTTTTTACCCGGTTTACACCCTCGACTACCAACCGATTATCCCTGGGAAGAACTCTCAGCACCTTCCCTTTCTTCCCGGCGTCCTTGCCCGTAACAACGAGGACAATATCGCCTTTTTTGATTTGCATCATTACACCTCCATCGACTAAAGGACTTCCGGAGCCAGAGATACAATTTTCATGAAATTTCTTTCCCGCAGTTCTCTGGCTACAGGCCCAAATATGCGCGTACCCTTGGGGTTATTGTTATCATCTATTATAACTGCTGCATTCTCTGAGAAAGCAATATAGGATCCATCAGGTCTTCTGATTTCCTTTTTGGTTCTTACAACCACAGCCTTGACCACATCACCTTTTTTTACAACCCCTGCTGGAGCCGCCTCTTTGACTGTAGCTACTATTATATCGCCTACACTGGCATACTTTCTGGTTGAACCACCCAGGACTTTTATACATAAGACTTTTTTGGCCCCGGTATTATCTCCAACTTGAAGCATTGTCTCCTGTTGAATCACAGTGTAAACCTCCCTTCAGAATTAGTTGATAGTGATTATTATAATGGGAAAAGCCCTGTTCCCTGGCTCAGATAATACATGACGTCTTATACTGAGTCTTGCTGTTCTTGCTGATGTAGAGCATTTAGCTTCGGCTTGACAAACTGATATCACCGACTCTCTCCACTATCAACTATTAATAATTGCAGGCTTACTGCAAGGTCTTGGCTTTCCTTACTATCTCAATAAGTCTCCATCTTTTTTCTTTGCTTAAAGGGCGGGTCTCCATAATTTTTACAATGTCACCTGTTCTGGCTTCATTATTTTCGTCATGGGCCTTATACTTTTTACTTGTTTTTATGGTCTTTTTATATAGAGGATGCTGTTTTACAGTTTCTACACTGACTGTAATAGTTTTATCCATTTTGTCACTGAAAACTGTACCTATCCTGACTTTCCTGTTTCCACGGTTCTCAGCCATCCTTGACCTCCTTAATCGCTTTTTCTTTTTTTCCATCTTTCAACTGATATAAATCCTTTTTGCCCTAGTTCTCTATGGCTAACTCCCGCTGTCTTAAAATAGTCTTGCAGCGGGCAATGTTTTTCTTGACATCTCTGATTCTCATGGGATTATCCAATTGCCCGGTTGCCAGTTGGAACCTCAGGTTAAACAATTCTTCTTTGTAATCAGATACTCTTTTATTCAATTCTTCGTCGGTTAGTTCCCTAATCTTTTCAGCTCTCACTAACCTCACCACCCATTTCTTCTCTTTTTACGAACTTGCACTTGATAGGGAGCTTATGTGCTGCCAGGCGCATAGCTTCTCTGGCAACATCTTCATTTACTCCTGAAAGCTCAAACATTACCCGGCCAGGCTTTACAACAGCCACCCAGTGCTCCGGGGAACCTTTTCCTTTACCCATACGAGTCTCAGCCGGTTTTACAGTTATTGGTCTATCAGGAAATATTTTTATCCACAGCTTGCCGCCTCTTTTTACGTGCCTGTTAATGGCTATACGTGCTGCCTCTATCTGGCGATTGGTTACCCAAGCCGGCTCCAAAGCCTGTAATCCATAATCTCCATAAGTAATGGTATTACCTTTATTGGCTTTTCCTCCGAGCTTTGGGCGATGTTGTTTCCTGTGCTTTATTCTTTTTGGGGTAAGCATTATTTACCTGCCTCCTCCACTGCTTTCTGTTCCGGTCTTTTCTTTGCCTCAGGCAAAACCTCTCCCCGGTTGATCCAGACCTTTATACCTATTTTTCCATAAGTGGTGTTTGCTTCAGCAAAACCATAGTCAATATCGGCTCTCAAGGTATGAAGAGGAACCTTCCCTTCTGAATACCACTCGGTTCTGGCTATTTCAGCCCCGCCAAGTCTACCGGATATCGCTATCTTTATTCCCAATCCATTGGCGCGAATTGTTCTGCCAACGGTTTGCTTCATGGCTCTGCGGAAAGATATCCTCTTCTCCAATTGCTGAGCTACGTTTTCCGCCACAATCTGGGCATCCAGTTCCGGTCTTTTTATTTCCTGAATATTAATGTTGATGTTTCTCCCGGTCATTGCAGCCAAAGCCCGTTTAAGTTGTTCAACTTCTGTGCCGCCTCGTCCTATTACTATTCCCGGCTTGGCTGTGTGAATGGTTATTCTCATTCTGTTGCCGGTTCTCTGGATTTCTACCCTGGAAATACCGGCTGCATAAAAACGATCCTTGATAAATTTCCTTACCTTATAATCTTCATGAAGCAGTTCAGTATAATCCCGATCTGCATACCAGTTAGAGTCCCAGTTTCTGATTACTCCAATTCTAAAACCCTTGGGATGAACTTTTTGACCCACTATCTATCCTCCCTTTCCCTTACCACGACCGTAATATGACTTGTCCGGTGGCGTCTAATATCTGCCCTGCCATATGCTCGGGGCTTCATTCTTTTTAAAGTAGGCCCTTCATCGACATATATCTCTGAAACAAATAATTGATCAGAATCCATATCATAATTATGCTCAGCATTGGCAACAGCAGATTCTAATACTTTATTGATAAGGGGAGCGGATTTTTTGTTAGTGTATCTCAATATCCCCACGGCTTCGCTAAGATCTTTTCCCCTGAGCAAATCAGCTACCTGGCGAGCTTTAAAAGGAGATACCCTTAGGTAACGAGCTATTGCTCTGGCTTCCATTCCACTCATCCTCCTTTCTATCTTGCTCTGCTGGACTTTTCAGATTTACCGGCATGACCCCTGTACAGTCTGGTTGGCGCAAATTCACCCAACTTCATGCCAACCATATCTTCAGTTACATACACCGGTATATGCCTGCGCCCATCATGAACTGCCAGTGTATGGCCGATCATCTGGGGCATAATTGTAGAACGTCTTGACCAGGTTTTTATTACCTTTTTTTGGCCGGATTCATTCATGTCTTCTATCTTTTTGAGTAGTTTTTCTTCACAATAGGGTCCTTTCTTTAGTGACCTACCCATTCCCAGACCTCCTTGGCGCTTTGCGCAATTATTAATTCACTATTTACCAGGGCAAAGAAAATACCTCATTCCCTTTTGCCTAACGGTTCTTATTTACGTTTCCTCACGATCATCTTATCTGAGGGCTTTTTCTTGCGAGTTTTCCCGCCGATAGCAATTTTCCCCCAGGGAGAAACCGGATATTTACGGCCAATCGGTGCTCTTCCTTCACCACCGCCATGAGGATGATCCGTAGGATTCATAACCGACCCTCTTACTGTAGGTCTTATACCCATCCAGCGAGATCTCCCGGCCTTGCCTATGGTCTGATTCTCATGATCAAGATTTCCCACTTGCCCAACAGTAGCCCGACAATTAATGTGAATCAGCCGTACTTCCCCGGAAGGTAATCTGACATGGGCATAGGCTCCTTCTTTAGCCATTAATTGAGCTACTGCACCGGCCGACCGCACTAATTGCCCGCCTTTTCCAGGGCGCAGTTCGATATTATGAATCAGGGAGCCGACTGGAATATCTTTTAATGGAAGAGCATTGCCTACTTTAATATCAGAATCTGATCCTGAAACTATTATATCCCCGACTTTTAAATTATTCGGAGCTATAATATAGGCTTTGTGCCCGTCAGCATAATGCAAAAGTGCAATATTGGCTGAACGATTGGGATCGTATTCTATGGCAGCAACCTTTGCCGGCACCTTATCCTTCACCCGTTTGAAGTCAATTATACGATATAAACGTTTATGGCCTCCGCCCCTGTGTCTAACTGTTAAACGCCCTTTAGCGTTTCTTCCTCCAGTACTCTTCAGGGGTAGTGTAAGACTTTTTTCCGGTTCCTTTTTGGTGATTTCTTCAAAGCTCAGTACGGTCATCTGTCTTCTACTGGGTGTTGTTGGTTTAAATTTTTTGATACCCATATGAAATTCCTCCAGAATAAGTTATTATATGCCTTCAAATAAACGTATTTTCTGTCCTTCTTTGAGGGTTACGATTGCCTTTTTGCGATTTGGCTTTCTACCTTCAAATCTTCCCATCCTCTTGGGTTTACCCTTGATATTCATGGTGTAAACCTTTTCCACCTTGACATCAAAAATATTCTGAACAGCATTCTTGATCTCCGTCTTATTTGCTTTATTATCAACAATAAAAGTATATTTGTTATCTACTAAAAGGTTCATTGATTTTTCTGTGACCACCGGTTTTATTATGATATCTCTATGATCTCTCATTTAGGCAAACACCTCCTCTACTCTGGCTACAGCATCTCTGGTAATGAGTAGAGTATCATATTTCAGCAAATCATAGACGTTGATAAAATCAACTTTCAAAGGCTTTACTCCCGGAATGTTTCGGGCTGATTTGCTCACATTGGGATTCCCATCAGCCGTAACCACCAATGTTTTCGGTGATACTTTAAGACTTTCCAGGGTCTTTACCATTGATTTGGTTTTAGGTTCATCAAATACTAACCGGTCTACTACCACAATGCTATTTTCGATTACCTTGCTGGAAAGAGCCGACCTCATTGCCAATCTTCTCACTTTTTTAGGTAATCTATATGAATAATCTCTTGGTTTGGGGCCAAATGTAACTCCCCCACCGGTCCAGACCGGGTTTCTGCTGCTGCCTACCCGCGCCCTTCCAGTTCCTTTTTGCCGCCAGGGCTTTTTGCCCCCGCCTCTTACTTCTGCTCTGGTCTTTGTAGATGAGGTCCCAACTCTTTTATTGGCCATCTGCATTTTAATAAAATCGTATAAAACGGCTTCATTTGGTTTTATACCAAAAACTTCCTCATTTAAATCCAGTTCGCCGATTTGGGCCCCGGTCATATCATACAACGCAACTTTAGGCATTTTCCTAATTACCTCCTCGTTTCTAGTTGATAGTTGGCAATTTGATAGACTTTTCCCTGCTGCATGAACATCAATGTATATCTCAAATTACCAGGTCTTTGAATATATGCTGATTTAGTTTGCACCATCAACTTTTTTAAGCCTTAACTGAATTCCTTATGATAACAAGACCTTTTTTGGGCCCTGGGATTGACCCCTTTACCAAAATCAGATTTCTCTCCGGGTAAACTCTTACTACCTCTAAACCCTGAACAGTAACTCTTTCTCCTCCCAGTCTGCCAGGAAGTTTTCTGCCCTTAAAAACCCGGGCTGGACCTTTTGCTGCCAGAGAACCTGGGCGTCGATGATATTTGGAACCATGCCCCATCGCTCCCCTGGCAAAATTATGCCTTTTTACTCCACCGGCAAATCCTTTTCCTTTGGATGTCCCTGTTACATCTATGGCCTCTCCTGCTTCAAAAATATCTGCTTTAATTTCCTGACCAATTTCATAATTATCTACATCATCCAAACGAAATTCCTTGATGTGGCGTAAAGGTTTTACATTGGCTTTTTTAAAATGGCCCTTTTGGGGTTTATTCACCATCTTTTCCTTCAGGTTGTAAAATCCTACCTGAATTGCGTTATACCCATCAGTTTCCTGCTTTTTCTTCTGTAAGACTGTGCAGGGTCCTGCTTCCACAATGCTTACAGGGACTGCTTTATCATCTTTGTCAAAAATCTGGGTCATCCCGATTTTTATTCCCATTATTGCCTTTTTATTTTGCTGTGTCACTGTTTCTACCTCCTGGTCGCATATTCTTTGTGAGAGGTTGGAAGTGGATATCCAACATCAGCATTGATTTCCCCTTTTTATTACCGCCTTGAAACCTTTTTACCCACTGGTCTCTTAGCACCGACCTTCACTGTCAATATTAGAGCTTGATTTCAATATCTACTCCAGAAGGTAGATCAAGGTGCATAAGTGCATCAATAGTCCTGGGGTTAGGATCCAGGATATCAATTAAGCGTTTGTGAGTTCTCATTTCGAACTGTTCTCTTGAATCTTTATTTACATGCGGAGACCTCAGGATTGTATAAATACTCTTTTGCGTCGGTAGCGGGATAGGACCCGAAACACTGGACCCATTCTTTCTGGCAGTCTCCACTATTTTTTGAGAAGACTGGTCCAGAAGTTTATGATCAAATGCTTTAAGCCTTATCCTTACCTTTTGCTGCCCATTCACTCTTACGATAACCTCCTTTGACTGGTTTCAACTTATACACGTTGCCGGGCGTATAACCAGATAACAAATAAATCGGGACCGGCACCCAGGCTGCTTTAATTCAACATTAAATGCTGTTTACCCAACGATGTCTTGGGTGCCGCCCGCTTTTTATCCTTTAAGCTTGTTCAACTGTTTTCCCTATTCGCTTATGGATGTTACTACTCCTGCTCCTACTGTCCTGCCACCTTCTCTTATGGCAAAACGCAGTCCTTCTTCTATGGCTATGGGAGTTATCAATTCTATTGCCATCTGTATGTTATCTCCTGGCATTACCATTTCCACTCCCTCTGGCAACTGGATTACTCCCGTTACATCTGTGGTTCTAAAATAAAACTGCGGTCTGTATCCTCCAAAAAACGGCGTATGCCTTCCGCCTTCTTCTTTCGTTAATACATATACTTCTCCTTTGAAATTCGTCAAGGGCTTGATGCTTCCCGGCTTCGCCAGTACCATCCCTCTCTCTACTTCTTTCCTGTCCACTCCTCTTAACAGGGTCCCTATGTTATCTCCTGCTTCTGCATAGTCCAGAAGCTTCCTGAACATCTCTACTCCGGTACATACTGTCTTTCTGATCTCGTCTCTCATCCCTACGATTTCTACTTCGTCTCCTACTTTTACCTGGCCTCTTTCTACTCTGCCCGTTGTTACGGTTCCTCTTCCGGTTATGGTAAATACATCTTCTATCGGCATCAGGAACGGCTTGTCGGTTGCTCTTTCCGGTAAGGGTATATAGCTGTCCACTGCATCCATCAGTTCCCATATCTTGCTGCACCATTCACAGTCCCGGCTTCCACATCCGCATTCCAGGGCTTTTAATGCTGATCCCATTACTACCGGTATATCATCCCCGGGAAAGTCATACTGGCTCAATAGTTCTCTGATTTCCATCTCTACCAGTTCCAATAATTCATCATCATCTACCATGTCTGTCTTGTTCATGAATACTACTATATATTCTACTCCTACCTGGTTCGATAAGAGTATATGCTCTCTTGTCTGCGGCATTGGCCCATCTGCTGCTGATACTACCAGTATTGAACCATCCATCTGCGCTGCTCCTGTTATCATGTTCTTTATGTAGTCTGCGTGTCCAGGGCAGTCTACATGCGCATAATGCCTTGTTGCTGTCTCATATTCTACGTGGGCTGTGTTTATCGTTATTCCTCTTTCTCTTTCTTCCGGAGCTTTGTCAATCGAGTCGTATGAGGCTGCTACGGCTCCTCCTTCTTTGGACAAACACAGGGTAATCGCTGCTGTCAGTGTTGTCTTACCATGGTCTACGTGCCCTATTGTTCCAACATTAAGATGAGGTTTTGTCCTCTCGAATTTTGCCTTTGCCATCTCTTTCTCACCTTTCTTTCTGTTTTTCTTGTTTTTTTAATAAGGGGTCAGGGGTCAGGGAACTTTTCCATCCCTTCTCTCCACTGAACTATACTTGATGAAGCTTTGATTTCATTATATATAATCCAATAACTAAATCCTTATCCTCACGCCTCACCCCTTACTCCTCACTTTTGTGATTAGACTGGTAAACCATATCTTTTAGCTATAACTTCCTTACTTTTGGATTCGGGTACTTCCGCATAATTTTTAACCTTCATGGAAAAACTGGCCCGCCCCTGGCTGTGTGAGCGCAGGCTTGTTGCGTATCCAAAGGTTTCTGCCAGCGGTACTGTACCCTGAATTATTTTGCTTTCCCGGCTTTCTTCAAAACCAATAATTCTGCCTCTGCGGGCATTGAAATCAGCAATAACATCTCCAACATATTCCTCTGGAGAAATTATCTCCATATCCATTATAGGCTCCAACAATACCGCTTGAGCTTTTGCCAGAGCTTCTTTGATGGACATAGCAGCTGCAATTTTAAATGCTTGTTCCGAGGAATCAACTTCATGAAAAGACCCGCCTTTAAGGGTAATTTCCAGATCGTCCACAGGATATCCGGCAAGTATTCCTGCCTGCAATGCTTCCCTGGCTCCAATTTCAACTGCCGAAACATACTCTCTGGGTATTTGCTCCGAAGAGGAATCATCACAGAACACTTTCCCTTTTCCTTCAGCCAGCGGGCTTATCTCCAATACCACATGTGCATACTGGCCGCGGCCCCCTGCTTGTTTTTCAAATATGGTCTCAGCTTGAGATTTCTTCTTAATGGTTTCTTTGTAAGAAACCTGTGGGATTCCCACATTTGCATTCACTTTAAATTCCCTGAGAAGACGATCAATAATTATCTCCAGATGCAGCTCTCCCATACCAGATATTATCATCTGACCGCTTTCTTCATCAATCCTGGTTTTAAATGTCGGATCCTCTTCTGCCAAACGCCTCAGACTCTCTTCAATCCTATCCTGATCCGCCTTGGTCTTGGCCTCAATAGCAACATCTATTACTGGTTCCGGAAAGTCAATAGACTCCAGAATAAGGGGAGCTTCCTCAGAACAAAGCGTATCTCCGGTCACCATGTCTTTTATGCCGACACAGGCTACAATATCACCAGCAAAGGCAGCTTCAATTTCTTCTCTATGATTAGCATGCATTTTTAGAATCCTGCCTATGCGTTCCCTCTTGTCTTTTCTGCTGTTTAAAGCATGTGAACCGGTTTTTAGCTTGCCAGAATAAATCCTGATATATGTTAATTTTCCTACATAGGGATCCACCGCCACCTTGAATGCCAGGGCACACATCGGGTCATTAATATCTGCCAGCCTCGCTACCTCTTCCCCGGTTTTCTTGTCTATTCCCTTTACAGAAGGAATATCAAGAGGTGATGGAAGATAATTCACTACTGCATCGAGCAAAAACTGTACACCCTTATTCTTAAAAGATGAACCGCATAATACGGGGACCAGCTTATTCGCAATAGTTTGCTTTCTCAAAGAACTATAAATCTCTTCCAGGGATATTTCCTGACCTTCCAAATACTTTTCCAGTATTCCATCATCATAGTCGGATAGTTTTTCCAGTAAAAGAATCCTGTATTTTTCTGCTTCAGCCAGCTCAAATTCACTCAAGTCCCGCTCGAAATATTTTTCTCCTGTATCGCCTTGATAAATATAAGCTTTAAGCTTAATAATATCTATCAGTCCTTCAAATGAATCTTCTGCACCTATCGGCAACTGAATCGGCACTGCAGCACTTCCAAGGTTCTTTTGAATCATTTTTATTACTCTGAAGTAATCGGCGCCAATCCTGTCCATTTTATTGACATAAGCTATACGGGGAATACTGTACCTGTCAGCCTGTCTCCAGACTGTTTCTGATTGAGGCTGTACACCGGCAACTGCACAAAAGATTCCTATGGCTCCATCCAATACCCTTAATGCCCGTTCTACCTCAACTGTAAAGTCCACATGTCCTGGCGTGTCGATAATATTAACCACACTGTTTTTCCAATTGCAAGCAGTAGCAGCAGAGGTTATGGTTATACCTCTTTCCTGTTCCTGACTCATCCAGTCCATAGTAGCTGTGCCCTTGTCGACTTCGCCTATTTTATGGACCCTTCCGGAATAATACAAAATTCTTTCCGTAGTAGTTGTCTTTCCGGCATCAATATGCGCCATTATACCTATGTTTCTAATGATAGCTAAATCGGATATGTCAGCCATCCTAACTCCTCCAGATACTTACCAGCGATAATGAGCAAATGCCTTGTTGGCTTCTGCCATTTTGTGTGTATCTTCTCTTTTCTTAACAGAACCACCGGTATGATTGTAGGCATCCATAAGCTCAGCAGCTAAACGCTCAGCCATGGTTTTCTCTCCGCGCTTGCGGGCATAATCAACCAACCATCTTATAGCCAATGTTTGTCTTCTATCGGCTCTGACTTCGACCGGCACCTGATAATTCGCTCCACCTACACGTCTTGCTTTTACTTCAACTATTGGAGTAATGTTCTTCATGGCTTCTTCAAAGACTTCAATAGCATCTTTACCAATCTTTTTTTCCACTATTTCAAAGGCACTATAACAAATCTTTTCCGCCTGGCTCTTTTTGCCATCCCACATTATCTGGTTGACAAGTTTGGTGAATATCTTGCTGTTGTAAATGGGGTCTGGCAAAACATCTCTTTTGGGAACAGGCCCTTTTCTTGGCATATCGCGCCTCCCTTCTATTTCTTTTTCGGTCTCTTGGTTCCGTATTTGGATCTTCCCTGATTACGATCTTGCACACCGGCTGCATCCAGAGTACCTCTGATAATATGATACCTGACACCCGGCAAATCCTTCACCCTGCCTCCTCTGATAAGAACGACCGAGTGTTCCTGGAGATTATGCCCTATACCAGGAATATATGCGGTTACTTCTATACCATTGGTTAACCTTACCCTGGCTATTTTCCGTAGAGCCGAATTTGGTTTCTTGGGAGTTGTCGTATATACGCGAGTACACACTCCCCTTTTCTGCGGACAACTTTTCAGGGCTGGTGCTGTAGATTTCTTTTCCCCTTTTGCGCGTCCTTTTCTAACTAATTGATTTATTGTAGGCATACCTGACCTCCCTTCCAAAATACTGGCATGCGAAGAACAAGCTGTCACTTTCCCTCGCAAAGTTTAATATCTAATCCTAATTGTCATTTATCAGGGCTACTGTTGCTGAACCTACGTCTATACCACATGCATTTCCCAGATTCTCCATTTTGTCTACAACCACGACTTCAAGTTGGTTTTGATTGCACAGTTTTTTAATAGGTTCAGTAACATGGGGTTCAGCATCATCAGCAATATATACTTTTTGGACTATGTTTTTTGCAATTGCCTTTTTGACCTGCTTACTTCCAATCACTTTTTGACTGTTTTTCAACTCTTTAAGTGGCAAAAGTAAACCCCTCCTCCAACAAACAAACCCAAGCGTTCGTTTGCCGCACACTTAGATATTGTAGCACCCGCCAGGAACCCAGTCAAACACTTTATAAAAAATTTTCCGATTAATAATCTCCTGTTTCTTCTAATTCAATAATATCGGGTTCGGTTTTTTCAATATTGGTCTCCCGGTAGACAGAATAACCGGTCCCTGCTGGTATAAGCTTGCCTATTATTACGTTTTCCTTTAATCCTATTAAGTTGTCAACCTTCCCTTTAATAGCAGCTTCCGTAAGCACCTTGGTGGTCTCCTGGAAAGAGGCTGCCGACAGGAAAGAATCCGTATTCAAGGAAGCTTTGGTTATTCCCAGGAGCATCGGGGAACAGGTAGCTGGAATCCCACCATTTTTGATAACAAAAAGATTCTCTTCTTCAAATACTGAAATGTCTACAAACGCCCCGGGCAGGAGAGATGTGTCCCCGGAATCTTCAATTTTAACTTTTTTAAGCATCTGGCGTATCATTATCTCAATATGTTTATCACTGATATCAACACCCTGTGATCGATAAACCTTTTGTACTTCCTGCAGGAGATATCTTTGCACATCCTGCATTCCTTTGGTCTTCAGTATGTCATGGGGATTAAGCGGACCCTCGGTCAGCGCATCTCCTATTTCCACATAGTTTCCAGCAGCAATCTTAAGACGAGAGCCGTAATGAACAGGATAAGCTCCTAAGATTTCATCATTTTCACCTAATACTTCGACTTCTCTTCTGCCTTTGTTCTCCCCGAACCTTACTTTCCCTGTTGCTTCTGTTACTACTGCCTGCCCCTTGGGCTTCCTTACTTCAAAAAGTTCTTCCACCCTGGGCAAACCGCGGGTAATATCATCACCGGCAACACCTCCGGTATGGAAAGTCCTCATGGTCAACTGGGTTCCGGGTTCACCTATGGATTGAGCAGCCAGTATTCCTACCGCTTCACCAATCTCTACATCATATCCGGTAGCCAGATTACGTCCATAACATTTCTTACATACTCCATGCCTGGTCTTACAGGTCAACACCGACCTGATTTTAACTTTTTCAATACCGGCTCTTTCTATTTCATAACCGGTTTCATCATCAATCATTTCATTTTCTTCCACCAGCACTTCTCCTGTCAGTGGATGAACAATAGTATCTATCGAAACCCTTCCGATGATACGCTGGTGCAATGGTTCTATCAATTGCGAACCTTCCATAATTCTTTGTACCCAAATGCCTTCTACGGCTTCACAATCATCTTCTCTTACTATAACGTCCTGGGAAACATCGACCAGCCTCCTGGTCAGATAACCTGAGTCAGCCGTCCGCAAGGCAGTATCAGCCAGGCCTTTTCTGGCTCCGTGGGTAGATATAAAGTATTCCAGGACAGTTAAGCCTTCTCTGAAATTCGCCTTTATTGGTAAATCAATAATTTTCCCGGAAGGATCTGCCATTAGACCCCGCATACCTGCGAGTTGCCTGATTTGCTGGAAGTTACCACGGGCACCAGAGGTTGCCATCATATAAACAGGATTATCTTCAGGCAAAGCAGCTTTCAAGGCTTCGGTAACATCATCTGTCGCCTGGTTCCATATTTCAACAACCTGCGCATGCCTTTCTTCATCTGTAATTAAACCTACCTGGTAATCCTGTTCTATTGATTCAACATCCTTATCCGCTTCAGACAAAATCTGGCTTTTGGCCAGAGGTGTCTCAAAATCAGTGATCCCTACGGTAACACCTGCGCGGGTGGCATAACTGTAACCCAGTCTTTTTATTCCATCCAGCATTTCCGCAGTCCTGGCATTACCTTCTACCCTATAGCCGTCATATACAATATTCCCCAGTTTCTTTTTATCAATCACTTCATTAAAAAAGCCAAGGCTATCAGGTATTATCTCATTAAAAATTATTCTTCCTATGGAAGTTTCCATAATCTCTTCCCTGTATGTCTGTTCCTCATTGAATTTAAGTATTTGCTCCCAGTTTTTCTCGGGCAATTGCATTTTGACTTTGATTTTTTCATGCAAAGTTATTTTATTCAATACATAGGCCATCCTGGCTTCTTCAGGACTGCTGAATCTCTTGGGATTTTCAATCTTCCAGTCATTCTCTCCCATATAGGTCAGATAGAAAAGCCCAATAACCATATCCTGAGTAGGCGTAACCACAGGTTTGCCATCTTTAGGATTAAGGATATTGCAACTGGAAAGCATTAATAAACGGGCTTCTGTCTGGGCTTCTGCTGACAGCGGCACATGTACTGCCATCTGGTCACCATCAAAGTCGGCGTTATAGGCGGTACAAACCAGAGGATGAAGCTGAAGCGCCCGACCTTCAACCAGTACCGGTTCAAAAGCCTGAATTCCCAAGCGATGCAGGGTGGGCGCACGATTGAGCAATACCGGATGTTCTTTTATTACATCATCTAGTATATCCCAGACCTCTTCGCGACCTCTTTCAACCATTTTTTTCGCACTTTTTATATTAGAAGCAATAGCTCGATCAACAAGCTTTTTCATTACAAAAGGTTTGAACAGCTCCAGGGCCATTTCCTTGGGAAGACCACACTGGTGCATTTTAAGCCTGGGACCAACTACTATGACCGACCTTCCTGAATAATCAACCCGTTTGCCCAGAAGGTTCTGGCGAAAACGTCCCTGCTTGCCTTTAAGCATATCACTTAGCGATTTAAGCGGACGGTTACCGGGACCTGTTACCGGCCTGCCTCTTCTGCCATTGTCCACCAGAGCGTCAACTGCTTCCTGCAGCATTCTCTTTTCATTGCGGACAATAATATCCGGTGCTCCCAAATCGAGCAGCCTTTTTAAGCGATTATTCCGATTGATCACCCGGCGATAAAGATCATTTAAATCTGAAGTGGCAAAACGGCCACCATCCAACTGCACCATTGGCCTCAGGTCTGGCGGAATAACCGGCAGGACATCCATTATCATCCATTGTGGATTATTGCTGGATAATCTGAAGGATTCCACTACTTCCAGACGTTTAATTGCTCTGCTTTTTCTTTGTCCGGTAGTACTGGCTATTTCTTCTTTAAGCTCATGGGACATCTTTTCCAGATCAACTTCTGCCAGGAGTAATTTAACCGCTTCGGCTCCTATCCCAGCCGTAAAAGAATCTCCATATCTTTCGCGGTTTTCCCGATACTCTCTCTCATTTAAAAGTTGTTTCCTTAAGAGAGGGGTGTCTCCAGGAGAAATCACTATATAATTTACAAAGTAGATAACCTTTTCCAATACCTTGGGAGATATGTCCAATAACAAGCCCATCCGGCTGGGAATTCCTTTTAAATACCATATGTGGCAAACCGAAGCCGCCAGTTCGATATGCCCCATTCTTTCTCTTCTTACTTTGGAGGTTGTAACTTCAACACCACAACGGTCACAAACAATTCCCCGGTGCCGTACCCTCTTGTACTTCCCGCAGTGACACTCCCAATCCTTGACCGGGCCAAAAATTTTTTCGCAAAACAGTCCTTCTTTTTCCGGTCTTAAGGTGCGATAATTAATGGTCTCAGGTTTTTTTACTTCTCCGCTACTCCAGGAGCGTATTTGTTCCGGAGAAGCCAGGGATATTTTGATCCGTTCAAAGTTGTTTACATCCAACAAATCAGTCTCTCCCTTCCAGCCAGTATCATCCATACTGGTACAATCTTTCATACATTAAATGTAATCCTTGGCTCTGAGCTTGATATATTTTATCTCAAGGCTTTCCAGTCAACCGCAAAACCTAAATGCCTCCCAGAATACCCGCCGCCTTTTCATCATCTTCATTATTGTCATTGTCAACAACGCTGCTCTCTATTTCACTATGCAAGTCATGCGGCCTTCCAACGGTTGATTCGGGAATCTCCAAGCCTAATTCCCTGGCTTTCTCTTTTTCATTGACTTCATAATCCACATCCTTTATCTGGATTTCCCTGTCATCACCGGACAAAATGCGGACATCCAGGGCCAAACTCTGCAGTTCCTTTATCAAGACTTTAAATCCTTCAGGCACACCGGGTTCTGGAATGTTTTCTCCTTTGACAATGGATTCATAGGTTTTGAGCCTTCCCACTACATCATCCGACTTGACTGTCAGTATTTCCTGCAGGGTATAAGAGGCTCCATAGGCTTCCAGAGCCCAGACTTCCATTTCTCCAAATCTCTGTCCGCCAAATTGGGCTTTACCTCCCAGGGGCTGCTGGGTAACGAGCGAATACGGCCCAATTGAGCGGGCATGTATTTTATCATCAACCAGGTGAGCCAGTTTCAGCATATAAACATAACCCACGGTTACTTCGTGGTCAAATTTTTCTCCGGTTCTTCCATCATAGAGAACTGCCTTCCCGCTCTCAGGCAAACCCGCTTCACGCAGCTTGGCAAAGACATCGTGTTCATTGGCACAGTCAAATACTGGAGTAGCAATGTTGATACCCAGAGTTTTAGCTGCCCATCCCATGTGGCATTCCAGTATTTGTCCAATATTCATACGTGAAGGTACTCCCAGCGGGTTCAGGACTATTTCAACAGGTGTCCCATCTTCTCGGTAAGGCATATCTTCTTCAGGCATGATTCTCGATATTACTCCTTTGTTGCCGTGACGTCCCGCCATTTTATCGCCTTCGGATATTTTGCGTTTTTGAGCTATATATACCCTTACCAGTTGATTAACTCCCGGGGGCAGTTCATCGCCTTTTTCCCGTGAAAAACGCTTGACATCAACTATCTTTCCAGCCTCGCCATGAGGTACTCGCAATGAGGAATCCCTTACCTCACGGGCTTTTTCTCCAAAGATAGCCCTTAGCAGTCTTTCCTCCGGAGTCAGCTCAGTTTCACCCTTGGGCGTAACCTTGCCTACCAGAATATCATCCGGTCTCACCTCAGCTCCAACCCTGATAACGCCTTCATTATCCAAATTCCTCAACATATCTTCCGAGACATTGGGAATATCGCGGGTAATCTCCTCAGAGCCAAGCTTGGTATCGCGCGCCTCACATTCATATTCTTCTATGTGAATAGAAGTAAAAACATCTTCCTTAACAAGTTTCTCTGAAATAAGAATGGCATCCTCATAGTTATATCCTTCCCAGGGCATAAAAGCCACCAGTACATTGCGTCCCAGGGCCAGTTCCCCATAGTCTGTGCTTGGTCCATCAGCAATAATGGTATCGGCGGAAACCCTTTCGCCGACCTTCACTATGGGCCTTTGATTATAACAGGTACCCTGGTTGGAACGAACAAATTTGAGCAGTCTATAGTGGTCGAGCTCTTTATTCTCTGTTTCAATAATAACTTCAGTGGCACTTACCTTTTTTACCACTCCGGCTCTCTTGGATATTACTACTGCACCTGAATCCTTGGCCGCTTTATACTCCAGCCCGGTTCCTACAACAGGAGATTCCGTTTTAATGAGTGGCACTGCCTGCCTCTGCATATTGGCTCCCATCAATGCACGGTTAGCGTCATCGTTTTCCAGAAATGGTATTAATGACGTTGCCACACTAAAAACCTGTTTGGGGGAAACATCCATATAGTCAACCCGGTTAACTGGTACTTCGAGTATTTCTTCTCCATAGCGGGCTTCAACTTTTTCTCCGATGAAATAGCCGTTTTCATCAAGGCGTGAATTTGCCTGGGCCACCACGTATTCATCTTCTTCATCAGCAGAAAGGTAATATATCTCATTTAAAACCCTTCCAGATTTTTTATCTACTTTGCGATACGGTGTTTCTATAAAACCAAAATCATTCACCCTGCCAAAGGTAGCCAATGAGCCAATCAGCCCTATATTAGGCCCTTCAGGGGTTTCAATGGGGCATATTCTGCCATAGTGCGAATGATGTACATCTCTGACCTGGAAACCGGCTCTTTCTCTGGTCAATCCCCCAGGTCCCAGAGCACTGAGGCGCCTCTTGTGAGTCAGTTCAGCCAGCGGATTGGTCTGGTCCATAAATTGTGATAACTGGGAACTGCCAAAAAACTCTTTAACTGCTGCAGTTATCGGTCTGATATTTATTAAAACCTGGGGAGTCAGGGTTTCAACATCATGAATACTCATTCTCTCCCTTACAACTCTTTCCATTCTAACCAGACCGGTTCTGAATTGATTCTGCAATAGTTCCCCAATGGAACGAAGCCTCCTGTTACCCAGGTGGTCTATGATATCAGTCTTTCCTTCTCCTTTTATCAGATTAAGCAGGTATCTGATAGTACTGGTTATATCTTCAACAGTCAGGTATCTGATTTCCACTGGAATGTCCAGGCCAAGTTTTTTGTTCACCTTGTACCGTCCCACATTAGCCATATCATAACGCCGGGGATCAAAAAACAAGTTGTTCAGCAACTGCTCAGCTGCATCCTCGGTAGCCATTTCACCCGGCCGCAGTCTTCTATAAAACTCGATCAGGGCTTCTTTTTTATTGGTAGTACTGTCTTTTTCAAGTGTTTTTTCTATGGTTTCATCATCGTTATATAACTCCTTTATTGACTCATCAGTCTCATAACCAATAGATCTCAGGAGAACCGTAACCGGTATTTTTCTGGTTTTGTCTATCCTGGTATAAATTATCCCGGCACTATCCATTTCCAATTCAAACCAGGCACCACGATTGGGAATAATTGTTGCACCATATAATTTATGTCCCGCTACATCAACACGCTCATTGAAATAAACTCCCGGGGATTTGACCAGCTGACTTACTACAACTCTCTCAGCTCCATTAATAATAAAAGTCCCTTTATCAGTCATCAGGGGAAGATCTCCCATATAGACTTCCGATTCCTTGATTTCACCATTTTCTTTATCAGTTAACCTGACTTTGAGTTTGAGAGGCGCCTGAAAACTGACATCCCGCTCTTTACATTCATGAACTTCGTATTTGGGCTCTCCCATACTATAATCAATAAAATCAAGTTCCAGGTTACCTGTAAAATCAGAAATGGGGAAAACTTCACGAAGGGCATCTCTCAAGCCCTTTTTCAGGAACCATTCATATGAACTCAACTGTATCTGAATCAAATTTGGAAGTTCAATAGGTTCCTTTATCCGTGAGTAACTGAGCCTTTTCACCTTACCGTATACTTCTATTTGAGCCATTACGATATTCACCCCTTTAATTTATTCCCAAAAGAGTGAAAAGCAAGGCCTAACCTAAAACCTCGCTAAACCTCGCTTTTTAATCAAAGCTTTCACTACCAACATTTTTACCATAAAAACCAATAATTAATCATTTGAATGGCAATTATTAATGATAGCACAAAAGCTAAAACCAGTCAAGAAATCTCACTATATTTATTCATCTCTTGGATTGTCTTTTTCTTCCAGAACCTTGTCAAGGGAATACTCTTCTTCTATCAGGGCATTTACTCTTCTGAGGCGAAGCAAAAATACTATTACTATTATCGAAAAACCAAAAACAAAAAGAAAAACCCCCAAAGAAAACCCATCTATAACAACAGCTTTCAAAAGCAGCTCTTCATTCATCATATCCTTTATCTGGGCAAATTTCCAGGTAGCTGTCAATTCATTGACTTCTTTAGCGGAATCAGCAGAAATAATCCCAGGGACTGTAATCTTCAATTCAGCACCATAGAGTTCAGCAACTTGAGCATATACGCTTGTAGGAGGAACAGTCTTTTCATCCGCCTTCAAGGAAATGATTTTGAATAATATGTAATCCTTTTCACTAATAAGAACAGGCAAGCGATCAGACAAATCATTGTAATCCTGCCAGGTTTCCACCTCTCTGGAAAGCATGGCCTTCTCTTCGGTAATGGAATAGTCCCATTCGTCGTCCTCGACCGCAATTTCGTGAGCAAAAATACTGAGCCTTTCCTGAATTTTGTCATCTCCCCCCCAGCTTAATTGCCATTCGAGCTGGCCGGCAAGACAACGGGATGGAAAAAGCAATAAAACAAAGATTAAGAATAATGGGAAATACTTTTTCATATTAAGATCATTTCCCTTCTTTATATAATCAATCTAAATATAAATTATAACATATAATAGACTCAGTTCAAACGCATTCATTACGAATTACGAAAATTTAAAATTTCGAAAACAAAAAGGCACCGCATAAAAGCGGCACCTTATAAAAGCAAGGATTGTTATTTTAGTTCTACACTTCCGCCAGCTTCTTCGATTTTAGCCTTAATTTCGTTGGCTTCTTCTTTGCTGATCTTCTCTTTTATCGGGTTGGGTGCTTCGTCAACCAGAGCCTTGGCTTCCTTAAGTCCCAAACTGGTAAGCTCTCTTACAGCTTTTATAACATTGATTTTCTTATCCCCGGATGAAGTAAGGATAACATCAAATTCGGTCTGCTCTTCTGCAGCTTCGGCTGCTCCTGCTGCTGCGGGAGCAGCGGCAACTGCCATAGGTGCTGCTGCACTTACGCCAAATTCTTCTTCCAGAGCCTTGACCAGCTCCGAAAGCTCCAGAACGGTTAATTCTTTAACAATATCAATAACTTCCTGAACTTTACTCATCAATAATAACCCCTTTCAAACTGTTTTTTTATCTTCACAAATTATTCACTAGTTTTCAGCTTGCTTCCTTTTGTTCCTTAACCTGGTTAAGCGCCCTGACCAAACCGCTGAGATTGGCCTGAAGAACATAAGCAAAACTGGTAATTGGAGCCTGCATAGTACCTACTACCTGAGCAAGAAGAACTTCCTTTGAAGGCAAATCAGCCAGTGCCTTGATATCATCTGGCGCAACTACACGTCCTTCAAGCACTCCTATCTTTATTTCCAACTTTTTGTACTGCTTGATAAAATCATACATCGTTTTAGCTGGTCCAACCATGTCTTCATTACTGAAGAGAACTGCATTCGGTCCTTCAATATGTTCGATAAGGTCCTCATAGCCGAGATTCTTAACGGCAAACCTGGTCATGGTATTTTTCAATACTTTAAATTCCACCCCGGGAGCTCTCAGCTTATTCCTTAAATCGCTCATTTCTTCGACATTAATGTTTCTATAATCAGCAAATATAACCAGGTTTGCTGATCTCAGTTTTTCCTCAATATCTGCTACGATTTTTTTCTTTTCTTCAATTTTGGGCATTTTCTTTTCACCCCCTCTTTTTAATATTGCTATACTCTAATACATTCTTTAAACCTGACATAATGGCTGAATTAAATTAAAAGCCTCTGCAAACAGAATGCAGAGGCTTTTGATTGCCACAAGGACAAGTTTATCATCATAACCTCGGCAGGCGAAACTCAACATTCTTTAAGGCTCAGGCCACCGGCTGTCTGCAGTCTTTGTTTTCAATTTTATAGTATTTCTTTATTTTACTTGTTAGCTGCCATTAATACAATAGGATTAATCTTTATCCCAGGACTCATAGTAGAACAAACACTGACTGAACGCATATACTGACCTTTTGCAGCAGCCGGTTTTGCCTTGATGAGTGCTTCCGCAAATGTATTGAGATTATCCATTAGCTTATCCAGGTCAAATGATACCCTTCCAAGAGGAACATGCACTATTGAATTTTTGTCAACACGGTATTCTATTCTACCGGCCTTTAATTCGCTTATAGTACGTTCAATATCAAAGGTAACCGTACCTGCTTTGGGATTGGGCATTAGCCCTCTGGGACCCAATAGTTTTCCCAATTTACCTACAACAGCCATCATATCTGGAGTAGCGACAGCTACATCAAAATCAAACCAACCACCCTTAATTTTTTCAGCCAGTTCTTCGCCACCTACATAATCAGCTCCTGCGTTTTCAGCTTCTTTCTGCTTCTCGCCCTTGGCGAAAACCAACACTTTGCGGGTTTTCCCCGTTCCATGGGGCAGGCTGACTGTTCCCCTTACCTGCTGATCAGCATGGCGTGGATCAACTCCAAGTTTAATGTGAACCTCAACGGTTTCGTCAAATTTTGCCGTTGCTACTTCCTTGACCAGTTGCATAGCCTCTGCTGGTTCATACAATTTCATGCGATCGATTTTCTTATTTACTTCTTTGTAAGCTTTTCCTCTTTTCACTTTTTAACCTCCCTGTGGTTTATGCGGATTAAATCCTCCCACTTATTTAATTAGTAATTAGTAATTAATAATTCAGGTGAGGAAAACTATCGTTTTCCTTTTTGATTGAATGTCATTAATCTGCGACTTCCAGGCCCATGCTGCGTGCAGTACCTTCTATCATCCTGACAGCTGCCTCCAGGTCTGCAGCATTGAGATCTGCTTTCTTGGTTTCAGCTATCTCAATCAACTTGGCACGACTTACTTTTCCAACCTTGTTAATGTTTGGTTCACCGGAACCTTTTTCGACATTAGCTGCTTTTTTAAGCAGGTCAGAGGCTGGAGGAGATTTTACAATAAATGAAAAAGATCTGTCTGCATAAACAGTTATCTCAACAGGAACAATATATCCTGCCTGGTCAGCCGTTTTTGCATTATACTCCTTGCAAAACCCCATAATATTCACACCATATTGACCCAGAGCCGGACCAACTGGTGGTGCTGGTGTTGCTTTACCTGCGGCTATCTGTAATGATATTTTTCCCATAACCTTTTTGGCCATTTTCCCACCTCCCTGGCACTTTGCGTACTTAGTAACTGGAGTTCAAAGACAGTTTTATTTCAACAGGATCTATGCCCTGACTCTCAGCCTTTGCCTGTCTATAGGCTATATTTTTTCTATCTGTTCATAATCAAGCTCAACAGGGGTTTCTCTGCCAAACATGGAGATATTCACCCTGATCTTCCCCCGATCAGCAAGCAGTTCTTTTACTACACCTTCGAAATTTGCAAAAGGTCCGGTTTTCACCCTGATACTCTCGCCGACTTCGATATCAATAATCCTGGGTTTTTTCTCAATCAAACCCATTTGCATCTTGATTTTCTTGATTTCTTCATCCTGTAAAGGAATGGGCTTGCCTCCACTTCCCACAAAACCAGTAACCCCTGGAGTATGACGAACAACATACCATGAATCTTCGCTCATAGTCATATTAACAATTACATATCCCGGAAAAACCCTTTTGGATGTAACTTTTCTCTTGCCGCCCTTATATTCTACTTCATCTTCCTCAGGAATAATCACTTCAAAGATCTTGTCCTGCATATTCATAGACTCTACTCTTTTGGCAAGGTCAACCTTGATTTTGTTTTCATAGCCGGAATAAGTATGCACTACATACCACTCACCTTGCTCGGCATTTGATTTATATGTCTTCTCTTCTTCTATATTTTTGTTTTGTTCCAATTCCTGTTCAACGCTGATTGGAACCACCTCCTCCACGCTTAAGCAAAGGCATCAAACAGCTTTTGCAGTACAAAAGAAAGGCCGGTATCAAATAGCCACATTATTAATACTATGATAAGAACCGCTACTATAACAACCCCTGTATAAGCCAGCAGTTGCCGTCTGTTGGGCCAGTGAACCTTTTTGAGCTCGCTATAAACACCCCTGATATAGCCTTTCCCACTTTCCCACCAGCCCTTTATAGCCGGTTCTCTTTTTGCCGGAATACTGTTTTTAGACAATTTTATTCACATCCCTGATATTACTTGATTTCTTTGTGGATAGTATGGGTATTGCAGAACCTGCAATATTTTCTTAGCTCCACTTTTTCACTGTGCTTTTTCTTGTCTTTGGTAGTGGTATAATTTCTTTGTTTGCATTCAGAACATGCCAGTGTAATACCTACTCTCATCTCAAACACCTCCATCCTATAGACAAAAACCCATAATAATCTATCATAAGGCCGGCAATTATGTCAATAGAAGCTCGTATGCAAAACTTAAATACCCAGGCTGCTTTCATTCAAGATTAAATGCTGTTTACCCAACGATGTCTTGGGTGCCGCCCGCTTTTTATCCTTTAAGCTTGTTCAATTGTTTTTCCCTACTCGCTTATGGATGTTACTACTCCTGCTCCTACTGTCCTGCCACCTTCTCTTATGGCAAAACGCAGTCCTTCTTCTATGGCTATGGGAGTTATCAATTCTATTGCCATCTGTATGTTATCTCCTGGCATTACCATTTCCACTCCCTCTGGCAACTGGATTACTCCCGTTACATCTGTGGTTCTAAAATAAAACTGCGGTCTGTATCCTCCAAAAAACGGCGTATGCCTTCCGCCTTCTTCTTTCGTTAATACATATACTTCTCCTTTGAAATTCGTCAAGGGCTTGATGCTTCCCGGCTTCGCCAGTACCATCCCTCTCTCTACTTCTTTCCTGTCCACTCCTCTTAACAGGGTCCCTATGTTATCTCCTGCTTCTGCATAGTCCAGAAGCTTCCTGAACATCTCTACTCCGGTACATACTGTCTTTCTGATCTCGTCTCTCATCCCTACGATTTCTACTTCGTCTCCTACTTTTACCTGGCCTCTTTCTACTCTGCCCGTTGTTACGGTTCCTCTTCCGGTTATGGTAAATACATCTTCTATCGGCATCAGGAACGGCTTGTCGGTTGCTCTTTCCGGTAAGGGTATATAGCTGTCCACTGCATCCATCAGTTCCCATATCTTGCTGCACCATTCACAGTCCCGGCTTCCACATCCGCATTCCAGGGCTTTTAATGCTGATCCCATTACTACCGGTATATCATCCCCGGGAAAGTCATACTGGCTCAATAGTTCTCTGATTTCCATCTCTACCAGTTCCAATAATTCATCATCATCTACCATGTCTGTCTTGTTCATGAATACTACTATATATTCTACTCCTACCTGGTTCGATAAGAGTATATGCTCTCTTGTCTGCGGCATTGGCCCATCTGCTGCTGATACTACCAGTATTGAACCATCCATCTGCGCTGCTCCTGTTATCATGTTCTTTATGTAGTCTGCGTGTCCAGGGCAGTCTACATGCGCATAATGCCTTGTTGCTGTCTCATATTCTACGTGGGCTGTGTTTATCGTTATTCCTCTTTCTCTTTCTTCCGGAGCTTTGTCAATCGAGTCGTATGAGGCTGCTACGGCTCCTCCTTCTTTGGACAAACACAGGGTAATCGCTGCTGTCAGTGTTGTCTTACCATGGTCTACGTGCCCTATTGTTCCAACATTAAGATGAGGTTTTGTCCTCTCGAATTTTGCCTTTGCCATCTCTTTCTCACCTTTCTTTCTGTTTTGCCCATTGACCACAATTTATTAATTAATTAATATTTTACCCAATATAAAAACAAAATAAAAGAAGTGAGAAAATATCCCACTCCTTACCTGTCTATGGTAGCGGCGAAGGGATTTGAACCCCTGACACTACGGGTATGAACCGTATGCTCTAGCCAACTGAGCTACGCCGCCCGATGGAGCCCATAACCGGACTTGAACCGGTGACCTTATCCTTACCAAGGATACGCTCTGCCGACTGAGCTATATGGGCATATATACATGGTTGCGGGAGCCGGACTTGAACCGGCAACCTTCGGGTTATGAGCCCGACGAGCTACCAACTGCTCCATCCCGCGTCGAAAATGGTGGAGGGAGAAGGATTTGAACCTTCGAAGGCGGTGCCAACAGATTTACAGTCTGCCCCCTTTGGCCACTTGGGTATCCCTCCATGATTATTAGTGGAGCCGAGCACAGGACTTGAACCCGCAACCTGCTGATTACAAATCAGCTGCTCTACCGATTGAGCTAGCTCGGCTCAGCAAATAATATTTTATACTCTGTGCCTGGCAAAGTCAATAGTAAGTTTTCTTGTTAGGCAAATACTGCGCCAAACCAGAATATGAAGGTGTGGCCTATAGTAACTAATATACTGAGGATGTTTTGCTTAATTCAAAAATAAGGGCGAATATAATCAGCGTTTATGGTACCCAGCGACACCGTTTTCATGAATCAGCCAGATACTGGATAACATTTTCAGCAGATCAATTTATTTAAACCTCAACATAAAGCAGAATTATAAATCATTCCTGTCTTCAAGGTATTTTTCAAGCTTTCTCTTGACTCTCTGAAGCGCATTGTCTATAGACTTCACATGCCTCTGAAGTTCAACTGCTATTTCCTGATATGACTTCCCCTCCAAATAGGCCATGAGTACTTTCCATTCAAGAGAACTCAATATTTCTCCAATTTTTTTCTCAATAAAAACGAATTCTTCCCGGCTTATTATTATCTCTTCGGGATTGGTTATTTTTGTAGTAGACAATATATCCATCAGCGTGCGGTCTGATTCTTCATCATAGATGGGTTTGTTCAGTGAAACATATGAATTGAGTGGAATATGCTTTTGCCGGGTAGCAGTTTTAATTGCGGTTATTATCTGACGGGTAATACACAACTCCGCAAATGCTCGAAAAGACGTAAGTTTGTCCAGTTTATAGTCCCTGACAGCTTTGAATAAGCCTATCATACCTTCCTGTATGATATCCTCCTTGTCAGCACCAATTAGAAAATATGATCTTGCCTTGGCCCTGACAAAGTTTTTATATTTGTCCACCAGAAATTCTATCGCAAATTGGTCACCCTTTTGCGCCAATTCAACAATGTCCTCATCACACATTTCATTGTATGCAAGAAATATCTTTTTAGCAGCGATAGAATTAATCATTCAATCGCCTCCATTAATTGTTTTATTAAATACCATACGAAAAGCTCTTTTAACAGCCATATTTATTATAGCTACTGCCTGTCAAATCGTCAAGCTGTCTCATTTTCCATGCTGCGGAAATTAAAGCCAGCAGGAAGCTTTATTTTCTATATTTTTATGTTAATCATCCTATTTTATGGGATTTGCCTCTCTGCCGAAGCACCTCAAAAATCATTAATGCTGCTGCTACCGAGGCATTTAAGGAGTTTATCTTACCATACATGGGGATACTGACAAGCATATCACAGTTTTCTCTAAGCAGCCTTCTGATTCCCTGATCTTCTCCGCCTATTACCAGGACTACGGGTCCTGTAATATCAGTGGAATAATAATCGTTTTCCGCATTGGCATCTGCACCTATTACCCATAAGCCCTGTTTTTTTAAATACTTAATAGTATTTACCAGATTGGTTTCCCTGGCTATGCGCATATGCTCTACTGCACCGGCAGATGCTCGGGCAACTGCTGCCGTGATCTCAACAGAATGATGTTTGGGAATAATTATACCATGAACCCCTGCCGCTTCAGCACTGCGAATAAGCGATCCAAAATTTTGCGGGTCCTCCAGCCCGTCCAGAACAAGTATAAAAGGACTCTCCCCCTTAATAGCTGCAAATTCCAGAATTTCTTCTACGGTGTTATACTCATAACTATCCACCTGAGCAACTACACCCTGATGGTTGCTGATTCTATACATCTGATCCAGGCGCTGCTTTTCTGTATACTGGAAATAAACACCCTTTTTCTCCGCCAATCTCACAAGTTCCTGTATCCTCTTGCCCTGGCGGCCTTCCTGTATATAAATCCGGTGTACCTTGCGGTTACCCTTCAAGGCTTCCATAATACTGTTTATCCCAGCCAGCTTTTCCTTCAAATATATACCCCCTTTATCCTCTTACTACGCATTTGCCAGCGACTGCGACGCATTCTCTGGCTACTGCGCAATATGTTTTTCTGCTTCTAAATTGAATGCCTGAATAGATCATCGGTAATTAATATTTCTGCATAGTGCTCTTCGGGGAAACTCTCATCGTAAGCAATATCATCAAACAACAATGGCAGTCTTTCCCTGAACAATAGGAGCAAGGGTATGGCTACCTGCCTCATCTGCGGATGAGCGGCCACATCACAGCGGAGACGGAAAAAGTGCCTCCATTCCCTCATATTATAGGTAACTACAATCTCCGTCTTAAGAGAATTTGGCAATATAGAACGGGCTTCCTGAGCTGAACACCCCATATCGAGCATAGTCATGTAGTTCTTTTCCGCTGAGAGACAAGTATCCTGCCAGTATTTATAAGCTTCCGGCCGTTCAAGAAAAAAATACGGTTCTATAACCGTTATTTCATTGCCAAATTTGTCCTTGCTGTAATTGCAATATCTGGTTGATTCCTGACTGTAGGCTGCAATACGGTGGCGAACTATTTCATGAGAAATACCCCTGTCCACTATAAACATTACCGTGGCCTTTTCATGTTCGCTTATTGACTCATGTCCTCGTTTTATAATATTCCGTAAAAAGCCAGGGCTATACTCCTGCCCCATCTTATCCTCGGATTTATAGCAAACCCTTGCATAACGTTCCAGTTTACCTATTTTTTTAATATCAATTTCCGTTTCAGGTACCAGGACCTGTGCCTTCTTGATAATCAATTAATCCCCTCCCTCAACTGCCTCATTAAGCGCCCTGTTTACCAGATAAAATAAGCGATCCTCTTCACCTTGAAGATAAAGGTATCCCAGCAGAGCTTCAAAACCTGTACTCATACCGTAATCACCAGGATCAGCGTGTTTTGGCGGAGTACTCTTGGCATTCCTGCCTCTCCTGACGATATCCTTTTCCTCTTCGCTGAGCTCACCGAAAAGCTGCCTTATAACCCTGGCCTGACTTTCGGCTTTTACCAGCCCAACAGTATCATGATGAATATCTCTGATTTTTTTTCTTCCGCTTGCCAGAATATGTGTCCTCACCATTAATTCGAAAACAGCATCGCCAATATAGGCAAGCGCAACTGCCGAATATTCCCTTATATCTTTGTCTGCAAGTTCCTCACGCATCAGCAAGTTTCCATCTGACTCCTTCCCTGGTATCTTCCAGTATTATTCCCCCAGCCTGCAGGGTATCTCTTAGAAAATCAGCTCTGTCATAATTTTTCTTTTTCTCCTTTTTAAACCTTGAACGTAATTCTATTAATTTTTCGACCAGAATAGGGAGTTCAATATTGCCGCTATAGCGGAATCGACTTCCATTAGCAGTATCCTCTATGGTAACCTCCAGGTCATTCAGAAATTCCCTTATCTCGTCCGCCAGTTGAAATTCTTTTTCCTTACGCGCCAGCTGTCTGACTCCGGCAAAAATCTCCAGGATTTTTTCTGCCATTTCTTCTTCGTTTTTTGTTTTTTCCATAAAAATTCCCAGAATGTCTCCCAAGCTGCTGAATACCTTCATGGCCCTGAGTACGGCGTTCCGCTCAGAAACACTGTCCCTATCCACCTCAGCCAGGAAAGCATTTATATTATGCGACATTTCAAAAAGAAAGCCTATGGCTTTAGCAGTATTAAAGTCATCATCCATAGCTTGAACAAATTTGTTTTCCAGCTCGATAACAGAATTCAGGAAAAGCAGCCCCTTTCCTTCCACTTCCTGGCTTTCTTTAATATAACCTCTTGTATACTCATCAGCTAATAAAAGAGTATTTTGCAATCGTCCCAGGGCTTTACGAGCTTCTTCCAGTTTTCCGTCATCAAAGTCAAGAGGACTCCGGTAATGTGTGGCAATCAAGTAAAAACGCACTACATCAGCAGAATATTTTTCCAGGATATCCCGCAAAATAAAGAAATTACCCAGTGATTTTGACATTTTCTCATTGTTTACGGTAATAAAACCATTGTGCATCCAGTAATTTACAAAAGTTTTCCCACTCAACGCCTCTGCCTGGGCTATTTCGTTTTCGTGATGAGGGAAAATCAGGTCACTGCCTCCACCATGAATATCAAAGGTTTCTCCCAGATATTTGATAGACATCACCGAACACTCAATATGCCATCCCGGTCTGCCTTGCCCCCAGGGGCTTTCCCAGAAGGGTTCTCCTTCTTTGGCCGCTTTCCACAGGGCAAAATCCACTGCTTCCTCTTTGCGCTCATCAATCTCCACCCTGGCTCCAGCAAGCATCTCATCGAGAGAGCGACCAGATAATTTTCCATAATCTTTAAACGCCTTAACCCGGAAATAAACGTCACCTTCAGTTTCATAAGCAAAGCCCTTATCTATAAGGCCTTCCACAGCCTCAATAATCTCCGGGATATGCTGGCTGACCCGCGGGTGTACCTGAGCCCTTTTGATATTAAGAGCATCTGCATCCTGAAAATATTCATCAATATAATGAGCAGCAAGTTCTATAGCTTCCTGTCCCTCCTGCCTGGCACGATTAATAATTTTGTCATCCACATCAGTAAAATTAAGTACATAGTTTACCTCATAACCCTTATATTCCAAATAGCGCCTGACCGTATCAAAAACCACCAGAGGTCTGGCATTCCCCAAATGTATATAGTTATAGGTAGTCGGCCCACAAACGTAGATCCCCACTTTATGCGGATTCAATGTTTTCAGTTCTTCCTTTTTGCCGCTTAGAGTATTGTAAACTCGCATTTATTGATCCCCCCTTACTGTTTTCTTTCTATTCCAGCCGCTTTTCCAGTTCTTCAATTCTTGCCTGCATAACTGCCAGAGTATCTGCAATCGGGTCAGGAAGCATATGGTGCTCCAGATCAACCTCTACCTTTTCATTTTCAACCCTGGCCCCATCCCTGACTACTATTCTTCCCGGTACACCTATTACCGTACAATTATCCGGAACACTCTTCAAGACTACTGAGCCTCCACCAATTTTTACATTATTACCAATGTAAAAGGACCCCAATATCTTGGCCCCAGCACTTATAGTAACATTATTCCCAATTGTTGGGTGACGTTTCCCTTTTTGTTTCCCGGTTCCTCCCAGGGTTACTCCCTGGTAAAGAGTTACATTGTCTCCTATTTCAGTGGTCTCACCTATTACTATTCCGCTGCCATGATCAATAAAGAAACCCCTGCCTATTTTCGCTCCCGGATGTATTTCTATTCCAGTCAAAAAACGGCTGATATGTGATATTAAGCGGGCTATCAAATACATTTTCTTCTGATATAAGAAATGGGCTATTCGATGATTAATTATCGCATGAAAACCCGGATAGCAAAGCATAATTTCCACTACGCTGCGAGCCGCAGGATCTCGTTCAAATACCACCTGTATTTCTCTCTTCAGGCTGTAAAACATTTTTCTCCCTCCAGTAAACTAAAACTGCACTGCAGTTTAGTTAATTTGAAATTTTTAATGAAACGCACCCGGGCACTACTGATTCGCTTTATTCCCGTTTAAATTTGCACCCTCCGGGCAGCCCTCATTCAAAATTAGTCCATAATTAAAAATTAAATAAAGCCTTTCATCTCTACGAAGAGACGAAAGGCTTTGCTTCCGCGGTTCCACTCTGCTTGGGTATCATCTTCTCTAGCAACAATACCCCACTTGAAAAATATAACGGTAATACCGGATATACCTACTTTATTTCAGTATATCTGCTCCAGGACGCAAATTCAGCGACTTCTTACCATGAAAAAGCTCGCAGCCGGTGACTTTTTCTCTCTGTCAGCGATCGACGCCTACTTATTCCCTTCTCAGCCTTTAAATATGAAGTTACTAAGATTATATGCAGTCGGTCTTCTTATGTCAAGCATTCAGGTCTTGATAAACTTACTCTTTCCCCTCCATTATCAAGTCCATTGATTGCCTGATCCTGCGCAGGCATTCACCTTGACCCCAGATGCTAATAAGATAAGGCAATTCAGGCCCATGGGTTTTCCCGCTCAGGGAACAGCGCAATGGCATAAAAACATTCCTGGGCTTGAGTTTTAATTCTTTTCTTATTTTTTTGATGAACTCATTTATTATTTCTACATTAAGCTCAGGAGGAAAATTATTGGTAAAATACTGCAGCACTTCCAAAACACCCGGCTCCCTTAGTACTTCCAAGGCTTCTTCCTCATATTGAAGATCGGCAAAAAATACCCTTAATTCTTTTTTTATATCGGCCAGGCATATCAGATGGTCCCTGACAGCTTTAATCAGCATGTAAAGCTTAATCTCATCCAGTTTTTCTATCTCTTCAGCAAAATCCGAATCCCGCATATACGGAACAAGCAGGTTTTTCAGTTCCTCCAGTTCCAGTTTTTTTATATATTGCTGGTTTAGCCAGTTAAGTTTATTCAAGTCAAAAACTGCCGGGCTCTTGGCTACCCTGTCCAGAGTAAAAGCCCCGCTGATCTCTTCCCCGGACAATACTTCTTTTTCACCCTCCGGCGACCACCCCATTAAGGCCAGGAAATTAAACAAAGCCTCCGGCAAGTAACCCATTTCCCGATATTGAATAAGTGAAGTAGCTCCATGCCTTTTACTCATCTTCTGCCGGTCACTGCCAAGAATCAGAGAGATATGAGCAAAGTCCGGTCTTTTGAAATTCAGAGCATCATATATCATCAACTGCCGGGGGGTATTCGATAAATGTTCTTCCGCTCTGATTACGTGACTTATTCCCATCAACACATCATCTATTACTACGGCAAAATTATAGGTCGGCAGTCCATCTGATTTAATAATGATAAAATCTCCTTCATTATCACTTTCAAAACTTATCCTGCCCCTGACCAGATCATTTACCACATATATCTTGTTGGCTGGCACTTTGAAGCGTATAGCAGGTTTTATCCCACTCTCAATCTTTTGGGCAATCTCCTCCTGCTCCAGATGACGGCATTTCCCAGAATAACGAACAATCTGGCCTTCAGCCAGCAATGCCTGTCTTTCTGCCTCCAGTTCCTCTTCCGTGCAAAAACAATAGTATGCCTGTCCTGATTCAATCAGTTTATTGGCATAATCTTCATAAATGACCCGGCGTTCCGTCTGTCTGTAAGGTTCATTCTCCCCTCCGACATCAACGCCTTCAGTCCAGTTTATTCCCAGCCACTTCAAAGAATCTATTATCTCTTCCTCGTATTCCCTGCGGGACCTATCCAGATCAGTGTCTTCTATACGCAAAACCATTTCCCCATCTTGATGAACGGCAAACAAATGATTAAACAATGCTGAACGAGCTCCGCCAATATGCAATGGTCCAGTAGGGCTGGGCGCAAATCTTACTTTAACCTTCTTCATCATCTTCCCTCCCTCAAATACCTGCTAATTATATCACTTAAAATAATTGCCAACCAGCCAATAATAAATACTTAGTCCAAGTAATTAATCTTATAATATCCATAATTGCCTCCTATTTGAGCCAATTATGCTATGCCAGAAAAGTGCTGATTTTTTCAATCAAGCTTTTCAGCTCAGCCAGAATTTCCTCGAAAAAGTTGGCTGCCTCACGGCCAGTGTTTCTGATATCCCCCAGGCTTCGTTCCAGACTTTTCAACTGCTCATTCAGCCCTTCCACACTGATTTTTAAACCATTGATACGTTGCATCAAAAGAACCATACGGTCTATACTCTCCTCTGAGAGTTTTACATTCAACTCCGCACTTATATCCAAAATGATCTTTCGTATCTCTTCGGGATCAGAGCTTCTGTTTTCTATTACCTTTCTTTTCACTTCATATATGAACTTTTCTGCCTTGCTTTCTCCCAGCTCCTGCGCCAGTCTTGATGTTTCTGCCATTTCCTGATGAGCTGTCTCTTTCGCGCTTTCACTCAGTTTCTCACCACTGACTGATTCAAATGCTTTAATAATACCGGTCAGAGCTGCGGTTCCTGATACCTCAAAAGGCGCCGCCACGATAATCCTTGCATCCTTGCTGCCGGCAGTTGTCAGAGCATTGGCATACATGAAAGGCGTAATAGCAGTAATATTGTGAGTACTAACTTCGATTCCCTTATTTTTATCCAGTAATTCGACATAGGCTGAAGAAATAGCCCTGCTGCCTATCAGCCTTTCCTCGACCACCCCTTGTAGATAAGCTCTTTCTTCACTATTGCTTACTCTGATGACCCTGGTATCCTTATCTCTCTTCCAGTCTCCAAAATACTGCATCAAACTGTTTTCCTGCTCAGTGTTCAGATCCTCGCCCATTGCAATTACTACCCGCGGTTTTTCCTTTTCACCTCCGGCAGGTACTGTCTGGAGCCGTGAATACAGGCCAGCACTTACAATAATAGAAGCAAACACCAGAGCAACAATGAATCTTCTATCCAAGATCATAAAAAAATACCTCCTGCCATTTTTTATAGTTTCCCACCAGCAGGAGCCAATTATTTATCCTATTAAATTAAAACCCTACAAGCGGGTGGGACGGGGAGTGGGACAGGGGGGCGGTTCTTTTGTCATAACCCTCGGGTTATGACAAAAGAACCGC
>Ga0334889_1000808_pt1 | contig 45467 bp, 31 predicted proteins | sample GraSluR1_MG_2_FD_207222 | JGI IMG/M metagenome (GOLD analysis project Ga0334889, IMG submission 207222) | Sludge microbial communities from methane-producing bioreactor in Wageningen University, Netherlands - Granular Sludge_8_08-R1 | ecosystem: Engineered > Bioreactor > Anaerobic > Unclassified...
ATTCCTCCCGCTGCCGAACGGAAGAACTACGACAGCGATGCCGAGTTTGAAAGGGCTCAGGCGCGTTGGAACGAAGCCGTGCGTCAAATCGAAACCCAAAGGGCCGATCTCGAGAAACAGGCAGCCGGGATCGAGGGCGCCGTTGTTGCCAAGGCGGATGAAGGCAGATCCTACCTGCTCGGCAAGGTGCTCGTCGGAGGGAAGGATCTTGTCGACGCACGGACGCAGTACGATAATCTCGGACGCGCCGTGGTCGCGCTCACCTTCAGCTCGGAGGGAGCTAAACTTTTCGATGCGGCGACAGCCGAGAATATCGGCCGCCAGATTGCCATCGTCCTCGACGGCGTTGTCATTTCCGCTCCTGTCGTTCAGGAGCGCATCACCGGGGGTAACGCCCAGATTTCCGGACGTTTCTCGGCGGCGGAGGCAAGCCGTCTCTCCATCATGCTTCGTGCGGGCGCTCTTCCCGTTGCGGTCGACGTCATCGAAAACCGCTCGGTAGGCCCGAGCCTCGGCGAGGACTCCATCAACTCCGGCATACGCGCCGGTCTTCTCGGCGCCTCTCTCGTCTTTCTCTTCATGCTGCTCTACTACCGTCTCCTCGGTGTGGCCGCAGACGCGGCTCTTGCCGTCGCCATCCTTCTCGTCTTCGCGGGGCTGATATCGCTGAACGCCACCCTGACCCTTCCCGGCATCGCCGGAATCGTGCTCACAATAGGTATGGCGGTCGACGGCAACGTACTGATCTACGAGCGCATGAAGGAAGAGCTGAAGGCTGGAAAGACACCCCTTGCCGCTATCGACGCGGGATTCAAGAAGGCGCTTACGACGATTCTCGACGCCAATATCACGACGCTCATCGCGGCGGCGGTCCTTTTCTACTTCGGCAGCGGTCCTGTGAGAGGGTTCGCGGTGACGCTGAGTATCGGTATCGTCTCCAGCGTCTTCTGCAATATTCTCGTGACACGGTCTCTCCTCCAGTACTTCATGGGAGGGCGCGGCGCGACGAGTTCCCTGCTGCCGCGAGCCTGAGAGAGGTGGAGAATAGACTATGAAAATCATGTTCATCGACTTCATGAAACATCGCAAAACCGCTCTTCTTGTCAGCCTTGCGTGCGTTGTTCTCAGCCTCGTGCTGGTCTTCACCAAAGGGTTGAACCTCGGAATCGATTTCACGGGCGGAAACGTGGTCCAGGTTGAGTTCTCCGCGAACGTTGCGGTGGGGGAAATCCGGGACGTTCTCTCCTCCGTCGGGCAGGGAGGCGCTGTCATCCAGTCCTACAGCGACACCGGCGTTATCATCCGCATCAGCACGATCGAAGACGAGGCGCGGAAGGTTGTGGTTGACGCCTTGCGCGCCAAACACCCCGACATGCAGGTTGTCCGACTCGAGAAGGTCGGCCCTGTAGTGGGAGCGGAACTGCGCGAAGAGGCGTTTATCGCGCTTTTCCTGGCGCTTGCCGGCATACTGGTTTACATCACGGTACGCTTCCAGTTCCGCTTCGCCGTGGTGAGCGTTCTCGCGCTCATGCACGACGCCATCATCACCCTCGGCATCTTCAGCCTCACGTGGATGGAGATCTCGTCGCCTTTCATCGCCGCGATTCTCACCATCGTCGGTTATTCGCTCAACGATACGATCGTCGTACTGGACAGGGTTCGTGAGAACTGGAGGCATCTTCGCGGCGAGGGCATACTCGGCCTTCTGAACATGTCCATCAACCAGATTCTCTCAAGGACGATCAACACCTCCCTGACGACCCTTCTGCCGGTTATCGCCCTCTTCCTCTGGGGCGGACCGGTCCTTCGCAGCTTCTCCTTCGCGCTCCTGGTCGGCATTACCGTCGGAACCTACAGCTCCATATACATCGCCTCCAGCGTGCTCGCGGAGTGGGCCTTGAAGTCGCCTCAGAAAGGCTAGGAAAGCCTCGTAGGTTGAACTCGCTTTTCAGAAGCGTCGAATATGCAATACCGGGGCCCGCCTGACGGCGGGCCTTTTTTTTGAAAAGAAGTATTTGTAGAACAAGCTGTTTATGTGTTATACTCTCATAATAATGTTCTGCCGGAAGAAAAAGGAGACAAAAAAAACTGAATATAAATGAGGAAACGACCTTGAAAAGAAACTCTAAAAGGATTTTCCTAGATTTGCGGGCCCGGCTCATTCCGGGGATAGCGCTCCGCGTCCGAAAATGCCACGAATATTCCGCGAATTTCTTTTTCATTATCCCCCCGAATCCCGCCCGCATTTCTTCCGCACGATTTTTTGAGCATTTCCTGCAAACGAGAAAGAGGTGTTAAAGGAATGAAAAAAACACGACTTCTGGTGGTATCAAACCGCCTTCCCGTTTCGCTTTCCACGGAGGAAGGGAAAATGGTAGGCCGTCCCGCATCGGGAGGGCTTGTGAACGCCTTGAGTCCGGTCCTTCAGAATCGGGGAGGATTTTGGATCGGCTGGGCGGGCGCCAAGGAAAATGTCACTCTCGCCACCATACGCGATATCCTCGGTCCTGTTTCCGAAGAGAGCGGATATCGTCTCCTTCCCGTAATGCTGACGAAGGACGATGTGGACTCGTTCTACTCCGGGTTTTCCAACTCCGTGCTCTGGCCGTTGTTTCACGACCTCCAGAGCCGATGCGATTTCGACCCCTCCTACTGGGAGGGATATCTCTCAGCAAACCGAAAGTTTTCCAGGGTTGTCCTGAAACATGCCGAGGAGGGCGATTTCATCTGGGTGAACGACTATCATCTCATTCCGCTGGGCAAGATGCTGCACGAAAAAAAAACCGCCCTCCGCGCTTCGTTTTTTTTACATATTCCTTTTCCCAGTATCGATATTTTCATGAAAATGCCCCAGCGCAGGGAGATTCTCTCGCAGCTGACGCACTATTCCTTCGTCGGCTTCCAGACGATGAGGGACAGGCGGAATTTCCTCGACTGCCTCAAGGTTTTTTTCCCCGACCTGATCATTTCCGGGAGGGGCAACGTCCAGCGTGCCCGCATCGAAGAACGCTCTTTCCTCGTGGGCGCCCTGCCGATCAGCATCGACTTCCGCTCGTTCTCCTCTCTCGGTTCTTCGAGGAGTGTCATTGCCCGTTCGAAGGAAGTCCGCCGCGAAATGTTCGCCGAAAAATACATCCTCGGTGTGGACCGGCTGGATTACTCCAAGGGAATTCCGGAAAGATTGCGTGGTTTTCAGCGTTTTCTTGAGATGTACCCCGAGCTTCGTGAGAAGATCTCGCTTCTTCAGGTTGTGGTGCCCAGCAGAGAATCCGTCGGAGAGTATCTCGATCTGAAGCAGGAAATAGAACTCCTGATCAGCCGGATCAACGGCGAATATTCCACGACACGCTGGGTTCCCGTCCATTGGCGCTACGGCTCCGTATCACGGCCCGAATTGGCGGCGCTCTACAGGGGAGCTGAGATGGCGCTGGTCACATCTCTCAAGGACGGGATGAATCTCGTATGCAAAGAGTTCTGCGCATGCAAGGGGAGTGAAGCCGGGGTGCTTGTTCTGAGCGAGTTCGCCGGAGCCGCGATCCAGCTTGCCAAGGGAGCGCTGCTCGTCAACCCGTACGACGTGGACGCCGTCGCGCGGGCGATCGCCGACGGTTTTCTCATGGACGAAAAAGAGAAGAAAAGAAGAATGCGGCTTCTCCGCAAGTCCATTGCACGTTCCGATGTCTTCCGCTGGGTGGACGATTTTCTCAGGGCTTCCGTGGGGAAAAAACTGGAGGAGTTCCCCGAGGAAGATATACCCCCGATCTGGCCGGGTCTCGAAAACGGCCGGGAGAAGTAATTTCTCCGGGAGTTTACTTCTCAACCTTCACCAGCTACAATAAACAATGAAATAAAAACGAAGCGGAGCTGCTCTCTTCTCCGGAAGCCGGCTCCGCAGTTTTCTGTTATGTGTTTCAGAAAACAGCCCTGAAAGAATACATCTTCAAAAAAAGAATCGAAATCGCGCGTTCCGAATGCTCTGCTCCCGAATCGACCTGAAGGATTCGTACCGCACGGTCCATTGCAGGAAGCCGCTTCGCGGATATCGATACAATGGAGTGTGAAAATATCGTGAACATAGTGCTTCTCATCGAAAAGACGACAACGCCTCTCCCCGGTCCGGTATGCCGAAAGGACGCCTCCGGCCGCAGTACGCCGAACGGAGGCCGCGAGATCCTGTGACCTCCCTCTGCAGCTCAGCGGCACTCACCCTGTTTCAACCGGCCTCTTCCACTCTTGAGCTTGCGGACAGCATCGGCTGTACCCTTCTCACGGCCGCTGTCCTGGAGAGCCGCAGCCTGATCACCGGAGAAGTTCCCGCTCCCGATTCTCTTTCCCTTTCAGGGAGCGTCCTGGAGGATTCTCTCGGAGAAATCTTTCTGGGAGAGAATGCCGCAGAGTGCGCAGAGCGTTGGAAGGATGTCCGGAATCTCGGCAAGGTACTGGTGTACGGGGATTACGACGTCGACGGCGTTTCGTCCGCGGCGCTCGCACTCGAATTGTGCCGTGGAAAAGCGAAGACGGCGCGTTTTTACATTCCGCACCGCCACGAGCAGGGGTACGGACTTCACGAGTCTGTGCTCGACCGTCTGCTCTCCGTCGGGTGGGATACCCTTGTCGTCGTGGATTGCGGATCGAAGGACGGCGAACTGCTTGAAAAGGTCGCCCGCTACGGGGTGAACGTCTTCGTTTTCGACCATCATCTGCCCGAACCGGGAATTCGCTTTCACCGAACGGTCGTCAATCCTCATCAAGGGTGTCCTCAGCAAACCGGGCCATCTTCGGGAACGTCTCTTTGCGCCACCGGCGTCCTCTGGGCATGGGCGTGGAAGTATTCCGTGATTCCCCGGAAACGGCTCGATTGTCTGACTGATCTCGTCGCACTCGCCACGATTGCCGACTGTATGCCGCTTACCCCACTCAACAGGTATCTCGTCAGGCGGGGAATGGACGTCCTCTCATCTTCGCCTCGACCCGGTCTCGCAAGACTCTTTTCGAGACTTGGCATAAACGCTTCCCGCGTCGGCGGAGTGCGGCCTGCCGTCACCGAAGAGAGCCTTTCCATGAAAGTCATTCCCTGCCTCAACGCCGCCGGCAGAATGGACTTTGCCGATACCGCCGTGGACGTTCTCCTTGGATCGCCGCACATGGACGAGGCTGTGGAGACTCTCATCACGCTCAATCGGAAGAGGCAGTCGCTCTCGCTGAAGATATCGAAAGAGGCGGAGGAGCTTCTCTCCCTCGGGACGAACGTCGTTCTCGGGGAATCCTGGCCGGTCGGAGTTCTCAGCGGTGTGGCAAGCCGGATCTGCAGCAAGACAGGCGCTCCCGTAGCCCTCGCCGCACCTGTGAACGGCGGAATTCGCGGAACGCTGCGCGTTCCGGAGGGCGGCGACGCCGTCGGGGTGCTCGGAAGTCTCTCGACGAACCTGGATGCGTGGGGAGGACACAAGTACGCCGCGGGATTTTCGGTCTCCAGGGACAACTGGAGCGAAGTCCGGAGGAATCTCCAGGAGGCTCTGTCCTCGATGGAGGTTGAGGAGGCTTCCGTTACTGCGATAACGATGGCTCCCGAGGAGATCTCCCTTGAATCGTGGAAGGAGGCGAGCATGCTCGGCCCCTTCGGCAACGGAAATCCGCCGCCTTTGTTTTTTCATCCGCGCAAGGGAAAGGAACGGATGCTCCCCTTGGGAAGAGATGGAAAGCACCTACAGATCGATATCGGCGGAACCCGCCTCCTGGCTTTCAACGGAGAAACTGAAAAAGAGGCCCTTGCCCGGGCTGAAGGATGGGTCTATCGTCCGCGTCTCGACTGCTGGCGCGGAGAAGAGCGCCTGCAGTACGTCATCGATTACGCTGTCGTGCCGTCTCCGGAGGGAGCACCCCCGGTGCGGGGGCAGGACGGGAACGCCGCTGTAACCCCCGGGACGGGGACAACGTTTCTGATCTCCGGTTGCAGGCAGGGATGGAGCGAAGAAGAGAATGGATCCCGGTAGACTTCCTTCCTGGCTGAATGCTCCGGACACGGGTGCCCACGCCCGCAGGAGTGAAAAGAGCACGGAGGAGGAGGTGCGATCTTCCTTGCCGGATGCCGTTGAACTTGACAGGAAGTCCTCGGGCAAACTGCGCGACAGCTATATCGGACGCATTCCGGAAGAGGAGCGCGCCATCTCCGTAAAGTTCGCATGGCATGAACTATGGTCGAAGGTCGTCCAGTACCTTTCCCGCGAGGACCTGATGCAGCTCGGAGAGGCTCTCGTTATGGCCGGTGCTGCCCACAAGGACCAGAGACGCTCGACGGGCGACCCTTATATCGTCCACACGATCAATGTCGCGTCCATTCTTGCGGACATGCAGCTCGACAACGTCACACTCATGGCTGCGCTGCTGCACGACGTTCTCGAGGACACGGACGTCACGATGGAAAAAGTGACGAACGCGTTCGGCGCTCCCGTGGCGATGCTGGTGGACGGTGTTACAAAACTCGGAAAGCTTCCTTTCAAGACGTTCGAGGACTACCAGGCGGAGAACCTGCGGAAGATGTTCGTCGTCATGGCCAAAGATATTCGGGTTGTGCTGATCAAGCTTGCGGACAGGCTTCATAATATGCGCACTCTCGGGGCCCTGCGAAAAGACAAGCAGCTTCGGATCGCCCGAGAGACGCTTGAGATCTACGCCCCTCTTGCTCACAGGCTTGGAATATATCAGGTCAAGCGCGGTCTGGAAGACCTTGCTTTCAAGTACGCAGACCCGGAAATGTACTACGAGATCCGGCGCCGGGTCCGGAAGAAGCTTCCCGAGCGCGAGACGGTGGTCAAGAAAGCGCTCGAGATACTCACTGCGCGGCTGGAGGAAGACGGAATCCATTGCAAGGTGAAGGGACGCGCGAAGCACTTCTACAGCATTTACGAGAAGATGAACCGGAAAAAACTCCCGGTTGAACAGCTTTACGACCTTCTCGCTCTCCGGGTGCTGGTGGAGGATATCGCGGCGTGCTACACGGTGCTGGGAATCGTCCATACAATATGGAAGCCCATTCCGGGCCAATTCGACGACTATATCGCCAACCCGAAGACGAACATGTACCAGTCTCTCCACACGACGGTGGTCGGGCCGACAGGAGAGCCGCTTGAGGTGCAGATCCGCACCTGGGAGATGAACTCGCTGGCGGAGTATGGAATCGCCGCACACTGGCGCTACAAGGAGGGGGGCGGATCGCTCGACGACCTCGACGCCAAGCTGACATGGATCCGGCAGGCTATCGAGGCAGATCACGACGGGGCCGAGCCGTCGGAGTTCCTCGAACGGCTGAAGGACGACGTGCTTTCCACCGATGTCTTCGTCTTCACGCCCCAGGGAGAAGTAGTCTCTCTTCCGCGTGGTTCCACCCCGCTCGACTTCGCCTTCGCCATCCATACCCAGATAGGGACGCGATGCGTCGGCGCGATGGTGAACAACCGCATCGTGGCCATGGGGTACGAGCTGCAAAACGGCGATATCGTCAAGATCATCACCTCGCCGCAGGGGACTCCTTCCCGGGACTGGCTCAAAATCGCCCGGAGCAGCAAGGCGCGAAGCAAGATCCGGGCCTGGTTCCGCGCTCTTGAAAAGACCGAGCGTCTTGAGAAAATGCAGCGGGGGAGAGATCTACTCGAGAGAGAACTGAAGCGCCGTGGCACTCCCGAGTTCGAAGAGTTCGACGAGATTCTGCCCCTTCTCAACAAAATAGCCCGCGACACGGCCTATTCCAACGGGGAAGACCTTCTCGCGGCGATCGGCGGAGGACACCAGAGCGTCTCTCTTGTGGCGCAGAGGCTCGGAGGAAAGCCTCAGCCGCAGTCGCCCGCCGTCCCGCAACCACTTCCTGCCGAACCCGAAAAACACACGTCGTTTGCGGGGAAAAAAGGGGATTCGGATATCGTTGTCGAGGGGGCGGACGGTGTCCAGGTCGTCCTCGCGAACTGCTGCGAACCGGTTCCGGGTGATCCGATCATAGGCTTTTCCACGCGTACGCGCGGTATCACGGTTCACAGGGCCGATTGCGACAACGTGAAAAACTCGCGCGAGGAACGAAAGGTCGGGGTCTCATGGGGAACGACCGGCAGCCGGAGATTTTCCGCCCGTCTCAAGATCGAGGCCGTCGACCGGGGAGGCTTGTTCGGAGACGTCGCGCAGGCCATTACTTCGGGAGACGGAGCGATGACGGGGATCAAGGCCGGAGTGGTGGGCGGCAACCTCGCCCGGATGAAGCTCGAAGTCCGTGTTCGTGACCTTGAACATTTATACCTGATTGTCGCCCGGCTGAACGCGGTAAAGGGCATGATCCAGGTTTCCCGGGGGTGATGCGTTTATGAGAGCTGTTGTACAGAGAGTTTCATCCGCCCGTGTGCTTGTGGATGGCGAGATAACAGGATCCGTCGGGATCGGTGTATGTGTCCTTCTCGGCGTTTCCCGCACCGACAGCGGGAAAGAGGCGGAGTGGATGGCGGACAAGATCGTCAACCTCCGCATTTTCGAGGACGATGAAGGAAAAATGAACAGATCGCTGCTCGAAGTCGGCGGGGCGATGCTTGCGGTCTCGCAGTTCACGCTGTACGGTGATTGCCGCAAGGGGCGCCGCCCGTCGTTCGTCGATGCGGCGGAGCCCGGGCACGCAAACGAGGTGTACGAATCCTTCAAGCGTTTTGCATCGAAGAGCGGTGTGCATGTGGAGAGCGGAGTTTTTCAGGCCCATATGCTTGTTGAAATAGAGAACGACGGACCCGTAACGCTCGTTATCGACCGTTGATTCAAGATAAGGAAAGGAGCCGGTCATGCACTGCAAACGTTTTCCTCTCGGTACGCTCTGGACGAATACTTATGTTGCCTGGGACGAATCAGGAGTTGGTTTTATAGTTGATCCCGCCGAAGATATGAAGGAAATTTTATCGTTTGTCCGGGAAAAAAACATCTCCATAAAAGCGGTGCTTCTCACTCACGGTCATCTTGACCACGTAGGCGGTTTGAAATCGTGGATGTCCCTTCAGCATTCGAACCTTCGGAATCCCGCCATGCCGGTATATATCGGCGCAGGTGACGCCGTGATGCTTCGTTTTCCCGACGGGAACACGGCAAAGTGGATGGAGTGCGATTTTGAAGGGATGGAGTCTTTTTCTACCGTGAAAGACGGGGATACTCTATCTTTCGGTGAAATGAACGTCTCCGTACTGGAAACTCCCGGTCATACGCCCGGATGCGTCTGCTACCTGGCCTCTTCCGAAGCCTGCGTGGAAAAAGGGGAAGATCTGCGGTTGCTTTTCTCGGGAGACACGCTTTTTGCCCGGAGCGTCGGCAGAACCGACCTGCCCAGGGGAGATTCCGAAACGTTGCATCGCTCTCTCGTCCGGCTAGCATCCCTGCCGGACGACCTGCGCGTCCTTCCCGGACACGGTCCGGAGACTACCATAGGGATGGAGCGTGCCCATAACCCGTTCTGGCCAGAGGAAGAAGAGTGAAGCTCGCATCGCTTCCCAGAGAGGAAATGCCTCGGGAACGCATCCGCCTCCGGGGCGCTTCCGCGCTCTCGGTTCCGGAACTTCTCGCCGTACTGCTGAGAACCGGAAGCAGGGGGAAGGATGTTTTGGAACTGGCCTCCGAGTTGCTGCACGAATTCGGCGGAGCGAAAGGGCTGGCCAGGGCGACTGAGGAGGAGATGCTCGCCATTCCGGGGCTTGGAGACGCGAAGGCGTGCGTCCTTCTTGCCGCTCTCGAGCTCGGCAAGAGGCTTGAGGCGGCGCGGAACACCCCACAGAACGGAAAGGACTGGAGGGCGGGGCTGGACGAGATAGCCCGGGACCTGGCTTTCGAGGAGAGAGAATTCATCGTGGGCCTTCACGTCCGGAGAAACGGTTCGATTATCGTGATGGACAGAATTTCATTCGGTGGTACGGAAGGCGCCTATCTTGATGTAAAATATCTCCTGCGGAGGGCTGTCCGGATGGACTCGCACGGTCTCGTATTGGTGCACAATCACCCTGACGGCTCGTTGCAGCCGAGCCGGGAGGACCGGTGTCTCACGGATTTTCTCTTCCGGAGGACAAAAATACTGGATATTCATTTTTTGGGCCATTTTGTCGTTGCAAACGGGGAGAGTCTGTCCATCTCTCTTCCCGGAGAAATTTAGAAAGCGGGGACTGAAGCGCGTGTTCAAATATCTAACAGGAGTTTTCGGCGGAGATGTTGGCATAGATCTCGGGACGGCGAATATAGTCGTCTACGTCAAGGGTCGCGGTATCGTCATCAGCGAACCTTCCGCCGTTGCAATACGAAAGCGGCCGAGAGGAGGCGTCACCGAGGTCATCGCTGTGGGGCGCGAGGCGAAAGCCATGGCGGGAAAGACTCCCGGAGGAGTTTTCACCATCTCTCCCTTGCAGGACGGCGTGATCGCGAATTTTGAAATGACGGAAGAACTGATCCGCCACTGTCTCCGGAGAGCGAACGGAGGAAAGCCGTTCGTTTCGCATCCCAGGGTCGTCATCTCCGTTCCCGCCGAGGTGACGGAGGTGGAACGGAAGGCCGTGATCGACGCCACGCTCGGCGCCGGCGCCAAGGAGGCCTACGTGATCGAGGAACCTATTGCGGCGGCCCTCGGAGTCGGCCTGCCGATTCAGGAGCCTCGAGGGAGCATGATCCTGGATATCGGCGGCGGCACCAGCGAAGTCGGCGTGCTCTCTCTCGGAGGCATTGTCGTGACGAATTCGCTCCGCTCGGCCGGAAAAGAAATGGACAATGCGATCGTCGCGATGCTCCGCCAGCGATACGCCCTGCTCATCGGGGAGACGACCGCCGAGGAGGTCAAGATTGCTATCGGTTCGGCGCTGCCTCTCGATAAGGAGCTGGAAATGGCCGTGAAGGGGCGCGATCTTGCAGACGGGCTCCCCAAGGCCGACGTCGTGACGTCCGTCGAGGTGCGAGAGGCCCTGGAGCCGATCATCCTCCGCATCGAGGATATGGTGAAGGTCGCGCTTGAAAAGACGCCTCCCGAGCTGGCGAAGGATATCGTCGACCAGGGAATATTCCTGTCCGGGGGCGTCTCTCTTCTGCGGGGGCTCGCTGAACGTCTTTCCAAGGCTCTGAATACTCCTGTGGTCGTGGCGGAGGATCCTCTTTTCGCCGTGGCGAGGGGAGTCGGAAAAATTCTCGAGAATCTCGGCGACATGAAAAAAGTGCTCCTTTCCGTGGAGAAAGGGGCAAAGTAGCCGGTTCCGGCGACGGGGAGCTTTCTCACAATGGGAAGAAATCCGGAAAAAGAGTGGATTCACGGCCTTCTGGCCATTACGGCCAGCTTGCTCCTCCTTGCGGCCGCTCCTCGAAGGGATCTGTTCAAAGGGGCTGTCGACCTTGTCGGGGAGGTCTTGCGATACCCGGAATATCCGGCCGTGTTCATCGAACGGACGGCGAAAAAGTTCGCCTTCTGGTTTACCGACCGGAATGTCCTGCAGGACCGCCTGAACACACTCAAGGAGGAAAACGAGCGCCTTCAGCTCGCGTGGTCCATGGAGACGGCGAAAAATCTCCGGAAGGAACTCGACGGGTTTGTCAGGTATGCCCGGATTACGCTGCGGGAGCCGCTCTCGTGGTGGTCCGAAGTGCGGATCAACAAGGGACTTCGCGACGGTGTCGTCGTGGGGGCCCCCGCGCTCCAGAACGGCTTTCTCGCAGGACGGGTCAGCGCTGCGGAGGACCGGTTCGCATGGGTGGAACTGCTGACTTCTTCCTCCCTGATGATTCCGGTGGTCATCGAGCAGACACGCGATCTCGGAGTCGTGGCCGGCGACGGAGACGGCGGCATCTGGCTGCTCTACGTCCCCGAAAACAGGATGCTGACGAAGGGAATGCTCGTCAGCACCGCCATGGTCAGCGAAGCTCTTCCTCCGGGAGTGCCGTTGGGAACCCTTTCCTCCGAGCGACGGGAGACGAGCGGCGGTTACATCGCGTGGAAGGTGATTCCGGGTGCGTCCCTCTCCCAGCTCTATGCTCTTGAAGTTCTCGGAAGCAACGGCGAAAGTGCTCTTCCGGCGCGCAGCCCCGTGGCGCGCGAAGTCAGACGCAGTTCAGGATTATGATCTACCTTGTCTCGTGGTATGTTCAGGATTTCTTCTGGGTTCTCGGCTCCGGCAAGGTCCTCGTTCCGGAATTCTTTCTCCTTGCACTGGTCTTTCTCTCTCTCTTCCGCTTCGAGGACGGGGTGACGATATTCTGGGCGGCGTTCCTCGGAGGAGTGCTCTGGGATCTTCGATGGATCGGCTTTCCCGGAATCAGCTCGCTCTTCTACATAGGGACCCTGATGATCGTGCGGTGGATCTGGTATTCCATACCCGTCTCAGGAAGGACGGTCTCGTTCTTCGGCTTCCTTTTCTGGTGCGCGAACGTGCCGACCGCACTCGGAAGAATCTTTCTTTGGGGGGCCCGCGGAACGGATATTTTCTACACACATCTTTTTCAGCAGAGCTATATCCTTCCCATCGTTCTTCTTGCCTGCGCAGCCTACGCCTGGAGGTTGAAAAACAGAGATGTCTGACCTGCGCTCCGAAATCAACCTGCGGCTGCTGTTGTGGAGGGGGCTCTTGCTGTTCTCTCTTCTTTTTCTTGCCGGCTCTTTGTATTTCTTCCAGATAATCCATGCGGATGCCTATGTCCGCCTCGCGGCGAACAATCGGTTGCGTTTCATACGCTTCGCCCCGATACGGGGCGAGATCTTCGATCGGAACGGAGTGCCGCTCGCTACGAACGTGACGACGTTCGACATCATGGGGTATCCTCTCGATATCGAGAGAGGCGATATGGTCGAGCATCTGGCCCGGTTGCTTTCTCGCCACGGAATTCCGCTTTCTGCGGAAGACTTGCGGAGGGATGTCAGAAAACAGTTCTGGGCTCCCTACCGGGTCGTACGGATCGTCTCGAACATTACGCTGGCCCAGATGGCGGACCTTGTGGCCGATCCCGAGTTCCCGCGCCAGCTCTTCCCCCTGCCCGTCTGGCGGAGGACCTATCCGGCCGGCGCCATTGTGGCGAACGTCACGGGCTTTGTCGGCGAGATCAGTGAGAGCGAGCTGCGGCAGATGGAAGGGAAAAACTACGTCGGGGGAGACCAGATAGGAAAAAGCGGCATAGAGCGCCAGTATGAAAGCGTGCTCCGCGGCGAACCCGGAGAGGAGTCCGTCGAAGTCGATGCAAGAGGGCGCAAGGTCCGGGAGATCGACGCGCGCCCCGCAGGCCGCGGAGAAGATCTGCACCTCACCCTGGATCTGGGGGCGCAGAGGCTGGCGACGGATCTTCTGAAGGACTACCGGGGCGCTTTCGTCGTCATGGATGTCAACAACGGCGACATCATCGTGCTCCACTCCTCCCCTTCCTACGACAACAACCCGCTCTCGTGGGGGGTGTCGTCGAGGGAATGGAACAAGCTTCTCTCCGATCCACAACGGCCGATGCTCGACAGGAGCATTGCCGGGCTCTATCCTCCGGCCTCGACGTTCAAAATACTTGTGGGGCTTGCCGCCCTGGTGGAAAAGGAAGTAATCCCGGCGACCACGTATTACTGTTCCGGAGCGTTTCGTCTCGGAACCCGTACGTTCCGCTGCTGGAAACGGTCGGGGCACGGGACGATGAACCTTGTGGCGGCGCTCCAGCATTCATGCGACGTCTACTTTTACCAGGTAGGGCTGAAGCTCGGAATTACGCGGCTTTTGAAATGGGTGGAACTGTTCGGCCTGGGGAAGCCCACCGGCATCGATCTCCCCGGCGAAGCGGGAGGAGTCGTCGCCGGCCCGGATTGGAAGAGGGCGCGTTTCAAGGAAGCATGGTACCCCGGAGATACTGTGAATTACTCGATAGGGCAGGGCTTTTTGCTCACGACCCCTCTGCAGCTTGCGACGATGTATGCCGTAATCGCAAACGGAGGCAAGCTGGTCCGTCCGCGCCTCGCACAGGAGAGATCCGTGCAGACGGCGGATCTGCACCTCTCACCGGTCCATATGGACATCATCCGCAAGGGGCTGGATTATGTCGTGCGAAGGGGCACGGCCAGGCAGGCGGGAGTCTTCGGAATCACGGTCGCCGGAAAGACCGGGACGGCCCAGAATGCGCATGGGGATGATCACGCTCTCTTTGTGGGATACGCCCCGATGGACAATCCGAAGTATGTTGCGGCGGTCATGCTCGAGGCAGGGCTGCACGGCGGTTCTGTCGCCTCGCCCATGGTGGGGGAGATGCTTTCTTACCTGCTCGTTCCGGAATTCAGGGTAAAAAATCCGTGAATCTTATGCGGAATCGTTATGAGACTATTGGAGGAGCCGGATCACAAAGTGCAATTTTCTCGGGAAAAACTGCCGGGAACTCGCCGGGAAAGGGTTCATCATCATTGAAGGAGGGGTACCATGCCTGAAGCTGTGGAGTTTCTGGAGAATCCGAAAAACGTCGCTGAAAACGAAGGTGCGTCCGAAATTCTGCTCAAGGGGACCGGCTACGGGGTCCGCATAATCTTTCCCGAGGGAAGTTCCGAGGAAACCCTTCTGGAGAAAATACGACACTTCTCTTCGGAGGCGACGCGCCTGACCCGGGGGATGGACCTGGTCCTTGATTTTCAGGGGAGAACGCTCTCGAAAGAGTTCCTTCTCCGCATTCTCTCGGAATTCATCTGGCCCGGAGGGTTCCGTATCCTTTCCTGGATTTCCTACGATGCGGACACGCTGGACCTTCTTCGCTCCTCCGGTTTCTCCACGGGAGAACCGGCGGCCGCAAAGACCGGCGGAGCAAAAAAAGAGAGCGGTGCGAACGCCCTTCTCCTCGTCCAGTCGCTTCGTTCGGGCCAGAGAGTGGAGCACGAGGGCGACGTGGTACTTCTCGGTCATGTGAACGAAGGTGCGGAAATCTGCGCTTCCGGAAGCATCTTCGTCTGGGGAAGGCTGAAGGGCGTTGTCCATGCGGGAATGGGCGGAGGGGAGCACAGCATTTCGGCGGGACAGTTCGAGGCCAAGCAGGTGCGGCTCGGAGGAAAACTTTGTTCCTCTCTTGGAAGAGAGATGGACTGGTGGGGAAAAGCTGTTATCATTACATTGGAGAACGATTCCCTCGTCGTGAGGGAGTTGAAGTTATAAAACCCCCGGGTTCTTCGCATGCCGAAGAGTACCGGGAGGGAAGGAGAGATTGTCCGTGGATTCTCGTGTTATAGTGATCACTTCCGGAAAGGGAGGCGTGGGGAAGACGACCACGACCTCGAATATTGCTGTATCTCTTGCTCGGTCCGGTCACAGGGTCGTGGCCGTGGACGCCGATATCGGCCTGAGGAATCTTGACGTGGTAATGGGGCTTGAAAACAGGGTGGTCTACAATTTCATCGATGTCCTTGAGGGACAGTGCCGTCTGAACCAGGCGCTCGTCAGGGACAAGCGCGTGGAAAACCTGTTTCTCCTTCCGGCCGCCCAGACGCGCACCAAGGATGCCGTGACGTCCGAACAGATGGAGGAGCTGTGCGACCTCCTCCGGAAGGAGTTCGAGTATGTTCTGCTCGACAGCCCGGCCGGGATCGAGAGCGGTTTCCGCAACGCTGCGGTCGGGGCCGACGAGGCTCTGGTCATCGCGACACCGGAGGTTCCCTCGGTTCGGGATGCCGACAGAATCATCGGTCTTCTGGAATCCATGGGCAAATCTCCTATCCGCCTGATCGTGAACCGCCTGCGCTCCAAGATGGTTCGCGAGGGCGAGATGCTCGACGTCAACGATGTGCTGGATATTCTGGCCATCGAGCTTATCGGGGTCGTTCCGGAGGACGACAGTGTAGTGAAGTCGGCCAACAGAGGCGAGCCTCTCACTTTCTCCGATACATCCCCGGCTTCCCTTGCTTTCCAAAGGATTGCGATGCGTCTGACCGGGCAAGAGGTTCCCTTCAAGTTCGACGAAGAGAATGACAAGGGGCTTTTTGCAGGAATCCGCAGGTTTCTCGGAATCAGGAGCTAAGGGGGGAAGAGCATGGCGATTGAGTTTCTCAAGAAGTTTTTCGGTTCAGGCGGTTCGAAGGTCTCCGCGAAGGAGCGCCTCCAGATTGTCCTTATCCACGACAGGGCCGACATCTCCCCGGAAATGATCGACAATCTCCGGCAGGACATGATCGCGGTGATTACGAAATATATGGATATCGACAAATCCAGAATAGAGATGGATTTCGACAGGGTCGACAGATCCGTCGCCTTTGTGGCGAACATTCCGGTGATCCGGATCAAGCGCGGAGTCGCACCGAACCGGCGCGAGATGCAGGAGTGATACTCTCGCGCTTTTTTTACGGACGTGCGGCAGCGCGGACGTGCTCCGCGCTGCGGGACCGCGCTCCGCAGAGAGGGTAGAGCGGCATGGAGGAAAAAAGACTCTCTCTTCTCGAAAACCTGGCTGTTCTGGATAAAACGCAGCTTTTTTCGGTGTTCGCCCTTTTTTTTCTCGGCGTACTGGCTATTTTCAGCGCAGGAGCGGGATTCGACGGAAGAGGGGTTAATTTTGCGAGCAGGCAGCTGGTCTGGGGAGCCTGCTCTGTCGTCGCGTTTCTCGTGACGCTCAGGATAGGATACGAAAAATTTCTGCGGGAGGCGTACCTTCTCTACGGCATCTCCCTGCTTCTGCTCTTGAGCGTCATGGTGCTCGGAATGAGCGTCAAGGGGTCGCAGCGATGGATCGATCTCGGGATCTTTCGTTTTCAGCCCACGGAGTTCGTCAAAATCACGCTGATCCTGGTTCTCTCCAAGCATGTATGCAGATATCCCCCGGTGGATCTGCCGTCTTTCCTTGGGGCGTTCGCGATCGCCGCTCTCTCCGGCATTCTCGTGCTGGCACAGCCGGATGCCGGAAGCGCTATTGTCTACGCTGTCATTTCATTCGTGGCCATTGTCGTCGCGGGAGCGCCGTGGCGGTATCCCGCGGGACTTCTGGCCGCCACGGCAGCAGCCCTCCCGTTCGCTTGGCATCTGCTGAAGGAGTACCAGAAAATGCGCATCCGGGTTTTTATCGATCCGTGGATCGATCCGCTCGGAGCAGGATACAACGTCATACAGTCCCGTATAGCGGTCGGTTCCGGAGGGCTTCTCGGAAAGGGGTTCATGGAGGGGTTGCAGAGCAAGCTGCGTTTTCTTCCCGAACCTCATACCGACTTCATCTTCAGCGTTTTTTCCGAAGAGTTCGGTTTCGTGGGGTCGGTAGGGATTCTTTTTCTCTTCGCGCTCTTCTTCTGGAGGCTGATCGATGCCGGCCTGCGAACCAAGGACAACAGGGCCAAGGTTCTGATCGCCGGAATATCGACCTGGTTCTGGTTTCAAATGCTGCAAAGCATCGGCATGAGCATGGGGCTTCTTCCCGTCACAGGACTGCCCCTTCCTCTCGTCAGCTACGGAGGCAGTTCGCTTCTTTCGTTCTCCATAGCGCTCGGACTGGCGCAAAGCGTCTACGTTTCGACATTGAAAAGATACAGGTGACCGGGGGATATTCTCTCTGAAAAGTGCTGCGGCAGGGATCGGAGGATCTCTTGCCTTCGACCCCCTCGAATTTTTATGCCGTATCAGGGGAAAACGGTCATCCGACAGAAGAAATAACGGGAGGAATCGTATTTTATGAATCTCGAAAAAAGACCGGTATCAGGAGATTCCTCCGCTTCGTCCGCCCGAGGGCGGCAGGAAAGCGGAGCGTCTCCTTTTTTCGAATACAGCGACGCGGCCTGGCCGCTTCTTTCGAATGTGAAACGCCCTTCCAGGTATGCCGGATGTGAGTACGGCGCTCTCCCTCCGAAGGAGAATCCGGAAGAGCTGATCCGTTTTTGCCTGGCGTTTCCGGACGTTTACGAGATCGGGATGAGCTACCTGGGATTCCAGATTCTGTATTTCCTGCTGAAGAGCCTTCCGTCCGGGGACGCAGACAGGGTTTACTGCCCGTGGACCGATTGCGAGAATCAGCTTCGTGCCGTGGACATGCCGCTTCTTTCTCTTGAGAACGGAATTCCTCTCCGGGAGTTCGATGTCGTCGGGTTCACCCTCCAGTACGAACTCAGCTACAGCAATATTCTCACGATGCTCGATCTCGGCCGCATCCCTCTTCTCGCGGAGCAGAGGGGGGAGGACGATCCGCTTGTGGCTGCGGGAGGCGTGGGAGCGCTTTCCCCTGAGCCTTTGGCGCCCTTCATCGATTTCTTTTGCGTGGGGGACGGCGAAGAGCTGCTCCCCGAAGTAATCTCCCGTCTTTCGGAGGGAAAAGGCCTGACACGGCGCGAAAAGCTCGAATCGCTCTCGGCGATCGAGGGTGTCTATGTACCTTCTTTGGTGGATTGCTCCTACAGCCGGCACGGTGTCCGTTTTCTTCCCGCACTCGGTTCCTCCCATCCGATTCCCGTCAGGCGGCGCATTGTCGAATCTTTTGACGGAGCATTCCAGCCCGGCATGCTTCTTGTCCCTTCGGGAGGTATTGTCCACGACAGGGTCGCGGTGGAACTCTTCCGGGGGTGCACAAGGGGGTGCCGTTTCTGCCAGGCCGGCATGGTGAACCGCCCGGTGAGGGAGCGAAGTGTCCGGTCCGTGGTCGACACCGTTCTCTCGCTCGTCGAAAAGACCGGCTGGGAGGAGGTCGGTCTTCTCTCTCTCGCTTCCTGCGACTTTTCCGGCGTTGCCGGCCTGATCCGCGAACTCTCCCCGGCGCTTGCGGAGAAGAACGTCAAGCTGAGCCTGCCGAGCCTGAGGATGGATGCCTTTTCAGTCAACCTCGCCGCCGAAATGGAATCCATGCGCCGCGGAGGTCTCACCTTCGCGCCGGAAGCCGGAACACAGCGCCTCCGGAACGTGATCAACAAGGGCGTGACCGTGGAGGATTTCGACGTCTGTCTTGAAACTGTCTTCAGCAAAGGGTGGGACAGGGTGAAGCTTTACTTCATGATGGGACTTCCCACCGAGACCGAGGAGGATCTGGACGGCATCCTCGAACTGGCCGAACGAGCCCGTACCATCGGAAGGGGCATCAAAAAGAGGATCGATGTCGCGCTCTCCGTGGCTGGATTCGTCCCCAAGCCCCATACTCCCTTTCAGTGGGATCCGCAGCTCCCGGTCGAGGATCTGCGGCAGCGCGGCCGATACCTGAAGAACAAGCTTGCCGCCGTCAGCCGGGGGAAAATTACCCTGAAGTATCACGAACCCGAGCAGACCTTTCTGGAGGGGGTCTTCGCGCGAGGAGACCGCCGCCTCGCTCCGGTGCTGCTCAGCGCCTGGAGAAAAGGCGCCCGTTTCGACGGATGGAGCGAGACCTTTTCCTTCTCCCTCTGGATGACTGCCTTTGAAGAGGCAGGCGTGGATCCGCACGAATACGTCGCGCGGGAGCGGACGAGAGAGGAAGGTCTTCCATGGGATCATATCCTTGCGGGGGTGACGAAAGACTTCCTCTGGAACGAGCGGATGCGCGCCCGGGAAGGCCTCCTCTCGCCCGACTGCCGGATTCCCGGCAACGCTCAGGGAGATTGCGGGACGCTCTGCCGAAACTGCGGAGCCTGTGCACCCTCAGTTCCGGAAGGGGAGAACCGCGGTGTATAGAGTGCGCCTTACCTATGCGAAAAGAGGGAGGGCCTGCTTTATTCCGCATATCGCCATCCCTTCGATCTTCTCTCGGAGCGGCGCGAGGGCCGGCATATCCTTCCAGCTCTCGGAGGGGTTCTCCCCTCGGCCGAGAATCAGTCTCGGGCCCGAACTTCCCGTCGGAGTCCCGGCGCTCGCCGAGCCTTTGGAAGTTCGCCTCGCATCTCTCGGAGCCGAAGACATCGTCCGGTGGAACCGGTCCCTTCCGCCGGGATTCTCATTCACCGGGGCCTGCATTGTCGCCGCCGATCCCGGATCGGAGGAGGCGAAATCACTGAACAAATGGTGCGAGGCGTCCTCCTGCATTCTGGCTCTCCGGGCGGAAGTGCAAGGCGGGCCGCAGGAACTTTCCGGGGCAAGCGAAATGACTTCCTTCCTGGAAGAACTGCACCAGGCGGGAGAGATTCTCTTTTTCGAGACGGTTTTCCCCGAACTCTCCCGGACTGCGGGGAGGGCTTCAGGAGAGACGGATCTCACGCTCCCCGACCGGAAGAAAACCGCTCCGGAACGTTTCTTTCGGTGCGTGATGGCGAATCCGGCGCAAAGAAGTCCGGGATTGCTCGTGAAAGCGCTCCAAAAAAGAGGTATTATAAAAGGGTGGCCGGATGTGTTCATCCTCCGGGAGGCGGTAGGTCGTCTCTCTTCCTCACCGGAAGGAATACCATGCGTTTTCCCCTTGACTTCATCCGCTTCAGGACTTCTGCTGCCTGTATCCGGGGAGGACGCATGAGAATGCGGCGCTACGCGATCTATCCGAAAGTTCGTTTTTATTGAAAATGCGGGTTTTCGGAGGTACACCATAAAGAAAACAACGGAAAGATCCTCGTTCTGAAAAACCTTGCATGGATCGTCCGGAAGACGGGAGTTCCTGCGGACGCTGGAACGGATACCCCTCGTTCTCTTCGTTTGCCTGTATGCCGGCATGTCCGGGGTGCTTCCGTCTCTCCGGGATATGCACGACGATTCCGCTGTGAAAGAAGAGAGAGGACTCTTCCGCTGAAAAAGTTTTTCCGGACAGGGAGGGAATTCCGTTTGTCAGAAAATACGGAAGCCAGGATTGAAGAGACGGAAGCGCACAACGGGCTCTTTCTCCGCAAAAAGACTCGCGGCAGGGACCTCGCCGCTTCACCGGGATCTGCGGCAAAGGACAGGAAGATCATCGCGAACTGTCTCGATCCGGAGGAAACGCGGGTGGCCATTGTCGAAGACGGTCGCCTCGCCGATCTCTTCGTGGAGCGGATGTGGGAACGGCAAAAAGCGGGCGAGATCTACAAGGCCAGGGTGGAGAGCGTTCTTCCGGGAATTCACGCGTCCTTCGTGAACCTGGGCGACGGAAGGAACGCGTTTCTTTACCTGAACGACGCGCGCGGCCTGGATCTGCAGCCGAACAAGGAACTGCTCGTCCAGGTCACGAAGACTGCCAGAAAAAACAAGGGTGCTCGGGTGACCTCCAGGATATCGCTTCCCGGAAGATATGTCGTCCTCGTGCCGGGAGGGCAGGAGTCCGGCGTCTCCAAGCGGATAGTCGACGAGAACGAGCGGAAACGGCTGAAGGCCATCGCACGGGATTTGAGAGGGGATGCCGCTTCCGGCGGCTACGGGATCATCGTTCGGACGGCGGCGGAAGGAGTGGACGAGGAGTCGCTCGCCCACGACGTCGAGACGCTGCTGACCCTGTGGCGCGAAATAGAACACACCGGCCGGAACCAGACGGCTCCCTGCCTCCTTTACCGGGATCTCGGCCTTCTCGGAAGAGTGCTTCGCGACGAACTCACCGAACAGGTCTCCGAGATCATCGTCGACGGACCCGAGGAATTCGAGAACGTGCGCGGGCACCTCTCGAACCTCTGTGGGGGAGAACCTCCCGAGCTCACTCTCTACAAGGGTGCGGTACCGCTCTTTGAATATTACGGTGTTGAGAAGGAAATCGACGCGGCGCTCGAACGGAAGGTATGGCTCAAATCCGGAGCCTACCTCATCATCGAGCATACCGAAGCGCTCACGGTGATCGATGTCAATACCGGCAAGTTTATCGGCAAGACCGACCTCCGTCACACGGTCCTCGAGACGAACCTCGAGGCGGCGTCCGAGATAGCGCGCCAGCTCCGCCTGCGTGCCATCGGCGGAATCGTCGTCATCGACTTCATCGACATGGATTTCGAGGAGGACCGGGTGCTTCTGCTCAAGAAGCTGGACGACGTCTTTCAGCCCGACCGCTATCGCGCCAGGGTCTTCGGCGTCTCCCAGCTCGGACTCGTGGAGATCACGCGCAAGAGGGCCCGTCCGGACATACGCTCCACGCTCACCCGGAGCTGTCCCTGCTGCGGAGGCGGCGGATCGGTTTTCCGCGAGGATACCGTCGCCATGACGATCAAACGATTTCTGCGGAAAGTCTCGTACGCCAACAGGGCCGAGGCGATCCTTCTGGAGACCAACGACGTGATTGCCCAGTACATCGGTGAAACGTATCTCAGTCTCTGGGAGGTCGAGCTGGGACGGAAAATATGCATCGCCGCCGTCCCTGAATTCGCATGGAACAAGTTCCGTCTGGACACCCAGGGAGGCATTGAGCAGGTGGAACGGCGCATTGAGCTGATGGAGAAGCGGGAGGCCAGGATCGTTGTATATCGAACGTCTTCATCTTAAGGGGTTCAAGAGTTTCGGCGCATCTCTCGACATGCCCTTTTCTCCAGGATTCACCGCGATTGTCGGCCCCAACGGGAGCGGTAAAAGCAACCTTCTCGACGCGCTCAGGTGGGTGCTCGGAGAAGCCGGGGTACAGAGACTCCGGATCTCCAAGCAAAGCGATCTTCTCTTCTCCGGAAGCGTCACGCTGCCTCCGGCTTCCCGGGCCGAGGTATCGCTTACCCTGTGCGCCGGAGAGGAACCGGTCGCACAGGAGAGCGGAAACCGCCCGCCCGATGCATCCAGGTGCCTCATAAAGCGGACCTACTCCCCGGACACCGGAACCGTCCTCACAGTCGACGGCGTCCGTGTGCGCCTCTCGGATCTCGACGAAGTGAAGCGCCTCTGGCGCCTTGAAGGAGACCAGTTCGCCTTCATCGGTCAGGGAGAAGTCGCCGAGGCGATCCACCAGCGGCCGTCCCAGCGGAGAACCCATCTTGAAGTGCTTTTCGGCATCGACCAGTACAGGAAAAAGCGGAACGAAACGTCGCAGAAGCTCGCCTCGGCTTCCGAAGAGACGCTGCGGCTCGGCGCTTTGACCGCGGAGCTCTCCAACCGAAGGATGGAGTTGGCGCCGGCCGTAGAGAAAGCCTCTCTGGCAAAAAAAATAAGCGATCAACTCGAAGAAAAGCGACGGGGGTACTACTTCTTCCGCAGGCGTTTTCTCGAGGACCGGTGCTCGGCCGTCGAGGAAGAACTCGCCCGTCTCCGGAAAGAGGAGGCGCTTCGTCTACGATGGAAGGACCTGTGGGAGGCGATGTACAATCGTTCCGTTCTCCGGTCCGCGGAACTCGGTGAGAGCGCCGGTTCCCTTATGGCGGAACGGGACGAGCTGACCGCAAGGCGTGAAGGGCTCCGGAGAAGCTGCTTCGCGAGCGCCGCCTCCATTCGCGAGATCATGTCCCGGCGCCGCTCTCTCGGAGAGGAGCGGGCGGTCCTTTCCTCCCGTCTCGACACCCTTGCGGCCGAGAAGGTTGAATTGAAGGGGAAAGAGACCTCGCTCGAAAGAGAATGCCGCTCCCTTGAAGATGAGGGAAACACGCTGCGCAGAAAAGTCCGCGAACTGCATGAGAGCATAGAGACGGAACGCCGAAAGCGGAACGAGACTTCCGCGGCTCTCGCCGCTCTGTCGGGCGAGAAGGAAGCGCTGCAGTCGAGGATGCTCTCCCGCCGGGCTTTTTTGGAGGCGTGTGCGGCCGATCTTGAGACATCGGAAGAGGCGGTGCGCTCGCTGGAACAGTCTCTCCGCGACTCCTCCGAGGCCCTGTCTGCTCTCGAGAAGAGAGAGCCCGAGCTGCTGGAGCGACATAACGAGGCCTTCGCCCGTTGCAGGACGACCGCAGGCGGTTTGCAGCAGGCCCGCAAGGAGTTTTCGCTGCTTGAAAGCTCCCTGGAGGATCTCAGGAACTCCGAGGAGTCGATGTACCCCGAACCGGTCCGTTTCCTTACGGCGGCGTCAAGGTTGGGGAAGCTTTCCGTTCCGGTGAAGGTCGCGGCGGAATCCTTCACCTGCCCGTCCCGGATCACCTCGGCCCTGGAGGCCTACCTGGGCGGACGCCAGTACTGGATCCTTGTCAGGACGCTCGCCGAGGCGGGGGAGTGCATCGACATGCTGAAGGATCGCCGCGCCGGAAGAGCGACGTTTCTTCCCCTGGAACGCAGCCGCCCCCGGTTTCCGCAGAGCCGCTTCATTCTGCCGGCGAAGGGCATGGTCGGATGGGCCATGGAACTCATCTCCCCGGATCCGGAGTGGGAACAGGCCGTGGCGCATATTCTCGGCGACCTTCTCGTCGTCGAGCGTTACGACGATGGCGCCGCCCTCGTAAGGAATGGCGCTTCTTTTCCGATGGTCTCCCTGGAGGGGGAGGTCTTTGCGCCGTCCGGAACCGTCAGCGGCGGAAAGGTGCGGGTTTCCGAAGGCGCCATAGAGCGAAGGAGCAGGATCGCCGCATCGGAGGAGAAACTGCGCTCGCTGAAAAAAAGGATCTCCGAGCTCTCGCGATCCCTCAATGCCGAGGAAGCGGAGGAACGCCGGTGCGCTGCTGAAAAGGAAGAGTGTTCCCGGCGGATCCGGGAGCTTCGGAAGGAGACCGAAGGGAAAACAAGAGAGCTTGCCCTGGAAACGGCAAAGAAGGAGCGGCTTCGGGCAGAAAACGCCTCGGGAATCGCCGACATCGAAGCGTGGGAGGCGCGCAGGGCCTCGCTGGAGATCGAGATGAAGACGCTGGAGAAGTCGGTCGTTCCTTCTTCGGACAGCGGCGAATTATCGGCTCTCCCTTCGAGGCTTGCGGAGATCGAGTCTTCTTTCGCCCTTCTGGAAGAACGCCTGTCGAGTGTCCGTGCTCTCCGGGAACGTGCGGAGGACGAGCTTGCACGGGGAGAGGCACGGGCTCGCTCGCTCGATGAGGATGAAAGTCTTTCCTCTCTCCGGGAGAAGCAGGAACGGGAACGCCTTTCAAATTGGGGCGAAGCTCAGTATCGTATTTTTCTGGACCTGCGTGCGAAGAACGAGAAACTTTCTCTCCTCGGGGAAAAGGAGCGGAGGCAGGCGGTACGCTCGGTACGAATCTCCTCGCGAAGCAAGACCGCCGCGGAGAAGGCGGCAACGGTGCGCGTAAAAGCGGAATCTCTTGTGCAGCAGCTCGGGAACCTTGCGGAAGAGCGAGAACGGTTGGTCGAGGCCTGGGAGGAGCAGCATCCTTACGACAGGAACTCCGCCCCGGGACCTGATGAGGGTGAAGCGATCGCCGCAGCTGTCCGAAAGCTCGAGCGCGACCTCAGGGCTCTTGCTCCGGTGGATTGGGGCGCCTTGTCGGAGGACAACTCTCTCACGGAACGGGTGTCTTTTCTGCAGGATCAGCTCTCGGACGTGCATGCCGCGATGGACGAACTGCGCTCCATTATCGAAGAGACGGACCGCCACGTGGGCATCGTCTTCAACAACGCCCTCACGAATATCAACATGCGTTTCGACGCGCTGTTCCGCAGGCTCTTCGGAGGAGGCGAAGCGAGGATACAGCTTCTCGTTCCGCACGTTGCCGCCGAGCCTGATGAAACCGGAGAGGACGAAGCCCCTTCCGGCCGGGATCCGCAGGACCGCCGGAACAGGACGGGAGAAGATTCCGCGTCGTCGGCCGCCTGGGACCAGGGCGTCGAGATCGTCGCCCGGCCTCCGGGCAAACATCTCCAGAACCTCGCCCAGCTCTCGGGAGGAGAGCAGACCCTCACGGCGATCGCCTACCTCTTCGCCTCGATGGAAGTCGCGGGAGTGCCGCTGGCTGTTCTCGACGAGGTGGACGCGGCGCTCGACGAATCAAATTTGCTGCGTTTCGGCGAACTGGCGCGCGAATACGCGTGCCCTTCGGAATCCTCTCCGTCCTGCGGAGGGATCCAGCTCCTGGTAATGACCCATCGAAGGGCCACCATGGAGCGGGCGGATATCCTCTACGGAGTGACGCTTTCGGAACCGGGGCTCTCGAAGGTGCTCGGAATAAAAGTGGACGACTGGGTGGAAACGCCTGCGGTTCCCCTGAGGACGAACAGGGAAGCGGTCGCGTATGCCCGCCGGGAGCAGCCGTGAGCTCCCGTGAAACCCATCGGGACCCGGTTTCGAGGGACGACCTCCTTTGGGGAGCCCTGTCGCTCGACCAGCCGGAAGAGGGGCCGAGGGTGAACGCCGACACGATCCTGCTGGCGGCGTACGTCCGGAACACGTTTTCCGGCGCTTCCGGAAGGAGGGCGGATCTTCTCGAAATCGGGTGCGCCACGGGGGCGATCTCGCTCATCCTCGCATTCCGTTTTCCCGGACTCTCCTCGATACAGGGGATGGACATCCAGGGAGCGCTCGTCGAACTCGCCGTGGAAAACGCCAGGCGAAACGGATACTCGGACAGGGTATCCTTTCGCGAAGGAGACCTGAGATCGGTGCGATCGTATTTCGAGGCGCAGTCGTTCGACGTTGTTGTGATGAATCCGCCGTACGAAACTCCCGGCAGGGGGCGACTGCGCTCCTCCCCGTCGGAACAGGCCGCGAGGCAGGAAGTGTTCTGCACCCTGGAGGAGATCGCGTCGTGCTGCCGCTATCTCCTGAAAAACAGGGGCCGTCTCTACCTCGTCTTCAAGGCGGAACGGGCGTGCGAACTGTTCGTCAGGCTCTCAGGAAAGGGGATTGAACCCAAGCGGGTCCGCTGGGTCCATCCGCTTCCCGGAAGGAAGGCATCCGTGGTCCTGGTGGAAGCGCTCCGGGGAGGCCGTCCCGGCATGATCGTCGAACCGCCGCTCTTCATAGAGGACGGCAGCGGGAAGTACACAGGGGAATTTCTGACCGCCTATACCAGGGAGGGGTTGCCGTGCCGCTCTGTATAGTTCCTACGCCCGTTGGAAATCTGGAGGATATGACGCCGAGAGGGCTGCGGATGCTTGAGGAGGCGGATTTCATCGCATGCGAGGATACCCGTTCCTCTCTGCCGCTTCTTCGCCGCTTCAACATCTCGAAGCCTCTTGTCGCGTACCATGCGTTCAATGAAAAAGGGAAGGCCGAGGCGATTCTCGAACGGCTTCTCTCCGGAGAGAAGGGAGCGATCATCTCCGACGCGGGAACGCCGGGAATATCCGATCCGGGGTACGAGATCATCCGGAGATGCATCGAAGCCGGGGTCGGGATTACGGTGCTCCCCGGGCCGACAGCCTTCGTTCCGGCGCTCGTGCTTTCAGGTCTGCCTCCGTATCCTTTTCTCTTTTACGGTTTTCTGCCGGACAAACATGGCGACCGGGAACGGACGATCCTTTCGGTGGCTTCGCTTCCGTGGACTCTCGTCTTCTACGTCTCTCCGCACAAGGTCTCGAAACATCTTCTTCATCTGCACGATATCCTCGGAGACCGCAAGGCGGCGCTTGTGCGGGAGATCAGCAAAATCTACGAGGAAGCGCGCCGCGGAACGCTCTCAACGCTCGCCGAATCCGTTCGGGACGGCGTGAAGGGAGAGCTTGTCCTCATCGTGGAGGGAGCCGCTCCCGCCCCCGCCGGGGAAGGCTGGAGAGAGAAGGCGGAAGAACTGGTGGAACGGGGGGTCTCCTCCAGGGAGGTTGTCAAAATGCTCTCGGAGGAGTATGGTGTATCGAAAAATGACGTAAAGTCTTTTCTTTTTCAGCAGGAGAGTTCCGCGCCGGAGCATCGGGAGTAAAAAAGAAGCGTGCTCCGGGAAAATCTGTTCTGCAGGCTGAAGCCGGAAAAAAACCGCGGCGCCTCTTCGGAAAGCGTTGTTCCGTCCCCTGCCGGGGATTTGAATTTTTTTGCAGGAGGTATCACGTCAATGAACGAACAAAAGAGCTTCTACCTCACCACCCCGATCTACTACGTGAACGACATTCCGCACATCGGCCACGCGTACACCACCATAGCGGCCGATGCGATGTGCAGGTACAAGCGCATGAAGGGGTACGACGTTTTCTTCCTCACGGGAACGGACGAGCACGGACAGAAGATCCAGCAGAGCGCGGCGGCCAAGGGACTCACGCCAAGGGAGCTTGCGGACCGTACCGTGATCAACTTCCAGGACCTCTGGAAGGCGCTCGACATCTCGCACGACGACTTCATACGCACCACGGAGGAACGTCACTACAAAACGGTCCGGTCGATCTTCCAGAAGCTCCTCGACCAGGGGGACATCTACAAGGGGAAGTACGAGGGATGGTACTGCGTGCCGTGCGAAACCTACGTTCCCGAGAGCAGCATGGGAGAGGACAAGACCTGTCCCGATTGCAAGCGGCCCCTCCAGATGATGGAGGAGGAGAGTTACTTCTTCCGCGCCTCGAAATATGTCGACCGACTCCTCGATTACTACGAGAAGAACGTGAAGGGCGTCATGCCCCGCAGCCGGTACAACGAGATCGTCAGCTTCCTGAAGGGAGGCGTCCGGGACCAGTCCATCTCCCGAACGACCCTGAAATGGGGAATCCCCGTCCCGGGAGACGACGCCCACGTCGTCTACGTCTGGTTCGACGCCCTGATCAACTATGTGACGGCCTGCGGATACCTGGACGATCCGGAGAAGTTCGGGAAGTTCTGGCCGAACGTGCGCCATCTTGTCGGGAAGGACATCATCCGTTTCCATTGCGTCATCTGGCCCATCATGCTGCTCGCGGCGGGCGTCAACCCTCCCGTCTCCGTCTTCGCCCACGGGTGGTGGACAGTCGAGGGTGAGAAAATGTCGAAGTCCAAGGGCAACGTGGTGGACCCCTTTGAGATGGTCGGCCGGTACGGAGCGGATCCGTTCAGATACTTCCTCCTCCGCGAGGTTCCTTTCGGGCTTGACGGCGATTTCTCCGAGACGGCGCTTGTGGGGCGGATCAACTCGGACCTCGCCAACGACCTTGGAAACCTGCTGAACCGCACTCTCCAGATGATCGACAATTTCTTCGAGGGGGTGGTTCCCGCACCCGGAGAGAAGGGGGAGAGGGAGCGGGAGATCGAGGAGCGCGCCGCAGCCGTTCTCGCCGAGGTGGATGAAAAGGTCGAGGATTTCGCCTTCGACGACGCGCTGAAATCCATCTGGAGCTTCATCTCCAGGGGGAACAAGTACATCGACGAGACGATGCCCTGGAAGCTCGCCAAAGAGGGGAAGACTTCGGAACTGGCGTGCGTGCTCGCCACTCTCTACGACATCCTCCGCCTGTGCGCCCTTCTGGTAGCTCCTTTCATCCCGGGTACGGCTGCAAGAATATGGGAGCAGCTGGGGCTCGGCGGGGAGCCGGTGAAGATGCGTTTCGAAGATTTCAAGTGGGGCGGACATGCAGCAGGCCGCACCGTGAAGAAGGGAAGCGTGCTCTTTCCGCGCATCGACCTGGATGCCTGGAAGAAAGAAAAAGCCGCCAGAACGTCCCCTCCGGCTGCCGAAGCTTCGGCGGAACAGGAGATCGCCCATGAGGAGATCGTCGGAATAGAGAGTTTCAAGGCGGTAGAAATGCGGATCGCCCGGATAATCAGTGTGGAGGAGATCCCGAAGTCGAAGAAACTCTACAAGCTGACTGTCGACCTGGGGTACGAGACGCGGACGATCGTCTCCGGCATCAAGGAGCATTTCACCCCGGAGGAACTGCTCCACAAGAGGATCGTCGTGGTGGTGAACCTCCAGCCCGCGAAGCTGTGCGGCGTCGAGAGCAACGGAATGCTTCTCGCCGCCGGCGACGGAAAGAGAACCACGCTGACACTACTCACTCCGGACCGCGATATTCCGCTGGGGAGCCGGGTAAGCTGAAATAATTCTCCCTTTTTCCTGCCTTCCGGCGACGGTACCGCTGGATGGAGCCTCTCCCGGCGCCACCGGAGAGGCTCCATGGCTTTTCTTCCCTCCGGAGTCCTTTCGGCGGGAGACTGATCTTACGATGACGAGGATGAAATGCATGGAAAAGAATACGAGTTCCGGGCAGAACGCAGCCGGGCGGAAAGAATCGGCGGAGCGGGCTGTCCGCGAAATGGACGGAGCATACCTTGTGGACTCTCACTGTCATGTTCACGAGGACGAATACGGACCGAATGTCGTTGCGGTCGTGGAGAGAGCGTACAAAGCCGGGGTGAAACGGATGCTCGTGATCGGAAGCGACCTCCCCACCAGCCGCCGCGCTGTCGGGATGGCGGAAGCCTACGCTTCGTACGGGGTGTTCGCCGCCGTTGGAATTCACCCTCATGAAGCCTCGACGGTGCCGGGATGTTCGGTTGAGGGGAAGGGAATTCCTCCCGAGCTGAGAAAAATGGCAACCCGTCCCGGAGTTGTCGCGATCGGCGAGACCGGACTTGACTACCACTACGACCATTCGCCGCGGGAGCAGCAGAGAACGAGCTTTCGCGAGCACATCCGCTTCGCCGCGGAGACCGGAAAGCCTCTGGTCATTCACGGAAGAGAGTCCTACGACGATCTGCTGCGAATTCTGCGCGAAGAGAAAGGGGAGAGAATCCGGGCGGTCGTTCACTGTTTTTCCGGAAACGAAGAGGACGCCGCAGCCTTTCTTGAGATGGGGTATTGCCTCTCCTTCGGAGGTCCGCTTACCTTTCCGAAGAACGAGCCTCTGCGCTCCCTCTTCCGCCGTCTTCCCAAGGACCGTATCCTCCTTGAGACCGACTCTCCCTGGCTTGCGCCCCACCCTTTCCGGGGGAAAAAGAATGAACCCGCCAGGATCCGGCTCGTCTACGAGAAGGCGGCCGAGGTCCTCGGACTTCCTTTTGCGGAGTTTGCCGGGGTGGTGGAGAGAAACGCAGCCCGGCTTTTCGGATGGAACAATGCGCCTCTTCCGGAGGAACGTTCATGATGGTTCCTGTCTTGAACGAAAGCGGGAGCGTGACGAAGGCCGGAGGGACCTTGCCTTTGAGATTCACAGTCGATGCGGTCTGCCAAGCTACGGGGGCCAGGGCGGGGAGGATCGAAACCCCTCACGGCGAAATACCGACGCCGGTCTTCATGCCGGTCGGCACGCAGGCTACCGTCAAGGCGATGGCCCCCTTCGAACTCGAAGAGATCGGTGCGCGGATTATCCTCTCCAACACCTATCACCTCGCGCTTCGTCCCGGCGGGGAGCTTGTCCGCGATGCGGGCGGGCTTCACGATTTCATGCGGTGGAATCACCCCATCCTCACGGACAGCGGCGGCTTTCAGGTATTCTCGCTCGCCGCTCTCGGCCGCATTTCGGACGAGGGAGTCGTCTGCCGGTCGCATCTCGACGGCTCGATCCGCGCCATGACGCCCGATTGGTCCATGAAGACGCAGGTTCAGCTCGGCAGCGATATTGCCATGTGTTTCGACCAGTGCGCGCCGTACCCCTGCCCGCGGGAAGCGGCGGAGGAGGCCGTGCGCAGGACGACCCTCTGGGCGGGCCGCTGCAAAGATGTCCACCGGAAAGAATCCGGAGACGATCCCCGCCAGGTCCTCTTCGGCATCATCCAGGGCTCGGTTCACGAGGACCTGCGCCTTCGATCGGCGGAGGAGCTGCTTCCGTTCGACTTCCCTGGTTATGCCGTGGGCGGGCTTTCCGTCGGAGAGCCCGCCGGGGAGATGTACCGCATTCTCGACGTTCTTCAACCCGTTCTTCCGGCCTCGAAGCCCCGTTACCTCATGGGAGTCGGCCGCCCCGACAACCTCGTCGAAGGGGTTGCGCGGGGGATCGACATGTTCGACTGCGTTCTGCCGACCCGCAACGGCAGGAACGGAACGCTGCTGACGACGGACGGACCGATGAACATCAAAAAGAAAGACTATGAGAGAGATTTCGGCCCTGTCGACCCCGAGTGCGACTGCTATACCTGCCGTACGTTCACACGCGCTTATATACGACATCTCTACAGGGCCGGGGAGATCCTGGCGATGCGGCTCTGCAGCTGGCATAACCTCCGGTATCTCGTCAGGCTGGGAGAAGCAATGCGCCTTGCAATCCTGGAGGGCCGCTTCCCCGAATTCCGGAGCGCTTTCCTGTCCCGGTTCCGGATAGCGCGGGACGTCTCCTGAGAAGGTGCTCCCGTGGGACCCCGCATCCTTACAGTCGACCCGTGGAACCCGGAGCCGGACATAATCGGGAAAGCCTCGGAATTGCTGCTCTCCGGAAGACTTGTCGCGTTCCCGACGGAGACCGTCTACGGGCTCGGCGCCAACGGACTGGACCCCCTGGCCGCCGCGAGAATCTTTGCCGCCAAGGGACGGCCTGCCGACAATCCGCTCATTCTGCATTTTTACCGGCTGTCCGGCGTGGAGGAAGTCGCCTTTGTTCCGCCGCAGGCGAAAAGACTGATGGAACTTTTCTGGCCCGGCCCGCTGACCCTCGTTCTCCCGTCGAAGGGAGTCGTTCCCGCGGAAGTGACGGCAGGTCTCGACAGTGTCGCGGTCCGGATGCCCTCGCACCCGGTGGCGCTCGCTCTTATCGAGCGGACCGGACTTCCCGTCGCTGCGCCGAGCGCCAATTCCAGCGGCAGGCCAAGTCCGACCGATGCTCAAGCCGTGGCCTCCGACCTGGGAAGAGGAGTCGACCTGATCCTTGACGGGGGAAAGACATCCGTCGGTGTGGAATCGACGGTGCTCGACGTGACGGGAGAGCGTGTCGTGCTCCTCCGGCCCGGCGGATGCTCCGTAGAGGAGATCGAAACCCGCGCCGGGGTGGAAGTCCTCCTTACGGGAGGAGGAATCCATCGATCTCCCGGAACGAGATACCGCCATTACGCTCCGCGGATTCCTCTGATTCTCGATATTGACGTGGAAGCGTACTTTCAGAAAGATGCTATCGGAAGATTACGGAAGGGCAGGGTTGCCTGGATCGGGATGCGCGCTCCCGATATCTTCCCCGGAGAGATTGGAAACGATCCAGAGCTGTGTCTCCTTTTCAACTCGCTCGAGAACTACGCAAGAGGGCTTTTTCACGCACTTCGTACTTTCGAGGACGCGGGGGCCGAACTCATCGTCGCCCAGTGGCCTCCGTCGCCGGCCGGCTTGGGACGCGCTCTTCGGGACAGGCTGGCGAGGGCGTCGATGAAAGAATAGGCCCTTCCGGAGGGTTTTTTATTCCGGCCGCAAATTCTTTTTTCTGCTCTTGCAAAAGCTCTCTTCCCTTGCTACAATTACCGATGTGATTTTGAGGCCGGGGTGGCGGAATTGGTAGACGCGCTAGATTCAGGTTCTAGTGGGCACACTGCCTGTCGGGGTTCGAGTCCCCGCTTCGGCACCATTAAAAAATCGAAGGGCAACCTTTTCTTCGAAGGTCGTACTATGTCTGTTGACATAGTGCGACCTTTTTGTTATCTTTACTCTTTGTCAGCACCAATTTCCCCATATTTTTTTCAGGGAGGTCAAAAGGTTCATGGCCGAATTTGTCCCCGTCAGCAGTAAGCGCCGGAGATTGACCTTTGGACGTGCCCGGGATTTAGTTGAAATCCCCGACATGATCGAAGTGCAGCGTGATTCCTACAACTGGTTCTATCAGGAAAACAGGGAACCCGACGCCCGGTCGCGTCAGGGTCTTCAGGAGCTGTTGCAGGAAGTTTTTCCCATTGAAAGCTACGACGGCTCTTTTGCCCTCGAATTTGTCCGGTATATCCTGGACACCCCCTCAACAGACGAAGAGGAAGCGCGTCAGAGAGACCTTACGTGGTCCCGCCCGGTTCGTGCCACTATCCGCCTGGTGAACCGCAAGACCAGGGAGCTCAAGGAAGAGGAGATTTTTCTCGGCGATTTCCCCATTATGACGGGAAGGGGCACGTTCGTCATCAACGGAACGGAACGGGTCGTCGTAAACCAGCTTGCCCGTTCCGCCGGAATCTACTTCACAAAGGACGAGCAGATTCCCGGGCAGGAGCTGTACTCCGCCAAGATCATCCCGGAAAGGGGAGCCTGGCTTGAGTTTTCGGTCACGCCCGGCGAGCCTGTCACCGTGAACATCGACAACCGGAAGAAGATTCCCGCGACCCTGCTGCTGAAAATCTTCGGCGCCTCGACGAACGAAGGCGTCCTTGATCTTTTCAACGCGAAGCCCGTGGAAAAGGATATCTCCGAGGAGGATGTGAAAGGCTTCCTCTCCGCAGAGACCGTCCTCAATCCCGACGGCGGCGTTATCCTTCCAAGGAACCGTCTCGTCACGAAAGAACACCTTGAAGAGCTGTGGGACCTCGGCCGGACGAAGGTGCGCGTCTGGGACGCCGATCCTGCCGTCGCTCTTACCCTGGAACGTGACAACGCAATGAATACCGACGAGGCGATGGTGGAACTCTTCCGGAAGCTTCGCCCGAACGAACCGGCCAGAATAGAGAATGCCCGGGAGTATGTCCACACCCTCTTCTTCGACCCCAGACGCTACAACCTCGGCAGGGTGGGACGGTACAAGATGAACCGCAGCCTGAATCTCTCGATTCCGGAGGAGATCCGCCTGATACAGTTGCAGGACCTGGTGTGCATCGTCTCCGGCCTGCTGGACCTGAAGAACCCCGAGAAATACGGAGACGATATCGACCACCTCGGCAACCGCCGCGTCCGGTCGGTGGGCGAGCTGCTCGCCAACCAGATCCGAATCGGCCTGCTGCGCATGGAGCGGATCGCCAAGGAGCGGATGACCACGATACCGGACCTCGGAAACGCCATGGCGCGGGATTTGATCAACGTGCGGCCGATTGCAGCCAGCCTGCGCGAATTTTTCGGTTCGGGACAGCTTTCGCAGTTCATGGACCAGACGAACCCCCTTGCCGAAGTGACGCACCGACGGCGGCTTTCGGCGCTCGGCCCCGGCGGACTTTCCAGAGAAAGGGCCGGATTCGAGGCGCGCGACGTCCACTATACACACTACGGCAGGGTCTGCCCCATCGAAACGCCTGAAGGCCCCAACATCGGCCTCGTGACTTCGCTTGCGACCTACTCCAGATTGAACGAGTACGGTTTTCTCATCACGCCGCGGCGCAAGGTCGTCAACGGCCGCGTCAGCGGGGAGATCGTCTTCCTCTCGGCCGACGAGGAGGACGACGTCTACGTCGGGATGGCGAACACGCCGGTGGACAAAGAGGGGATGATCGTCGACGCCGAGTGCTTCACGAGATACCAGGGGAACATCGTCACGATTCCGCGTGAAGAAGTGAACTACCTGGATGTCTCTCCGAAGCAGATCGTTTCCTCCTCGACGGCTCTCATTCCCTTCCTGGAGCATGACGACGCCAACCGGGCCCTGATGGGATCGAACATGCAGCGCCAGGCCGTCCCCCTCATCGCTCCGGAAGCTCCGGTGGTCGGAACGGGCATGGAACACCGGATCGCCAAGGATTCCGGCTCCTGCGTGCTCGCCCGGAAGGACGGTGTGGTCGAGTACGTGGACTCCGCCAGGATCGAGATCAGAAGCGGGGCGGAGTCCATCGTCTACCCCCTGATCAAGTTCCGGCGCTCGAACCAGGGGACCATTATCCACCAGAAGCCGCTCGTCCGAAAGGGCGATACCGTTACGGCGGAAGAAATCATAGCCGACGGACAGGCTGTCGAAGGAGGAGAGCTCGCTCTCGGAAGGAATGTCCTCGTGGCCTTCATGGCCTGGGAAGGGTACAACTTCGAGGACGCCATCCTCCTCAGCGAGCGCCTTGTCAAGGAGGATTTCTACTCCTCCATCCATATCGAAGAGTACGAGATCGAGGCCCGGGATACGAAGCTCGGCCCTGAGGAGATCACCCGCGACATTCCGAACGTGGGAGAGGATGTCCTCAAGAACCTTGACGAAGAAGGGATCGTCCGCGTCGGCGCCGAGGTGAACGCCGGCGATATCCTCGTCGGGAAGGTGACGCCCAAGGGCGAATCGGACCAGACCCCGGAGGAAAAACTCCTCCGTGCCATCTTCGGCGAGAAGGCCCGGGAGGTGCGCGACACCTCGCTGAAGGTTCCCCACGGCGCACGGGGAAAGGTCGTCGCTGTCAAGCAGATGACCCGTGCCGACAGTCCGGACGCACTCAGCCCGGGCGTCAACATGGTCGTCAAGATCTACGTCGCGCAGCTCCGGAAGATTACCGTCGGAGACAAGATGGCGGGGCGTCACGGCAACAAGGGGGTTGTCTCCCGTATTCTTCCGGTGGAGGATATGCCGTACCTCCCCGACGGCACTCCGGTCGACGTGGTGCTCAATCCGCTCGGCGTTCCCAGCCGGATGAACCTGGGACAGGTGCTCGAGACCATCATGGGGTTTGTCGCTCTCCATAACGGATGGAAAGTTGCCACGCCGGTTTTCGAAGGGGCGAAGGAGCACGAGATTTTCGAGCATCTGGAAGAGCTTTCGGGAAAGGAATATCCCGACCTCACCACAGACGGCATGATCACGCTTTACGACGGCCGGACAGGCGATCCGATCGAGAAGAAGGTCACCGTCGGATGCATGTACATGCTGAAGCTGATCCATCTCGTGGATGACAAGATACACGCCAGGTCCATAGGCCCGTACAGCCTCATAACGCAGCAGCCTCTGGGCGGAAAGGCCCAGTTCGGCGGTCAGCGTTTCGGCGAAATGGAAGTCTGGGCGCTGGAAGGGTACGGCGCCGGAAACATCCTTCAGGAGATGCTCACGGTCAAATCGGACGATATCCGGGGACGTCTCAAGACATACGAACGCATCGTCAAGGGGCAGAACCTGACGAAGCCGGGAGTCCCGGAGAGCTTCAGGGTGCTCGTGAAAGAGCTGCAGGGACTGGGACTCGACGTCGAGGTGAAGTACAGCGACGGTTCCATCGGTGAGCTTGTGATGGACGAGGACGAGGACGAGCAGCCTCAGCAGCGCCGGACCGCGCACCGGGATCATGCCGCTTCGCGTGAAGATGCGGAAGTCGGAGAAAAAGAGAGCGAGAAGTTCTTCGAAGACGAGGAAGTGGAAGGTTTGATCTCGGAAGAGCAGCTTTTCGGGGGGGAACTCCCTGAAGGGATGTCCATCGAAGAAGAAGGGGATGAAAACTGATGACCCGTAGAGAAATACTGGGTGTGCGGATCAAGCTCGCCAGCCCCGAGCGGATCCGCGAACTCTCCAGCGGAGAGGTGAAGAAGCCCGAGACGATCAACTATCGGACCCTTCGGCCGGAAAAGGACGGGCTCTTCTGCGAGCGGATCTTCGGCCCCACGAAGAGTTTCGAGTGCGCCTGCGGCAAGTACAAGCGCAGCGGCCCCAAGTTCAAGGGGATCGTCTGCGACCGGTGCGGCGTCGAGGTCACCGACAACCGGGTCCGGCGCGAGCGGATGGGTCATATCGAGCTCGCCGCGCCTGTTGTCCATATATGGTACCTCCGGGGGATCCCGAGCCGCCTGAGCCTGCTGCTTGGCTGCACGACGAAAGATCTCGAGAAGGTAGTCTACTTCGCGCCCACACGGCAGCGGGAAGCCGCCTACAAGGTCGTGATGGAGGGACGCCGGACGGATCTCGCGAGGAAGGGGAACATTATCTCCGAGAGCGAAGTGCGGATCCACATGCACTACGACCCCAAGTTCAAGGCCGAGGAGGCGTACCGGATCCTGACGGTCGACGACCTTCCCGTTGACGAGGGGGATATTCTCTCCGCCAACCAGGTCTCACGGCACAAGACGGAGTACGGCGACGAACTCTTCAAGGTCGAGACGGCGTTCAAGCTCGTCGAGGCTCCCGAGGGGGCGCACTTCGCCTCGGGCGACATCGTTTCGGCAAGCGACGTGGAGCGGCTGAAGGAGCGTTTCGGCGACACCTTCGAGAAAGAGCGCGCACTGCTCGGCAACGCGGAGGCGTTCATTGTCACCGCCGCCGTCCATCTTCCCTTCGCAAAGGGAGACGTCCTTTCCGACAGCGAGTTCAGGCTCTACAGCCAGAAATATCCGGGGCGTTTCACCGCGCAGAAGGAGACCGTCACGGTCGAGGACCCGTGCTATCTCGTCATCGAACAGGGTCTCTCCCCCTTTCTGTACGCCGACATCATCATCGAGCGGGAGTACGACCTGTGCGCCGCGTACGACAAGAAGTTCTCCGCCGGCATCGGCGCGGAGGGCGTCCAGTCGCTGCTTTCCGTCATGGACATGGAGCAGCTCGTCGCCGCCCTGCGCGAAGAGGTCTCCGAGAGCTCGGGGCAGAAGAAGCGCAAGCTCATCAAGCGTCTCCAGGTCGCCGAGGACTTCCGCAAGGGGAACGCCGTTCCCGGCGCGATGATCCTCGAGGTGCTCCCGGTCATTCCGCCCGATCTGCGCCCCATGGTGCAGCTCGACGGCGGACGCTTCGCCACGTCCGACCTCAACGACCTCTACCGGCGGGTCATCAACCGCAACAACCGCCTGAAGAAGCTCCAGGAACTGAAGGCGCCCGAGATCATCATCCGGAACGAGAAGAGGATGCTGCAGGAGGCCGTGGACGCCCTCATCGACAACGGCCGCATGGGGAAGGCCGTCCTGGGCGCGGGGAACCGCCCCCTGAAGAGCCTCACCGACCTGTTGCGCGGCAAGAAGGGGCGCTTCCGACAGAACCTGCTCGGCAAGCGCGTCGACTACTCGGGGCGCTCCGTCATCGTCATCGGGCCGCATCTCAAGATCTACCAGTGCGGCCTGCCGAAGCAGATGGCGCTCGAGCTCTTCAAGCCGTTCGTCATCCGCCAGCTCGTCGAGCGGAACCTCGCGCCGAACGTCAAGAGCGCGAAGAGGCTCATCGAGCGCGGACGCGAGGAGATCTGGGGGATCCTGGAGGAGATCGTCAAGGACCACCCGGTCATGCTGAACCGCGCGCCGACGCTCCATCGTCTCGGCATCCAGGCCTTCGAGCCCGTGCTCATGGAGGGCAAGGCCATCCGGCTTCACCCGATGGTCTGCACCGCGTTCAACGCCGACTTCGACGGCGACCAGATGGCCGTGCACGTGCCGCTCTCCATCGAGGCGCAGACGGAGGCGAGACTGCTGATGCTCTCCGCCAACAACCTGCTCTCGCCGGCCAGCGGCCGGCCCGTCATGACGCCGACGCAGGACATCGTGCTCGGCATCTACTACCTGACGGACATGCGCGAAGGGCTTCCGGGCGACGGAATGTACTTCTCGGACATCGACGACGCGCTGGCCGCCTTCCACCACGGTGTCACCAAGGTCAACAGCAGGATCTTCCTCCGCCGCCGGGACGAATGGAATCACTCCCTCGGGGAAGCGGAGGGAAAGTGGCTCGAAACCTCTCCCGGAAGGGTCATCTTCAACAGCCGCCTGCCGGAGCCGCTGCGCTTCATCAACAGGCAGCTCGGCAAGAAGGACCTCGGACAGCTTCTCGACAGGGCGTTCGATCTCGTCGACCGCGTCTCGATGGTGACGATGCTCGACAACATCAAGTCGCTGGGATACCACTGGGCGACGATCAGCGGCATCAGCTTCGGCGTCCAGTCGATCATCATCCCGCCGGAGAAGAAGGAATTCACCCTGAGGGCGACGGAGCAGGACGAGGATCTGAAGTCGGAGTACAACATGGGAATCCTCACGGCCGACGAGTATCTCTTCCAGAAGGAGAGCCTGTGGTCCGAGACGTCGCGCGCCATCGCGGACAGCATCGTCGACCACATGGACCGGACGAACCCCATCCGCATGATGAGCGACAGCGGAGCACGCGGTAGCCGGAGCCAGATGGGACAGATGGCCGGAATCCGCGGCCTGATGTCCGACCCGTCGGGGCGGATCATCGACTACCCGATCACGGCGAACTTCCGCGAGGGGATGAACATGCTCGAGTACTTCATCTCGACGCACGGTGCACGGAAAGGCCTTGCCGACACCGCCCTCCGCACGGCCAAGTCGGGATATCTCACCCGGCGGCTCGTCGACGTGGCGCAGGATCTCATCATCACGCAGCACGACTGCGGCACCGACAGAGGAGTGCTCATCGAAGCGCTGACGCAGGACGGCAAGGTCATGATCTCTCTCTCCGAGAGGATCTACGGAAGAACGTCGCTTCATGACGTCGAGCATCCGGAGACGGGCGACCTGATCGTGAAGTCCGGGGAGTGCATCACCGACGAAAAGGCCAGGACCATCGAGAAGGCGGGGATCGGGTCCGTCTGGGTGCGCAGCCCGCTGAGCTGCGCGCTTCGCCACGGCATCTGCCAGGTCTGCTACGGCATGGATCTTTCCACCAGGAAGGAAGTTCCGATCGGCGAGGCCGTCGGCGTCGTCGCGGCCCAGTCCATCGGAGAGCCGGGAACCCAGCTTACGATGCGGACCTTCCACACCGGAGGCGTCCGGCTTACCGGAGAGGACATCACGCAGGGTCTTCCGCGCATCGAGCAGCTCTTCGAGGTCCGCCGCCCGAAGAAGGTCGCCTTCCTGGCGGGCGTGGACGGCCGGGTCACGGAGATCCGCGTCATGGAGGGGAAACGGAAGGTCATCATCTCCGCCGAGAACCCGGCGGGCGACGGCGAGGAAAAGGTCACCTACAACATCCCGATCAACCAGAACCTCCTGGTGAAGGAAGGGGACAGCGTCCTCAGGAGCGACAAGCTCACCGAGGGGAACATCGACCCGCAGCAGCTTCTCGAGGTCGAGGGAATCGAGGCGGTGCAGCGCGCGCTCGTCGACGAAATACAGGAAGTCTACCGGTCCCAGGGCGTCTCGATCAGCAACAAGCACATCGAGGTCATCCTTCGGAAGGTCGCCCCGGTGAACCGCGTCAAGATTCACGAGGAGGGGGACACCTCCTTCGTCGCCGGGGATCTCGTCTGGACCGACGATATCGACGCCGAGACGGCGGGAATCACGAAGGAGAACGAGCGGAACATCGACGAGGCGGTCCGCATCTTCTCCGGCATGATCCTGAAGGACGTGACCGCGCAGAAGATGAACGAGGTCGTGCTGAAGTTTCTCAACAAGCCGCTTGACGAGGAGGCGGTCCGGACCATCCTCCGCCCCGGCATGATGATATCATCGGCCCTGCTGGCGGACGCCGAGGGGAAGACGTTCAATCTGATCGTCGGCGAGGCGGCCTTCCGGAAGCAGCTCGAGGGTCTCGAACTCATCACTCCCTTCCAGTCGGGAGACGGAAAGGAGATTTCCTCCGGTACGAAGCTGACGCTGGGGCAGCTCGCCATCGTGACGTCCAACGATCCCTCGCCGCTTCTGGTCCGGGACGACGCGCTCCTTGAGAAGCTGGCCGATGCGGCCTATATCGCGGAAGACATCGTCGCGGACGGCGAAGTCGTGGCGAAGGCGGACAGGGTCTTCACGGCGGAGGACGCCGCCGCATGCAGGGAGCGGGACGTGAAGAGCGTCTTCGTCTGGCACTCGGTCGAACGGATCAACGTGCTCGACATTCTCGAGGAGAGCCTCAAGGAGAAATGGGGAAAACCGCTCTCCAGCGCGATCGACAACGAAGGCAACGCCATCGCCGACATTCCGCAGCTCGTCGACGCGAGCGTCATCAAGGGCATTCTGGAGGGCAGGATAGGAGCCGTTGAGATCGAGGATTCCATATTCTCGCGCGACCGTTTCCTCCGGGACCTTCTTTCGGCCAAGGTTTACGGGAAAATACTCCTTGAGCCCGTACACGACGGCAGGGGGAATCTGCTCGCCGACGCCGGGCAGGAAGTGAACCAGGCGATCATCGAAAAGCTCTCCGCCTCGCGGGAGCCCTCGGATGCACTGGGGCGCGGCGTGCGGGAGCTTGTCGTCCGCCCCATGGGCGGACAGAAGAAGGACGAGAAGAAGATCATCCAGCGGGTGACCTTCGTCCGGAAGCTCCGCGAAGGACCGAAGGTGAAGCCCTTCGTCCACGGCATCACGAAGGCGGCGCTGGCCACGGACAGCTTCCTGAGCGCGGCCTCCTTCCAGCAGACCGCCCAGGTGCTCGCGGGCGCCGCGGTCAAGGGGGAGATCGATCCCCTGGAGGGACTGAAGGAGAACGTCATCATCGGCCACCTCATTCCTGCGGGAACGGGTGTCGAGCGCTTTCAGGAAATACGGTCGGAACACCTCCGGCAACAAGCGGAGGAATAGCGGTCGAATCCGGAAATTTCAGGGACGGCCGATATTTCGGAAGAGCCGAATCCGCAGGCAGAGGGGCGCCACCGCTGCTCACCGGGGCCGCTCAAGCCCCTCTGCCTTAAAGAGTTGTGGATTCGAGGTAGAAAATCGCGCTTGACATTGATCCCGTCTTTTTGTTATTATTCCGTGGTGCTTTTGCACAGGGGGGTTCCTATTGCCTTTGAACGAACTTGCGGTACCGAACAGGGTTACAGGAGAACGGCAGGTTCGAAGGATGCTCAAGGCTGGGCGTCTGAAGAAGATTTTCATCGCCGGAGATGCGGATCCCTCCGTTGTAAGAAACCTGGAAGAGGAAGCGGAGAGGCAGAATATTCCCGTCGAGCGTGTCGATTCGATGCTCAAGCTCGGAAGAGCGTGCGCCATCTCCAGGGGAGCTTCGGCGGCGGGAATTGCGGGATAGACGGACACGTCCGGAGAATCGGCTGTCCGGAATACGAAAGAACAGATGGAAGGAGGAAGTTGTGTGCCAACAATCAATCAGCTTATTCAGCATGGTCGTGAGAAAAAGAGACGCAAAAGCGATTCCCCCGCACTGCAGGGGAATCCGGCTCGCCGCGGTGTCTGCACGCGAGTGTATACGGTGACGCCCAAGAAGCCCAACTCGGCTCTGCGCAAGGTTGCCCGTGTTCGCCTCACCAACGGCATCGAGGTGACCTCGTACATTCCGGGAATCGGTCACAACCTGCAGGAACACTCGGTTGTTCTTGTGCGTGGCGGGCGAGTGAAGGACCTTCCCGGAGTCCGCTATCACATCATTCGGGGAACGCTCGACTGTGGAGGCGTGGAGAATCGGAAGAGATCCCGCTCCAAGTACGGCGCCCGGAGACCCAAGTAGGGTTTTCGGCGTGTTTTTTGATTCTGAGGAGGGGTTGACCAATGCCGCGTAAGGGGCATGTCAAGAAACGTCAATCGGCGCCGGATACCAAATTCGGTGACCCCGCACTGGGCAAGTTCATCAACAGCCTGATGCGAAAAGGAAAGAAAAGCGTCGCGGAGCGTATCATGTACAACGCTCTCGACATCGCCGGGGAAAAGCTCCAGCTTGAACCTTTCGACGTCTTCAAAAAGGCGATGGAGAATGTTCGCCCGCTCGTGGAGGTCCGTCCCCGCCGTGTCGGCGGAGCGACCTACCAGGTCCCGGTGGAAGTCCCCGCTGAAAGGGCGCAGGTGCTCTCCATCCGCTGGGTATTGAATTACGCCCGCAGCAAGAAGGGCATCCCGATGGCCGAACGACTGGCCAGAGAGCTTATGGACGCCTGCAAGAACGAAGGCGCCTCCATCAAGAAAAAGGAAGACACTCACAAGATGGCGGAGGCCAACCGCGCGTTCGCCCACTATCGCTGGTAGTGTCCTTATAACTGAACCATATCGATGCAGTGTTCTGCAGGAAACGAGGCTTGGTGGTAGGAAATGCAAAAACTTGATATGAAAAGAATCCGGAACATCGGTATCGCGGCCCATATCGACGCGGGGAAGACGACGACGACCGAGCGCATTCTTTTCTACACCGGAAAAAACTACAAAATGGGCGAAACTCATGAAGGCGCCGCCACCATGGACTTTATGGACCAGGAGCGCGAGCGGGGGATCACTATCACCTCGGCTGCTACGACGTGCATGTGGCATGATCATTATATCAATATAATTGATACGCCCGGGCACGTGGATTTTACTGTCGAGGTCGAGAGATCCATGAGGGTTCTCGACGGCGCCGTTGCGGTCTTTTGTGCCGTCGGAGGCGTCGAACCCCAATCCGAGACGGTATGGCGCCAGGCGGACAAGTACCGTGTGCCGAGAATCGCCTTCGTGAACAAGATGGATCGTATTGGCGCCGATTTTGAAAACGTTGTCCGGGGTATCAAGGAAAAACTTGGCGCCAAGCCGATTCCTGTCCAGATCCCGATAGGTGTGGAGGACAGTTTTTGCGGAATGATCGACCTGGTAGAGTTTCGGGGCATCCAGTATACGGACGACCTCGGAACCGATCCGCACGTCATCCCGATTCCGCCTTCTCTCGCCGGTGAGGCGAAAGAGGCGCGGGAGGCGATGCTTGAAGCTCTTTCCGATTTCGACGAAGAGATAATGGAAGCCTATCTCGACGGGAAGGAAGTCTCTCCCGCGACGATCAGGAGAGCGATTCGCTCCAGTACCGTCACATTGAAGATCGTCCCCGTCATCTGCGGTTCCGCATTCAAGAACAAAGGTGTTCAGGCTCTTCTCGACGCCGTTGTCGATTATCTCCCGAGCCCGGTGGACCTGCCTTCCGTACGGGGTGTCGATCCCCAGACCGAAGAGGAGATTCTCAGGGAAAGCAGCACCGCCGAGTCTTTCACGGCCCTTGCCTTCAAGATCACCGTGGATCCCTTCGTCGGCAGGCTTGTCTTTACACGGATCTACTCCGGTGTTCTTTCGAAGGGATCCGCAATCTTCAACCCGACCAGCAACAGCCGCGAACGTGTAGGCCGCATCCTGAGGATGCACGCGAACAAACGCGAGGAACTGGACGAGGCCACCGCCGGAATGATCGTCGCGCTGCCCGGCCTCAAGAATACCAGGACGGGAGACACGCTCTGCGAGGAAGCAAAGCCGCTTCTCCTTGAAAAGCTCGTCTTTCCAGAGCCGGTGATTCACCTCTCGGTCGAACCGGCGACGAAGAACGACAAGATCAAGCTGACGAAAGGACTCACATCGCTTGCCGAGGAAGATCCGACGTTCCGCGCCTACACCGATGAAGAGACCTCCCAGACCATAATCTCCGGCATGGGAGAGCTCCACCTCGAGATCATCGTCGATCGTCTCAAGAGGGAATTCGGCGTCGACGTCAGAGTCGGAAGACCCCAGGTGGCGTATCGTGAAGCCATCCGGAACGCGGCGAGAGCTGAAGGCAAGTACGTGCGGCAGTCGGGCGGACGCGGGCAGTACGGCCACGTGGTCTTCGAGGTCGAGCCGCTTGAAGAAGGCAAAGGATTCGAATTCGAGGACAAGATCGTGGGCGGCGTTATTCCGAAGGAGTACATCTCCGCTGTCGCGAAGGGGCTTGAAGACGCTCTCAACAACGGCGTCCTCGGAGGATATCCGGTGATCGGCGTGAAGGTGGCTCTCGTCGACGGCAGCTATCACGAAGTCGACAGCTCCGAAATGGCATTCAAGATAGCGGCTTCCATGGGGTTCAAAGAAGCCATGAGAAAGGCCGGTCCTGTGCTGATGGAGCCGATCATGTCCGTCGAGGTCGTTACGCCGGAGGACTACGTCGGAGACGTCATCGGAGATCTTTCTTCCAGAAGAGGGCGGATCGACGGAATGGACATGAGGATGAATACGCGGATAGTCCGCGCCTTCGTTCCTCTCGCAGAGATGTTCGGCTACTCGACCGACCTACGCAGCAAAACATCCGGTCGTGCGGCCTACTCGATGCAGTTCCATCACTACGAAGCAGTGAGCGCGGACGTCGCGGACAAGGTTCTCAAGGGCTGAGACGCGCTCTTGAAGTATATAGCACACTATATCAACGATTTTTTCCGAGGAGGGAATTGAACGATGGCAAAGGAGAAATTTGAGAGGTCGAAGCCGCATTTGAACATAGGGACGATCGGACACATCGACCATGGAAAGACGACGCTGACGGCGGCGATCACGAAGTGTCTTGCGACGTCGAACTACG
>Ga0334889_1000813_pt1 | contig 45389 bp, 40 predicted proteins | sample GraSluR1_MG_2_FD_207222 | JGI IMG/M metagenome (GOLD analysis project Ga0334889, IMG submission 207222) | Sludge microbial communities from methane-producing bioreactor in Wageningen University, Netherlands - Granular Sludge_8_08-R1 | ecosystem: Engineered > Bioreactor > Anaerobic > Unclassified...
ATCTTCAGGAATTCTAAGGTTGTGGAACGTTTCATCGAGCTTATACATGATTTGCTTAACCTTGGCTTGCTCATCTTTTTCATATATCAGATACTTGTCCGTATAGGCGATTTCTCTGTTATTAACGCTCTCATTGATTATGTAAAAAACGTCTCCCCTTTCTCCAGTAAAAGAATGGGGAAAGCAAATCAATACCGCTACTGACTGCTGTGAATTCTCTGTTTCATTCTGTTCATTACTTAATACCTGGAAGTCCTTTATTATTTGTTCCTTGCTGATCCTCAACGGCATTTCTGTATGATTTTGAGAATTATCGCCAAAAGCCCCGAAAAAAAGCAGGGCCAGAATAATAAGTATTAACAGATAAAGTGTCCGCCGACCATTCATAGCAGCTCCCCTAAATCCTTTGATAATATCCATCTTCCAATTTCAGCAGGCAATTATTCTCCTCCAGGTGTTTCAGGAATTTCTTTATCATTATCCTGGAGAAAAAAACAGCAAAAGGAGTATTGTCTCCGGCTTCATAAAGAAAATCCTGTCGGCTCAAATCTTCGAAACTCCTGGGCTCTGATAAATAGTTGATAAGTTTTTCCTGTCTTCTCAAGGCAATATCCAGGTATTCCTTCAGCAATTTTATTATATTATCATTTTCTTTATCGAATATTCTCCGATGTGAGGTGACTAAAACACGGGGTTCCAGTTCAATAAGCCGTTGAACCGAGTCTACAAACTGTCCAAAATCAGAACACTCAAAGCCAAACCATGGTCCCCGCTTTGCCAGATCTATATCTGCCGAAAAAATTATCCCTTCTTTTTCAAAAAAGAAACCATAGTGTCCTGGTGAGTGCCCAGGGGTATGAATAGCTCTTAATTTCACCTGGCCAAAATCAAAAATGTCTCCATCTTTTATAAGTCCATCCAGTTCAATATACTGAAAGCCCCTTTTAACCGGGACATCATCCGGCAAAGGTATGCTGTTGGGAAAACTTTCTCGCTCAACTTTTCCCATGATCTTCTCCCATTCATCAAAACCAGCATAGCTCACATAGGCTTTCGGATCCCGGTAAACAATTTCTTCCTCCTGCCCTGCCAATACTCTGGCATTTTCAAAAAAGCTAACTCCATTTACATGGTCAAAATGGTAATGACTGAGCAGGGCCAATTCAACCTCTTTTACAGGTATTTCTCTGTATGCCCGCCCCCCTGAACCACAGTCTATAATCCCCTTTAATGCATCATCAATGAAGACTGAATTGCTATAGGGAAACATCGCTTTGGCTTCCGGCCTTATTACTTTTATCTCTTTCGTTAATTCTATTATCATTCTCTCACTCCTCCTACCTTTAATAATAAGCCACATATGGCTCATTCTTCAAGCACGGGGAACAAGATCCTGACTTTCCAAGATTGGACATACAAAAAAACCCGGGACAAACCCAGGTGTTTTTTGCCGGTAATTATATTTCTCTATTCCAGTTTATCGAGCATTTCCATTACCATATCGAAGAAATAATGGATATCTTCTTTTTCATTGATACCTGCCTTAAAACCCATTTCCGGAAATTTACCGCTGCTGTGTATCTTGATATTCACTGAATACTTTGCCTGATCCATTTCAGCTTCCAGGCCTTCAATATCCACTTCATCCCAATCATCTTCCAGGTTATCTTCCTCTTCCTCAAAAAGCCGGGCAAATTCCTGTCCATTGCTTACATCATTATTATCAATGATCTGAGCCACTATCCACATTACGTCGGTGCTACTCATTTCCAATTCTTCGCTCAATTGCACTATTTCGTTGGCTACCGGTGTGATTTTCAACAAATCTGACAGATTTACTGGTTCTCCCTTTCCCCATCGCTTCTTCAATAGTATCACCTCCGCACCTATTTGCAAGAAGACAGACCTGTTTTCACTCTGGACTATACAATAAAACATAGCCTCTCAAATGTCCACAGTAAATTGTACTCTTCTTCTTATGATTATATGTGAAATCAGTACGAAAAAACAATGCACTATAAACGGTAAAAACTGTGTATCTAATGCATAAATTCCCATTATCATCAAAGTTTAACCAAACACAGATTTTAAAATATCATGAAATATACTTTTTTGCAATAGATATTGGAAAATCCAGGTCATCATATTGTATTTTAATCTTCTTTAATTCATACTAGAAGAAATAGTTAAGAAGAAAAACTTAATAAGAACCAAGCAACAGATACTGGAGGAAAACCATGGAAAAATTCATAAAACTTTTTGCCATAATTCTGACAATTATTCTTATGAATATGGTATTTTGGGGTATAATTAAAGGCCTGTTGCAGACTTATTCCTTCTGGATCGCTTACATATTCACATTGCTTCTGGATCTGTTATTAATAACTATTCTAAAAAAATTCAAGGAAAAATCAATTTGAATTGAGGTGAGTTCAGACAATGTCAGAGAAAATACCTGAACAAGAAATTGAAGAACTTGATGCTATATTCAAAGAAATCGCTCTGGAGCCGGAAGAAAACTCGCAGCCTGAGGAAGAACTCTATTCAGAGAAACAAAACCTTATTCTTGTTGATCAAAACAATAGAATTAAGGGTATTGCAACAGATTTGACCATGCCTAACCATAAGCACCTTTTCCTGAAAATCAAAGGTATTTTGAATATCCGCTTATTATATAAAAAAATAAAGGACACGTTCAGTCCTTCAGGCTTTAAAGGCTTTGCCAGAGCTATTACCGATAAGAAATATTACCAGGAGCTATTGAAAACAGCCCTGCTAAATAAGAAATTAATGATAATCAGTATATCTCTGGGGCTTGTAGCCGGCTTTGTTTTAGCGTATATATAAGCCCATAAATTTTACTCCTTGAGCCCATATACACGAATTCTCTGCTCTTTTCTAACCCGTTCAACCTCCGGCTTGACTATTTTTTTGAGTTCATTTCTGTTTTCTTTTATATAATCCTCCAATTCGCAGGTTCTTATACCCTCTTCATGTCTGCCTGTCCTTATACTGAGACAGCTGTTTCCCTGCAAATAGAAAAAGAACTTAGCCGTATATTTATTGCTGTCTTTTTCAAAAACAACATCAGCCCCGGCCTTATTGCGGTCTACCAGTCTGAAGTTTTCTATAGCTACGAGTCGCACAACAAAACTCCCTTTCTTGCTTCTACTGATGATACTTCAATATCTTAGTGCCGTTTTCCTTTAAAGAGCTTTCATTTGAGGATTTTGCATAATTTACTTTTTAATATAATTGCTTGGGTACATTTCCTTGCTGTCTCATCTTATAACACATAATTTAAGGATATCTAAAATCTATCTTTTTCCCTGGCAATCCATTCATCCAAGTCTTCCAGACACCATACACTGCCATCGAAAAACTCTGCCCTGCTTACTATGGCCTTGACTTTCTCTGCATTTCCCGGAATACAATGATAGCGATTAGTATTTGAAGTCTGCTCAGGATAAAGCTTGGCATCTGATTTGCCTTTTCCGATATTTGAACCAGTACTGGCATCGTTGGCTACCTTACCATCTTTATCAAAATAGAGCATTATCAGTTCATATTTTTCTATTGATTGCTCGGAAACATTTTTGACCTGTACATAACAATCGTTGAATACCAGGGATGACTTAACTTTTACACTTATCACTTCCAGCACAGGTTTTTCCAATTCACCTTTGAACTCATCTTCTGCAGGCTGTTTAGTTCCAGAGTTGACCTGCTTTCCACCGGCATTTATTTCCTCTTTGTTTAGAGCAATCAAATTATTCCTGCTTTCCATGACTTGTTTTTCAAGCATTCCGTATGCTGCAACCTGATCCAGTTCTTCTACAGCAGCTTCATAGCTTAAGATTTTTTCTCCATAATTCTTTTCTATAGAATTTATTTGACTTAATAGATATTCGCTGGTCTTTTCCAGCAGAACCTTATCCTCTTGCATCTCGCTCTGGTATAAGTCATAAGCCTTTTCATATTCGCCTTCCTGGAAAAACCCCTTGAACTCACTCATAATGGTTTCATTGCTTATATTCTTTTGCATTGATATAGTTAAAAATCCCATAATTCCTAAAAACACTACTATTAATACTACTTTTATCACTTTGTTGCCTTTGGCGCTTCTTTTTTCTGTCTCCAGCCCCTTCGCAAGTATGGGTTCCAGCTCACCCTCCTGTATACCTTCCTCTTTTTCTATTTTATTTCCACAATAATTACAAAAAATGCTGTCTGAAGAAATTTCTTCACCGCAGTTGGGACAAATCAATTAACTCCCCCCTATCCTAATAATCACCTGTTGGAATATATCAGTACCTTCTATGATATTCGTATCTAAAAAATAATCAAGGTTTGTTTGTAATTCGCGGGAAAATAAAACCGGAAGCAGATGCCTCCGGTAGCATAAATTATATTCTATATATAGTTTACTCCAGGGAAATATTTATCGCAATCGTTCCTTCACTCGCAGCAAACTGTACAATAATAGTCTCCACCTGGCTAATCATAGAAATCATATTCCTTCCATTTACAAGGGTTGGGGGAGTAATATCCACCAGGCTTCCAGCTTGCTCCAGATTGCTGACACTATTACCGGCAATCATATTAGCCATTTCACACAGGGCACTTTTGGGCATTAGATCAAACTGTTCTACAGGCACGCCTCCCATCATTTTTGATGCAATATTGCAGGCAGTAGCCTCCTGTAATGAGAGTACCACATTTCCTCTGAGATCCCCAACCAGGCCAATAATTATATTGACATCATTATCGGTTTTAAGGCTTTCATTTTTCGCCAGCCCGGTTCTTTTAATGTCATTTATCCCCAGCATATTGGACACATTAAGCAGACCAGATACAAAGGCATTTATGTGTTTTACATCCATGTCTACTTACCTCCTTCTACCGCAACATTAATTTTTATTGTTCCGATATTTGTCTGCATCAAGGCTGAAGAAGAAGACAGTCTGACATTGAACATACTGATACCATCACCGGCAAAAACACTCGGTGGTGTCAGGCGAATATTTAAACCTGGCTGGCTATTATTGATATCAGTGATCGCATTCCCACTGATAATATTAGCCAATTCGGCCCCGGACATAATTACATCTTCATCGCCTACCGAATCATAATCATCTCCTGTCAGGAGTGAAGCCATTTGTATGGCTGTCTCTGAAGACATATCGAGAAAAAACCGTCCTTTCCAACCTCCGGTAAATCCAACTACCACAATAAATCCCTGGGAAACAAACAGATCCCCTTCGCTCGCAGTTTCACTACCATCGATATTTATATCCAGCATTTCTTTCAAGACATCGCTGGTTGCCAGAGAAAATGGGGATAAATATGAGTCTTTTGACAAACTGCTTCACCTCAATTCTCCAGAATCCTGATAATTTTTCCTATTATCTCATCGGGTTTAAAGGGTTTTGCACAGACATCATCAATTCCCCGGGACTTTGCATCTTTAATAATATCGTCATCCCCCATAGCACTCAGCATTATAATCTTTTGCTTGGAATTTATATTCTTAATGGCTGAAGCGGCATCCAGGCCATCCATTACCGGCATGGTCACATCCATGGTAACAACATCAGCCTGAATTGTGGGGTAAAGTTCCACAGCTTCTTTCCCATTGGCAGCTTCTCCTACGATCACAAAGCCTTCGGGTTCAAGGGCTTTTTTTATCATTTTTCGCGAGATTGGCGAATCATCTACTGCCATAATCCTTATTGCTGTTCCATCAGCTCTTAAACCTTTCATATCTCTCCTCCTCCAGTTATTTGTGTTTTTGGGTTTTAACACAGGTTGACTTATCCATCTACAGCTTTGACGATCTCAGAAGCTATATCCCATATCGGTACAATGATTTCGGCTCCCCCCCGTTTAATCGCTTCGCCCGGCATCCCGAATACAATTGCGCTTTCCTCTGACTCAGCAATGGTAAGCCCTCCAGCCTGGCGTATTTCCACCATGCTGTCTGCTCCATCACTGCCCATTCCGGTCATTATTACACCAATTGTTTGTTTACCATATACAGCCAGAACAGAGTGCATCATTACACTTACCGAGGGAACAAAGAGGTGATCCGGTTTGGAAGATAGCCTTATAACCGCATCACCTGCTGAATTCCTGACCAGGTTGAGATGGCGTCCTCCGCTGCCAACATAAACCACACCTGCCTCTACTTTGGTACCAGCCTGGGCTTCTACTACTGAGACCTGACAGGCCTCATTCAATCTATTAACATAGGCAGATGTGAAATTGGACGGCATATGCTGTACCAAAAAAAATGCAGCATTAATATCCGGGGGTATTAAGGGCAGAACCTCATAAATCATTTTGGGGCCGCCGGTAGATATCCCCATAGCTACGGCTTTTAAAACCTGCCTGACCACCCTTCCGGGGTTTTTCCTGCTGAATTTTCTTTCAGAACCCCGGACAGGCTTTTCCTTGATCAGGCCACATTTGCCTGATTGTGCAGCCAGCTTGATTTTCTCCAGGAGTTCTCCGGCAACTTTTTCCATTTCACCGGATACTGTTCCCCCTGGTTTGGCCACAAAGTCAAAGGCCCCCAGTTCCAGAGCCTCAAAGGTGGTCAAGGCTCCCTCCTGAGTAAGTGACGAAACCATAATCACCGGGCATATTTTTTCATAAATAATATACTGCAGGGCAGTAATCCCATCCTGCCCTGGCATATTTACATCCATGGTGATAACGTCTGGTTGGTACTCTCTGGCTTTGTCCACAACATCTACTCCGTCACGAGCAGTACTAACTACCTGAATCTCGGGATCAGATTCCAATATTTTTTTTAATATTTTCCGCATTAATGCAGAATCATCAGCTATCAGTACTCTTATCATCAGGCCTGCTCCGTCCCTGCTTTTTTAGTTTTGCTTTTGGCTTTGCTTTAGCCAGGGCTTGTTTCTTTTCGCTCTGGCTTTTTTGAATACCGGCGATTTTATCCCATTCTTTTTCGAGCAAAATATTCTCCAGGTTAACCATCATTATCATTCGTTCTTCCAGGTTAGCAATCCCATCCATAAAATTCTGCATCTTATCACCCTGCAAAATATCCGGAGCCTCCTCCAGCAAAGCGCTGGGAACCCTGAGTACTTCCAGTACTTCGTCTACAATAAGGCCAATTTTCTTTTTATTGATATCACTGACAATAATCCTGGTGAATTCCGTGTATTCCTTGCTATCCATTTCAAAGCGTTTTCTCAGGTCTATTACTGGTATGACATCTCCCCGCCGGTTGACAACTCCCTCTACATATCGGGGGGCCCGGGGAACTTTGGTAATATTGGACAAACGGTCAATCTCCTGTACCTGGCTGATACGTACCCCATATTCTTCTTCGGCCAGCTTGAATACTACCATTTTTTCTTCATCAACCTCATCCTGTCCGTCATCCTGTCCCTGTGAAGCGGAGAACTCATCGCCTTCAATCTGCGAGATTTCATCAAATTCCTCAAAACTCATCACAGTGTGAGCATCAAGCAGCATTATAATCCTTTTCCCCTCATCAAGGCGCACAATACCCTGCAATTCATTTTGTTCGCCCGCTATGCCCTGGGGCGGGGGGAAAACTGAGTCCTTGGGAATACGAGCTACTTCATTAACCTTATCAACTACCAGACCAAGCTGTATATTATCCACATCGATCACCACTACCCTGGTATTATCATTGTTTTCTGCCACACCTGTAGCCAATTTGATACGCATGTCAATAATAGGGATAAGCCGCTCCCGCAGTGAAATAACCCCTTTTACATAATCAGGAACATTTGGCACCTTCACTATTTCGGGATAGCGAATAATTTCACACACACGTTCTATTTCCAGGGCAAATTCTTCCTTACCCAGGAAGAATGATACCAGCTGTACTTCTTCAATTTTGTTTTCCTGCCCTCTGCTATTGAGTTCTCTTGCCGCCTTCACATTGGATGTCGAGCTAAGCGAAGATTCACCAATACTGGACAATTGAGCCGCATCGAGTATCATAACCACCTTTTTGCCATCTTTGATTTTAACCATTCCTGCAATGGCAGTAGCATCTGAGCCTGACACCATAGCCGGTGCCGGTTCAATATTTTGACCCTCGATGCGCAATACTTCAGACACCCCATCAACACTCAGGCCCACTGCCTTTCCTTTGGAAACAACCACTACCACCCGGCTGGAAACGTCCCTTTCAGCTTTTTCCATACCAAATTTTATGCGTGTATCCAGAACCGGTAAAATATTCCCCCTGAGATTGGTTACCCCTTCCACATAATCGGGGGCCTGGGGTATTACAGTAATTGAAGGGGTTCTGATTATTTCCTGTACATCCATAATATTGATTCCAAAGTTTTCATTACCCAGGTTAAAGGTAACCATTTGCATTTCGCCAGAAGAAAAAGCATTATCAACAGCCATTGTAATCCCTCCCTACGGTAATTTGCTCCTTCTCCCTACTGGTTAACCTGCATTTCATCAGCTATGGAAGCAATTTCCTCGATGGAATTGGCCAGCTCATTAATTGCTTTGGCCTGCTCCTGAGCTACACCTGATGCCTCTTCCACCTGGACTTTTACACGTTCCGAAATTTCAATTACTAGCCGGGATTCTCGGGCATCTTCATCAATAGCCTTCCTTGTTTCGTCAAAGTCTTCCTGTAAGACAGGTCTAATTTTATTAATAGCCTCAATTTCATTGGTCACTGCCTGGTTATTCCGGGCTGCCTGGTGAGCTATTTGATCAGCTTTTACAGAAGCAGCTTCTGATTGGGCAATTTCATCGGAGACTTTGTTCATTTGAATTTGTATGCCATGTACCAGGTCTTTAATCTTGTCTGCATTTTCTGCTGATTCTGTGGCCAGGTTTCTGATGTCACCTGCCACCACTGAAAAGCCTCTGCCGTGTTCACCGGCTGTGGCAGCCTCCACAAAACCGTTGACTGCCAGCATATTGGTCTGTATGGAAACATTATTAATAGTATCAACGATTTTTTCAATGCGCCTGATCTTTTCCTGCAGATCTTCAATGGCAGAATTAGTCCCCTCATATCCCTTAACGGAATCCTGTATATCTTTCCAGACTGCCCTTGCACTGGCGCGACTATTTTCTAATTCCTCCTCTAAACTAACGATTATCTCTCCAGCTTCTGTGCTTACTTTTTCAAGAGTTTTCATGATGGTCTCGTTATTCTCCACAATATCAATAGTTTTTTGTTCCACATCTTCCATAATTCTAACTGTTTCCGCAATTTGCATAAAACCTGTTGCTACTTCTCCTACTGATGTACTGAGTTCTTCAATATTGGCTGATAACTGCTCGGCTGTAGCCGCTACCTCTTCAGCAGACTTGTTGATATTGGTCGAAGTTTTCAGGTCATCAGCCATTTCGCCCAGTTCCTGGCTGGCTATAGTAACTTCCCCCAGGGCTTTACCCTGTTCCGCTACGGCCTTGGCTATTTCCTGGATTCCACTGCCAACCTGATGAGCTGTAGCAGCAATGGTCTCACTTGCAGCCAGTAATTCTTCCGAATTCGTTTTCATATCTTCGCTATTACTCAAATACAGATTAACCTTTTCCAGATATTGATCAAAACCTTGCCCCATGTTATTAAAACCCTCGACAGTTTTTCCTATTTCTTGTTCCATACCATTAAATTTTTCTACAGCCTCATCTATATCTTTTACTATATTTTCTACCCCACTGCGGATTTCATCTACTACACCCCGAATGTCGCGGGCTGAACGTTCCGAGATCTCCGCCAGGTTGCGTACTTCGTCTGCTACCACAGCAAAGCCGCGGCCGTGTTCTCCAGCCCGGGCAGCTTCAATGGCGGCATTAAGAGCAAGTAAATTGGTCTGGTCAGCTATCATAACTACTGCCTGAACAATATCCCCAATCTGAATGGATTGTTTTTCCAATTCGCCAATACGTTGAGCTGATTGGTGATTTTTGACGGCAGCTTCTTTTATCTGATCCCGCATCATTTCCATTGTCGGTATGGATTCCACAACTGCTATTTCATTCGCCTTAATGGTATTCTGGGACAGCATTTTAAGGCTCTTTTGTAAATCCAAACTTGATTTATTCAACTGAAGGCTGGCAACTCTCATCTGTTCAGCACTACTGCCAGCCTGTTCCCCATCTGCTGCTACCTTATCCATGAAATCTGTAAACTGCTGCGCTGCAGCGTTGGATTCTTCTATACCTGCAACCAATTCTTCCGATGCTGATGCAATCCTCTCGGCCATCGCCTGCTGCTTGGCCAGGGTGCGGGCTCTGGCTTTCTCCTGGGCCATTTTTCTGGCCTGTTCTCTCTTCCTGGCGATATCTTCATTGTTTTCCTGTTTCACCTTTATCCCGGTTCTCTCCCCTGTTTCCATAGCTGTCGGCTTTTGTAACTTCTTTGCCATTATTAATTACCTCCCAACTTATGTAAATATAACAGAATAGTATTAAATAATAATCAAATTCTTGCCCCGGCGTGCCAGGACACTATTATTAAAAGAATATCCCACTCCACTAATCTGAATCTCATTTTGAATACCTGTATCAATATCTACCGCAGACACGTTAAGAATTCCATTGTTGTCAATGGCAAACATCACATCGATATTCGCTTCACCTGCAAGGGCTTTTCTAATACCTGAGAGATGAAATTTCCCCAGCGAAATCCTTTTCTCATTATCTTCAGGATCAAGCATCTCCTCCTTCTGAATTATGTGTATAATCACCTCCTCCTGATCATCCTCAACTGTAGTAAACAACTTGGAATCAAGAGCAGGATAAGGTGTATTGGCAGCTATCAAAGCTATAAATTCTCCCTGGTCATCCTCAATTCCCAGGGTATGACTGGTAACATCATGCAATTCTACGTCATTGACCTCTCCGGAAAGCATTCCTGCCTGCAGGGCAGCTCCCAGGGCTACCACCTCGTCAGGATTGATCTCCCCCCTTATCTCTATCCCTTCGAACATTTCTTCTACCAGTTCCCTGAAGCCTGGCATCCGCGAAGCACCTCCGGCAAAAACCACCACATCCACCCAGTTTTTGTCTACATTTGCTTTAGCCAGTGTTTGCCCGATTAATTCTTTTATTTCCTGGAAAAGATCACGACAAATATATTCGAAATCCTCTCTCTTAATGGATTGATTTAAATGAAGGGGCCCATTGCTGCCCATACTGATATAGGGAATCAGGACCGAACACTCCTTGACTGTTGACAAATCAATTTTAGCCTTTTCAGCATTTATCTGTATTTGCTGCATAGCCACCCGGTCATTGATAAGATCGAGCCCATTGCTTTCTTTAAACCCGTTGTGGATATGTTGAAGCAGTTTCTTATCGAAATCAATTCCTCCCAGAGCACTTGACCCCCCGGTAGATACTACACGACATACACCTTCCAGGTAATCCATTAGTGTTATGTCAAAAGTACCCCCTCCAATATCCAGAACCAGGATATGCTCCTTGTCCGCAAGTTTTGAAGCATAGGCCAGGGCAGCAGCAGTGGGCTCGTTTAATAATTTCAGAATTTTTACACCGGCCAGTTCCCCTGCCATCAAGGTAGCCTGTCTCTGGTTATCATTAAAATAGGCCGGGACAGTGACTACCGCACCCTCTATTTCCTGACCCAGATATTTATCTGCATACTGCAACAGTTTACGCAGAATTAATGCAGAAATCTCTGCAGGAAGATATTTCCGGCCGGAAATATCCACTTCATAATTGCTCCCCATATGCCTCTTGATAAAGCTAACCGTCCTCTCGGCCTGTAAAAGTGCTTGTGTTCTCGCTATTTCACCGACTATAACCTCCTGGTCGTTTTTAAAATAAACAACTGAAGGTGTCAGGCGATTGCCCCGTTCATTTATAATTATTTCCGCTTTGTTTTCCCGGTTTGTAAAAGCTAGCAGTGAATTGCTCGTACCCAGGTCAATACCCACAATCACAATTTTCCCCTCCTATGTTAAGCAATATATAAGTTTCTTTTGTTTATGCAATAACGCTGTTTTTTCCATCAAATGGAATAAACACCATTTATTCTCCCTCCAGGATAATCTCCAGATTCTCCATGGCAACCTGGTTTTCGGGACAAATGTCTGCAGCTTGCTTCAGATAGGAACAAGCTGCATCAGCCTGTCCATTCTCGTAAAGTAGTATAGCCAGATTATTCATAGCTTCTGAGATCAGTCTGGAAAGATCATTATTATCTATACAAGGATTCCCTTCCAAATAATCAATCAGCTTACGGTATTGATAATAAGCCTCAAAAAGATTGGCTTTTTCTTCTTCCTGCACCGCTTTTTCAAATATCGACGTGGCTTTTGCCAGGTCTGTTTTTCCAGTATTGGGAAAATTCCGATTATTTGAAGCATTCAGCAGCAAATCGAGACCCATTCCCAGATTTTTTCTAGCTGTCATTTCTTAGAAGCCCTCCCTGGAAATAATAAGATCGCCAAGCTGTCCGTAATCTGATGCACCTCTGCAATTGATGGCATATTCAAAAATTGTTTCGCCGAAGCTGGGTGCTTCTGCCAGTTTAATATCATTCCTTACCGGGCATAAAATACGCTCCTCTCCAAAATTCTGCCTGATTTCTTCTGCGACACTACGGGCCAGATTGGTTCGCAAATCACACTTTACCGGTAAAATACCCATTAAACTCAAATCCGGGTTGAGTTCTGCATTGACCCTGTATAATATTCCCATCATTTGCGCCAGACCATCCATTGCCAGGAAAGTCAGTTCCATTGGAATGATAAGCCGGTTTGCGGCAACCAGTCCGTTTATCGTGGTAAAGCCAAGTGAGGGTGGTAAATCAATAAGTATATAGTCATAAGCGGCCTCTATTTCCAGCAAGAGATTCTTGAGCAGTGTTTCCCTGCCGTCAAGCAACCCGGCTTCTACTTCCAGTGCTGACAGATCTGCTTTGGAAGGCAAAATATCAAAGGGTTTTTTTCCCTTTATAATGGTGGTGGAAATCTCATTTGTCACTTTCCGACCATTAAGCATAAGGTGAATAAGTTCATATACACTCATTTCCAGGTTATGGGATAATATCCCACAGCTGGTAGTAGCCTGTGCCTGGGAATCAAAGTCGAGCAGTAAAACCTTCTTCCCTTTTCGCGCCAGAGCATCTGCGATATTAATACTGCTGGTAGTTTTGCCGCTTCCGCCTTTTCGGTTGGCTAAAACCAATGTTACTGCCATGGACTCCCTCCCTCATCGCCCATATTCAAAAACACCTGGAAAAGCTGGGCTGGATTGATAATCAAGACTACACTGCCATCTCCCTGAATGGTAGCCCCCGTATATATTTTCAGGCTGGCCAGTTCTTCAAGTAAGGACTTGACTACAAATTCCTGTTCTTTACGGAAGGAATCCACAAGCAGTCCAAATCTGTTGCCATCAACGTTAATTGTCACTATCGATACTCTTTCATCAATGAATTCTGTATCATCTTCACCTGAAATACCAAGAATATCTTTCAGGTATATCAAATGCTGTATTTCTCCTCTAATATCGGCTACCAGAATGTTTTTATACTTCCTGATATCTGATAATGGCAGCTTTACAGTTTCTTCAATATATTCCAGGGGAATTATAAAGCTCTGCCCTGAGCATTTCACCATCAATCCCCTAATTATGGACATGGATAATGGTATTCTCAAAGTAAAGGTACTTCCCACATCAACCATGCTCGACATATTTATGGAGCCTCCTACCTTTTCTATATTGCTTTTTACCACATCCATACCTACTCCACGCCCGGACAACTCACTTACTTCATCCCTGGTACTGAATCCCGGGGTAAAAACCAACTGATAGGCCTCATCATTGGTCATGCTTTCAATATGTTCAGGTTTAATCAAACCTTTTTTTAATGCCTTGGCTTTTATTTCATCAGGATCCATGCCTTTCCCATCATCAGATATCTCAATAACTACATGGTTTCCCTGATAACGTGCCTTGAGATAAATTTTCCCCTGCGGCTCTTTACCTTTACTCTCTCTTTGTTCAGGGGATTCGATACCGTGGTCAGCCGCATTGCGCAGCATATGTACCAGGGGGTCGTTAATAGCTTCTATCACGGTTTTATCCAGTTCGGTTTCTTCACCTTCTATGATCAGGTCAAGCTTTTTCCCGGCCTTGCGGGAAATATCCCTTATAGTACGCGGATACCGTTGAAAAAGAATTCTCAGAGGCACCATGCGGGCTGACATTATGGCATCCTGCAATTCATCAGCTATTCTGGCTACTTCACCCGCAACATCCTTGACCTCACGGGCCATTGCGGGAATCTGTAAATCGACGCCAATCTTTTCCGCCAGGTGAAAGATACGGTTCTTGGATATAAGCAGTTCTCCGATCATATTCATCAAGCGATTCATTTTATCCTGACTGACTCTGATGGACTGTGCGCTGACATCCGTGGAAGCCTGGCTTTGCTCTTCAACAATGGTTTCACGTTTTTCCCGGGCTATAGCCTGCTGGGTTAAAGCTGTTTCAATATCTTCTTTTTGTACTAATCCGGAATCAAGCAATATTTTCCCGATTTTTTTCTGTTTGCTCAGGGCACCATTAAGATCTTCCTGCTTTATCTTTTTGCCAGCCAGCAAAATTTCTCCAATCTTCTTATCCGCATAGCCTTCGGGAACCTCTTCCATCATCTTTTGAACACTGGATATACGCTGTTTTAGCAATATTTTGATCTCCTGGTGACCAAAATACATTTGATCTAAAAGCAACTTGTCTATTATCGTTTCTCCTGGCACCAGTTTTTTCATGTTTTCCGTTTGTTCTTCGACTACCTGGATTAGATCATCATAATTGAGGTAACGTGACGAAGAAATAATACTATTCAGTGCCCGGATATATTGTTTAACTCTTTTTTTGTCAACCAGGTCACTCTCCCGGGCTGTTGTTATGATATTTTCCATAGAATCCAGGGCCTGGCTGGTAATGTTTATAAACGCCGATAATTGTCGAGGCAATTTACCGCTTGGAGTCTCATCCTTTGTTTTATCCCGGGTTATATCTTTTTCAGATAATATCAAGGCCTCTACCATTTTTCGCAGTTCATCAATGGAAATATCTCCGCCGGTTTCTTCCCTGAGCATCTTGAGTATTTCTGCTGTTCTGTCCACTGATGCCAGAATCAGGTCTATAGCCTGCTCGGAAAGGGGCTTTCCCTGGTTACGATGACTCTGCAACATTGTTTCAACTGTATGGGTTAAGGATTCAATTTTTTTAATTAAAAGGCCAAAACTATCATCATCCCGCATACTCAGAATGACCCCGGCTCCACCCTTAATACTATGAAAGCTACGTAAAATAGCATTAAGCTTCTCTTGATTTCCCGGATGCTTCTCCAGTTCAACACAGTTGCTTTCAATGCTGTCCAGATGTTCACCTACCTCTTCAGTGAAATCTGCCCAGGCCTGCTGCAAAAAAGTTCCTATTTCAAGTTTCATAACACTGACGACCGGTTCAGGTAATTCGAGGTCCGGGTCTTGAGCATTCTGTAAGTCGGAGGCTGTATCATTATTATTATCTTCAGCAATCTGCACCAGATCTTGCCTCATTTTTTCAGCCTGCTCAACAAATTCACGAAATCCATAATCATCCACTTCCATTGCAAAGCTTTCTTTGGGCGGTTCAGCCTCTATATCTCTAAGCTTTAAACCCAGCTGCCTTACCAGGGAATCAAGGATATCAATACCACGTAACATAAGATCCGTGAGTTCTGAATTTATTGTATAGATACCCTTTTTCATATCGGTTAGAAAAGATTCCAGCGAATGAGCAGTATCTTTTATGGGAACAAAATCAACGAAACTCGCTACCCCTTTTACCGAGTGCATGGCACGGAAGACTGCATCCAATTGATTTGGATCGAATTCAGCCTCCAGTTTGAGTACTCCTTCCTCTATCCCGTTTAAATGTTCACTGGACTCTTCGACAATACCCTCAAGGATGTCTATATCATCAGGTTCAAAGGTAAACTTCATTAGCCATTTTCCTGCCTTTCATTCGCCTCAGCTTGCCCTCTAAACAATAAAACACCATCATTCCCTATTTACCCAGCAGCATACAAATATTTTCAATCAAGAGTTCAGGTTCGGTAGGTTTTACAATATAAACATTCGCTCCAGCCTGATAACCCCGTTCCATATCTTTTAATTCATCTTCGGTTGATACAATTACGATAGGCATATCTTCGTACTCGCTGTCTTCCCGCAGTCGTTCTATGAATGTATAGCCATCCATATTGGGCATATTAATATCAGTGATAGCCATATCTATCTGTTGATCAGATCCATACAGCTTTTCCAGGGCATCAGCACCATCAACCGCGGTAATCACTTCAAAACCGGCATTTTTTAAAATATAGCAGTGGAAGTTGCGAATCATTTCAGAATCATCCACAATAAGAATTTTCACAGCAGCAAAACCTCCCTTATGCTTGATATACTACATAGCCATTTACTCGTCTTACTTTGAAAGCTGTAGTTATTCGGCTCATTGATTCAGCATGTCCCAGAAAAACCAGCCCCCCCTTATTAAGCATGGTATAGAACCTTTCTACTACCTGTTTGCGTGAAGCATCATCAAAATAAATGAGCATATTCCTGCAGAAAATAAAATCATAGTTTTTCTCATAACGTAAAGCCTTGCGGTCCATTAAATTGACATGCTCGAAACTAACCATTTGTCTTATTTCCGGCTTAAGCTCAAACCTGCCTGAAATTGATGAAGAAAAATACTGCTCCAGATAAAGAGGCGGGACATCTTTTACGGCTCGCTTATCGTAAATCCCCCTTCGGGCAGTCTCAAGAACATTTTCATCAATATCAACACCCTTGACTTTTACATCCCAGCATTCATTATCATCCAGCATCTCCCGTAAAATAATTGCCAGTGTATAAGGTTCTTCACCAGTAGAGCAAGCAGCCGAAAAAACCTTTATACTTCTGTCCTTACTCTTCTTTTTCTTCTCCAGAACTTCGGGGAGACACACTTCTGCAAAAACTTCCAGTTGACTGAATTCTCTAAAAAAGTAGGTTTCATTAACAGTCAGGAGATTCACAAGTTCCTGAAATTCGCGGCCATTCCGATCAAAATACTTCAAATATTTTATGTATTCATTCACCCTCGAAAAACCGTGTATTTCCATACGTTTCTGCAAGCGCTTCTTAAAAAAATAAACCTTGTTTTCTCCAAAATGCATCCCCGTATGTTCATACACAAGATTTCTGATGCTAATAAAATCTTCAATAGACAATTCCAAAACCTTCACCTCATCCGTCCAAGTTTTCGATTGATTTATCGACAGCTTCCAGGATATCACTATCACTTACTGTATCCTTAACCTGCCTCAGTACCGGAAGAGCCTCTTTCTTACCCAAAACTCCAATGCCTTCCACGGCACCAAGACAGAGCAGTTTTTCTTCTGAAACCGCATATTTCAGCAAAATAGGCAAAATTTCTTCGTTTTGAAAATCGGCCAGAAAAAGCAGCAGTTCATATTTATTAATGCTATTTATGTCGCTGTCAATGTAGGCAGCGAGATCGCTCATGATTTCTGGAGTCAGGAATTCAATGGAAGCCCTCTCCAATATTCCTTGAAGCGTGTTTATAATTTCCTTGGCCATCGTTTTCCCTTTACTTTTAATTAACGAAAAAACCAAAGGCAGATCAGCTTCACTGCCTTTGGTAGCAAGAAATTTCAGGTAGGAATATAACTCCAATTGATTGATGGAAGTATGCGCTGCATAAAGATGTCTCACAGTTTCTATCGATTGCTGGTTTCCAATCACAGCCATAACCTCCAGACAGGTGCAACGCAGGAGAAGGTTATCCGTATTGAGTATAATATCATTGATCATGGCTATGTAATCTGTAGCTTCCAGGCGGCCAAGATACTCAACTGCAGTGATGACTATGTTGATATCAGGATCTTTTAACACAGTAACAATAAGCTCTGCAGAATAAGGACTCCTTAGTTGAAACAGAATATCTACGGCAAATTTCCTGACATCTTTATCAGGATCTGATAAGAGAGCCTTTATAGAAGAAAAAGCATTCTCATCCTGACATGATACAATATCAATAATTGCATTTCTAATATAAGCATCATCACTGTTTAAAAGCGGAAGCAGTTTGTCCACAAGTTCCAATCCTTTAAAAGTCTTCAGATTATTGACAATCACTTCCTGTACAAACCGTGATGGTTCAATACTCAAACGTTCAATAAGGAGGTCGATAGCCCCCGGAACGCTGTCAAAGACAATATCTTCAACAGCAAAAGCCCTTTCCCTCTCATCTTCCGAAGATAAATTATCGATTAATTCTCTAAATTCATCCAAAAATCGACACCACCCGAATATAATATTTGACCCTGTACCAATACTATTATCCCGATAAAAAGGTCATACTTAAGAGATAGGTCATAGACTTCAGTCCTACATATAAAATATTTTAGCATAATTTTCTACATTTTCCTACAACTTTCGTGGATTTTTTTGGGGAATTTTCATTTTTTTAATATTGTTATAAAAAACGGGATAATACCAAGAAAAACAGACAATAGTAAATACTGTTGCCCCAGGACGTGAAAAAGGTGAATGGCCAAATCATTACTGACACCACCCACTCAACGCACCCCTGCTACGCTCAATCGCGATGTTTAAGTAATTCTCTGGCATTCACCTTTTGTTACTCTAATCCTGTCGAAAAAGCTGCTGTGTAATTGTACAGACAATTCAGCAGCAATCAGATTTTGGCTTTTACATTATTAATGAGCAGATGCATAGACCCAAGCATCAATTCCTCAGGATAATAAGCCAATCCTCCTTTTATATACTTCTCGAAAAGTTCAGCGGCAACAAGCTTCTCCTCTGCTCCTTCATCAAGCCTGGCTTTAATATAATCAAAACATTTTTCAGCCGCCTGCAAGCTCTGTGAATAAAACTTATTTACCTTATCACCAGCAGGTATATCACCATGAGCTACCGCTATTTTCTCTGTTGGATAGGAATTCAGTTTTTTCAGACTGGCAATATACAAATCATAATCCTGGAAAAAAACAGGTGCAATCTCTTCGCCATCCGGCCTGACACCTCCTGCTGCATCAGAAACAAACATAACCTTGTCATTTTCCAGATAAGCAGCGATGGAACACACGCTATGACCCGGAGCATCCAGGAACTCCAGCTTCAAACCCTTGTCCAGTTCAAGTTGGTCTCCCTGAGCAACTACAATATCGATATTTATGTTTTCAGTTTTTGGGGTTTCAGGTATTCTATCCAACAAGCCATTATTAAAATATTTTTCCGATACAACCTGATCGTTCTTAAAGTATTCGCTGACTATTCTTTCTTTACTTAATATTTTCCTGCTCACTTTACTGGCAAGCAGTTGTGCCTGGGGGAACATTTCCTTTAATACTGGCACACCACAAACATGGTCAAAGTGTGAGTGCAAAACCACAATATACTTTATATCCGGTTTGTTTTCCAAATGCATCCATTGATCCCTGAATATTGCAGCTCCTGCTCTGGTACCACACTCTATCAGAGCCGCTTGTTCTTGACCAACTACGTAAAAATTGAAATAGCCGTTTCCTAAAAGCATCACATTATCTGTAAGTTTCATGCTGATATTCCCCTCCCGATAAAAAATTGGCTTAGGACTAATTCACTTTCCAGCTCAGTATTAAAAAGTCTATTTTAAATACTTTCCCTTCTTAAATCAAATATTCCTGCTTATTCTTTTTGGGTCCATATATTGCAGAAAACATCAGCAGGCAAAAAATCTTCTAATATATCCTACTCTTAGGAATCGAATATATCATGAATACTTATACTATCAGGAAGGTAGTAATTGATGACAACACTCTTTTCCAGCAATCCCGGAAGGGAAGCTGAGATACCAGCGCAGGAGGCTCGGCTTGGATAATGAAAGAAATACAAAAAACACAAGAAAATATCCAGATAAGCGACTGGGGATATTCAGAATTATTTGTTGAAAAAGACTTTACTGCCAAACTGGATTTTTCTGCGTATAATAAGCGCATTTCTGTTTTGGAATATGAATTAAGCACTACTGCAGCCGCCTCAAAGTTTTTTAGTCTCCTTGATTCCCTCTGTTTAAATAATGGTTTTGACAAGGTCTGGGGAAAAATCAGGCAGGATGATGTGGACACATTTACCAGATACGGTTTCCTAAACGAAGCACTTATCAGAGACTTTTTTGCAGAAAATATAGATGCTGTAATCTGCTCAAAATTTTTTGGCGACCGCCGTTTTTCCAGAACTCCTGACGAAAACGCCAGGATTCTTCAGCAAATAGCAGATCGCAAAAAAGTTAATACCAAACAACTGCAATCAGCCAATGAATATTCTTTCAGAATTGCCGGCAAAGAAGATTTGCCGGCTCTGGCTGATCTGTACCGAGAGGTTTTTGCTACTTATCCCTATCCAATTCACAATACCGCATTTCTCGAATCAAGTCTGGAACACACGGTCTATGGTCTGGTATTTCGAAATGAAGTTCTGCTGGGCGCAGCCTCAGCAGAAATAGATTTTGCCAGAGCCAATGCAGAAATGACAGATTTCGCCACTTTGTCTTCGGAACAGGGGAAAGGATTGGCTTCATTTATCCTCCACAGACTGGAGGAAGAGTTGCAAAAAAAAGGTATAAAATGTTTCTATTCAATTGCCCGCAGTACTTCAGTGGGTATGAATCTGACTTTTTCGCGAGCATCCTACCAGTACACCGGAACCCTGGTTAACAACTGCAATATCTCCGGCGGCTTTGAGGACATGAATGTTTACTGCAAAAGCAAATACTAAATGTTTAAAATCAAGTTTAATATATTCTTTTTTCTGGAATAACTCCCCTTACTCCCCCCCGCGGGTTATCTATATCTCCATGGTAACGTGGAATAAGATGAATGTGCAGGTGCATAATAGTCTGCCCGGCTGCTACTCCACAGTTTATGCCAATATTGTAGCCATCAGGCCGCAAATTCTGATCAAGCATTCTTTTAGCTGCTTCCAGCAGTTCATTTAAAGCCCAACGTTCTTCAGCGGTAGTCGCGAAAAAATCTTCTACGTGCCGGCGGGTGATTATAAGCATATGTCCAGGTGAAACCGGGAACTTATCATATCTGGCCCAAGCCAGTTCATTTTCCAATACCACTTCTTCCACCTGGCAAAAAAGACAAGGTTCATTCATTAATCCAGCCCTCCTTATCTCCGCTCCACGATATTCTTGCCAATTATTATAACCATTGCTACAATGTTAAACTCTGAGATAATTTTTATATATCATCTGAATAATTTTTTCTTGTCTTCAGCTTTCCATTTTAGATAAACTCAACCTCACCTGCAAATCAGTTCATCCGCTGTATTCTACAGGGGAGATTGCTCAGGTTTGGGGTTCCAAATTCCTGACCCAGCTTTCCCACCGATGTCAGCATGTTGAAATTTGCCTTTCTCCATTGAAACTGCTCTTCTGCTTTCCCTTCCGGAAACCACCAGCCCAGAGCCGCACTGATCACACGCGGATGAACAATATCGGTAAGATTGGCGACCTGTTCTATCTGTCCATACTTTGTCTCAATAATAACGCTGTCCCCATCGCTGATTCCATAAGCAGCGGCCGTTTCCGGGTGTATTTCAACTCTTGGGCACGGTTGTTTCTTTCGCAGTTTTTCCACCCAACGGTAAGAAGAAAGCAGATAATATCGGCTTTTGGCACTGATTAAAATTAACGGGTAGTCAGCATCTTCTTCCTCTGGCAATGTAGTGAATTCAGGCAACGGCTTAAGTTTATACTTATCAGCTGTGCTCAGTTTCAACTCTACTTTTCCTGTAGGGGTACGAAAACCCTTATCTTTATACAGGCCAAAAAGATCCGGGCCTTTCAAATAAGCTTTTTCAACAAATTCGCTATAAGTTAAACCAGCAGGTTTTAGTAAGTCTTGAAGGAGTTCTTCAAAATCGTCATACCAGTATTCAGGTGATGACACCCGTTTGCCCAGTTCATTCATAATTTTCATATCAGGCCAGCACTCTTCCGGCGGATCAACAATTTTAGGGCGAGCCAGTATCATCCCGTGACCAATCCCGTAATGACCAATATCGTTCATCTCATACTGGTGAGCAACCGGGAATACTATGTCAGCCAGGGATGCAGTGGGTGTCATAAATATCTCGGCCATAGCGATAAAATCAAGATTCATAAACGCTTTATAGGTATACTCACTGTCAGCCCAGGCCAATAGAGGATTGGTACACATTCCGTAGTATCCCCTGACCGGGTAGGGTTCTCCATCCAGTACCGCTTTTCGAAAATAAGCCGGGGGAACAGTCATAAGTTTAGGAATAGTTCCGTGATAAGCACCGATCATCTCTTTGCGTTTATCCGGAATAAGATCAGCCCGCACAAATTCACCCATTCCCATAATCTCTGGATCATGAGCATTTATATTGCCTCCTGCCCTTTCCAGATTTCCCGTAATTGCCATAAGACAAACCAGAGCACGGGCCGAATCAAAAACATTAATACTGTGTTCGATAGCATTTCCACACTGCAGCGCAGCAGGTTTAGCAGAAGCATACAAACGAGCAGCCTCTTTTATCAATTCAGCTGGAACCCAGGTAATACTTGAAACATGTTCCGGCGAATAATGCTTAGTCTGCTGGGCCAGCTCTTTAAAGCCATAGGTATAATTGGCGACAAAATCTCTATCATAAAGCGATTCTTCAATGATAACATGTAAAAAGCCCATTGCCAGTGCCTGCTCCGTTCCAGGCTTTAGCTGAAGCCATAGCTGGGCGCGCTCGGCAAGTTCCGTCCGTCTAGGATCAACTACAATCAATCCGGCTCCTTTTTTCAATTGCTGCAGCATTAGATTGCCTATCTGCCCCTCCTCGTTAGTGGCAAGAACATTACTGCCCCATGAGAGAATAAGATTTGTCGGATTATGTAGATCAGCGACCGGATAAAAGCCACAACTATGTAAACCGGTAACCTCCCGGGGAGCATGGCAAACATCTTGAGATGCAACGACATTGGGAGAACCGAAGGCATTTGCCAGCCGGATTAAAACAAAATGCTCCAGTCCTTTGGGCATTCCAACCCCAAATCCGGCTGCCCGGGCACCGTATTTATCTTTTATCTTCAGTAAATTCTCAGCCGTCTCATTAAGTGCCTCATCCCAGGAAATGCGCTGCCATTTCCCTTCCCCGCGGTTTCCGGCACGTTTTAAGGGATAGCGAAGACGATCAGGGTGAGTAAGACGCTCAGCTGAGACCCTTCCTTTATAGCAGGTATATCCCGCGTTCAGATATCCCCGGGGATCGCCTTTCACCTGAACTATCTCATTATTTTTTACACCTACCAGCAAAGCACAGCCTCCCTGGTCCATTCTGGCACAATGAGTTTTAAACCAGCGAATCTCCTCTGACATGATATTCTCCTCCTCTGTTTTACTTAATGTTCTCATAAGCAGATTGCATTAAAGAGTATAATCAAAGATTTGAAAAATGAAGCAACAGCTATTAGTTGAGAAGTTTTTATTCTTTTTCTCTCACAAGACCTTTTGACAATGATTCATGGAAAGAAATTACCATATCAAACATTTCATTCTTCGTTATCTCTCTGGTAACCACCCATTTATAAACCGCGTATTTAATAATAGCCAGGGTAGCATGGGCTATAGGCATTATTGGCAAATTCCGAAAGCTGTCGTTTTTAACCCCATATTGTATATTCTTGCTGGTAAAGGCCAGGAACTTATCATCAAACTCCTTTAAACAGCTATCTATGCTATCGCTGATTCCAGCCGCTCGGCTGCAAATATCGGCTAATTGCTCATTTCGTGCATATACGTCTAAGATAACCCGTTTGGTTTCAATAAAGCGCACATAATGATCGCTTTCTTGCAGATAATATTCATTAACACTGTTCACAATTTCTTCAAAAAAATCAGCCAGTAGTGTCTTAAGAATGTCTTCCTTATTATTAAAATATTTATAGAAAGTACCGGTACCGTAGCCTGAACTATCAATAATCTCCCTCACCGGAGTATTGATATAACCTTTTTCACTGAATAAGGTCAAAGCACAGTTCAAAAGCCTCTGCCTCTTTTCCTCCATTTTAGGACTGAGTGTCTTATTCAAGTCCATTCCCCCTGACTGAATATACATTCAGTTTATTATATATTATTAAACTATTTGCTGTCCAGTTGAAATTAAATCGCATGAATATATAGCCAAATAAACGTCGCTTTGGCCGGGGAAATATGAAAAATACAGCACTGTTTAAGCATGTCACAGCTCTATCTTTACTGCTTCATGGTTTCAGAAATAAAAAAACCCGAAAGACCATGCAAGCTATCTCCGAGCACATTTTATTTTATACACCATATTCATTTCCAGGCTTCTTTAATGTTAAAAGCCAGTGTTGTAGCAGATATCATCTTACAAGTATTTTAGTACTGTCATCTTGAGGCAAAGCCGAAAGATCTTCCTCCTCCGGGCACGACTGATGTTCGCCTCACTCAGAATGAGGAGTTGGATTTTTGAATTATGCAAACTCTTATTAATCAATTAAATAATTTACTATTTGAAAAATCTCTTCTTGCCTGTTTTCCGGAAGTCGATTAATATATTTTTTTAAATATAAGTGCAATGCCTGTTCAGCTTCCGACAAATCTTCGGCTTGAATATCCGAATTAAATGGGTGCCTTTTGATTAAAGCTGCGATCTCAATATCTGCCAGAATATCAAATATTGCAAACATATCTTCTTCACTGAGTTCTGCATCCAGGAGCAGATCTTCCATATCACCAAAGGCTTTTACCTTGTCTCTTATAAGCGCAAGTTTATCTGATGAATATCGGCATACCAGCAATTCGTCAATCAATTCCCGGTATTTTTCATCATCCATTTTTATTCCGGAATAGAATTGTATTTTGGAACTAATATCCGGATCTGTTGAAGATGCAAATAACTTATCAAGGGTGTTTGTGTTGACTGCATGAGCAATATTGGATTGAATATCAGGAAGACTTTTTTCAATATAAGTTCGCAGTGAAAGATCTGTAATGTTCAGATCTGCAAACAGTTTTTCAACTGCCCTGTTAATCCTGGGAGCAAGCGATTGAAGATCATCTTCAGACAGCACCATATATAAACCTTCAATTTCTTCTTGTGATATCTGCAATTTTACTGTTTTGCGGTTTAGCAGACAAGAGCCCAGTGCTGCTGTCAAAACCCGCTGAAAAATATTAATCAATAAATCTTTGTATCCTTTATCATAGCCACCGAGCAATAAATGAATATCCCGGGCAGCAAAACTCCTGCAAAATTCATTTTCCAGGAACAGGTTTTCAAGATATTTTTGAATAAACTCCACTCCCGCCAAATCGTTAACCGGATTACAAAGCTGATAATCGATGGATGCAGGAGACTCATGAGCCTCATAATCTTGATTGTATGATCTGAAAAAGATTCCTATGCCATCATCATTCAGGGTTGCGTTATAGCTATAATTCAAGACATTAATTTTATTCTTTTGCACCAGCTCATATAAGAGCTTTGTGTTACGATATTTTCTATATACTAATTCTCTGCCTTTTTGATACATTGCGGAAATTCTTCCCTTTTTGATTTCACTGACTGCATAATCGGGATCAGACAATGATTTCAAGTACATTCCTACTGTATAGAGATTGGATTTCATAATGCTTTGAGCAAGTTCAGCTCTTATTGAACTACTTCCGCCAGCATAGTACTCACCACTTTTGTTGGCAAGCAATTCAATGCACTGAAATTGAACATTCTCCATATCGGAGTCATTTAATAGGCCGCAGGTATATGCTTCTTCCAGAATTGAGGCAAAATAATATTCACCGCTCAAAACATTGCTGTCAATAATTTGACGCTTTTCAATATTCACTATCATCATCCTTAACATTTAATAAAAACTCTACATAATCAGGATGGTATCCGCAGCGTAAGTTGCGCGCCATATTAGCAAGTTCCCGGCCTGCAAGCAATTCCAATGACCCCTGGCATGTGCTGTCAAAGCTAATTTTCATGAATTCCAGCAAATCATCATCACTCAAGAGATCAAGTGTTTCATTTTTATAGAAATAAAAAATTTCGATAAGTTCATGAAGTGTTTCGCAATAGTTATGCATTGATAAAAAAGGAGAATCACAAAATCCTCTGATGATTTTGTCAATGATACCGCCTGCGAATTCAATTCGTCCATTGCTTTTTAATGCAAAAGTACGCGTTTCAAAGAGTTCCACAGCATCACGATGAGACAGAGTTAATCCATATCGGGAGGTGTACTCGTTACATTTAGCAATTTCCTCTACCGCCTGTTTTTCTATTAGCGAAGAAGATATATCCATTATTCCAAATGCCAATAATATTCACCTCCACTTTCCGTCTTGAAAAACTTTTTAATATTCAATTGACACAATTCAATATTAATGTTATGATATTATTGGATTTTTGTGTATGATATTTTTTTGCTGTAGATATTATATTACCATTAATGTATTCAAAAAGCAATAGAACACCAATTACTCTTTCAAAAATCTTCATCAAAAGAATTGAAAAACCAGCTTTTAAGCTGGTTTTTTTACATAATTGGTGCCCGAGGCCGGGGTCGAACCGGCACGACCGATAAAGGTCGCGGGATTTTAAGTCCCGTGCCTGTAAATTTCGTTAACCATCGGAAACTATCAATATATTTATGTTCTTTATATTACCCGCATTAAGGCTTTTGTTGTTTTCTGTTCTATTCCTTTCGTTTCCGAACGTTAATATTTTTTATTAAAAAAACCTGCCGTGGGTCAAAATGTGGGTCAAAAAGAGGGTCAAAAAAAGTGGTCCGAAACCACCTATTTACTTTAAGCAAGAGGTTTTCTCTTGCTTGTTGTTTTCGCTTATAATGTAAAACCCGACACCATAACTTTTAATCAGGGTGTCAGATGTTCGAATCCTCCATGACTCACAAAAAAGCTAATCTTCCTGCTCAGGTAAGCACGTCTTATTTACTAAACTAAAAAATCATTTCTCTTTTAGTAAATAACACATTGCCTATATACCGGCATTTATGCAGCATTCTTTTTTAAGCATTAACTAAATTTTAACTAAGTGCATTTGATTTTAGTTAAACTTTAGTCTATTTTATTGGATTATTTTCGTTTATTACCCAGATGGGTTTACGTTTATTCCCTTTGTTCACAATGGCTTTATCTCTATGCGACATGGCAAAAATCAAATTTCTTATTTTATTTGTCTTTTGCTTTGGCTCCAGGGCATCCGACAACTTATCGCGTAATAAATCATCAATATCCTTCCGGCTAGCCGTTTTATATTTTTTAAGATATGAAATAATCAAATCTTTATAGTAATCATCGTCAAAGGCCAGATTCTTAATATATCCTGACTTGTTATCGGTAACCGCAGCAATCTTCGCAGATACAAAGTAATTGGGCTTACGCCCCTCGATGAGGCCCTGTGAGCGCAGCTTTTTAACATCTGTATCAGGAATTGCTAAACCTTTTTGCACCTTGTCCAGATCCATTACCGTTTTAAAATCCAAATCTGGATGATTAATAAGTAGGCGAGTATAGTTTTCATTAATGATTTTGCCTAGAATCCTCACTTTAACCCGGTTCGGTTCTCCCAGGTCATAATCCGGTAAAGGAAAATATCGTTGACGCTGCAAGTTAAACATCTTCCTTATACCACTACCAATAATATCAATCATATTTAAATTTACCATCGCATTAGCTAAAAAGGGATTACGGTATTTTTCCGGAGGTGCATCGGTAGCAATCACATTTTCCACTGATCCCGGGAGGAAATTGCCCAGATTAGTAAAAAGCAGTTCATCAGGTCTTTCAACGACGTTAATCCTGCCTCCCAGTTCATAATCCTGATGAGCAATACAATTGTGTAAAGTCTCGCGTATCAGATAGGGTTCGTATTGCTTGATCTCAGTAGGAAACAAAGAATTATCCGGTAAGTAGCGATAATTAAGATTTCGAATCTTATTATATACTTCTTCCGTATTTAGCAGGAAGGGTGGCCCAAAATGCTGATAATCCTTCTCCAAGCCCTGCTCATCTTTTAGTACCCAGGTAATCCTGGCTACAGCCGGACTAATAAACTGTTCGGTCTCCTCTTTACCTAATAAGATAATAGCGGTCCGCGTAATTTGGCCCTTTATGGTAAGCCGGATCTTATTTAAAAAAGTAGTATCATCCCAAGTATCTATATCTTTACCCAAGTGTGGTTTTTTGTTCTTGAATTCAATCCTGGCCCTGGCTATTGCCTCGGGGTCAAGATCCTCCATACCAGCACCGGGACAAATCTGCGCCGACCAATCATAGTCCCTGGTTTGACTCCGTATTTGTTCAATTTCCTGGAGGTTCAACGCACCAATAGATTCGGCAGTTCGGCCATAATAATGGCCTTTCCATGCCAGGGGAATTCCTTGCGGGGCAGCTGGGATCTGCATCATAACTACCCTACCTTCAGGCAACTGGAGTTCATAGATTTCCATAAAAGTAATACGCTCCGTTATATGAAAAGCAATCTCGGCTTTCAAGCTATCCAGATCAGCCCGATTTTTCCTGAAACGTGTACCAACTACCTGTTTCGGTCGGTCTTGAACACCAAAGATAAACCATCCACAGCTTTTATCTTTGAGATTTGCTTCATTGCTCAGAGCGGAAAAATATTTCCCTATATCATCAAAATTAAAGGTGTTTTTGGCTTCTTTAAACTCCACCCACTCTGTCTCTGCTGGTAAAGTCATCAGTTCTTCCAATAGAAGTCCCAGATCCTCCTGCCTGATCAATTCTATTCCCCCTTTCCTTCAAATTGCCGGGTCTTTTATTAACAACACTTATTCTATCTCCAATGCTTCCACATCTATGCCATCCAGCAATTCTTTCAGCTGCTTCAATTCCTCTCTATTCAAAGTAAGCCCTTTGCCCATTTTCTCATGCTCCGGGCCCCAGTCGCGGATATCTATTTTGGCTTTTCTTCCATTCCAGCTAACCAAATTAATTTCCTTCTGCCAGCCTTTGGAGCCTTCAGATAGAACCCCCAGGTCTTTAACGATTTCATATTTTATATCGGCTATGATAATCTCCTCCCTCTTTAGTTTCTATATTTCTATATGACTAAAAATCAATTATCAATGTCAGGCCTGACCCCACTCTACTTCACTATTTCCAAAAGTTTTTCGTAGCTGTTTACTACACCATATTTTACGGTTTTGTTGCTGATTTTTTCGAAATGCTTTTCTGCACAATGTATTTTGGCATCTTCAATTTTTCTCAATTCGAGGGAATCCATAGAACCTTTTGTCTCGGCAATAAAATAAATATGCTTTACTGCACCTTCGTTAAATACTATTGCCCAATCAGGATTATAGTTCCCAACTGGCGTAGGAATAAAGAAACCTCGTGGCATCTTGGCATATACACAGACTTCGTTACTAACATCTAATTCTTCTGCAAATTTTAGCTCGGTTTTTGAGTCCGCAACTACATAATCATAAACATGGTTATCCACCGCTAAGGCATTATGTCCAATTTTCCCTTTTAAATTATTCTGGGTAAATATATCATTATCATAGTTCTCTCCGATGATATCATAAGTAATCCTCTCAATAACCGCTGTTGCCTTTTGTTCGTTTATTGTTTTTGCAGTCTTTAAAATAAATTCTTCCGGATTTTTTTGAAATTGCATAAATGTTAACGGTTTTATTCCGCTTAATATTCTGGCAGTGGTCTTTCTGGTAAGTTTTGTTTCATCAACTAGTTTTCCAATTAAATCATACTTAATACTGGCGGTTACATTTGCCTGCAGCCAATCCGCCTTTGATTCCATCACTTTAAAGCCTTCCCCTTTTTTTAGCTGTTCTTTTGAACTGATACGTTCTAACTCACCGGCTTTAACCTGATATATAATGTCGGATACATTTAGACTTTTATCCAATTCAGCAATACATTTATCAATCAACTCATCTGTGTCAAACTTCACTGTGTAGGCAGTTTTAACATTGATCTTGTTCCATAAATCCTGGAATTCCTTTTTATAAAAATTATCACTGAGTTTTATTTCTTTAATGTTTTCGTCTCGCTCATTGTTGACTAACGGATTACCAACCTCACTGTATATACTGCTTACCAGGCCTAATACTTCTTGACGGTAATTATTAAATTCATCAGGCAGCTTCACTTCTGAATTTTCCACGGCTTGAAAATAATCTTTGGTAAGCCGGTCATCATCATCTAAATAATTATTTCGTATAAATGAATTATGAATCTTTTTCGCCAGGCGTTCATCTATCGACATAGTCTCTTGTCGTTCATTGGTTAATACCTTATCTATAAAGAAATCAACATCAGCTTTACGCGGCCTATCTGAAAGAGATTCAGCTATTTGATTCTGCAGTTCTTTGGCAAAAGACTCATAGGATTCACTGGCCACAACAGTTAAAACATTTATATTATGCACATCAATACCTGGAATGGTCGAATCTATCCTGTCACCGTTTTGATTAACACATAATCTAAGTCCTCTCCCCACTTCCTGACGCTTTCTTATCGTTGAATCGCTGTGTTTTAAAGTACATATCTGGAATACATTTGGGTTATCCCAACCTTCTCTTAAAGCAGAATGAGAGAAAATGAACCTGGTAGGTTCAGAAAAACTTAACAGCTTCTCTTTATCTTTCATAATCAGATCATAAGCATTTACATCATCAGATTCGTTTTCTCTTTTAGAAACTTTCGAATCAATCATCTTCCCTTTTTTATCTACAGAAAAGTAGCCGTTATGGGTTTCCTGTAGTCTTATGCTTTTAATATATTTAGTGTAATCATCATCAAATACGCTTATATACTCATTAAGTATATTCAGATACTCTTCTTCAAATATTTGAGCATACTCACCATTTAACTTATTCCCATCTTTATCATATTGTCTGTATTTAGCAACTTCATCAATAAAGAACAATGATAATACCTTGATACCTTTTTTAAATAAATACTTCTCCTTCTCAAAATGGGCCTTAATTGTTTCCCTTATTTGGATTCTTCGTAAATTTAATTCATTTACATCGCCCCTGGCATCACCAGCACATAATGATACACCATTGCTAAATTGTATAGTATTAGTCAGGCCATTTATCTCAGATACTACATAGCCTTTATACTGTTCCAGATAACCTGATGATTCGTAGAGATTCTGATTCACTTCAACTTTTCTCAACTGCTTTTTCAGACCTGTTTTTTGTCTAATTTCATAATCGAGCCTGGCTACAGGATGATGTTTGGTACTTAAATCTATTCCCTCCAGATATAAATAACTATCAGTACCGGTTGAACCTTTTACTGTAATACCACGGACATTTATTTTCTTAACCAGCTTCTTATTGTACGCATCTAAGGCATCCAGTCGGTAAATTTTATTGTATTCTTCTTTATGGGTCGCAGAATATCTTAAGGTAAATAACGGTTTAAATAGCTTCAATGATTCTTTGGTTTTTTTCCCTTCTACCGATTGCGGTTCATCAATAATTAATATGGGATTAGTCTGAGCTATTACATCAATCGGTTTTCTGGTCTGAAATTCGTCTAATTCCATATAGATTCTGCGCGCATCTTTTCCTCTGGCATTAAATGCCTGGGAGTTAATTATCATGACATTTATTCCCGCATCACCGGCAAACTGTTCAATTGAAGTTAACTGTTTGGAGTTATATATAAAATATCTGACCTTTTTGCTATACAGCTCCATAAAATGGTCTTCCGTCATTTGAAAGGATTTGTAAACACCCTCCCGTATAGCAACAGAGGGAACAACTATAATAAACTTACTCCATCCATACTTCTTATTCAGTTCAAACATGGTCTGTATATATGTATAAGTTTTACCGGTACCGGTTTCCATCTCAATAGTTAAGTTATACTCACCTTCGAGTTTGGGGGAAATTAATAAGCCGTTTCTATTCTGTATTTTTTTAATATTCTCAAATACTTCATCTGGAGCTAGCTCAACTCTTCTATTTCTATATCCTCTATCAGTAAATGCCTCTAACTGCGGTTCATACTGCTGCGAGCTTTTGCCCCTATCTAATGTGAAATGGGCTTGTTCATTGGGTTGTCCGGTAAAACAGTCAACAACTGCATTAACAGCATCAATTTGAAATTGTTGGTGTTTAAATTTTAATTTCATCCTACTCACCTACTTATATAACCTTTACCGAGGTTGTGGGAGAATACATTTTAAAGATTTCTTCCACATTGATTCTATCTGAATCACTGGCAAAGGAACTATCCCTGAATACTACTTTCAGGGGATTTTCTTTCGCAATTTCTTTTACTAATTCTTCGGATACATTTTCATCAAAACAGGCTATCAGTGAATTACCAGCAACAAAATAAACCTCTTTACCGAACATATTTTTCTTTTCCATGGGAAGAGACAATTGCAGACCCCAGTCCAGCATCACCTGAGCAATCAAATCTTCTCCGGTCCGGTCATCTTTAATATTGGATTCCATACCAGCTAGTAAATCCTGCTTGATTTCATTGGGGTTATAATATACATCCTTCATATTTGATGAATCTACTTTAAACACTCTAAACCCGTAATCAATATCAGCACCGGTTTCTTCTTTTATCTTCTTTGCCGCTCGTCTGATTCTTTCTTTACCAATTTCACATATGTTTGTTGGTTTTCTAATACTCTCTAGAAGCTCATATGCTACCATTTGATCCTTATCATTCTTATCTAACTTTTCTGGCAATTGAACCATAATATATCTCCTACGCTCTCCATCTTCGGCATTAAGCTGCATTAATGAGTGTGCTGTGGTTGATGAACCAGAGAAAAAATCCAAGATAATATCACAATATTTTGAGTTTGAAATCTGTAACAATCCTCTAATGAGTTGAATTGGTTTCGGATTACTAAAGATATTTTTAACCCCAAAAAGTTCAGTCATTGTGTCATTAGCACCTTGATTATGCCCAAATTCATCATGAGGCCACCAATTAGTAGCACACTGCCCTTCTTCTTCCCGTTCAAAGCGAAAATATTTTTTCCGTGGCATACCGTCGCCCTTTTTAGGAAATATTATTCTATTGTCTAAAAGTAACTTTTTATAAGTATCTTCGTCTCCCATCCACTCTTCGTCTAAAACTTTTCCTGTAGGAGTTATTATGCTATATCTGCTTCCACCTTGATCTGTACCTACTTTCCATGGTTTAGAAGCCCAGTCTCCCCGTGGGTCGTTATCCGGGTTCGAAAAACTACCGGTTAAATCTATTTTTCCAACTCCAGACTTCTTTAGTATCATCTTATTTTTTGCATACGCAATAATATGCTCGGCAACAAGACCTATCATCTTTGTTTTGTCGTTTGGTTGATTATGTCTACGCCTCCAATGTATGTGCCCTTCAAAATTTTTTTCGCCAAATATCTCATCACACATTGTTTTCACGTTCTTCACTTCATTGTCATCAGCAGATACAAATATAACCCCATCATCTTTGAGTAAATTCCTGGCCAACTTCAGCCTCGGATACATCATCGTTAACCAGTCACTATGAAACCTTCCATTAGATTCAGTATTCTGAAATAACCTATTACCTTCTTCATCTATCTGGCCTGATTCTTCCAGGTATTCATCTTTATCCTGCCTGAAATCGTCTTTATAGATAAAATCATGTCCTGTATTATAGGGAGGATCTATGTAAATACATTTAATACTATTGAGATAGGATTCTTGCAGTAGCTTTAATACTTCTAGATTATCTCCTTCTATATATAAATTTTCAGTTTGTTCCCAATCCACACTATCTTCTTTTACCGGCCGCAGTGTTTTATCAATCGGCTGATTGGCATGTAACATGGCTTCCTTTTTACCAGGCCAGGTCAGCTGATATCTTTCCTTATTTCCATCAACCATCTCATGAGACAATTCCTGTTTTAATAGTTCAAAGTCAACGGCCTTTTTAAGTTTCCCATCTTCACCCGTTGTTTCCGTAATTACATTGGGAAACAGCTCTGCTATTTTCTCAATATTTGATTGGGTTAGATCAGTGCTCATCATCTGCAGTTTCTCCATCTGTAAGCCTCCTATTGCTCTGATAATTCTTCTTCCAGTTCTTTCTTTTTGTTCTGTAACTCCATATTAAGCTTCACTTTTTTATTGAACTGTTTTTCATTTCTCATTTTGGATTCAAGTTTGCTTATCTCGTACCTTAACTGATCTACATTCTTCTGGAATTCTATGATTTCTTGAATACTGTCATTTTTTTCAGCCTCAACAGATATTAAACTTTTAATGATGTTTTCATAAACAGTCTGTAAATTTAATCCGCTGCTTATATCTATAGACAAGTTCTCAATACTCGTCCATTCAGATTCGTAATAAGAGTCTATTACAAACTTGTTCTCATCATTTTTGTTTCTCTGTTTGTAGGCAATTGTCAGTTTAGCCTCGTCATTATATTTAAGCACAAATAATATCGGATAGGGGATAGCCCTATCGATATTTTCCAGTAATTCTTTTGATAGCTCTTTTTGTTTTAGATATATTTCAAAAATTTGAATTTCCTGTATTTCCTCGGTCGGTTCAATATTCATGGTTTGTTTGGATAGTTTGTGTTTCCATACAATAGAATCTATCTGCCGGGTAAATTTATCCTTAAGTTTGCTGTTAGCTTTAATTTTTTCATAGAATTTATTTTTGGGAATTTTCCTATTGTATAGAGTTTTTTCCGGTAATTTAAGCATTTATAAATCCCCTATCTTATAACCACAAAAGAAATCAGTTCAAAATCCTCCAGTCCTTTAATGGTGTCCATCAGCGCAGTTGTACCACCAGCACTAAAAAGACTATCCAGATCACTTTCTTCTTTTACATCAATAACGGATTTAATTGTTTCCTCTAATAACATAGAATACTTGTCCATTTTCCTTCCATCCCGGGTTTCTTTATTAAAGGCCTGGTAAACTCGCTTTAGTGGTTCATTCTTTCCTTTACACAAAGCTCTTAAGGTATCTAAAGTTTTCTTTACTTCCAGGTGATTAATAATAACCTCTCCATCATCACCTATATACACCAGGTAAAAGGGATGCAGCCTGTTCTGACTGTTGATATTTACGTTACTGTTTACATTTCGGAGTACATAGACAACCCCGGGCAGGATACCTTTTTCTTCGTTTGCAGGTACTACTGCGTGCATGCCAAAAGATACCCTGTCTAAATCTCCATTTTCTTTGACATAGTTTAATAGATCCATTCTAAAATCGTTAAGCCCTAAATCTGTTATAGAGACTCCGGTATTCATGTCTTCCAAATCAACTACTTCTTCCTGCAGTTTCTTTAACTGTTCTTTGCGGTACTCTAAGTCACTGGATTCATTGGATAAGACATTATCTTCTCCGGTCGCTGTCATATCCATAATTACCATTCGGTTTTCTACCCGTTCTTTAAGATTTATGTATTCGTCTAGTGTCATATTGGGCCAGAAGTTGACCAGTTGAATAACTTCATTCTGAGAACCAATTCTGTCAATACGGCCAAATCTCTGAATAATCCTAACCGGGTTCCAATGAATATCATAGTTAATCAGGTAATCGCAGTCCTGGAGGTTCTGTCCTTCTGAAATGCAGTCTGTTGCGATCAGTATGTCCAGCTCCCCAATGACATCAGGCATTGTTAGGTGTTTTTCTTTTGATTTAGGGGAAAAACAAGTCAATATCGTATGTAAGTCATTCCTAAGCTTGATTGTCATTTTATTTTTGTCTGTACCTTCAACTTTTGCAGTCTCTATATTAAATTCTTCTTTCGCATATTTGGAAATATGTTTAAATAGATAATTCGCTGTATCAGCAAAAGCAGTAAATATCATTATTTTTTTGTTGCCTTCATTGATTGGATGATGAATTTTATTTGTTACAATTTCTTTTAACTTATTTAATTTTTCATCTTCTTCCGGGGTAATTTTTTTCATTTCACCCAGTAATAAATTAAATATGTCCCTATCGTGAGATAAATCTTCTCTCCACTGAATTCTATCCATATCTGAAAGATTGATTTTCACATTATCCCCTATATTAAAATCGTCTTCTAACCACTCTTCATCATCAAAATTAACGTCGTCAAGCTCTATCTTGTCAATTATCCTGGCACTGCCAGATTGATCGTAATTATCTATTTGATTTATCATTGAATCCAGTTTAAACAGTATCTTTGATATAGTAATCCGAAAAGCCTCTACTGAACTTTCCAACCTTTTTAACAGGTTGATTCTCATCAATACCTGCAGGCTTTTTTCCCTATCTATTTGTTTTAGACTGGTAATGCCACCTTTTACAATGGTGTCGTACCGTTCTTCATAAAATTCAACTCTACTTGGAAGTAGGTATTTAAAGGGAGCATACAGGGCCATATTTATTCGTGATAATTCTCTGAATATATCATTATAGCCAATAACATTTTCATTTCTGGTCAAATTACAATACAGCGAAATGGGTTTCAACCGCTGCGGAAACTGGCCTATTTCATTAATGTCATAATATTTTTGAATATGCTTTCGTGACCTGGCAATGGTTATACTATCCAGTAATTCAAAAAAGTCAAACTCTAATATCTCTAATAAATTATCTGTAGTCCTTTTGGTTGCCGGTAGTTTAGACCATTTATTAAAGGCCCCTTGTGCTCTTTTAAATATCTCATTTATTCCTCTTTCGGTATCAATTTTATCGTTAATATTTTTTGTATTTCCTTCATAGGCAAGTGCAAGCTGATTTTTTAGATCATTAAATTTATTGTTTACCGGAGTTGCCGAGAGCATAAGAACTTTTGTCTTAACCCCTGATTTAATCACTTTTCTCATCAGTTTTTGGTAGCGGGTTTCTCGCTCTTTTCTTGCTTCGTTATTTCTAAAGTTATGTGATTCATCAATTACTAACAGATCATAATTACCCCAGTTAAGACGATCCAGGGGTATCCCATTTGATTGACCAAATTCCCTTGAAATGTCTGTATGATAAAGAACATCGTACCTGAAACGATCACTGAATAAAATATTGTTTAAAACATTTTGTTTATATGTTAGCCAGTTTTCCCCAATTTTCTTGGGACATAGTACCAAAACAGATTTGTTACGCAGTTCATAATATTTAATAATCCCCAGTGCACTAAAAGTTTTACCCAGTCCAACGCTATCTGCTAATATACATCCATTGTATTTTTCAAGTTTATTAATCGCACCGATTACTGCATCTTTTTGAAAAGTATAAAGTCTTTTCCAGACCTCAGTTTCTTTAAAACCCGTTGCATCATTGGGCAGTAATTCTTCGGATATATCATCTAAAAATTCGTTGAAAATGTTATATAATATCAGGAAATATATAAATTCCGGTGAGTTTTCTTTATACACCGTTGAAATATGTTCAATAACCTCGTTGGTGACATCCTCTAACTTATCGGGATCGTTCCATACATTTTCAAACAGGTCAAAGTAATATTTACTCATCGGATAATCGCTAAATTTATTAACCAAGTTAGATAAAGCATTTCCTTTTTCATAGCCTAAATCAACAGTTGTAAAACCGTTTATAGGCATATATGTAATTTTGTCCTCATTATTGTCAATATCAATAAACCCCTGTAAAACACCACTGGTTTTATTGGATTTAAATGTAACTTTTTTCTTAATCCATTCACTACATTCCCTGGCAATAGCCTTCTGGGTAAGTTCATTCTTTAATCTAATCTCAAACTCCGTACCATACAGACTCTTTTCTCTATTAAGTTTCGGTATGTAAAATTCCCTTTTTTCCTTCTTTATATTGTCTGCAATAAATGTGGGAGAGGTAAATATAAATCGCAATTCTTCTACTTTTTCCAGCTCTTTTTTTAATGCTTCATAAGCATATATAGAGAAATAAGATGCTGCTACTGAAACTTTAGACTTTTCCTTAATGACTCGGTGTAAATCATCTCCTAAAAATCTATCTACATTATTTATTACATCCATCAACGCTATCGTCCTCCAAATTTACAGATGCTAGTCTATTCCCTTTTTCATTCAAAAAATTTATGCACACCACTAATATCCAGATTTTCATTCAATACATTCTGGCACAAATAAAATCCCAATAATAAAGAGCCTTATGTTAACAATTCCATACAATAATATGTAAATCCTCCTAAAACAACCTGATAAATACCATCTGTTTCCTTATCCTGACTTTTTCCAAAAGAAGCAACCAACTACTCAAAGCCCCGGCTCCGCTCTTATCCTTCCGCTGCCGCTCCAGGATAACCGCTCCGCCTCCGTGCCCGTGGTCAAATTGCCCTATCATCTAATCTGCAAAACCCAAAAGTCCCCCTGGGCAACTTGCCCTCGACCATGGGCTGGTGGGTTGGAACACCTATGCCCCACCGCCACCGTCCGATAATAGAAGATTATGTAGCCCTTCGGGTTCGCTACGCCAACATAATCTCGATTATCCGAAGGTGGCTATTCCGGTTCCGGTCTTGCCTTCCATTCCGCTAACGCTCCATTCCTGGCAACCCCTCCACCTCCGTGCCCGTGGCCATCATACCGGCTCACTCCTCCGTCACTCGCTCTCGGTATCATGCCCTCGAACTTTTGCTAGTGGGTTGAACCTGTCGGTTGAGCAAAGTCCGGCTCGTGCCGTCCTTCACGCTTCGCGTTCCGGACAGCTTTGGCCTCCGTGGACAGAAAAAGATGAGGATAGGCTGCGCCTTCCTCATCTTTTTATGCTCATTATTGCTCCCGGAAGCAGACCAGCCAGGCTGCGTGAAAACTGATGTGCGTTTTTCGTAGTCCCATGTAAGGCCAGAATTAAGCTGTTTTTTTGGAACGAAGACCAGAAATAGCCCAATATCTCTTTCCCACCCTCCACTTTTGAGCCGTCACTTAGTGCTTTTGGGCCTTTTCACACATCCTGACGTTTCGTGGATTAAGCAATATTAACTAATTGGACCAAACCCAGGCACTAGAAAAAATGCTTTTTAAGTGGCATTTTTTCGGTATTTCTTAGCCGTTTATTGCAATAAGGACCCGGCCAATGTTCTTAACCATAGATTGAAGGAACATCGTTCACCCACGAGTTCCTTTGTTTTACCTCCGGTGGCCTTCGCAGGGCGATTTAAAAGAGCTCCGCACGGGTAGGTTGATTCTAGGTTGTATAGGGAAATCGCTTGCCCGCTCTTTCCCTTTATTATGGTCCTTCGCCAGGACGGGCATTTAAAAACTCACCCCCACCGGTCGGGCTGCTTCCGCTACTGCCCGTCCCCTCCAGACTCGCACACTCCACCCGCCGCCCACCGTGTTCGGCCTGGATGACCCGGGCGCAGCTCCAGCACCCTCCCTTATCCCACCTCTGCTATTATCCCTCCGCTACCGCTCCAGGATAACTGCTCCGGCTCCGTGCCCGTGGCCATCATCCCGGCTCACTCCTCCGTCGTTCGCTCTCGGTATCATGTCCTCGAATTTCTGCCAGTGGGTTGAGCCACTGGGTTTAGCAAAATCCGGCTCGTGCCATCCTACACGCTTCGCGTACCGGACAGCTTTGGCCTACATAGAAAAAATAACCTGAGGATTGGCTGCGCCTTCCTCAGGTTATTCTGGATGATTTGTAATTACAATAATCATATAAGCTTCGTGGGCAGTTAGGCTCCACTTTCAAAACATTATTATAACAAGAGCAAAAGCCACCTACGAACCATAAAAAATCCCTGAAGATTTGTACCAGTTTTACAGCAAACGGTTAGTGGTTACTAAAGTACTTTCACCATTAGCCAATCTCTTTATTAAATTTAATCTATTTCTTCAGCATCTGAAATTAAAAGGACCAGTATTAGTTCGTTCTTAGAAGGGAGCAAAAAAGAGGTTGTAGCCCTTACTACATTTTCTCTTGACCTTGCCATCCTTTGGTCTTCAATGCTATTATAAGAACAGTTGTTCTTTAACAATAATTTCCCAGCTGAGGGGGTGTGCCTATCTTCACCAAAATCGAAAATGTTCATAAAAGCATAATCCTTCTCCAGCCTCTTTATCATAACGGGGCCAATGCCACCGAGTTAATCCTGGGAGGCGGCAATCCTCCCGATTCTTACATTGACCGGCGGACAATATCGTCAGTCAAAAAAGCCCTGGCACGCTCTTATGCAGTAGACCTGGCTGCCCAGGCTGATATACTGCGGAGGGACTTTGACCGCCACCCTCCCCTGCCTTTTTTCCTCCCGGATAATAGAGTATTTATTCCCTTGAAAATGCGAATCCCCAGGGTAAGGCGGGATAGTGCTTACGGCTTTGTGGATGTAAATCATATCAGAGGGTGCCGGCGATGTGCAGGCAGTACAGAGATTTCTTTATCTACCGGTGCCAGGGTAAAAATCCTCAGCTCGTTAAGCACGGTACAGACTAACATTTACCTGGGCTGGCAGATAAGGCAGAATTCCCGCAGGGCTGAGAAAAGCGAAGAAGAAACCGTCCTGGAGGCTGCCCGGATAATAATTCATAAGCTCGAGTCTATTGAAGCCTGTTTTAATAAAATCAACATAAATCGGAACTGATGATATTTATCTCTGCATCTTTTTAATTTCTCATCATTCACTTCCTGCTTGTCCTGAGATGCTCCGGCTGAAAAAGCCGGAGCTTTTTTATTTGCCCATTTCTGGAGGTACTCCTATTGATTCCAGACCATTCCGGCGTTTATACCTTTCCATTCTATAATCAATGCGTAAGGCAGGAACCGCAACCCCGGCAGACCCACTCCCGTGAACAGCCCGGCAGATATCCCCCGCTGTGCTGCCCGGGAACTGCCAGGCTGCGGCTGCCTGATTAAAGAAAAGGAGGTGTAGAACAAATGGCAATAGTAAAGACCCCTCTCTCTTCTGAGCTGGTGCAGGTGCTGCAGGATGGGAGCAAGAGCGTTAAACGCTACTTCAAATATGTGAAAACTGCTGCCGCTGATGCAGACGTATTCAGCGTTTCCGGTAGCATCGAAGGCCTACAGTCCAAGACCCTGGACTATGTACAGCGCCGGGATGTAGCTGAACTGGAAGACGACGGGAACTAGAACATGATTAAATTTTTTTACAGAAAGGAGGAATTTAGGTGAGCACTCAGAGAGTACTGGAAATGGATTTTTCCACCGAGCTTAATAAAACCCACCGCATAAAGGTTTATGATGCCAAGGACCCTTTGACTGGTACCGAGGTTGGAACTGCTATGGACAACATCGTGAGCAAGAATATTTTCTCCGGTACCGGCGGTGAAATTACCGGTAAAATCGGTGCCCGGCTGGTAGTTACCGATAAATCCGATATCGAACTGGTTTAGCTTTTATTCAGAGCTTATTTGACGGGCAGGTTTATCCTGCCCGTTTGCCTATCTATTATAAATAAAAGTGCGTAAAGAAAGGAAGTGATTTTATGAATGAGCTTTTAGATATCATCGGCAATGTGGGGTTTCCCATAGCTGTTTCTGCTTATCTATTGATAAGAATTGAAGGCAAACTGGGAGAACTTGCCGAGGCTATTGCTGAACTGAGGGAATGTATTATCAGCCTGCCCCAGCAGGTTTACCGGAACAGCCCCCAGGGGGTGCTGCCGCTTATGGAAAAACATAAGCCGCCAGACAGCTACCCTCCGGCCTGAGAAGAAGGTGATTTATCATGGAAGTATTAAAGACCCGCTTTGATTTTGATACTTTAAGGTCCCGTACCCAGACCAGATCCATAGTAATACACCATTCCGCCAGCCCCGATGTTTCGGCAGCAGATATTCACCGCTGGCACCTGGAAAAAGGCTGGAGCGGGATAGGATACCATTATGTAATAAGGAAAGACGGGACAATTGAAGAAGGCCGCCCCCTGGAGATGCAGGGTGCCCATGCCGGACCGAAGGTAAACCCGGATAGCATCGGGATATGCCTGAGCGGGAATTTCATGCAATATCCTCCGGCTGATAAACAAATGGCTTCCCTGCTGAGGCTGGTCTTCTGGCTGAGGAACTATTACCGCTCTCAGCTAACCCTTTTAAGGCATAAAGACCTAATGCCCACCAAATGCCCAGGCGATTTCTTCCCCTGGAAGGAGTTTTTGTATATGGTGGACCACAGCGAACCCTGGAAGCATGAACTTATGGAAAACGCCCTGGAGGTTGGCATTTTGACCGAGAAACACCACCCGGATGATTTTGCCCCCAAGTGGTTTGTGGTAGCAGTAGCTTTAAAGCTGCTGGAGAAAATTTCCGGAACTGATACTAATCAAGAATGATTTAACTGAAAGGAAGGAATAAGAAATGAAAATGAAGGTACCTAAAAAGATGAGCCTGAAGAAATTCGTGGACTGGATGAAGGAGCATACCAGTTGTGAAGTGCAAATAAGTGCAGGTAGAGCAAATATTATTGTCTTTGCTGACAATATAGAGCCGGGAAGAATCATTCCCCTCTATGCAGAGATTAAAGGCAGCCGTCTCATGGTTTATGAACTGAACGCTGATTACATATCTGCTGATGAAGCCTGGGAAGCCTTGGATTCTGGGAACGCAGATATTTCCCATCCGCTCCCGTTTCACGAGTGGGTAAAAGAGCAGTATTTGACGGCGGGTAAGGTGGAAGTGACAAATTTTGTTCTTTAAATCAACACCATTGCCTGTAAGGCAGATATACCGGCTATATTGCCATTCAGCCAGCAGTTAATAGTTTTACACATTAAAGCCCTATCAAACTTCATAGGCTGCAGATTAGAGCCTGGTTTTTTCCACCAGGTACAAAAAAGCAGGAAATATTAGCAACGAGTACGGGAAGCGAAAGCTTCCCCTCTTTTTTTTTTGCGTTTTTTGGCTGATTACGGCCAGCAAATAGAAATAATCAAGCTGAATCATGACCAACAAGGCTGCTGCATATTATCGTATCATCGCGATATAGTTTTCTGGTCCTTGTTTCAGAAAATAAAAAAAGCCCGAGATACCAGTTAAAGCATCTCGGGCCATATTTATTTCTCTTCTTTTTTTACTACCACACTCCGTCCCTAGTCTTATCCTCTTTCAATATTTTTAACATTCATTTCATTTAATCAATCAAAATGAATATCAATACTAAAGTTGTCTTCTGGATATATCGACAGGATTGTATTCCCATTTTTCCATTCGCATTTACAAAGTTTTAAGTCTAGTGTTGCTCCCCCTTCAATTTTTAGAACGCCCTTTTCTAAACTCATTTTACGTGGAGTAGGATCACCCAGAATAGTTTCATTATCTAATTCTTTAAACACCACAACATCATATACTTGGCTTGTTTTGAGTTTATCCGCTATCAACATCTCATTAACTTTAGGGGCCGGATTTTCATCAGTAAATTTAATGGACATTCCTATTTGCCTCCCTTTCGTACCTTTTACTTAAACAATATTCGGCAAAAGTCAGGCATTTCCTTACCGTATATTCTGACAAATAGCGACTGTCGAGTGAACTACCCCTTTGTTGGCTCTGAGCTTCCGGAATAGGTTAACCCTCTAAGGATAAAAGCGACTTACATCTGGCATTTAATCTTAGCTTTGTTATATAGTTTGTACCTACTGCGACATAGAAGATTTTTTGGTACTGGCCTTTTTCTGTCTACTATGTAATAAATTTTATGCAGCAAAATTTATTATATATAGTATATAATGGTTACAAAAACTCGGTGGTGCTTTTATGAAATCAGTTTGGATAACTTATTCCTGGGAAGATAATCGAGCTAATGATGTTGACTTCATTGCTCAAGAACTTGAACAAGCTGGACTTATTGTTAAACTTGACCGTTGGAATATCGTTGCTGGCCAGCGGCTTTGGGAACAAATAGAAACCTTTATTCAAGATTCAAATCAATCAGACGGATGGTTGTTTTATGCAACTCAAACCAGTCTTGGAAGCAATGCCTGCAAAGAAGAATATGCCTATGCTTTGGATCGTACAATTAATATTCGAGGAAATGATTATCCCATTATTGCCCTCTTCCCAAAATCCATTGATGACAAGTTAATACCTGCCGGAATTCGTACACGATTATATGTCAGTCTCACTGACCCAGATTGGAAAGAACGTATAGTATCTGCAGTGGAAAAACGCACTTTTAATAAAACAAGTCAACAAATCCTTCCATTTTATATGTTTATTCACAATATCACAAATACCGATGGTGATAAGTATGCAATCGAAGTTCGCCCCAGGGCAGGCACATGGTCTCCATTTATCGCTGGTGTCCCCATTCAAGTTAAAGACAGCATTGATTTTCACATCCTTCATGGGCCATCAAATCATGTACCAACAGGTGGGGTACTCTTTGACTCAAAGTATGCAGTATCAAAAGATTCTCAATGGTTACTTGCATATGCGGACAACGAAGCAACCCCGACACAGAGTTATTATATATTTTTCAAACAGCTTCCTTCAAAAATAGTCTTTGGGAAGAATGATGGACCTACATACACTGTTGACCTGTAGTTAGTTGCCGCTATGACAGTTTTAGTCTACTGCGTAATAAGATCTTGTCTATCTTTCTCCCTAAAATTGTTTTCAATGCTAAAAACTGAGCCATTACTCCCCCCTTAAGATAAGAGCATTCAATGCTGCTTCGGTTGCGGCAACCCTTTCTTTTAATGTAGGTGTATAGGGTTCTGTAGGTTGTTCTACTTACCATTCTGCCGTTGTTTTAGCTGCCCCCGTATCTGTCGCATAACCAGCCTATTACGCAGTATCAATTTCCACTTTGTCGTTGATCGGTGTATATTCCACCTCATCAAAAAAGACCAAACATAGCGAATAAGGCATCTCGGGTTATATGTTAAATAAAAAAGCATCCGGAAACCGGATGGTTACATTGGCAACAACCACGAGCCTCAGGAATTCAGCAGTACTTGGCCGGGTTTACATAACTCCTATTATAGGATAGGACCGGAGCGAAGCGGAGGGAACCCGGAGGGTCCTTCGTATAATAGTAGTTATGTAATCCGTTACCACTCAAGTATGCCGTACGCCCCGGGACGTGTGGAGCACAGCGGAACAGGTCCCCGTTACCTTTGCCGGCTGCACAATTTCTCCCAGGGCATGATACCGAGAGCGAGTGACGAAGGAATGAGCCGGTATGATGCCTGCCCCTCTCTGTTTGCCGTAAGCCCCGGACGTGTGGAGCACAGCGGAACAGGTCCCCGTTACTTTTGCCGACTGCGCAAAATCTCCCAGGGCATGATACCGAGAGCGAGTGACAGAGGAATGAGCCGGTATGA
>Ga0334889_1000815_pt1 | contig 45305 bp, 29 predicted proteins | sample GraSluR1_MG_2_FD_207222 | JGI IMG/M metagenome (GOLD analysis project Ga0334889, IMG submission 207222) | Sludge microbial communities from methane-producing bioreactor in Wageningen University, Netherlands - Granular Sludge_8_08-R1 | ecosystem: Engineered > Bioreactor > Anaerobic > Unclassified...
CGCATTCGCCGCTGGTGGCGCAAGTGCCGTCGATCGCGGACCGACTGAGCGGCTGCGTATTCTTGCCGATCTCGATGCATCAGCGCCAACTCGGACTGCTGTTTCTCGGACTCGCCGGCGCCGCGGCCGAGGAAAATCGGGTCGATCGCGCCAGCCTGGATTTCCTTGCGAGTTATATGGGTTTCCTCGGCTTGTTCCTGGCCGAAAAGCTCTCCGCCGCAGGCGCTCACGAAGTATTAGCGGAATCCGAAGGAGGCTTCGACAATATCATCACGTGTGACGATCGCATGCTGGAGATGCTGGCCTTGTTGCGCAAGGTTGCGTCGAGCGATCTCACCGTGTTGTTGCGGGGCGAGACCGGAACCGGCAAAGGTCTCTTGGCCTATGCGTTACACCGTCTCAGCCCTCGCGCGCAGCAACGATTCCAGTCCATCAACTGCGCCGCCATTCCGGAAACCCTGCTCGAGAGCGAATTGTTCGGCCACGTCAAGGGTTCGTTCACTGGCGCCGATCGCGACAAAACGGGTTTGTTGGTCGATGCCGAGGGCGGTACGGTTTTCCTGGACGAAATCGGCAAGATGCCGCTGTCGATGCAAGGGAAACTTCTGCATTTCCTCGATTCGCGGTTGGTGCGTCCGGTCGGCTCCAACCAAGCACGTCAAGTCGATGTGCGGATCGTCTGCGCCAGCAAGACCGACCTGAATGAGCTCGTCCAGAGTGATCGCTTCCTGGAAGATCTCTATTTCCGGCTCCTCGATTTTCCCCTCGTCGTGCCGCCGTTGCGTGAGCGCCCGCGCGACATCCCTCTGCTGGCGCGCCACTTTGTGCAAGCCGACGCGACTGCTCTCTGTGGTCACACCCCGAGCGTCGGCACCGATTTCATGGATGCGCTGGTGCAGCACGACTGGCCCGGCAACATTCGCGAGCTGGAAAAGTGCATCAAGCGAGCGCTTGTCCTTGCTCGGGGTGAGGGAATTCTTAGACTTGGCCACCTGCCGCGCGAACTGACGCCGTACGCAACCGACCGGAAGCATCCGGACGGCCGGACGCCGCTGCGGGAGACACTGACGGCTGTTGAATCCCGTGAGATCGCCCGTGCCCTGAGGGCGACCGGAGGCAACAAATCAGCGGCCGCCAAGTTGCTCTGCATCAGCTACCCCAATCTCCTCAAAAAGGTCCGCCAGTACGGCCTGCATTGACCTTCTGCAGCCGGTCCTTCGTTCATGACCCTGGTTTGACTGTACACTCGGTGACTCCACGGCCAAACGCAGGCAAAGGTTTTTATATTCTAAAATCTATAATAACAACATATTGGCGTTTTCGGCGCCGGATTGTTAACATCGTTTACAATCTCATGGAATAGACCGCGGAGACGCGGTCGGTCTGTTTTAGTAAGTTGTAGATAAATAATAACTTAGATATTTGGAACCGCGCCGAGAAACCGGCACGCTCTCTGCAGGGTGCTGGACCGAAGCGGGACGTTGCAGGGAACGAACCCTTCATGCTTGGCAAGGATCTGCGCCAGGAGGCATGGAACCGAACTCGAGCTGACCGGCAATCCGAGGTTGTCTTTCACGAATCGGCTCACGCCGGGTGCCATCAGGATGTGGGGTCTTGACGACACGCAGGCGGTGGGAATGGGAAGGCAGAGGTTCCAGCCTCCCGGCGCGATCAAAGAACGACGTGTGATCGGGAGAGAGTCCAGCTGGTCTTGGTCTGGCGAGGACCGCGACCAGGATGCCAACTCGGTGGCCGGACTCTCTCTCCGTTTTTTCTGCTTCGATACGATTCCGTGACACGTCGGATCGCCCGAGGGGTGCCGGGACGGGCCTTCATGGCCCGCATGACCGACCGCTCCATCGGTTGAGTCGAGCCGACATCGGACGTCTCCATTCGGAGACGGTGTCCTGATCATCACACACCGGATAGCGAATCTCGGACCAGCCTCCGCATCTGAACCGGCAAGATGTCGCACTCCGTAATCCATTTTTCGATAACTGTTTAGATTGGCAGGCGGCGCGGCTGGCCGGCCGGCACAAGGTTTGGCACGGCGCGTGCCTATCCCGGTTGTCGGTCAGGCAGGTCGACGGAGGGTAGTGTGATGGAACGGGAACACATCCAACCGAAGCGAACAAACTGGGGCGTTCTGTTTTTCGGTCTTGCGCTCCTGCCGTTGCTGGGCGGTTGTGATGAAAGCGACTGCTTGAACTGCCAGGACCCGCTGCCTGTGGCGCCGACCCAGGTCTACACGGTGGCGGCCGACGGCCGGGTGACGGTATTCTGGAACGACTACCCTGAGTACTATACGAGGCGACTGCAAGGGTACGATATCTGGCGCCGCGACTATCAGCCGGGCGACGAAAACGACCCGGCTCGCCTATTCTACTGGCTGGCGCACGTCGCCGTCGGTAGGAACTACGATGCGCAGCGCGGCCAGTATCACTATGTCGACACAACGACGCTCAACGCCAACGATTACGAGTACGCTGTCAGTTCCGTGGCTCCCCACGGCGAGAGCTACCTGAGCTTCGAGGTGGTGGTGGCGACGCCGCTGCCGATGAGCGAAGCTCCGATCACGTTGTTCGATATGGCGGGCGCGCAGAGCTACCGTTCCGGTTTCGATTTCAGCCTGGCTGCCGAATACAGCGGCAACGGCGCCGAGGGAATCGTCGATCCGACCGTCCCGGGAACCACGGCCGATATCAGGATTCGCTTCGATGCGAGCGGGGTTCCCTGGCTCGAGACCTTGCGCGAAGACGTTCGTGTGCAGGACGGCGGCACGTTCCTCGACGCGAGCAATCAACTGGATTTCGGGGGTGTCTATTGGGCGCCCGAATTCGGATGGTCCGCCAGCGGCGTATTGGAGTTGATCACCGGCCACATCTATATTCTGGAAATTGCCAACGAACCGAATGCCGACGACCTCCACTACGCGAAGCTGGGCGTCGCCAGCATCGATATGGAAACCCGCACGGCGCGCATCATGTGGGCCTACCAGTTGGTCAATGGACTGCCCTACCTCGCCGTTCCAGAGTCCCATCAGCAACCCGGGGCGGAGCAGCAGGCCATCGAACTATGACCACAATGCCGCGAGCGGCAGAACGAGGAGCAAGACCATGAAGAACTTGAGCAAGCGGCCGGGATCCCTGCTGGCGCTCGCCCTGGTGCTGGCGGTCTGGATCTCCCCCCGGCTGGAAAGCGCGGCTTCGGCGCAGACCGTGGATGAACAGACCATGACGGCGCGCTACGAAGCGCAGCGCCTGCGCGTGAACATCTGGCACAACAAAGACCAGGATCAGGTTTTTCGGCGCGGCGAGAACCTGCAGGTGACGATTCAGACCAACGAGGACGCTTACGCCGTTCTCTATCGCATCGATGTCGACGGCCGTGTCGACATTCTTTGGCCGACGAGTCGCTTCAGCGACGGGTTCGTTTTCGGCGGGCATCAATACCGCCTGCCTGCGGCGGACGGCGATCGACTCCGCGTGGGCGACGAAGAAGGCGTTGGCTACCTCCAGGTCGTTGTCTCGCTCTACCCCTTCGACCTGCGGGATCTGCCGCTGGATTTCTTTCACGAGCGCGGCGGTCAAACCTATGATTTCTACGTGGCGGGCGATCCCTACCTGGCGATGAACGAGGTCAACTTCGAAGTCACCGGTCTGGAAGATCCGAGTGAGTTCGTGATCACCAACCATGCGAGCTACTACGTGCATCGCAAGGTCGATCATCCGCGCTACCTTTGCTCCCAGTGCCATGACGGCCCGGTCGCACAGGAGCCCTATCGCACGACCTGTACGGTCAATATCCACTACGATCACGGCTGGATGAACCAGTGGTGGGTCAGTTACGGCTACTTCCCGGCGTATTATTACCCAGTTTACTATTACGTGGATCCCTGGACCGGCTACCGTTGGGTCAACTACTGGTATGATCCTTGGTACTGGTGGCCGCCGCGTTCGTTCTACTCTTGGCCCTACTACTGTTACGATTGGCGTTACTCGCCCTACTGGACCTGGGACAGTCGGGTCGCTTACCAACGCGGCAATCGGCGCTACACACCGCTCAACAGGGGGGCACTGGACCGCGAACGCAGCGTCGCCATGGCCCGCACGAAGAATGCGCTCGTAACCGAGGCCCGTCCCGCGGAGGACCGTCTGCGGGCCATGAAGCAGCGGACGGCGATCCGCGACGACCAGGCGACGGACGACCGCGCGCGAATTCGGCAAGGCGAGCCGGCGGGCGGCGAACCACGCAATGTCCAACCAGCCGCGCGGGCGCAAGAGCGCTACACGGCGGACTCGCGGGTGCGGACGTCGCCCGGGTTGCGCGTGCCTGGCGGCTCAGGCGAAACACGCACCCAACGACCCGAGGCGCCGACTGGGACGTCTCGCGATGAGCGAGGCGACCGCGGCCGGCAGCTCGAACCGAGGCAGGCCGGCGGCCGGGAGGCGCCGGAAACGCGCCAACAAGTCCGGCCTGTCGAACCCAGGACCGACGGTGCGCGCGTCTGGACAAACCGGCGTAATACACCTGCGGCCGATCCGCGGCCGACGACGCCGGCGACCCGCCCGCAGGAGCGTGACAGTGCGCAGCCGCGAACGGTCGCGCCGGCCCGCCGCGACGATGCGCGCAGCCGTTCGGAAAGCAGCGGCGCCCAGGGCGTTCGCGGCGGGACTCGTGGCAGCAACGTACAGCGCCCGTCGGCGCCGCCGGCGCAGCCTGCCGCACCGCCACCGCCGGCCGTACGGCCGGGCGGCAACTCGGGCGGCAGCCGCAGCGAGTCGACCGGGCAACGGAGCGAGTCGACCGGCCAGCGGAGTTCAGGCAATCAAGGCGCCGGTGGGACTCAAAGCGGCAGAAATCCAGGAGGTCGCCGTTAAGATCGAGATGTGTTGGAGGCTTTTCCCCCCATCTTCCCGGCCGGAAGGGATGTTCCGGATCCTCGCAGAGGTTGGCAGCCAAAGGATGGGTGACGGAAGGGATCGGAAGGCCGGGGGGCCGCCAACACGCAAGGAAGGGTCTCGGATGAAGGCGTTGTCGATCAGGGGTGACAATGACGGAGTCCGAGACCCTTCGCATTCAGTGCGGAAGTTTCAAGAAGCACTAACCGCGCAAGGTCCAAGGCGGGCCGAGACGCGGGTATTTGGCGGGCCTCCTTGCGAGCGCGGACCGCGGTGGAATACGTAGCGCGGACGCTGGACCATTCTCCTGGCGTCGCGTATCTTTTGCCTCTTGCGATCCCGTGCCGCCGTTGTGACGCTGCGGAAAGGCCACGCTACATGAGAACAACCTCGCCGGGTTTCAAGTCCAAGATCATGCTGGTCGTTGCCGTCGCGGTGCTGGCCGCTGCGAGCACGGCCGCAGCAATTGCGGGAACCTCGCGCGATCGAATGGTCGTTCCGTTCGATCTTTCTGATCAGCGCCCGTCCTTGCAGCGTCGTCTACTGGAGCAGAGCCTGCCGCTGCGCGCCGCGCCAGCATATGATCAGCAAGAGATGCGCATGGCCGGCGTGAAGGCGCCGGCCGTGTTGCGCGCCGCGGCGATCATGGTCGAATTCGCCGATTCCTGTTTCTACGGCCGGCAGGATCTGTTCCCCGGACCGCTGCCGACATCGACTCAGAGCAGCTTCTACTATTCTGCCCACGATGAACTCTACTACACCCATCTGCTCCAGGACGTCCAAGACTACTACCAGGCCGTCAGCGGCGGTCGCTTCACGTTCGATTTCATGGTCCATGACCGCGTGATTGCGCTGGACCGAACCATGGGGCACTATGGGAATCATCCGGAATTCGGCGAACAGCCTTTTGCCCTGGCGGCCGATGCGATCGCGACTCTGGTTGACGAGATCGATTTGTCTCAATACGGAACCGTGATCCTGATCCATGCCGGCGCCGGCCAGGAAACAGACATCCTGAACAACTCGCCGGAGCAGATCTACAGCACCTACCTCGGCCCGGCCGCGTTCCAGCGCGCCGTCGACGATTCGATCCTCAGCCAGCCGTACCTGCTATGTGGGAGTGCAACACCGGATACCGTGCGGCATGTGTTGGTCCTGCCCGAGACCCAGTTCCAGGATTCGTTTGATGGCTTCAGCGGGCAGTACGGCAGCCTGGGCACATACTGTTTTGTGGTCGGCTTGCGCCTCGGTATGCTCTCGCTTTCCGATTTTACGCCCGCCGGTTCGCCGGACAGCCAGGGTGTCGGCCAGTTTTGTCTGATGGGCTACGGTCTTTTTACTGCCGGCGGTTATATCCCGCCGCATCCCTGCGCGTTCAACAAAATGTTGATGGGCTGGCTGGATCCCTATCCGGTGGACCCTGGTCTCGGCGCAACATGGACTCTGTTTCCTAGCGAACAACCCGATCACCCGCTGGCGGCAGCGAAGATCGATTTGACGGGATCGGAGTACTTCCTGCTCGAGTACCGGCTGCAGGACCCCGACGGGAACCGGATCTTCAGCTTTGCTGGCGACCTCAACGACAACAACGTGCCTGATTTCTACGATATCAGCAACTCACGCACCTACGACGGCGGCGGCGTGCCGAATGGGTTCTTCGACGCCGCGGACGGGGACGTGCGCGAACGACTCGTCGGCGCTGAATGGGACTTTTTCCTGAGCGACAACACAGCCCGGGCGCCCGGCGTCAAGGGCGCCGGCAGCGGGATCTACATCTGGCACATCGATGAGGGAGTCATTCGCGATGCGTTCGGCCGGCGCCAGAACCTCTTCAACGCCGATCCTCGGCGCAAGGCGGTCGATCTCGAGGAAGCCGACGGCATCCAGGATCTCGATTCCCGCGAACCATCGCCTTACTGGTTGGGAGGCGACGATGACAGTTTTCGCGGCGAAGGGGCAGCCGTTTTCGGTCCGGATACCCGGCCGGATACGCGCACCAACGGAGGCGTGCGCACCGGTCTGGTGATCGACCAGATCAGCACCGTCGTGTTGGATTCGCCCTATGTCTATCACGTGGGCACAGATTCTACCTACGCCGGGATCCGTTACCGAGAGTCCATGACGTTCCGCTGCCGGCGCGAGGATGCTGGCGACGCGGAAATCCAATTGCTGGCGGCGAAGGATCTCGACGGTGTGGACATGACGGGCAGCCATCTGCTCGTCGCGACGCTGGACGGCGATTTCGACAATGGCGTGCCGGTCTTCGTTGCCGCGGCGGACAGTGGGCGCGTCTACGCATGGACCGCGGATCTTGCCGAATGGGTCGACCAAGACGATGATTCGGAGACGTTCAGACCGCTTGCCGTCGGCACGGATGAACTGGGGGCGTTCGTGACCTGGTTGCCGCCGGCCGCAGCCGGACAATTCGATCCGACCACGAGCGAGCTGGAGATTGTGCTGTCCTCTGCGGCAGGTCTCTACGCATTTCGCGCAGACGGCACACCGCTGGCGAGCGGGAGCGGCGAGACGGATTGGGGGCGCGTCGCCGCGCTGGAAATCCTGCTCCCGCCGGTGCTGGTGCCTCTGGACATCTCCGGCCAACTGGACGCCGCGGTGATTGCCTGCGTGGTGAGTCCGGGGCCTGAACCAAACCCGACGGCAAATCAGCTGCGGTTTTTCAACCATCATGGAGACGAGGTCGCGCCCGCTGTCAGTCTGCCGGGACGTGCCACCGCGCCGCCGGTTCGGCTCGGCGGTATTCTCTTCACGACGATCGAGACCACGGATAACAAGGGCGTGCTGGTCGCAACGACCTATGGGGAAAAGGCTAGTGTGCTGTGGCAGGCGCCACTCGACCTCGTACCGGGAAGCCAGCCACCTCTGGTCGCGTCGAACGCGACAGCGACCGACGGCGTTGCCGCGGACCCGCTCTCGCCGGCAACAGCGGTGATCGTGGTGACCTCCGCCGCTGGCCGCGGGCAGACGATCGTCGTAAGTAGTCTCGGCGCGGAGGTGCATCCACTCTGGCCGATCGATCTGGTCGCGACCAGCCCGCTGGGGCCGGGCGGCGCTTACACCGGCGCCGATCTGCTCGGCCGGGTTTCCGCCAGCGGCGCCCTCTGGACCGGCTGGCCCCGGCGACCGGCGCCGGCGGTTCAGGCGAGCGGAGCCCAGCCGCTGGCGCTCTTCGCGCGCCAGAGTGCGGGATTCAGCGCGGATTCGTACCACCATCTCTTTTCTACCCGCGATGGCAGGCTATACCTTACCGGGCCCAGGGGAGAGATCGCGCCGGGCTGGCCGGTGGCAGGGCCGGCAGATCTCCAGGCGACGCCGGCGATCGTCACCCTGGCTCAGGGCACCAGCGATGAACGACTCCTGTTCATGGCGGCCGGCACCGTGCCTCAGATCACCGGCTTGGCCAACAGCGGCGAGAACGAACAAGCAGTTCTGTTGACCCGAGCGGTGACTCGGTTGCGGAGCTGGGAGTGGCCTGGTGCCGGCGCGCAACTGCAGGTACCGGCTCACGGCGCCATGTATGGCGGTTCGCCGTGGCGAGGCGAAGCTGCGGGCAGCTTGACCGATCCAGTCGCATTGCAGATGGCGTCTCTTGCCGCCAGCCATGTCTGCTATCCGCAGCCGCTGGCGACGGACGTGCTGAGAGTGCGCGGGCAGGTTCGGCGCCCGGGCAGCGCGCGGGCGGTGATCTTGAACTTGCAGGGCGAACGGGTGCGAGATACCGGCGAGTTGCCGATTCTCGGCAATATGCCTTTCGAACTGGAGATCGATATGCGGGGAGTGGCATCGGGTTTGTACCTGTGCCGCCTCGAGGCAAACGGAGAGACGAGCGTCCGTACCATTGCCGTCACGCGTTGATCTGGCTCGCTGCGGCGGGGTGGCGCAGCGCGATCGCGCTTGCCGCAGCGGCGCCGAGACGCTAGAGTCAGTAGCCGAAGTCTGGGCGCCGGCGCGGCACGTCCGTTCAGTGCGCCAACGGAAAGGATATCCATGCGGAACACGACTTATTGCAATAGCCTGGGAATCCTGTGCCTGCTCATTATCGCCTTGCCGGCTGCGGCCGTGGCTGGCGGCGCTCCCGGCGATGCCGGCTTGCTGTTTCTGCGGCAGGGTATGGGCGCGCGGGAAGCGGCCATGGGAGGTTCGGGAGTCGCCAGCGCCGACGGCGCGGCGGCGGCGTATTGGAACCCGGCCCGACTGGCGTTCGGCGACGGAGGCACATTCTTTTTGGTGCAGCAGCAGACATGGCTGCAGGCGTTCGACTACACGGCGGTCGCACTCGCGCACCAAGGACCTTTTGGCGTGATCGGGCTGACGTTCGCCGGTTTCTTCTCCGACGAGCTCGAGCGGTACGGCGCCGAGACCGTCGGCGTGCCGGAGGGGACATTCTCGCCTTATGACCTGGCTTTCGGTCTGAGTTACGCCCGGGCGATCGGCGACGAATTCGCCGTCGGCATGCAAGGGAAGGTCGCCTACGAGAAGATCGACATCTATTCCGGCACGATCCTGCTGTACGACTTCTTCGCGGCCTGGAAACTCCGCCATTTGCCGGGGGTCATGCTCGGCGTCAGCGCCACCAACTTGGGCGGCAAGATGACCATCAATCAGGAGCCGTTCAACCCGCCCAAGGCGGTCAACGTCGGTGGTTCGTGGTCGCCGCAGAGCGGGGTGCTGGCTTACCGCCTGACCCTCGCGGGCGATGTCGGCTTCTACAACGACGGCGAAGACAAAGCGCACCTCGGCGCGGAATTCAAACTGGTGCCGGAACTCGCGCTGCGCGCCGGTTACAAGTTCAATTATGAGAATCAGGGATTGACGGCCGGAGTCGGATTCCGTCACGCGTCGTTCGGTATCGGCTACGCGTTTGAGAATATCAGCGACGACGCCCTGGATCCCGGTCACCGGTTCTCGCTCGAGTTCTTCTTCTAGCTCGAGTCTTTTCTGAGTAGCTCGGGCTCGCCATCTGTCGTGGCGAATCGGCAGTGCTCGAAGCGGCCATCACGCCAGAGGCCGTAATTGAGGTCGTCGAGCCAGCCGCCGAGGCAGATCAGCGAGCGCCCGCCGCAGGTCGCGGTATACCGGTGGTGGATATGGCCGACGATCAGGAGATCCCAAGCGGGATTGCGCTGGGCGGCGAGCCAGCGGGCGACTTTGCGTTCGATTTCCGCGACCTCGTCGCGGGAACATTGGCGGCTTGTGCCGCTCAGCCAAGTGCTCAGCGAAAACAACAACTCCGGGTGCAGGGATTTCGCCAACCAGACCCCGGCGGGGTGCCGTACCAATTGCCGAAAGCCCCGGTAGAAAAGGTCACGCCCCAGCAAACCGTCGCCGTGCAGGCAGTGGACTCGGCAGCCGTCGAACATCAGCGTCAGCGGTCCGGCGGCGGGTTCGGTGCCCAGCCGCCGGTGCAAGTACCCTGCCGCCCAGATGTCGTGATTGCCGCCGACGAAATGAATCCGCGAACCCGCCTCCCGCACACGGTCCAGCGCGGCGAGCAGCGGTTCGAAACCCTTCATTTGGAAATGGGGATAGTCGAACCAGAAATCGAAGATGTCTCCGAGCAAGATCACCTCGCCAATACCCGCGAAACGGTCCAGCAGGTCGACAAAGCGCTCGAATCGATGCTGCTCGGCGGCGTCCCGGCGGACGCGAAAATGGCTGTCGGCGACGAAGAGCGCGCGAGCGGCGCCGTCATTATGGTTGCATTGCATGGCCCTCAATTTGTAGGTTAGGCACCGGCTGAGAGCAACTCGTTTTCCTGGTGGCGAGGGAAGGAAGATTACAATGTCGATCATGGACCAGGTGAAGCTGCATCTGCGGGAGTGGTATTCGTCGGCCGCCGATCGCACCGGCGAGATGGCCAAGATCAGCGTGCGGATGTACGACAAGTACGGCATCAGTCGCGAGATCGAGCGGCAACTGTCCGAGCTCGGCAGTTATGTCTACAGCACCGTCGCCGAGGGGCGTATGGACTTCGGCGCCGATGAGGCGTTCCAGAGCGCCGTGGCCCGTATTCAGGAACTCGAGCGCGACCTGACCGCCAAGGTCGTCGAAATCGAGGCGATTCGGCAGCAGAGACAAGCCAAAGGATCGGCTCAGGCCAAACCTCCTGTCGAACCGGCGGAGGCGCCTGTCGAAGCCGCGGGGGCGGATATCGGGGCGGCGGCCGCCCGTTTGTTGTCCGCCGAGTCTGGCGCCGATCCACATCAGGATCCGCCAGACCGAGCCGATTCCGAGAACTCTTGTTGACACTGCCGGAAACGTCCGGTATGCTGCTTGTGTACCAATCGAGGCGATATCCCTGGTCGCCTTGCCGCCGGATCGTTCAGCCGTCGCCCCACATCAACCATGGGATTAGCGGGGTATGACGAATCGCCGGCATAAGAGGGCTCCTGTAGATCCCCAAACGAAACGACGGACTCATTGCGCCCTGGGGGCGGGTCGCCTCGCACTGGCGGCCGTTTGCGCAGCCTGTTGGATCAGCGCGTTCGTTGCTGTACCGTCGTGTCCTGCCGCTCCGGTTACGGTCAATGCCGATTTCCCGCGCTCGCCGTTCGTGGCGGTTGGTCAGGCCGTCCGACCGGCCGTCGTTTCGATCCGCATCACGCGGCAGATCGGTGCCGGCGGCGTCGATCGTACTCCGTTGCAGGAGATGTATCGCCGTTTCTTCCCGGATCGAGCCGGTGAGGGCGGCCGTTTCGAAAACCCCGGCACGGGTTCCGGCTTCGTTGTCGACCCGCGCGGCGAGATCCTGACGAACCATCACGTCGTTGCTGGCGCCGACGTGATCTACGTGCGCTTCCCCGGCGAGATCGAGGAATATGCAGCCCAACTGGTCGGCAGCGATCCGTTGACGGATCTGGCGCTGTTGCGCATCGATCCCCGATCCCGTGAGTTGCCGTACCTGGAGTTCGGATCGTCTGACGCGCTGGAAGTCGGCGACTGGGTCGTCGCTGTAGGCAATCCGTTCGGTAATCTCGAAGGTTCCCTGACCGTGGGCATCCTCAGCGCCACCGGGCGCAGCGATCTGAACATCCACGGTTTGACGCCTCGCTACCAGGATTTCCTGCAGACCGACGCCAGCATCAACTTTGGCAACAGCGGCGGCCCTCTGGTCGACCTGCAGGGGCGGGTCATCGGGGTCAACACGGCCGTCAACACGGCTGGACAGGGAATCGGTTTCGCCGTGCCCAGCCGACTGGCGCGGTTGATCTACGAGCAACTGGCCGCACAAGGCCGGGTGATCCGGGGCTGGCTGGGAGCAGCGGCCTACGACACGCCCGGCGGCGTTCTGTTCGATACCATTGTTCCGGGTTCGCCCGCGGCCGAGGCGGGATTGCAGAGCGGCGACCGGGTCGTGTCGTTCGGCGGACAACCGGTCGCCACGCAACGACAACTCCAGTTTCTGGTTGCGGAATCTCCGCTGGGCCGGCGATTGACTTGCGTCATCGAACGGGATGAACGTCGCCTCGAGCTGCAAATCACCCTGGTCGAGTTGGACTTGCAGCAAGTCGAGGCGCATAGCGGCGGCAACTGGCTGGGTCTTGAAGTCGCGGATCTGGCGGGGACGGATCCCCGCCTATTGCGAATAAAGGAGACTTTAGGTATCAATACTGACAAGGGTCTGATGGTCATTGCCGTAGAGCCGGCACGACCCGGCGCGGAAGCCGGTATCCGCCCCGGGGACGTGCTGGTCGCGATCCAGGACAGGGAGCTACCAGACCTGGCTGCCTGGAAGGCGGCGCGAGCAGCGCTCGCCGGGAGTCGAGACGTTTTGCATGTGCTGGTACGCACGGGGACGATGGAACGATTCGTCCAGGTGACACCCCGCGACGCGGGAACCCTGCAGTGACACCGACCGCGCGCGCCGACTGACAGAGCCCCACAGGACGGAAAGGGCGAGCCATGGCCGGCAGGCGAAACATGTTTCCCGCCACGCACGAGCAGGGCTTGGAGGTCTACTTTCGCGACATCAATCGCTATCCGCTGCTGAGCCGCGAAGAGGAATACGACCTTGCCGTGCGCATCCGCCAACACAATGAAGACGCGTTGCGCGAACTCGTCCGCGCCAACCTGCGCTTCGTGGTCTCGGTGGCCAAGCGGTATACGGGCCAGGGACTGCAGTTGTCCGACCTGATCAACGAGGGCAACCTCGGCTTGTTGAAGGCGGCGCACCGATTCGACGAGACGCGCGGCTATCGGTTCATCTCGTACGCCGTCTGGTGGATCCGCCAAGCCATCATGCAGGCGTTGCTCGACAAATCTCGCACCGTGCGCCTGCCGCAGAATCAGACCGCACTGCTGATCAAGATCCATCGCACGCGCGCGGTCCTGCAGTCCGAGGGAGTACCCAATCCGGATGCTGCGCAGATCGCAACGCGGCTGGAGGTGGAAGTCGCCGACGTCCGGCACGCGCTAGCCGCCGATCGGGTCGAGATGGGGCTGGACGAAGTCGGCGCCACGGGGGACGACCGCCCGTTGGGGGAAACGCTGGCGGACGACACCCAGCAACCGCCGGATTACGAAGTGTTGATGCGAGGCCTGCGGGAGGATGTGCGCCGCGCGCTCGCGGTCCTGAGCAAGCGCGAGGCGGAAGTCATCATCCAGTACTTCGGCCTCAGCTTCGAAGAAGCGCAGACGCTGCAAACCATTGGTGAGCGGATGGGCTTGACGCGCGAGCGCATTCGCCAGATCAAGGAGCGCGCCCTGGCCAAGATGCGTGGGACGGTCGGCCACGAGCTCCTGTTCGACTACTACTGCAGCGAATTGTGACCGGCAGCCGTGCCGCGACCGGCCGGCTTCGCTTCCGCATTGGCCTATCGATGCCTCCCTGTCTGGGCTTGTTTCTTGCTGTCACTGGAAAGGATCGGTAACGGGCAGTCGTCCGCGCGGGCGTTTTGCACGATTGGCCGTCGTTCCGTGGTTGACAGATCGCCTGTCTGCGGCGAATGTAGCCGCTAGGTCGAGGTCAGGAGGACCCCGCCGTGAGCGAAACGACGTGATGAATTTGAAAAAACGTTATTCTTTCCTCTATCTCCCCGCCGGCGACGGACCAAGCCGCACGTTGCTCATCCCCGCGTGGATTGTGTTGCCGATCGGTGGACTTTTGTGCCTTTTGCTGCTGGGCGCCGGACTCTACGCCCTGGACTGGAAACTAGGTGTCGCCTGGCGACCGGGCGGATCGCCGATCGTTCTGCAGAACGAACAACTGGAGCGGGACATGGCGTTGTTCCAGACGCGCATGGCGATGCTGCAGAGCGATCTGGATGCGGTGTTCGGCTATCAGCAGATGCTCGCCGCGGTCGTGGACCTTGAACCGCTGGACAACCAGGTGCGAGCTGCCGGCGTCGGCGGCCGCGGACCGCTGTCGTCGTCGGTCGAAATCTCCGAGCAATCGTCTCAGATGTCTGATTTGCAGTTGATGCTGCGCCAGGCTCGGATCCAGCGGCGGGGCATGTCGACGATTCTCGACTCGCTCGCCGCGCGCCAGGCGGTGCGGGATCGCATCCCGTCGATTCGCCCTAGTGATATCGGCTGGATCAGTTCGCGATTCGGCATACGGCGCGATCCGTTCACCGGCCAGCAGGCGTTCCACCGAGGCGTCGATTTCAGCCTGCCCCTCGGCACGCCGGTGCGCGCCACGGCCGACGGGATCGTGGCGACCGTCGAGAAACAACGCGGCTTGGGACGACTCGTCAAGATCGACCATGGCGGCGGAGTCGTGACCGTGTACGGCCATCTCCAGGAAGCCAAAGTCGCCAAGGGGCAGCACGTGGCCCGTGGCGAGGTCATCGCCCTGTCGGGTAGCTCGGGGCGCTCCACCGCGCCGCATCTGCACTATGAAGTGCTGGTCGGCGGGCGCGCCGTCAATCCTCTGACCTATATCCTGGACACCTACGCCTCGCTACGTTAGGCTTCCGCGCAATCGGCGATACAGCGGAATTCCCCGCCGGCCGACTGGTCAGGATGCTTGCCGCGATGCCCGATAGGACTGCCTCGTCGACCGCTCCGCACAGCCGCCGGCTCTTAGGTTGGTGGTGCGTCGTGTGTTGTCTGTCGCTGCCGGCGATGGCCGCCGACGCCAGCGAGATCCTGCGCGTGCGCTGGTATTCGGCGCCGTCGTACACGCGGGTCGTCCTGGATTTGGCACAACCTGCAAGCTACGCGGTGAGAGCGTTGACCGGACCGCCGCGGCTTGCCGTGAATGTGGCGTCGGCGGTGCTCCTCGACGCGATGACGGTGTCGATCGAAGACGGACTGGTGCAGCGGATCCGCTGCAATCAAAACCGCGAGCGCGCCCAGGTCGTCATCGATCTGGTCGCGATGGCCGACTACCGGGCGTTCGCGCTGCCCGCCGCGGACGGACGGCCCGACCGTGTGGTGCTTGATATTCAGCGGGCAGCGGCAACGGACGCGCGCGACCCTCTGCTACCGGCGGCACCGGCGACGTCCGGCGCCTTTCGCGTGATCATCGACCCCGGTCACGGCGGCCTCGATCCGGGCGCGATCCGCGCCGGGCTCCAGGAAAAGGATATCGTGCTGGACGTCGGTCTGAGATTGAGCAGGATCCTGACCGCGATGCCGGGCTACGAGCCCGTCTTGACCCGAGAGGTCGATTGGTATCCGAGCTTGGCCGAACGGGTGCAACGGGCGGCGGCCGCCAAAGGGAATCTGTTCGTGTCTCTGCACTGCAACACGCACAGGGATACGAATATGCGCGGCATGGAAGTCTATTTCCTGTCGTTGCAGGGCGCCACGGACCGGGAAGCGGAGGAACTTGCCGAGCGCGAGAACGCCGCCGACCTGGTGGGGCTGTCGCCCGCCGAGCGCACCAGCGATACGGTGTTGGCGATTCTCATGGATCTGCACATGACGCGCGTGTTGCGCCGATCGAGCCGCCTGGCGGAATCGCTTCTGGCGACGGCCACGGCCGCGGAACTGCCGACACGCCGGGTCAAACAGGCGCGCTTCCAGGTTCTGCGCTCTCTGGCCATGCCGTCGGCGCTGGTCGAGTTGGCTTACCTCTCGAATCCGCAGGACCGGCGCCTGCTGGCCAGCGATCAGGGCCGCCAGCGACTGGCCGAAATGCTCGCCGCTGGCATCCTTGCGTTCTGTGATGACCAGTCCGCGGTGCTTGCCCAGGCGCAGTCGGCGGCGTGGTCGCAACGGTATCGCGTCCAGGGGGGCGACAACCTCTGGCGGCTGGCCCAGCGGCATGCGACCACCGTGCCGGAGATCCGCCGGCACAACAACCTGCCATCGGATCGGATCCAGGTCGGCCAGTTTCTCAGTCTGCCGGGGGAGCGGCCCCTACCGTGAAGAATCTTGCGCTCAAAATCGTTTGCGTACTGGCGGCGTTGCTGATCTGGATCCGAGTCGCGGCCACGACCATCGTCGAAACCGATGTCGATTTGCCCTTACGGGTCGTCGGCCTGGCGGACGACCTGACCGTTGCCGGCAGTGCGTTGCCCGAGTATAGCCGAGTGAAGTTGCGCACGTCCAAACTCCGGCTGATCGGGCACCATTACTTCGGCCGTTCCCTCGGCGCGGTGATGATCGACCTGGCCGGGGCGAAGCCCGGCCCGACCGTGATGCACGAGCTGAAAGAATCTGACGTGCGAAGCGAAGCAGAGGTCGTCAACCTGCTGCCGCCGGTGCGCTTGCCGCTGCGATTGGATTGGCAGGACACGCGCCGGGTGCCGGTGCGCGTCTCTTTCCGGGGTCGTTTACCCCAAGACCGCCTGTTGCTAGAGCCGATCCAGATCAAACCGGACAGTCTCGACATCACCGGCCCTCGCCAGTTCGTCGCCGGAATCGATTCGTTGTTGACCGAACCGGTGGATCTACCGTCGCTGCAGAAGACCATGGCGCGCGAACTGCCGTTGGTGCCGGTGCCGGCGCCGGTCCGCGTCGGCGCCGGCACGGTGCATGTCACCATCGCGGTCGCGGCGATCGGCGAACGCCTGCTGGCCAATATCCCGGTGATCCCGTTGGTGGAAAGCCATCTGGGAGAGGCCGCGGTCTCGCCGCCGGTCTGTGACGTCCTGGTTCGAGGTCCCGCCGATTCGGTGGCGGTGCTCTCGCCGGCGCGGCTCACCGTGACGGTTCCAGTCGCGAATCGGAGACCGGGAGTGCATCAATTGCGCGGGCAGGTGCAACACCCGGCCTGGGTCGTCTCGGCGCAAATCGAGCCGGCGAGCTTCACTGTTCTGGTCGGCGAGACCGCTGCCGGTGGTGTCCCGCGGTGAGGCTTGGCGGCCGACTTTGGTGGCGCAGCCAAGGCTGGCTGGTCGCTGGCTGCCTGCTGGTCTTGACGCTGGCAGCGGTGTTGATCCCGCCGCAGCTCCCACACGGCGGCGACGACACGCTGCTGGCGCTGCTGCCAGAGCCGAATCCGCGGCGCCAGGAGGCGCTGATTGCTCTGACTGCGTTTCTAAATCAGAAGATCGGACTGAATCTCCGGGTGCAAACGGTCACTGACAAAACGGCGTTCGCGGCCGCTGCGCCGGCGGCGCTGCTGACCTTCAGCCCGGATGCGGTGGCCTTGAACCTGCCGCTGTCGCAGTGGCAAGCCCTGGCGGCCGGCCGGCGGCGGGTGCCCTGGCACCAGCGGCCGGCCGCAGTGCTCGTTAGCCGGCGCGACGCGGCCGACTCCGTGCTGGCGCCGTGGCGGACGCAACCTGCGCGGACGGTTTTCGGCGATTCGCTGTCGCTGGTCTGCCTGGCTCCGCTCTGTGCCGAGGATACGAGCGGGGCGCTCCCGGCCGGGGTCGGTTGGGGCAGCGATCCGTATGACCACGGTGCCGTGTTGGCCGCCGTGATCCACGGCGCGTACGACCATGCGGTCGTGCGGCAATGGGATGCGGAAGCGGCGCAGCTTTTCGGGACCTTGGATCCAACTCGGTGGCAGATCCGCCGCCTTTCCGAGGCGTTGCCGGATCTCGTGGTAATGGTAGCGCGACGGGCGCCAGCGGCGCTTCGCCTCGAACTGCAAGAAGCTCTGACCATGCTCGGCCGCGCGGATGCCGAACAGGATCCGGACAACCGGCTTGTCCGGGCGCACTTGGGCCACTTCGGGCTGGACGGGTTCAATCTGCTGCTGGGCCCGGATTGCGATCGCCTGCGCCGCCTTTACGGGCGCTGTTGGCTCGGCTCCGGTCGTTGACCATATTATCCCGCCCCGGCCGGTGGTGGCCGTCGAGGGGCCACTGTGCTAGGCTGCCCCCTGCGGGATCGCGGCGGCAGCCCCGAGAGGAATACCCGATGAATCTGAAGTATCGGCGCCTGAAGGGCACGCGCGACATCTTGCTAGAAGAAGCGGAGCGCTGGCGGTGGTGTGAAGAACGCTGGGTCGAAACGCTGGCGCGCTACGGTTACGGCGAGATCCGCACGCCGGTCATCGAGCCAGTCGAACTATTCCTGCGCTCGGTGGGTGAGGGCACCGATATCGTCGACAAGGAGATGTATACCTTCGAGACGAAGGGCGGCGAACGCCTGGTGCTGCGGCCGGAAATGACCGCCTCCGTGGCGCGGGCTTATCTGGAGAACGGTCTGACGCGGCAGCCGGGGACGCTGAAGTTCTGGTATCTGGCGCCCATGTTTCGCCACGATCGGCCCCAGGCTGGACGCTACCGGCAATTCCATCAAGTAGGGGTCGAAGCCATCGGCTCGTCGAGCCCGGTGCTCGACGCGGAAGTGATCCAGACGTTGCTCGCGCTCTTCGACGCCGTCGACGCGCGCGATTTGACGCTGCTGCTGAACAGCACCGGTTGCCCTGTGTGCCGGCCGGGCTTTGTTGCCAGTTTGCGTGCCCACTTGCTGGCAAACCGCGAACGCGTGCCGGCTTCGCTGCGCGATCGCATCGAGCGCAACCCGCTGCGTTTGTACGACGCCAAGGACGACGACGTCGCGGCGTTGCTCGCGGAGCATCCGCCGCAGAGCGAGCACCTGTGCGGCGATTGTCGCGCGCACCACAGCCAGGTCAAGGCCAGCCTCGACGATCTCGGCATCGCGTACGAGGATGATCCTACCCTGGTGCGCGGCCTGGATTACTACACCCGCACCACGTTCGAGGTGACCGCCCGCAGCGAGCGCAAGCAGAGCAGCCTGGCGGGCGGCGGCCGCTACGACAACCTCATCGAGCGGTGCGGCGGCACGGCGACGCCGGCGATCGGCTTCTCGCTGGGTATCGAGCGGACGCTGCTGCACCTCGACGAAGACCCGGTCGACCTGCAACGGAGCCGGCAATCGGTGGTCGATGTCTACGTGGCGTGCAGCGGGGAGGCCGCACAACGCTATGCGCTGGCTCACGCCGATATCCTCCGCGACATCGCCCGGGTGGAGATCGATCTCAGCGGGCGCGGCTTGAAAGCGCAGGTCAAGGGCGCCAACCTGCGCTTGGCGAGGATCCTGCTGGTCGTCGGCGACAATGAGGTCCGCGAACGTGTGTTCCAGTTCAAGAATTTGGCCACCGGCACTCAGGAACCGGTGCCGCGCGACGAGATCCTCAGGGCCGTGCGGGAGGTGTTGGAGCAGTGAACGACAGTCGCAACCCGAGTCTACGCACCCATCGCTGCGGAGAAATCAGCACCGGCCTGATCGGCCAGAAGGTCAGTCTGGCGGGATGGGCCGCCCGCATCCGCCACCTCGGCGGCGTGGTCTTCGTGGATCTGCGAGACCGCTGGGGCGAGATCCAGATCGTCTGCGAAGACGGCACGCCGCGCGACATGGCCGGCGATTTCAAACTGGAAGCGGTCTTGCACGTTCAGGGCACGGTGCGACCGCGTCCGGCGGGTATGGTCAATCCCGACAAGCTCACCGGCGCGGTGGAAGTCGTCGCCGAGCGCGTCGCGATCCTGAACACCTGCGCGCCCCTGCCGTTTCAGATCGATCAGGCCGACCGCGTCGAGGAAGAACTGCGCCTGCGCTACCGGTACTTGCACTTGCGGCATCCCGAACTCGCACGGAATTTGCAGATCCGTCACCGCGCCGCCCAAGCGACGCGACGTTTTCTCTCCGCGCACGATTTCCTGGAGATCGAGACGCCGCTCTTGATCAAAACCACACCTGAAGGAGCGCGGGACTACGTCGTGCCGAGCCGGATCCATCACGGCCAGTTCTACGCCCTGCCGCAATCGCCTCAACTCTACAAACAGATTCTCATGGCCAGCGGGGTGGATCGGTATTTCCAACTGCCCCGCTGCCTGCGGGACGAGGACCTGCGCAAGGACCGTCAGCCGGAGCACACCCAGATCGATCTGGAGATGAGCTTCGTCAGCGAGACGGAGATCTTCAGTCTGGTCGAGGAGCTCATGGCGGCGGTGTTCGCCGAAGCGGCCGGCATCACGCTGGCCACGCCGTTTCCGCGCTTGCCGTACGACCAGGCCATGGACATCTACGGTTCGGACAAGCCGGACCTGCGGTTCGGCTGCCCGTTGCAGAACCTCGACGACCTGGTGCCGGGCTGTGGCTTTTCGGTGTTTACCGAGGCGCTCGCCGCCGGCGGCACCGTGCGCTGCCTGCGCGCCCCTCAGCTGGCCGGGTACAGCCGTAAGCAACTCGACGAGCTCGAAGCGCTGGTCAAACGGCGCGGGTTGGCCGGGCTCGCGCGGACCAAGGCGCTCAGCGACGGTTGCGACGGCGGCATCGCCAAGTTCCTGACCCCGGAATTCCAGCAGCGGCTGCACGCTCGTCTTGGCTGCCAGGCCGGCGATCTGATCCTGTTCGGCGCGGGTCCCCGCCAAAAAGTCCTGACCGCGCTCGGCGAACTGCGTCTGGACCTGGCCGCCCGCGAGCATTGGATCCAACCGGGACAATGGGCGCTGGCCTGGATCCACGATTTTCCGCTCTTCGAGTGGGACGAGTCCGCCGCGGGCTGGGCGGCGTGCCACCACATGTTCACGATGCCGCGTCCGGAATACGTGGACAGCCTGGAGGCTGATCCGGGCGCCGCGCGAGCGCAGCTCTACGATCTGGTCTGCAACGGCGTCGAACTGGGCTCCGGCAGCATCCGCATCCATCGCCGCGACCTGCAGGAACGGGTGTTCAAGCTCGTGGGGATGGAGCCGGCCGAGTACCTGGCCAAGTTCGGTTTCTTTCTGGAAGCGCTCGGCTTTGGCACACCGCCGCATGGCGGGATCGCGCTGGGGCTGGACCGGCTGGTGATGTTGCTGTGCGGCGCCCCGAGCCTGCGCGAGGTGATCGCGTTTCCCAAGACAACGCTGGCGGTCTCGCCGCTGGACGGTTCACCGGGGCCGATCAGCGCGCAGCAGCTCGCCGAACTGCATCTGCAGATCGCGCCGCCGGGCGCGCCCAAGGACGCGGACCGATGAGCGGCGAGCGCGCGCGCCGGACCGAGGAAATCCGCTTCGACCTGCGAGGCATCGACCAGATCGCGCTGTGCGGCCCCGCCGACCAGAACCTGCGGCGGCTCGAACGCGATTTCGACGGTACGGTCGCGGCGCGCGGCGACCAGTTGCGCATCGTCGGTCCGCCGGCGCAGGTCCCGTTGATCCGCGACGTGGTGGCCGATCTGCTCGAGCGGGTCCGACGCGGCCAGCGAATCGATGTCGTCACGGTCGAATACCTGCTGGCGAGCCACGGCGGCCTGGCGCCGGACAGCGAAGCGTTGGACGCGGAAACCGCGCCGCTGCTCTACGCCAGCGGTTCGCGGCGGGCCGTGCGGGTGCGCTCGGCCGGTCAACAGAAATACGTCGCCGCCGTGCGCGAACACGATGTGGTGTTCGTGGTCGGCCCCGCCGGCACCGGCAAGACCTATCTGGCCGTCGTGCTGGCGATGGATTATCTCAAGCGTAACCTGGTGGACCGGATCATCCTCGTGCGCCCGGCGGTCGAGGCGGGTGAGCAACTCGGCTTCTTGCCCGGCGATCTGCAGGAGAAGATCAATCCGTACCTGCGGCCGCTCTATGACGCGCTGTCCGATTTGCTGGGTCCAGCCCGTATCGGCAAATACATGGAATCCGGGGTCATCGAGGCGTCCCCGTTGGCGTTCATGCGCGGGCGCACCCTGAACAACGCCTTCGTGATCCTCGATGAAGCGCAGAACACGACGGTCGGGCAGATGAAGATGTTTCTGACCCGCCTCGGCAACCAGGCCAAGGCGGTGATCACCGGCGACGTCACGCAGATCGACCTGGTTCCCGGCGAACGCTCCGGCCTCGTGCACGTCCGCACCATCTTGGCCGGGACCGAAGGGGTCGCGTTCGTGGATCTCGACAGCCGCGACACCCAGCGCCATCCCCTGGTGCGGCGGATCGTCGACGCCTTCGCCGATTCCGAGCGCGCCGGCGTCCTGCCGCCCGAGTCCACCGGCGCGGGCGAACCCGCGACCACGAGCGAACCGCCGGCGGCGCCACAAACAGAGCGGGATCGACTGCCGCCCGCACCGCCACCTTCTGCCGAGGGAGCCTAGCATGCTCCGCTGGTTGGAAAAGTTGCAGCGACGCTTCGCCGGCCCCGGTCGCGACGGCTGGATGGTTCCGCGCGGGTCGGCGCCGGTGGCGACGATCGACAAGCGGTCGCTCGGCATCTGGCCGCTCGCGGCGGGCGTGGTCCTGGCCCTGCTGCACCTGTTGTTGTTTCCGCCGCTGCCGCGCATCGGACTGGGGGAATTGGCGGCCGTGGGCGAGGTCGCCGAGACGGACATCCGGGCACCGTTCCCGTTCTCGGCGCCGCTGGTTGCCCAGGACGTGGAGATGCGCCAGATCCAGCGCGTGCTGGAAGAGCCGCCGGTGCTGCGGCGCCTGGAGGCTGCGCGCCAGCAGGGGAATCTCGCGCGACTACGCGTGTTTGCGGAAGCATTGCGCCACGCCAGCAACGTGGCAGATCTGACGTTGGCGGAGCGACGCCAACTCTTGGCGGTGCAATTTCCCTACCTCAACGACGAACGGGAACTCGAGCGGGCGCTGACCACGCCGGAACTGGAACCGCTGCTTGCGGCCATGGAGACCGCGCTCAACGAGGTCACCAGCCGCGGCGTCGCCGACATGCTGCCGCCCGGCCAGTTCAACCGCGTTCTCGTCGTGGACGACCGGGCCGAAAGCCTCCGCGACCTGCCGTCGATCACGGCGCAGGGACGACTGTTGGAGGTGTTGTGGGAGGCGTTGCGGCGGGCGGGTCTGGGGCCCGACGAAGCGGTCTGGGTGGCGCCGCTGTTGCGGCGGTTCGTGACGCCCAACTTGATCTATGACGCCGAGGAAACGCGCATCCGCCAGGATCTCGCCCGGCAGATGGTGCCGACGAGCCACGAATTCATGCAGAACGAAAAGATCATCGGGGCGGGAGAGCGGATCACCGAGCAACAAGGACTGTTCCTGGAAGCTTTGCGGGAACGATTGCGTAGCAAGCACGGCGAGACCGTCGGATCGGTCGCGCGCGCGGTGGTTTGGTTGGTTCGGTTGTTGATTGTCCTTTTGGTGATCGGCGTGTTCGGCTGGCTGGGCTGGACCTATTTCCCGGATTTGTTGCAGAACTGGCGCCCCGTGGTCGCCTTGCTGCTCTTTTTGGGCCTGGGGCTGGCCGGAGCCGCCCTGGCCTTTTCCAGCCCGCGTCTGGGCGCCTTTGCCGTGCCTATGGCACTGGTGGCGCTCTTGACCACGGTTCTGTTCAAGGACCGCGCGGGGTTTGCGGCTGGTCTGCTGCTGGCGGCGCTGCTGGCGATCCTCCCCGACACGCGCTCGCTGGATTTGACGGCCCTGCTGCTGTTGGGTCTGGCGACGGTCATGGCCGTGCGCCGGATCCAGAAGCGCAGTCAGTTCTATCAGATCATCGGGTTCTTGATCCTGTTCTCCCTGGTGCTACTCGTGTTGGTGCGCGCGGCGGACAATCAACCGCTGCGCGCGGTGGGCTGGGAGATTGTCGTGGTCGTCCTGACCCCGGTGGCGTCGGTGATGTTGGCGCAGTTTCTGCTGCCTTTGCTGGAACCGATGGTCGGCATCTCCTCGGACCTGACCCTGCTCGAACTGTCGGACCTCAACCACCCGCTTTTGAAGCGAATGGCGCTCGCGGTGCCCGGCACCTATCACCATAGCCAGGTGGTCGGCCAGCTGGCGGAACAGGCGGCGCGGGCCATCGGCGCCAACGCCTTGCTGGTGCGCGTCGGCGCGTTGTTCCACGACATCGGCAAGATGCTCAAACCCGAGTACTACGTCGAGAACCAGCGACCGGGGCAAGGCGGCAACAAGCACGACGAACTGACGCCTAGCATGAGTGCCCTGATCATCGCCTCCCACGTGCGCGAGGGCATCGAACTCGCGCGTCGCTGGCGTCTGCCGCGCGAGGTGATTGATTTCATTCCTGAACACCACGGTACCCAAGTGATGGAATATTTCTACCACAAAGCGCTCGAGGGCGATGCCAACGAGACCGTCAAGGTGGACGATTTCCGTTATCCCGGCCCGAAGCCGCGCCGCCGCGAGACGGCGATCCTGATGCTCGCCGATGCGGTCGAAGCGGCGACGCGCTCGTTAGCCAAGCCGACGCCCAGCCGCATCAAGGAGATCACCAAGCAGATTTGCGACAAGCGCATGCTCAGCGGTGAGTTGGACGAATCGAACCTGACGCTCAGCGACGTGGCCCGGATCCGCGAAGCGTTCATCCCCTTGCTGACGGGCATCCATCACGCCCGCATCGCCTACCCGGGTCAGCGGGGCCGCGAAGAGGAAAAGCGCGAAGTCCGGAGCGACGAAACTTGAAGCTGACGCTGGTCGAGCGCCGGCCGCAGGCGGCGGCGCCGCCGTTGACAGCGGCGCAATTGGCCGCGTTGGTTGCCGACCTCGGTTGCGCGTCCTGGCTGGTCAACGTGGTCCTGGTGACGGACCGGGAGATGGGCGAGCTGCGGCAACGGTGGTACGGAGGCGAAGGCGTGACCGATGTGCTGTCGTTCAGCTACCTCGAGACCGCCGGCCTCGGACCGCCGCAGTTGGCAGTTGCCTGCGGCGGCGCGGCGTGCGATCTCTGGATCTTGACCGAGCCGGAGGCCGAGGCGACGCTGGTCGGCGAGGTCGTGCTGGCGCCGGCGTACGTTGCCCGGGGCGCGCGCGCGGCGGGCTGGGATCTGGCCGCGGAATGGGCGTTGCTCGTGGTGCATGGCTGCCTGCATATCCTTGGCTGGCGGCACGATCATGCGGCGCAGCGGCAGGCGATGCGTGCCCGGGAACGGGAGATCCTGGCGCGCGCCGGCTTTACGCATCCGCTGCCGCCGGAAACGACGGAGGCTTGAATGGAAGACGTGCCGGATTTCGTGCCCACCGCGGGCACCTTCATCCTGGCGGGGGCCTGCTATCTCGGTGCGATGCTCATGGCGGGCTTGCTGGCCGCCTGTCATCGGCTCAGCGCGCTCGATCGCAACCGCCTGCTCGAACCGGAACGCCTCGGGCCGGTGGTCAACCGCTACTTGACCGCCGCGCGCCGGTCCGAGTTGACGATCAGCAGCCTGTATCTGACCGCCACCGTGCTGGGGGTCTTCGCTTGCGGGCGGCTGCTGGCGGGGGTCTGGATCGGTGAACTGGGAGTGCGGTTTCACGTCGTGTTGGCGGTCTTGATTGTCGTGGCCTGGACCTTCGGAGCGCTGCTCTTTCGGATTATGGCCTCCGGCACTGCGGTCGGCTACGTGCGCGTCGTCGGCACGCTGGTCTGGCCGCTGACTTGGTTGCTGCGGCCCTGGGTGGGTTTGCTGCTCGTGATCATGGACCGCCTCGACGACACGCTCTGGGCCTCGGCCGCGCAGCCGCTGCTGTCGACGGGCGAGATCCGGAGCTTGATCGACGACGACGAGGACGAGGTGGACCTCGACGCGGACGAGCGCGCGATGATCCGCAGCATCTTCGCGTTCCACGACACCGCGGTGCGTGAGATCATGGTGCCGCGCATCGATGTGGTGGGCTTCGAGCAGAGCGCCCCGCTCGACGAGGTCATTGCCACGGTCAACGACTGCCGCCATTCGCGGCTGCCCATCTACGACGGCAGCATGGATCGCGTGGTCGGCGTGCTCTACGCCAAAGACCTGTTGGACCTCGTACGCGACGGCCGCGTCATCGCGGGCGGCCGCACGCTGGCCGACCTCATGCGTCCCGCTTATTTCATCCCCGAGAGCAAGAAGATCGACGAGGTACTGGACGAGTTCCGCGCCAAGAGGATCCACATGGCGGTGGTCATCGACGAGTACGGCGGCACTGCCGGCATCGTGACGCTGGAGGACGTGCTCGAGGAGATCGTCGGCGAGATCGAGGATGAGTTCGACGAGGACGAACCGCTCTATGCCTGGCAGGATCCCGCCACCTTGCAGGTCGATCCGCGGATCAATCTCGAGGATCTCGCCGCGGTGCTCGGGCGCGCGCTGGTGACCGGCGATGACGACAGCAGCGAGACGCTCGGCGGGCTGATCTACGAGGCGGCGGGCAGCGTGCCGGCTGCCGGCGATACCGTCAAAGTCGGCGACCTCGACGTGACGGTGGAAAAGGTCGAGGACCAGCGCATCCTGCAGGCGGTGATCCGTTCGCCGCAGCCCCTGCCCGGCTGGCCGCGCGAACAGCCGCCACCGCCGCCCGACGATCCGCGAACTGCCGCCCAGCCGCCGCGGGATGCCCGCGCAGCCGGTAGCGGCAAGGAAGATTGACGTGGCCAAGAAACTGCAGCGTTATTTTCTGACCGGCCTGTTGGCGGTGGCGCCGTTGGCGATCACCGCGTGGGTGCTGTGGAAGTTCTACGAGCTGATCGCGGCGACCATGCGACCGTGGCTGCAACGCATTCCGCACCTGACCGAGTCGTATCCCGACTTCGTGTTGACGGCCATCGCTTTCGCGAGCTTCCTGTTCGTGATCACGCTGGTGGGCCTGGCCACGCGCAGCCTGGTCGGCGTCGCGTTCTTCAACGTGATCGAGCGGCTGGTCGAACGCATCCCTGTGGTCAAGACCATTTTCACGGGCACCAAGCAGATCGCTACAGTGTTCCTCGCCGACAAACGATCGGCCTTCCAACACGTCGTGCTCTTCGAATATCCGCGCCCACGGTGTTTCAGCCTGGGGTTCGTGACCCACGACGAGCCGCAGCACCCCATGGTCAACGTGTTCCTGCCGACCACGCCCAACCCGACCAGCGGCTACCTGCTGCTGGTGCCGCGGGCACACGTGGTGGTGCTGCCGTTGGCGATCGAGGAGGGCGTCAAGCTGATCATCTCGGGCGGCTCGGTCATGACAGCGGGCCAAGCGGCCTTTTTGCGCGAGGCGGCGGTCGCGCTCGACGCCAACCGCGACCAGAACGAGGTGCTGCGATGACAACCGACGGCAGCGACCGCCCCGACGGCATCGATCGCGCCGACGACGCGCGGGAAGCCGACCGCGTACTCGACCCAGCCAATCTGGAGGCGGAGCGCTATCAGTACGCCCAACGCCTGGGCGACATGATCGCGGTCCGCGACGATGCGGGCCTGGCCCAACTCGCCGCCGAACTATCGGCCGGCGACCTCTCCGAGATCTTGCGGCCGTTCTCGGTCGCCGACACGGTGCACGTTCTGCGGCAGCTCACGCCGGCGTTCCTGGCGGAGGTTCTCGCGGAGATCGACAACCGCAGTACGTCGGCCTTTTTGACCCTGCTGGACCACGCGGAGATCGCCGAGATCCTCGAGGAGATGCCCTCGGACGAAGCGACCGACGTCATCGGCAGCCTCGACAGCGAACAGCAGGAGCTGGTGCTGGCGGCGATGGACGCGGACGAGCGGGCCGAAGTCGTGGACCTGCTGCAGTACGGTCCCGAAACGGCGGGCGGCCTGATGGGCAAGGAGGTCCTTGTCTGTCGCGACAACCAGACCTGCGGCGAAGCGGTGACGGGTTTGCGCGCTCACGACGAGGACGAGTTGGAGGAGATGCACTTCGTCTTCGTCGCCGACGAGCGCGGGCACCTGGTCGGTCGCGTACCCCTGTTCCGGCTCTTGTTGACACCGCCGGCGACGCCGATCCTGCAGGTGATGGAGCCGGATCCGCTGTATGTGCGCGTGGACCTCGACCAGGAAGAAGTCGCGCAGTTCATGATGACGCACGACCTGATCACGCTGCCGGTGGTGGACCACCGGCACCGGTTGGTCGGTCGCATCACCGCGGACGACGTGCTGGACGTGTTGGAGGAGGAGGCGACCGAGGACATCTCCCGCATGGCCGGCGTCTCGGTCGCGGAGTTCGGCGAGCAATCGTCGACGCGCGTGGCGCGGTCGCGCCTGCCTTGGCTGCTGGGGGGGCTGGCGGGCCAGTTCGGCGCCATCCTGGTGATGCAGCGTTTCGAACAGAGCCTGACCAACCTCGTCGCGCTGGCGTTCTTCATCCCGGCGATCATGGCCATGGCCGGCAACGTCGGGATCCAGACCAGTTCCGTGGTGGTGCGCGGCCTGGCCACCGGCGAGGTGGATTACTTCCACCTGGGCCGCCACTTGCTGCGGGAGCTCTTCATCGCGCTGTTGCTGGGCTCTGTGATCGGCGCTTGTCTGTTCGGCATCGGCAGCGTGGTGGTCGGCAACTTGAGCCTCGCCGTGGTGCTGGGGCTGTCGATGTTGCTGGTGATCATCTTCGCGGCCACGGTCGGCACCGGCGTTCCGCTCTTGTTGCACCGGCTCGGGATCGACCCTGCCGTGGCCACCGGCCCGTTCATCACGACGGCCAACGACGTGTTCGGTCTGTTGATCTATCTGGGCCTGGCGACGCTGATGCTGAGTTTGCGCAACGGCGGCGGTCCATGAGCCTTCTACCGCGGCCCAGCGGCAGCGGGCGCGGCTTCGTGCTGCGCGCGTGGCCGACAGGCGAGACCAGCGTCGTGGCCGCGGTTCTCGTCGACGGGGTCGGTTTGTTGCGGCTGTTGGCGAAGGGCGCCCGCGAACAACACTCGCGGCTGCGGCCTCTGGTGCAGCCCGGGCGGCTGGCGGATCTGGAGTTCTCGCTGGATCCTGCGCGCGAGCTGCAATACCTGCGCGGCGGCACCGTGGTACTGGATCCGCTGGCCGTGTCGCCGACCTTGGAGCGATCGGTCTACCTGCTGGCCGCGCTCGAAATCATCGACTGTTGCCGGCCCGGCCACGGTCATGAGACCGGGCTATTTACGCTTTGCGAGGCCTATGTCGAAGTACTATCCTGCGCCGACCCCGGCCGCGAGGCGGCGCTGTACTACGCGTTCGAGATCGCGCTGCTGGAATTGCTGGGGGTGCGCCCCGAACTGGAGATCTGCACGCACTGCGGGGCGCGCCGGGAACAGGCGGCCGACGGCGTTGCTTGGCTGAGTCCGGCGGCGGGCGGTCTGGTTTGCGGCGATTGCGCCGATGCGGGTGCCGAGGTTGGCGGCGCGGCGGTCACGCGCCGTCTGACCCCGGCGGATCTGGCAGCGTGGCCGGAGTTGGCCGCGGCGCCGCGGGTCTGGCCCGTGCAGCCCCTGGCCCGCGAGGCCGCGCGCAACTGGGGCGTGATGCTGCACCGGTTTCTCGAGTACCATCTGCCCGGGTACCGGTTACCGGCGTCGCTGGCGTTGTTGCGCGGACAGCCGCGTTGAGCCTGACCGGGCGGAAAGGATCTGTTTTGCGGGACTATCAAGACATGATCGCCGCCCTGCAGGATTTCTGGCGCGCGCGCGGCTGCGTCATGCTGCAACCTTACAACTCGGAAGTCGGCGCCGGCACCTTCAACCCCGCGACGTTTTTACGCGCGCTGGGCCCGGAGCCGTGGCGAGTGGCCTACGTCGAACCCAGCAAGCGTCCCAAGGACGGCCGCTACCTGGAAAATCCCAACCGCGTGCATCAGTTCCTGCAGTACCAAGTTCTGCTCAAGCCGAATCCACAGAACAGCCAGGAACTCTATCTCGAGTCGCTGCGAGCGATCGGCATCGACCCGCGCCGGCACGACGTGCGCTTCGTCGAAGACGACTGGGAATCGCCCACCTTGGGGGCGGCCGGACTCGGCTGGGAAGTCTGGCTCGACGGCATGGAGATCTCGCAGTTCACGTACTTCCAACAGGTCGGCGGCTTGCGCTGCCAGCCGGTCTCGGTGGAACTCACCTACGGCCTGCTTCGCCTCGCCATGTTTTTGCAAGGCTGCAACCACGTGAAGGATTTGCGCTGGGGAGGCGGCTTGACCTGGGCCGACGTGATGGGCCAGTTCGAGAAGGAGTACAGCGCGTTCAATTTCGAACATGCCGACGTGGAGATGTACCGCCGTCATTTCGAGGACCGGCAGCGCGAAGCCCGCACTCTGCTGGAGGCCGGGCTGGTCTATCCCGGTTACGACGCGGTGGTCAAGTGCAGCCATTTCTTCAACGTGCTGGAGGCCCGCGGCGCCATCTCCGTGACCGAGCGCACCGGCTACATTGCGCGCGTGCGCAACCTGGCGCGCCTGGCCGCGCAGACCTATGTGGCCAGCCGCGAGCGCCTGGGCTACCCTCTGCTGCGGCGGGACGGAGTCACCTCATGACGGGCGACCTGAGACGGCTGCCGTTTCTCCTGGAGATCGGCAGCGAAGAGATTCCCGCGCGGTTCGTGCCGACGGCCATGGCGGCGCTGCAGGAGCGGCTGACCGCGCTGCTCGTGGACCTGCATCTGGATGCAGATCCGGTGCGGGTCGCGGCCACGCCGCGCCGACTGACGGCGATCTGCGACGGTGTGGCCGTCCGTCAGCCGGACCGCCGCGAAGAAGTCAAGGGGCCGCCGCTCGCCGTGGCCTTCGACGCCGCCGGGCAGCCCACCCGTGCCGGCCTGGGTTTTGCGAGCAAGCTCGGGGTCGCGTTCGACGCTTGCGAGCGCGGCCGCGATCAACGCGGCGAGTATCTGCTGGTCCGCCGCACGGTGGCCGGCCGCACCGCCGCCGCCGTGCTGGCGGAACAACTGCCGTCGCTCGTCTTGTCGCTGCCGTTCCGCAAGACGATGCGCTGGGGCGATCTGGAGATCGAGTACGCGCGGCCGCTGCAATGGCTGGTCTGCCTGCTCGGCAACGAGGTGATCCCCTTGACGGTCGGCAACCTGGTGAGCGGCCGCGCGACGCGCGGGCATCGCACGTTGGCGGGCGACGCCGCCCGCGACATCCCGGCGTGCGCCGACTACGCGAACGCGCTGGCCGCGCTGCACGTGGTCATCGATCCTCAGGTCCGCCGCGAGCGGATCCTGGGGCAAGCCGCGGCCTGCCTGGCCGAGTTGGCCGAGCCGGCGGCTCTTGTCGCGGACGAGGAATTGCTCACCGAAGTGGTGCACCTCTGCGAACACCCGACGGCTTTCGTGGGGTCGTTCGCAACCGAGTATTTCGAACTGCCGGCGGAAGTCATCACCACAGCGCTGAAATCGCACCAGCGCTACTTCGCGGTGCGGCGCGGCGACCACGGTGAGCTGCTGCCGCGATTCGTCGCGGTCCGCGACGGCGGCGCCGAGCACCTGGAAACCGTGCGCGCCGGCAATGAGCGCGTGCTGCAGGCGCGACTGGCCGACGCTCTGTTCTACTGGCGGTTCGATCAACAAAGGACTCCCGAGCAACACGCGGCGGAACTGGCGCGGGTGACCTGGCTGGAGGGCTTCGGCAGCGTCGCCGATCAGACGCGCCGCGCGGCCGCGCTGGTCGAGCACCTCTGGCAGGGCGGCCTCGGCGCCGGCGGCGATGTCCCGGCGCCTCTGCGCCGCGCCGCCGCGCTCAATCGATTCGACCTCGTCACCGAGATGATCAAGGACGGCAAGGAATTCACCAAGCTCGAGGGCATCATCGCCGCGCACTATGCCGCCGCCGCGGGCGAGGACCCGACAGTTTGCCGGATTCTAGCGGCCTGCCAGTTGCCGCGCTCGGCGACCGACAGCCTTCCCGGCGACCCGCTCAGCGACGTCCTGTCGGTGGCCTGGCGCCTCGATACCCTGGCGGGTTGTTGGCTGGCGGGGTTCGTTCCCACCGGCGCCAAGGACCCCTATGCGCTGCGCCGTCATGCGCTGGCTGTCCTACGTATCCTGTTGGAACGCCGGGCTCGTGTCGATCTGCGCGATCTGCTCGGCAAGGCGCTGGCGCCTTATCGCGAGTACCGACCGGACGCCGATCCGGAGACGACGGCGGCCGAGTTGCTCGCGTTCATCATGGTGCGGCTGGAGACCTGGCTCACTGACAGCGGTGGGGCCGAGTTGGCGGTCGTGCGAGCTGTCCTGCCGGTGCGGGGCCAAGATCCGGCCGATGCTGCCGCCTGGATCGAAGCGCTACATAGTTTTCGTAATCAGCATGATTTTTTACTATTGGCTCGTGGTTTCAAGCGCTGCACCAACATTCTAGAACGGGACGTGCTGGCCGCCGATCAGCGGCTGCTAGCGGTGGCACGCTGGCAGGCCGGCGGTCGCGGAGCCGCGGGGGAGGATTTCGGACGGTTGGTCCAAGCGCAGGAGCAGCGGCTGCATCAGGTCGTGGCTGGGTCGGTTCCGGAACTGCTCGCGGCCGAAGCAGCAGAAGACTATGTTTCTGTCTTTAAAATACTTGCTTCATTCGGCCCGGTCATCGACACGTTCTTCGACACCGTACGCGTCAATACCGACGACCCCGAGTTGCGTCGATTGCGACACGTTTTTTTACGGGAGATCCACGCGCTGTTCCAGCGCTACGCGGACTTCTCTTTGGTGGCGCCGGAGGAGGGATAGAGGGGCGGCTTCGCCGTGCTGGCCCCGCGATCGATTCGTCGAAGCACTGTGCTCTTTTTTGCATAAATGCCATTGACTCTGACGCGGTGTTCCTGTAAGGTAACCATGCGACTCATGGGCAACGAGTTCCCCAATCCCCTGTGAGGTGCGCTGTCCTGGTTTCCCACTCACTTGTTGCATCACTTGACACGTTCACAAGTCATCCAGGTCTGTGTAGCTTTGAGGAGGTTCACTCACGCGATGCGCGCAGACTGGCTGCGCAAACTGGACGGCCTTCCAAGGGAACGACTTGTCTGCTACAAAAGGTGCGTCGGTGCGTTCCGTGACCGGCGCGTGAAGACTGTTCGCCAAACCATGTGTTGACCTGGTCAACGATGGGGGGAAAAGCATGAAGCGATTTGTTCTGTTAACCACAGTCTGCCTGGCTCTGGTGTTCACCGTCAGCGCGTTTGCCGCCAATGCGACGCGCGACGTACTGCGTCCGGCGCTTGGTGGCGCCGGCATGTTGTACGGCGAAGCGGCGACCAGCGCGGCCAAGCAGGACACGTTCTACCTGATGGGCGGCAGCCCGACCGCCCTGGTCGGCAAGTTCCAGGACGCGGGGGGCAACACTCACTGGCAGGGCTTCACGTCGCTCGACCCGACGTTGCAGCCCTCGTACTGGTCGATCACCGACAACACTGCGCTGGTGATCGCCGGCAATTACTCGGCCTGGTGCGGGATCGACTACCCGCCGCTGAACCCGCCGGCGGCCGGCCCCGGCTACGGCAACAGCTGGTTCCAGGTGCTGGCGTGGTCGACCCCGGTCGATTCCGGCTCGGACGTCTCGGTCCGCTGGGACTACAAGGTGTACTATGACAGCGAGCCCGGCTACGACTACACGGCGCTGCAGTACTTCGACGGCCTCGCGTGGACATCCGCGGTCGAGTTCGACGGCACGGGGTTCTCGGACAGCTTCGTGAACTTCGTGGTGCCGCGCGGCCAGAGCGTGCTGCAACTGCGGATCCTGTTCGAGTCGGACGGCGCCTGGTCCGATGCGGACGGTCTGTTCCCGACCGACCGCGGCGGCTGCCAGATCGACGACATGGTCATCACCGTCAACGGAGGGACTCCCTTCAGCGAGGACTTCGAGGACGGCACGTTCGGCATATGGCAGCAAGTCATCTCGCAGAACGTCGGCGACTTCGCCGCGATGTACCGCAACCTCGGCGACCTGGACATTTGCCGTTCGAACGCGACCTCGCAGGCGGCGTTCATCGACAACGGCATCGTGGTGCCGGGTACCGGCGGGACCACCTGCATCACCTGGTGCTATGGCCCCGGCGGCTATATCGTCAACAACACCGGCGGTCTGGCCGGGCCGGATTTCGGCATCAACAACCATGTCCTGAGCCCAGTGTTCGAGTGGCCGAGTACGGCCGACACGGCGTACATGGAGTGGAACACCTATCGTCATGCGCTGCTGCAGACGGCGACGTGGGCCGGCCATTTCTACCGGTTCGCCGTGCGTTCGGTTGCCACCGGCGACCCGGATGATATCGAATTCGCGGCCTGGCGTTCGAACAACTTCGTGTACTACGGCGGTCCGGACTATCTCCGCAGCCGGCAAGAACTCGGCGCGTACATCGTGCCGGGCGCCACGCATGTCCAGGTTCGGGTCGGCGTGGAAGAGATCCGCTCGATCGGCGGTCTCATCTTCACCGGTTATGACAACGCGCCGGCGCCGTATTTCGACGATATCGCGCTGGTGGCGTATCCGTTCGCCGGCCCGTCGATCTCGACGCGCGACATCGACATCGCGCAGGACAACTTCCCCGAGAGCGGCGAGCTGAATTACTCGGACCTGTGCGCGAACTCCGTGCGCTTCGACATGGCCAACAGCATCTCGCCGACTGCCGATCTATTTAACAACCCCGGCGACACGATCTTCTTCGACATCGTGCCCATCCGCGCCGGCTCGACCTTGGTCATGCCGCCGAAGATGGTGGTCAAGATGAAGGCCAACCGGCTCTTCGAGTCGTGCCGGGTGCTCCCGGCCGGCTTTACCTCGACCCCGATCGACGCCAACTGGGCCTTGATCGAGGGCGAGGTCGACGGTCTGGAGACCTTCACTGCCGGCGGTGCCCAGGTTCAGGACCGTTACAACTTCGACCTGCCGGACGAGTTCTTCTTCTACCCCGGCGATGTGATCCACTACTACATCCAGGCCGAAGACGACCTCGGTGGTCTGACCACGCTGCCGGGCAACCTCGACTGGTTCGGGGATTTCAACCGGCTTATCTTCAACAGGCAGAGTGTCTTCGTCGTGCGGGCGCTGCCGACGATGTTCAGCGCCAGCGTCGGCGATCAGCCGAAGATCCTCTTCTGGAACGACGCGCATGAGCGCGCCAACGAGAACGAGTGGTTCTTCGCGCTGAACAACATCGGCTACCGCGAAGGCGTCAACTTCGACCTCTACAACACCAACGGTCCTTCGTCGGGTGTCAGCAACGGCCTGGGCGGTCGTGCCAACGAGTTCCAGCTCGAGCACTACGACATCCTGCTCTACTCGGTCGCCTACCTGCAGTCGATCACGCTGTCGGACGGCACCTCGGACCTCGGTGACGACATCGGCGTCCTGGATGCCTGGTTCAGCTTCGGCGGCAAGAAGGCGTTCTTCACCGGTGACGGGCTCATTTACGACCTGAACAACGGCACCGCCGGCCAGGCGTTCATCGACCGTTACTTCAGCCTCAGCTTCCAGAACCGGTCCATCCGGGCGCTGATCAACAACCAGACCACGCCGCTGGTCAAGGCAGTGCCTGCCAACGGCGTGATCAACCGCGTGCCCGAGTGGATCGTGTACGGCGGCTGCTTGCAGGTGAACGACTTCGACGCGGTCAACGTGGTGAGTTCGACTCGGTTGGCCGAGTGGACGAACCCGGCCGGTCAGACGGGCGTGTATACTTATTCCGCGGCGTCGCTCTACAACTACGCGCCGTACACCGCCACGACGGTGTACATGCCGTATGACTTCATGAGCATCGTCAACGCTCCTGGCTACACGCCGCCGATCGGTCAGGCCGGACTCGCGGCCCGCTCGATCATCCTCGAGGACATCCTGTTCTACTTCTCGAGCCTGACGACGCTGCCGCCGACCGACGTGACGCCGGATCGGGTGTTTGCGGCGACGAACTTCCCGAACCCATTCAACCCGAAGACCACCATCATGCTGAACCTGCCGAGCGACGGCAAGGTCAGCCTGAAGGTATTCAACGTCCGTGGCGAGTTGGTGCGGACGCTGGTCGATGGCCAGCTGCCTGCCGGCGCGCACCCGTACGATTGGAGCGGTGAGACTGACCAGGGCGGCCAGGCTGCCTCTGGTGTCTACTTCTACAAGGTCGAGCACAACAACAATTCGTTGATCAAGAAGATGGCGCTTTTGAAGTAACCCTTCACTGAGTGCTGTCGGATGAACGGGCGGCGGCCGCGCAAGCGACCGCCGCCTTCTCGTCGGGCCTGACCGGGGCCGTTGACGCGGCCGCGACGGCCCGACAGCAGCAAACCCGCAGTTGACACCGGTCCGGCGTAATCCCTATATTTGACAAGTGTTCATGAGGGGTCGCGGAAGTCCGGTCTTGCCCTCGCCGCCGGGCTCGGTGGTCGCCATTTACCCCACCTCCAGTGGTCCGCGAACCCCGCGCGCAGGCCAAGACGTCCGAGGGAGCAACGCCCCATGTGGAGACCGCGACGCGTCATACCGAGCTTGTTCCTGGGTCTGCTAGGGGGGCTGCTGCTCTTCGGCTGCCGGGCTTTCGAACCCGAGGCAGTTGTCGTCAACCGGCCGCCCCAAACCTATCTCATCGGCTCACCCGCCGAGACCGCGGGCGCCTACTTCCATTTTCACGTCTTCTGGTACGGCACCGACGAAGACGGTTACGTCGAGCGCTATGTCTGGGCGCTCACCGATACGTCCGTCCAGGATTGGGATACCGACGAAGATGAGGAAGATACGCGATTCAATCCGGCCCTGAATATCAGCCATCTGGCAATCGGCAACTGGACGACCCGGACCGATACGGTGTTCGATTTCCGGATCAACCAGGGATCGAATCTGAGTCGGGACATGACGCTGCACATGGTGGCGGTCGATGACCGCGGGGATTTCGATCGCACTCCGGCGCGCCTCTATTTTTTCAGCAACGCCCTCGGCCGGCCGCGGATCCAGTTCTACCGCGACGAGATCGCCCCCGGCAACGTGTTCGCCAACTACGACACCGTCGGTTTCGGCCGCCCGCTTTATCTGCGGTGGGCGGGCTCGACACCGAATATAACGGGCTACAACCCGGAACTGCTGGCACAGCGGGACACCGTGCCGCCGGTCGACGGCCTGCTCGGCTACAAGTGGTACCTGGCGGGGTTTCTCCCCAGCTGCAACTTCGGCCGCGAGGACTGTTGGCAGCCCCGCTACGGCGATGACGCGACCGGCGACAGCTTGAGCTATTTCGACAACGTGACGGCTCTCATGTTCCGTAACGATGCCTCCGGCGCCGGCATCTTCGCCCGGCGGTTGGCGGCGGGCCGATTTGAACTGCTCGTCAATGCCATCGACGTTGCGGGGGTTGAGGTCTCCTCCGCCGATCGAGTTTTGAACATTGTTGTCAACTACGATCCTGACACCTATATCCTGCGCGACGGCACCCCGCCGGAACTGGGTCACAACGACGACAATCTGTACCCGTACTATACCGTGTTCCACGGTCCCGAAGCCGGGTCGTACCACTTCGTCGAACACGAAACGGTGCCGGACCGCGCGTATGTCACGTTCAAGGCGCTGGGCTGGGACGATTCCCGAGATCTGCGCCTCAGTCCGAACAACCGCATGACGTTCACCGGCAACTACCGCGGCCGCCAACGGGTTCGCGGCGGCGGTTGGTTCACGTTCGGCACGGCCGGCAGCGACACCAATTCGACGGCCGAGTGGACCTCCGCCGATCCCGCGGGGATCTCGGGCGATACCCTCGGCTTCTACGTGGGGCCGTTCGAGTATACATTCTTCATGCGCGCGGTGGATGAGCAAGGCAAGGCGGACGGTACGCCCGATTCCTTCCAATTCGTGGGCAACTTCCCGCCTTGCGTGCAGTGCATCGAACTCGGCAGCCACACTTCGACGCCGTCCTATACGTATGAAGACACGTGCTACCACCCCGAGTGTTTCGCGGAGTCGCCCGAGTTGCAGGTGTACCATTTTAGCGATGGTCGACGCGATCCGAACGACCCCCACCATCTTGGTTATTTCGCCCTCTTCCCCGCCGACACGATCTGGGTGGCGCCGGATGCCGGACTCGTTCGATTTGGCGCCGAGAACCGCCCGGTGCAGAATCCCGACCAGTGGACGGCGATCCAGTGCTGGATGTACTACTACCTGGTATATCTGCACGGCAAGGATCATGTTCGGGAGTACTGGGCGCCCGGCAAAGCCAACGAGCGTATCAAGGCGTGGAGGTATGAAATCAACTACGCCGGCGATCCTGGTAACGTGATCGCCGACGGGGGGCCGACCGACAATATTTCGCTGCTGACCGGTTTCGACGTTGTTGACAACAATCCGAATCCTCTGACCAGCGGTCTCTATATTCTGCCGGATAGCGGCATCTGGGTCGTCCGCATCAAGGTCGGCGTGCCGTTAACGCTGATCAATGGCGGGCCAGAAGCGTACTGGACCAGTCTGCTGACCCTGACGGGCGCGGGATCGCCGCCGGCGAATGAAGAGGAGCGGCGTGTGTGGCAGACCACCGCGGCCGTGGTGCGCGCCCAGCGCATCTGGCGGTTGACGACCATGCAGTTCACGGCCGGGACGGTGGATGCCATCGCCGCCGATGGGAGCACATGCGACTGGCGTAAAGAGACCAACAGTTTCAATTACTACCGTAACACGCGTTTTCCACAGTTCGACCGCGACTGCGAAATCCGGCCGCCCGAGTCGGGAATCGTGCAGCTGGACCTGAACTACTTCATTGCGTATAGCAACGATGGTCAACCCGTCACGAAGAACTTCACGCTCGTTATGTATCCGCTCAATCAGGGTCAATTCACCGGCGGCCAGAACCCACCGGGCTGGCTCGCCGCGAAGGGCGCCGCAAGCGGCTGGCACTAGATGTTGCCTGACCGGGATCCGAACCCCGGTGAAAGGAAACGGCGATGGCGAAGCGATATGCAGTAGCTGGCTTGCTGGCGTCGGCGGTTTCTGGTTTGTTGCTCGCGGGCGGTTGCGGTCCGTCCACGGAGCTGACCGGCACGCCGATTCCCAACGCGCTGCCCGAGACCCGGGTAACCGGCCGGCCGCCGGATGTGATCGAAGCTGGTTTTATCGTCCAGTTCTACTGGACGGGTTTCGATCCGGACGGACGGATCGAGAAGTTCCAGTGGAAGATCAGCAACAACGGCGTGAACGGAATCAGCGTGCAGGACACGCTCACGCACGATCCGGCGACCGGCATGGTCTTGAACCCATGGTTCGAGACGACGGTCACCGACTCGGTGTTCTTCGTGTCGGCGGACCTCCCCAACTTCCCGGGCGATCCCGAGGGCGTCAACCGCAGCTTCCAGACCCATACGTTCTGGGTGCGGGCGGTCGACAATCGTGGCGGCGTCGATCCCACGCCGGCGCATATCAGCTTCACGTCGACAACCTTGTTGCCTGTGGTCACAATCTCGGGTCCCGCTCGCATCCGGGGACAAGATACCAGCCGGGGCCTACCGCAGTCGCCGACCATCAGGTATCAGGGCGCCGATCCCGATTTCATCACCGGCCTGCCGACCAAGGTGCGGTTCCTGTGGAAACGCGCGTACCTGCAGAACGGCAGTGGCTACCTGCAGCAGAAGACAGTCTTTGACCGCGACGTCGACTACTTCATTCCCTGGGACGATCCGGATTGGTCCGACTGGGTGCCGTTCCCGCGCGACGAGGCCGCGCGCTCCAGGACGTATCCGCCCCAGACGCGGTGGGACACGGATTTCCCGACTCCGATCGCGATCCACTATTTGTTTGCCATTCAGGTGCAGGATACGGCAGGAGCGGTGAGCATCGGCCGGGGCTACGGCCAGCAAGTGGCCAACATTTTCATCGACGTGATGAGCCCGCGCCTCTCCCTGAGCGAAACCTACCTCGGACGATTCGCGGGCGGTGGCGTCAACAACTTCCGGACGTTCGACGTCGCGGCTGGGCAGCCGATCGCCTTCAACTGGTCCGCCTCGGCCGACGAATATGCCGGTACGATCACCGGCTACCGGTATGGTTGGAATATAACCAACGTCGATGACGTCAGCGATCCCGGCTGGGCCTTGACCGAAGGCATATCGGCTCAGCATCGCCGCACGCCGGTGACGAGCTTCACCGCCGGGGTGCACCGCCTCACCGTGCAGGCGCGGGACAATTCCGATCAAATCAGCCGCTGGGAGTTCACGTTCAATGTCGTGCCGGTCCCGGATCCGGCTGGACAGTTGCCGCTGCTTCTGGTCGACGACGTCTACGACCGTAACAGCAACAATTGGCTATCCAACCCTGCCTCCGGACCCACGGTAGGTCTGGACAACGACCAGTACCGCGACCTTTTCTGGCTGGACGCCTTGTCGGGATCGGGCGGCGTCTTCGGCTGGAACCCGGAGCTGCATACCATCGACACGACGGATGATGATATCACGTACCGAATGATCGTCGATTATCGCAACCTCGTGTGGATCGCCCGCTATTCGGCAGGGACGACCTCGGCCATCGGCGCGGTTTTCCGCCCGGGCGGCCAGCCCGGCGCCTTCGATATCGACAAGTACATCTGGTTGACGCCGTACCAGCGGAACGTCGGCAACCTGCTGATGGCGGGGTCGAAGATCCTCACGTCGTTCTTGACCGAAGCGGACCATGAGACGCCGATCGTCTTCGAATCGCGGGAGGTCCCCGATCGCGGCGGCTTCGTGGCGCGAGGCTCTTCGTTTGTGCGTCGCTCGTTCGGCGAGCAGACCAACCCAGACGGTACCGTAGACCGGATCGGCCTGTCGCGCTACGCCTACGCGACCATGGGCATCTCGCTTCTGGACATGATGTCGCCGGCGGGCAGCTTCTTCGAGTTCAACTCCTCGTTCCAGGTCAGTGCGCGGCGCCGGGCCCCTTGTGCGGGGTTGAAGGGTATCAAGATCGATCCCGATTTCAAGACCCGGTACATGCCGAGCGGCGGTATTTTCGCGGACGCGATCTATACCGAACCCACGATCGGCTGGACGGATGAAGTGCCGGACAACGGCTACCTGTTGGGCGGGGTGAACTATATCTGGGGCAACGACGAGTTCTACAACGCCGACGTCATCGCGCGCAACACGCCGTGGAGCAATCAGCGGTGCCAGGACCCGCAAGGCGGCGGCGAGATCAACTGCGTGGAGCCGATGTTCCGGACGATCGCACGCTACAACTGGATCTACGACCGGCGCCGCCTGGCCAATCCCGACGACACCTGGCCTGCCGGCTATTATACCCTCGCCCAGTTGAATACCATCTGCGGGGCGAACGCGCTGAACGCGGAGCTGACGAGCGTCAGGACGAATGACCGCGTCACGGGCTACATTAATTGGAAGACAGCGCCGAACAAACCCAGCCAGGTCGGCGACGTGGTGCTCGGATTCGATCCGTACCGATTCAACCATGTCGAGATGCGCAACGTGATCCGCTGGGTGCTCGGGCGGCATTTCGGCGAGGACATGAATCCTTAAGCAGACCGGCGGGCGCCAAGCGGCCGTCAACGGACGCGCGGGAGCGCGTCAGAGGTAGGATCAGCATGGATCTTGGGACCATCAGAAGCGCGCGGAGGTTGGTTACCGCTAGCCGTTCGATCTTGGCCGCGGCCGTTGCCGTTGCCTGCCTGGTCTCCGCGCCGAACGCCCAGACCCTGCCCATGCCGGTTCCCGCCGCCGAGCAGATCCAGGTCGAGTTACAGCCGACGGTTCGTGGTCCGGGGCTGTTGCTCACCTGGCCGGTGCCCGAGCGCAGCGCATCGACCAGAATCGCGCTGGTCGATACCGCAGTCGGCCTGGATTTCCCCGTCACCGTCGGCGGGGCTTACAACGACAACTATGATCGCCTCCTGCGGTTTGTCATTCCTTACGACGGCGGTTCGACCTTGACCCGCACCGTCGGTACGACGCTCCAGAATCGATTCGTCTGCGCTTGGAGCAACGCCAATAGCGAACGCACCGGCGTGATCGGCGGCGAGATCAATCTCAGCAACACCGGCGGCGTCTGGGTGCGGGACGCCGGCGGGGTCTGGTCCCAGCTCAACAACAACGAAGGACTCCCGAGGTATCTGCCCTACACCAACATCGTGCACATGGCCAACCGCGCCGACGGCACGCTATTCGCCGTCCTCTCGTCGGGCGCGCTGATCCAGAATGATCCGGTGGGCTTGTTCCGCGCAGCGCCGGGTCAAGCCTGGCAAGAGGTCGCGCCAGCGACGTTTGGCAAGACCCGTCGCCTGGCGGTCGTCGCGCTGCACCCGACCGATGCCAATCGCTTCGCCGCGGGCGACCGCCAGACAGGACTCTTCGTGACGAGCGACGGCGGCGCCACGTTCACGCAGTGGACCAGGTCTCTCGATCCCGATTTCAGCCCCATGCCGGTGGGTTTCGAGGTCACGGCCCTGACTTGGACCGCCGCGCGCCTGTACGTCGCGGTCCTGAACATGGGCCTGTTCGTGTCCGCCGACCACGGGGCCACTTTCACCCGGCTCGCCGGTCTGAGCGAGCCGGACGGTGCGGGAGGGGTCCGGGCCCCGGAGATTCGCACGATCGCCGAGGATCCGAGCAACAGCGACCGCATCCTGGTGGGGATCGCGAGCGGCGGCGTGACCTCGTTCTACGGCATCTATGAATCGCTGGATGCCGGCGCCACGTGGACCTCACTCAACAACACGTTTGTGGCGTTTCCGGACGACGACCCTGAGACGGAGCCAGATCCCAGCGCTGCGAAAACCGTGCTCCGCATCGATATCAATCCCACGAACAGCGCAGCCATGTTGATCGGGACGGCCACCCAGGGTCTCTGGTATACGACCGATGGCGGCCAGATCTGGTATGAGGCGAACACTCCGTACGTCAATGAGGCGAGCTTCCCGACGAAACCGGATGTCTGGGATTTCGCGCGCCACGGGGGCGCGATCTACACCGTGATGCGCAATTACGGCGTACATGTTTCCAGCGATCAGGGACAGTCGTGGTCTGTGGTGGCGGACCAGCCGTTCAACAAGCTCGGGCGCCGCTTGTTGAGCACCGACGCGGGCTTGGTGATGGCCTCCACCGGCGGCGGCATATTTTCACCGCCGGTCACGTTTCCTCTGTCCGCTGCAATGACGAATGCCGCCACCGCCGAGGCCAATCGGAACATCAACTTCGGTATCGATCTGACATTCGGCCCGGGGTCGGTCACCTGGACCGGCCAGAGCCAGGACGGCACGCCGCTGGCCGTCGTCTTCAGTTTGATCTGTGAGACGTTCCAGGGTTGGGTCGTCTGGCGTGCCATGGGCGGCGAGCCGGACAACATGGCGATGATCGGCCGTTTCGATCTGAACAACCCGGAAACCTGTATCGAGGGTTTCTGCGGCGACGACAGCTACGTTCCGTTGCCCAACTGCTTCGCGGAGCGCCGCGCGGCATGCTTCGATTTCGGCCAGCCGGGATACGTCAGTTTCTACGACGGCGATATCTTCAATGGATTCAGTTATTTCTATGCGATTACGCCGTTCGACTATGGCAACACGGCCATGCTCGCCGATCCGGTGGCCTTGAACTCACCGATGGTCTTTCCCGCCCGTTTTCCCGGCGATTCGCTGGGCGAGGGACCCGGCAACCGCTTCTCCTATGATGTCAATCTCGGCGCCCAACCAGCGCGCGGCGGCGAGGGAGTCTACGTGTTTCCCAATCCTTTGCGGCGCGGTCGCGGTATTGCCGGCGGCGAGGGCGAACAGGTCATCTGGACCAACCTGCCGCCCAGCAGCCGCGTGCAAGTGTTCACGTTGGCGGGCGATCAGTTGGCCGATCTGCCGCGGCCGGGCGAATCGCAAGACGGGTCCAACATCTTCTGGGTGACTCGCAACGAAGACAACCAACTGCTGGCCGCCGGCATCTACCTCTGGCGGGTGATCATGCCCGAGCAGAGCGATCACTGGGGTAAGCTCGTGATCATCCGCTGATCCGGAGGCGCCGGCCCCGCCGCCGCCACGGCGCGGCGGTGGGCCGGCGCCTGGGCGCGTGATCCCGATCTTGTTTCCTGGCGGTCCGTGCCTATACTTGGTCCTCGTTTGTTATCGTGATCACCTCTATCCCGCGGACCCGCGGGCTTGCAGCGGTCTCGGACCGCACGCTGCCGGTTGCCTGCACAGGAGGACGTATGAGCGACAAGAAGGTCTACTTTTTCGGCGACGGACGCGCGGATGGCAACGCCTCCCTGCGCAATCTGCTGGGCGGCAAGGGCGCTAACCTGGCCGAGATGACGCTGCTCGGCGTGCCGGTGCCGCCGGGATTCACGATCACGACCGCCGAGTGCATCGTCTACCAGCAGACAGGCCAACTCTCGGACGCGCTCCAAGCGGAAGTCCGTGCCGCACTGCGCCGCACGGAAGAGATCATGGGCAAGCGATTCGCCGATCCCCAGGATCCGCTGCTGATGTCCGTGCGATCGGGCGCGCGGGTTTCGATGCCGGGCATGATGGACACGGTGTTGAATCTCGGGCTCAACGACGAGACCGTGCGCGGTCTGGCCGCCAAGAGCGGCAATGCGCGTTTCGCTTACGACAGCTATCGCCGCCTGGTCCAGATGTACGGCGACGTCGTGATGGGCGTCGACGGCGAGCATTTCGAGGCTGCCATCGACGAGTCGAAAGCGTTGCGCGGCGTGAAACTCGACACCGACCTGACTGCGGACGACCTGCAATCGCTGATCGCGGCGTTCAAGGACCTGATCGTTCGCCACGCCGGCCGGCCTTTCCCGGCTGACCCATGGGAGCAACTCTGGGGCGGCATCGTCGCCGTTTTCAAGAGCTGGGGCGTGGCGCGCGCGGTCGAGTACCGGCGCATCCACCGCATCCCGGAAGACTGGGGCACCGCGGTGAATGTCCAGGCCATGGTCTACGGCAATCTGGGCGACACGAGCGCGACCGGCGTGGCGTTCACCCGCAATCCGTCGACGGGCGAAAACGAATTCTACGGCGAGTTCCTCGTCAACGCGCAGGGCGAGGATGTGGTGGCCGGCACCCGCACGCCGCAGCAGATCAACGACGTCGGCCGCCGCGCGCTGCCGGCCGGCCACGAAGCCAAAAATCTGCCGACCATGGAGGCGCTGATGCCGCCGCTCTACCAGGAGCTGGTGGCGATCCGCACCCGCCTGGAACACCATTACAAGAACATGCAGGACGTCGAGTTCACCATCCAGGAAGGCCGCCTCTGGATGCTGCAGACCCGCGGCGGCAAACGCACCGGAACGGCGGCGATTCGCATCGCCTGCGACATGCAGTCCGAGGGTCTGGTCACGCCGCGCGAAGCGTTGCTCATGGTCGAACCGGACCACCTGGATCAACTCTTGCACGATCAGATCGATCCCAAGGCCGCACTGGATATCCTGGCGAGCGGTCTGCCGGCCTCGCCCGGCGCCGCGCAGGGATTGTTGCGCTTTACCGCCGAGGATGCCGTCGTCGCGGCCGCACAGGGTCAAGCTGTGGTTCTCGTGCGGCGCGAGA
>Ga0334889_1000818_pt1 | contig 45151 bp, 34 predicted proteins | sample GraSluR1_MG_2_FD_207222 | JGI IMG/M metagenome (GOLD analysis project Ga0334889, IMG submission 207222) | Sludge microbial communities from methane-producing bioreactor in Wageningen University, Netherlands - Granular Sludge_8_08-R1 | ecosystem: Engineered > Bioreactor > Anaerobic > Unclassified...
TCCTAAGTGCTTGAAAGTGCTGGAAGTGCATAGTGTGCATAGTTACTCTCCACTCTGCGTATAGCGTGAAGAACATATACCTCCTGGAAGCATAACCACAGGGTGTCATGGGGATGGGGTTTCACCCTGTGGTAAAAGGTTGAGCTGACTGAATATGCCGGGTGGACTTTGGGCAGTAAAGGCAGTGCCCTGTACCCACATATTTAAAAAGTCATTGGTGGACTTTGGGCAGTTAAGGCAGTGACCCGTATAGGCGTATTTGAAAAATCATTGTATGGCTTGTACTTGGTGGAGTAGAATGATCGACTGCATAGGGCCCCCAAAGGGGGGTATCAAAGGCAATGTGGGGGCATATTTGGGGGCATGTGAAAAAACAACAAGCAAAAAAGATACGTATTAACGGTATCATAAAAAAATGGTTGTACTGACGCCGCCCCATTTAAAAAAGACAGACCCGTCCACTAACCGCGTCCGGTTATTGGACGGGTTTTCTTTTTCTGTGTATTGTCAGCTGCTTACGCCGCTTTCAGGGTGTCGGCGCTGCCGCCCCGATCACTCCATTTTCGGGAAACTTGTCACACCCCGCTTCTCTTTCGGCTCCAAATTCTCCGCATTCTTACCCCCATTCTCCGGACCTCGTCCGGACTCCTGCATTTTTTCCTGCAACCGCTGTTCGGCGATCTCGTCGGCAAACTGGTTGATACTTTTCATGATTCCGTCAAACAGGTCGTTGATGTCCATGGTCGGTCGCTCCTCGTTGTGATTTCTGATTACTTCCCCGCTTACTTACCGGAGAGATGGAGAAAGTGTCGGGCGGTGGCTGAAATTTTTTAGCGATGGCCTTCTGAGGGCTTACTTACCGGGTGGCGACGGGATGTGTCGGAAAATTCTGGAATAACCGCCAAATTTCATCTTTCCACATGCGTTGTCACCTGCTATATTGAGGGTCGTAATTGTACGTTGGGCACATTGCGTTCGCTCGTCGCCGGTGAATTGGTGGCGCATCAGGAATTGAGGCAAACCGATATGGCAAAGGCACCGGAAAATTTTGCGGAGACGGTCAAAGAAGTCCGCCAGCAACTGGGGCTGAGCCAGGAAGAGCTAGCTCACGAGCTGGGCGTGAGCTTTTCCACGATCAACCGCTGGGAAAACAGCAAGACGGTTCCCTTCAAACTGGCGAGAAGGCAATTCGAGGCCTTTTGTGTGCGGATGAAAGAACAGGGGAAGTTGGCCTGATGAATAAAAAACAACTTTCCGAGCGCGATATCTGCACAAAGTACATCACCCCTGCCCTGGGGAAGGCGGGCTGGGATGTCACGACCCAAATCCGTGAAGAGTTTCCTCTCACCAAGGGCCGCATCATCGTGCGTGGCAAGCTGCATACCCGCGCCAAGCACAAACGCGCCGATTATGTCCTGTTTTACAAGCCGAACATCCCCATTGCCATTATCGAGGCCAAGGACAACAACCACACGGTTGGCGACGGCATGCAACAGGCGTTGGGCTACGCCGATATGCTGCAAGTGCCTTTTGTGTTCAGCTCCAACGGCGACGGTTTTCTGTTCCACAACAAAATTGCCACCGACGGAATTATTGAACGTGAGCTTTCCCTCCACGAATTCCCCACTGCGGAAACGCTGTGGCAATGGTGGGCGCAGCATCGCGGCCTGAACGATCAGCAGAATGCACTGGTCACGCAGGATTATTTCAGCGACGGCAGCGATAAAAGTCCGCGTTACTACCAGTTGCTGGCCATCAACAAGACTATCGAGGCGATAGCGCGGGGCCAGAATCGCATTCTGCTGGTGATGGCCACCGGCACCGGCAAGACTTTCACCGCCTTCCAGATCATCTGGCGGCTGTGGAAGTCCAAGGCGAAAAAACGCATCCTGTTTCTTGCCGACCGTAACATCCTGGTCGACCAGACCATGACCAACGACTTCAAGCCGTTCGGTTCGGCCATGACCAAGATCCAGAAGCGGCAGGCCAACAAATCCTACGAGATTTATCTTTCCCTCTATCAGGCCGTGACCGGTAACGAGGAAGAGAGAAACATCTACAAACAGTTCAGCCCCGATTTTTTCGACCTCATCGTCATTGATGAATGCCATCGAGGCAGCGCTGCCGCCGATTCGGCCTGGCGTGAAATTCTTGAATACTTCACCTCTGCTACTCAGATCGGCCTGACCGCCACCCCCAAAGAGACCAAAGAAGTCTCCAATATCGACTACTTTGGCGACCCCATCTATACCTACAGCCTCCGGCAGGGAATCGACGACGGCTTCCTTGCCCCCTACAAGGTCGTGCGCATCGATCTCGACCGGGATTTGACCGGTTGGCGGCCCGACAAGGGCATGATCGACAAGCACGGCAACGAAATCGAAGACCGCATCTACAACCAGAAGGATTTCGACAAAACCCTGGTTCTGGAACAGCGCACCCGGTTGGTGGCCAAAAAGATCACCGAGTTCCTGAGGCAGACCAACCGTTTCGACAAGGCCATCGTCTTCTGTGAAAACATCGACCATGCCGAACGCATGCGCCAGGCTCTGGTCAACGAAAACGCCGACCTGGTGGCACAGAACAGTAAATACGTCATGCGCATCACCGGCGACAACGAGGAAGGTAAGGCCGAGCTGGACAACTTCATCTTCCCGGAGAGCAAATACCCGGTTATTGCCACCACCTCCAAGCTGATGACTACCGGTGTCGATGCGCAGACCTGCAAACTCATCGTGCTCGACCAGCGCATTCAGTCCATGACCGAGTTCAAGCAGATCATCGGGCGCGGCACCCGCATCAACGAAGATTACGGCAAGTACTACTTCACCATCATCGACTTCAAGAAGGCCACCGAGCTGTTTGCCGATCCTGATTTCGACGGTGACCCGGTGCAGATCTACGAACCCAGCGGGGATCAGTCACCGGTGCCGCCGGATGTTCCCATTGATCCCGATGTTGGTGGTGGCGTCACCTACCCGGAGCCCGGAGAGGACCAGGATTGGACCGGCGTCGCCGAACCTGGCCCAGGAGAGGAAGGCGGCATTCGCCGTTACGTCGTGGCCAATGTCGAGGTCAAGGTCGCCGCCGAGCGCGTCCAGTACTTCGATGCCAACGGCAAACTGATCACCGAATCCCTCAAAGATTACACCCGCAAGGCCCTGGCCAGGGAGTACGCCAGCCTCGACGATTTCCTCCGCCGTTGGAGCAGCACCGAGAAGAAGCAGGCCATCATCGACGAACTGTCGGAACAGGGCGTGTTCTTCGATGCTCTTGCCGATGAGATTGGACGGCAATCCGGCAAAGCCTTCGACCCCTTCGATCTGGTCTGCCATGTCGCCTGGGATATGCCGCCCCTCACCCGCAAGGAGCGGGCGGAACAGGTGAAGAAACGCAACTACTTCACCCGCTACGGAGAGCAGGCCCGCCGGGTGCTGGAGGCCCTGCTCGACAAGTACGCCGATGAAGGCGTGGCCCACATCGAAGAGACGCAGATTCTCACCATTGCCCCCTTTACCGAATTCGGCACCCCGCTGGAAATCATCCGCGCCTTTGGCGGGCTGGATCAGTATCAGCAGGCTGTCAACGAACTGGAACAGGCCCTCTATAGCGCCTGACAAAAAGAACTGGAGATAAAACCACTATGTCACTCACCACCCTGATCAAAGCCATTCAGGACATCATGCGCAAGGATGTCGGCGTCGATGGCGACGCTCAGCGCATCAGCCAGATGGTCTGGCTGATTTTCCTGAAGATCTTCGACGACAAGGAACAGGAGTGGCAGCTCACCGTGCCCGGCTACAAGTCGCCGCTGCCCAGCCGTTTCCGCTGGTCCAGCTGGGCCAAGAACCCCGAGGGGATGACCGGTGAGGAGCTGATCGACTTTGTCAACAACGACCTCTTTCCTGCCCTCAAGAAACTGGCCACCGCCGCCGGTGTGTCGCCCCATGGCAAGGTGGTCGGCTCGGTCTTCGAGGACGCCTATAACTACATGAAGTCCGGCACCCTGCTGCGGCAGGTGATCAACGCCATCGAAGAGGATGTGGACTTCAACAAATCCGGCGACCGCCACCTGTTCAACGACATCTACGAAAAGATCCTCTCCGACCTGCAATCGGCCGGTAATGCTGGCGAATACTACACCCCCCGCGCCGTCACCCAGTTTATGGTCGACATGCTCGACCCGCAGCTCGGGCAAACTATTCTCGACCCCGCCTGCGGCACCGGCGGCTTTCTCACCTGCGCCATCGAGCACCTGAACAAGCAGGTCAAAACCGCCGACGACCGCAAGCGCCTGCAGGAGTGTATTCACGGCGTGGAGAAGAAACCGCTGCCGCACATGCTGGCCATGACCAACATGATGCTGCACGGCATCGACGTGCCCACCAACGTCCGCCACGACAACACCCTGAGTCGCCCGCTGAAGGATTACGGCCCCCGCGACCGGGTGGACCTGATCATCACCAATCCACCCTTCGGCGGCATGGAAGAAGACGGCATCGAGAACAACTTTCCGCGCAAGTACCAGACCCGCGAAACCGCCGACCTCTTCATGGCGCTGATCATGCACCTCTTGAAACACGACACCGGCAAGGCGGCCGTGGTGCTTCCCGACGGTTTTCTGTTTGGCGAGGGCACCAAAACCAACCTCAAGCGCGAACTGCTGGAGGAGTTCAACCTGCACACCATCGTGCGTCTGCCCAAAGGCGTGTTCAGCCCCTACACCAGCATCGCCACCAACATCCTCTTCTTCGAGAAGGGCGGGCCGACCAAAGAGGTCTGGTTCTTCGAACACCCGTATCCGGAAGGCTACAAGTCCTACTCCCGCTCCAAGCCTCTGACCATCGCCGAGTTCGATCTGGAAAAGGCCTGGTGGGGCGGAGCCGAGCGCAAGGGGCGCAAGACCACCGAGCAGGCATGGAAGGTCTCCGCTAAGGAGCTCGCCGAGCGCAACTACAACCTGGACTGCAAAAACCCCCACGAGGTGGAGGTCAACCACCGCGACCCGGAAGAGCTGATGGTCGAGTACCAGCAGATCGTCCATCAGCTCGAAGCGGCGCAGGCAGCCTTGAAGGCCGAGTTGATGGCCTGCCTGGGGGGGAAGGCATGACCGACGCCACCCGCAATCTGCTGGAACAGCACTTCGACACCGCCTTTGCCGCGCCAGACGGCATCGCCAAACTGCGCGAATTGATCCTGACCCTTGCCATGCAGGGCAAGCTGGTGGAGCAGAACCCGAATGATCCACCGGCTTCTGAACTGTTGAAGGAGATCGAGGCGGAAAAACAGCGGCTGGTGAAAGCAGGCAAAATCAAGAAGCCTAAACCCCTGACGGAAGTCTCTGATGAGGAAGTTACCCACGAAATTCCGGCAAGCTGGGCATGGGTGAGATTCGGAGATATTACCCAACACAATTCCGGAAAGACGCTGGACAAGGGGCGCAACACAGGCGAACCACGCGATTATATTACGACCTCAAATCTCTACTGGGGAAGGTTTGAACTCGAAAATGTTCGCCAAATGTTAATCAGAGACGACGAACTTGAAAAATGCACTGCAAGAAAGAATGATTTGTTGATCTGTGAAGGTGGGGAGGCGGGTCGAGCAGCGGTGTGGCACTTCGATTCAGAAGTGTGCTTTCAGAATCACGTCCATCGTGCTCGGTTTTACAGAGACATTGATCCGTACTTTGCCTACAGGTTTTTCGAGAAGCTGAACACCACTGGCGAGATTAATCAGCATCGCAAAGGGGTCGGCATCTCCAATATGTCGAGCAAGGCTTTGGCATCCATCGTGTTTCCTCTGCCCCCACTCCCCGAACAACACCGCATCGTCGCCCGCATCGACCAGTTGATGGCTCGGTGTGATGCGCTGGAAAAGCTGCGCAAGGAGCGGGAGGAGAAGCGGCTGGCCGTCCACGCCGCCGCCATCAAACAACTGCTCGACGGGCCGGACGGCACGGCCTGGGACTTTATCAAGCAGCACTTCGGTGAACTCTACACCGTCAAGGAAAACGTCGCCGAACTGCGCAAGGCCATCCTCCAGCTCGCCGTCATGGGCCGCCTCGTCCCCCAAAACCCCAACGACCCGCCCGCCAGCGAACTGCTGAAAGAGATCGAAGCTGAAAAGCAGCGGCTGGTGAAAGAAAAGAAAATCAAGAGGCCTAAGCCGATACCTTCAATCTCTCAGGACGATGAGCCGTTTCAGGTTCCTGATAATTGGCGGTGGGTGAGAATTGCCGAACTTGCGGAATCCATAGATTACGGGACATCACAAAAAACTTGTGACGATTCCTCGCTTGTTCCAGTTTATCGAATGGGTAATATCGTTGATGGTCAGTTGATCGACGAAGGATTCAAATACATTGCGCCAGACATCGACGAGCTACCTCACCTCTTCCTTCAACCAAACGATATTCTTTTTAACCGAACGAATAGTTATGAGTTGGTCGGGAAATCTGCACGCTACACAGGTCCTGTCGAGCATGCGACATTCGCATCATATTTGATAAGGGTCAGATTGTCTGATGCACTGCTGAACCCGGTTTTCATAAGCCAGGCAATGAACGCACCCTATTTCAGATCAACACAAATTGAACCTGAAATTGTACAGCAGTGTGGACAGGCGAATTTTAATGGCACAAAGCTTTCTCTTTGTGTTGTTCCTCTTCCACCACTCCCCGAACAACACCGCATCGTCGCCCGCATCGTCCAGTTAATGGCGTTGTGCGACACGCTCGACCAGCAGATCGACTCTGCCACCGAAAAGCAAACTGCACTCCTCAACGCCGTGATGGCTCAGGTATAGGGAGACGCCATGCGCCTGACATCGCTCTATATCGGCCAGTACAAGAACCTGCGGAATTTTTCCCTGAGCTTCGACGGCGGCAGCTTTATCGATGTCTTTGTCGGCAAAAATGGCACCGGCAAGTCCAATCTGTTCGAGGCGATCATAGAGATCTTCCGCCATCTCGTCGAGTTCGACCGCGATAAGGCCCCCTGCGATTTCAATTACCGCATCGGCTTCGAGATCGACGGCAAGGCCACCGAGATCGGCTGGAACTCCGGAAAGCTGACTATCGGCGGCAAAGAGCGAAAAACCATCGGCAAGACGCCGCTGCCGGACAATGTGCTGATCTACTACTCCGGCCACAACGACACCGTGGCAAAGCTGGTCGAGCAGTATGAAGAAGCCTTCCGCAAACGCATCAAACGCGCCGATTTTGACGAGGCCCGGTATTTCATCGGCATCGGCCATGACTACAAGGAGCTGCTGCTGGCCGTGCTGCTGATGCAGCCCGACACCTGCAAGGCCCGGCAGTTCATCTGCCAGAAGCTCGGCATTGCAACAGTGGCCTTAGAAGCGAAGGTGGTGCTGGAACGCCCCGCCTACGCCGCCGATTCCCGTTTTGACATCGAATTGAACGACGAAACCGACCGCTACTGGCAGCCGGAGGGGATCACCAAAACCTTTCTCGACCGGCTCCATGGCTGCATCAACACCGCCACCGGCAGCCCGGTGCGCTCCGAGGGCTATTTTTCTGCCGACGACCGTTACATTCTCTATTTCGATATCGCCAAAATCCGCCAGGAATTCGCCGACTTCAGCCCCCAGGAACTGTTCCGCCAGTTCGACAACCTGAAAACGCTGGGGGTGCTGGCCGAGATCACCATCCCCCTGCAACTGACCGGCGGCGTGGACGCCACCATCGCCCATTTCAGCGACGGCCAGTTCCAGTCGGTGTACATCTACTCCATCGTCGAGTTGTTCAAGGACCGTAACTGCATCACCCTGCTCGACGAGCCCGACTCCTTCCTCCACCCGGAGTGGCAGTTCGACTTCCTCAAGCAGGTCTTCGAGATCACCGATACCACCGCCAAGAACAACCATGTGCTGATGAGCAGCCATAGCGCTGTGACGCTCATTCCGCACGACAAAAAGAAAATCAAGTTTTTCGACATCAAAGGCAATCAGGCCAATTGCTATGACTTGCCCAAGTCTGTTGCCATCAAAAAATTGAGCGCCGATCTCATCAAATACTCAGAGCAGGAGCAGCTGCTCAGCATCATCAACGCCATCCAGATTGAAAACAAACCAGTTCTGTTCACCGAGGGCAGCACCGACCCGGTGATTCTCAAGGAGGCGTGGTACAAGCTGTATGACGTAGAGATGCCGTTCATCCCGTTTTATGCCTTCAGTTGCACCTACATCAAACAGCTACTGACCGACAACCGCATACATACCGAAATGGGCGGATTGCCGGTTTTCGCCCTGTTCGATTTCGACAAGGCCTATGACCAGTGGAACGGATTGAACGGTGCCGTCAGCGAAACAGACCCGTTGAAAGGAATGATCAAGAAGTGGGCGGAGGGGGAATCCTATGCTTTGATGCTGCCCGTGCCAGCCAACGCCGACATACGAAAGCAAGTTATCCGCAATGCTGCCACGGGTGAAACCTTCGGCGGAGACTCCTGCTGTGAGATAGAGCACCTGTTTTACGGACTCGAAGCCACCAAGAATTATTACCAGCAGGAGCCCTGCGTCGGCGGCACCAAGATCGTCTTTAAATCCGATGGCGAGAAAACAACATTCGCCAAGGAAGTCGTGCCAACCCTGGCCCCTGCCTGCTTCGAAATCTTCCGCCCCATGTTCGAGTTCATCAAATCGAAGTGCGGAGTTGCTCCAGATGGCAGTGAGGCGGACTAATGAGTTATTCCTCCATATTCACCAATGCCAAACGTAAAGTTGCGATAGAGGTGGGTTGCCAATGAGACATGTGCCGACCTCTCTCTATATCGATACGGAAGTCTTCAAAAGGCAAGGGCTCCGTTTCGACACAAAGGCATTTACCGCCTTAACCGATACGTTTGCCAAAGGTGGTCTTCGCCTGCTCGTCCCGATAATTATGGAGCGCGAATTACTCCGCCACTTTTCACGGGAAGCTGAAAAGGCCGCCAATGCAGTCACAAACGCCCATAAGGCATACCCTGTCAACAATTTGGCCCTTGTTGAACTCCCTTCCCAAGAGGAGCTGAAAACGAAATGCATTGAAGAGATGAACCGGCAATGGTCATCCTTCAAGGAACATTTTGTCGTTGAAAACCTGCCAATTGCTGGCAATCTCGATGATGTCGTTGACTGGTATTTTGAAGTCCTTCCACCGTTTTCAGATAAGAATGGTAAACAGAAAGAATTTCCAGACGCATTTATCATTAGTGTGCTGGATCAATACCACAAGCAGCACCATGCAAACATAGCTGTTATCAGTGCCGACGGAGACTTTCGTCAAGCATGTGCAAATAGACTGCGCTATATTTGGCATTTTCCTGATCTGGAAAAGTACATCGAGGCATTCCAACCGGAATTGTCTGGAAAAGAAAGGCTGCCCGGTGACGTTGATCTTACGAAACCCATCACCACCGAAGATCTGACGGAACTGAAGGCCATACTCGCTCGCGGGAACCAGGTGACACCAATTGAAATTGAGCGGGTCATGCAGTTATTGGAGAGCAGAGGGTCTAATTACGATTACTTTTTCCAGAATGCTGGCGATGCTGTTTGGTTAGATCCTCTTTCTGAAAGAGGGTATTTTCTCAATCCTCCCGACGCAGAACAGACCACCGAAGGGCATTATATTGTCCCATGGTGGCCTCCCCTCGAATATCTGATACGCATCTTTGACGCAGCGCCTGCTGAGGTGATGGGCATAATTTCAGCACTTCCGAACACGGATAACTTTCGGGTTTTGGAAGGTATCTTGAAAATCGTGTTAAAAGCCGATTCGGCTGATGCGCTTTTAAGGTTTTCACGATTTATTACAACCTTTATTGATAACTGCAGATGGGGTCACGAGCTCATCATCAGTTTGCTGAAAAAGCCATTTATTTTTGATGCACACCTTTCCGAAGTTACCCCCGCCTTATTACTTAAGATGGTTGAGTTCCGCAGAGATCCTCGTGAACAGGAAAAGCGGACCCGGCGCAAAGATAACCCGGAAGCCTGGAACACTTCGCTAGAGCCGAATCCGCGTTTCGATCAATGGGAATATCAGCAAATCCTGGAAAAAGGTGTTCGCCCCCTGGCTGAGCATGAGCCCTATCAGGTTTCCCGCATCCTGATTGATGCGGTGGCAAGCATGATCAGGTTGGGAATGCACCCGGAAGATTTCGAAAAAGGCAGCGACCAGGACTATTCGGAAATCTGGTGCCGGAGGTTGGATAAGCCGGATCGCGACTATCAGGATGCGAAGGAAACCCTGGTGCAGACGCTGACCTATGCCTGTGAGCAGGTCTATGACAAAGCCCCGGAATCCATTGATGCCCTGGATCAGGCATTGCGAAATCATCGTTGGAAGGTGTTCAAGCGACTGCGGCAGCACCTTTACGCGTCACACCCCAATGACCAGACCCTCCCGTGGATACGCGAGCACATTCTTGGTCACGCTGACTATCCCAAATGGGAGCATCACTTCGAATTTCAATTGATGATCCGCAAGGCCAGTGAACACTTCGGCCCCCGTCTGCTCAGCGAGGAGGAACGAAGAGAGATTTTCGACGCCATTCTCGGCGGGCCTTCGAAAGAGGATTTCCGTGAATGGATGGGTGAACGGTACAGTGAGGAGGCTTTTCAGCAGCGTCAGCGCTACTTTCATCGTATGCAGCTACGCCCATTCGCCGCACTGCTTAGCGGGGATGTTCGACGGTATTTCGATGAGCTGGAAGATGAGGCCTCGGCTGAAGTTGTTACCGATGACAGCTATTCACCCTACGGCGGAGTAACCGGCGGCACGGTCAGCTACCAGAGCCCGAAGTCCGCCGAAGATCTTGAAAACTTCACCGATAATGAGCTTCTGGCCTACCTGAACGATTGGAACGAGGAGCATCGGGACAAAGACAACTGGCTGGTTGAGATCAATATCTCCGCGCTGGCTGGCGTCTTTCAATCCCTGTTCAAAGAGAAGATCGTGCCAGATGGCGAGCGGCTGGATTTCTGGCTGGCGAACCGTGACCGGATTGCTCGGCCGGTCTATGTCGCCACCATGCTCAAGGCCATGCTCGAACTCGTCAAGGAGAAGAATTTCGACAAACTGGACCAGTGGCTTGAGTTCTGTGCATGGGTCCTGTCACATCCGGACACGGTGCGAGTGGAAGGACAACCCGAGCCGCGAGACGAATCACGCGACCATCCTGACTGGGGCAGCTCGCGCAGGGCCGTGGTTGATTTTATTGACGCCTGTGTGAACAAGGATACGGATGCGCCAATTACCGCAAGGGACGGCCTTGCCGCTCTGCTTCGACAGGCGTGCGGTCAGTCCGACTGGCGGCTCGACCACGACCGCCCGGTGTTGCTTAACCGCGACGATCCTATTACCGAAGCCATCAACAATACCCGCAGCCGGTCACTCGAATCCCTTGTCAATTTCGGCTTCTGGGTTCGCCGCCAGTTACCGGAAGACCAGTTGCCGGAAGTGACCGACCTCCTCGCGGTACGTCTAGCCGAGAATGCTGAAATCCCGCTAACCCGACCTGAGCAGGCGCTGTTGGGGATGCACTTTGGGAACCTTTGCACCCTCAATCGGGATTGGGCTGCCCAGCAACGGGAAATCTTTTTCCCGCAGGCAAATGAAGCTGTTTGGCGGGATGCCTTCGGCAGCTTTATCCGCTTTAACCGTCCGGTCAAGATGACGTTTGAAATTCTGCGGGGTGAGTTTGAATACGCAATAGAGAATCTCAATATCCTGGCGAACGAAAAAGGCAACGGTAAGGAGCTTATCGACAGACTGGGCCAGCACCTTTTCACCTACTACCTTTGGGAAGTCTACCCCCTGACGGGTGACGAAAGCCTGCTCGAGCGTTTCTATGACAAGACCAAAGACGACCGGAAACGCTGGGGGCAACTCTTCGACCATGTTGGCCGATCATTGAGAAATAGCGGCAGGCATCTGGATAAAACACTGACCGACCGCATTATCGCTTTTTTCGATTGGCGCTTTGAATCCGCTGAACCGCTGGAGCTTCAAGAATTCACCTTTTGGTTGGAAGCCGAATGCCTTGGCTCTGAATGGCGTTTGCAATCGTACTTGAAGATTCTCGATCTTGGCCGGGGAAAAGATGTTGGACTTTCGCTTGAGGTGAGAGCCCTGAATAAACTGCTCCCGAATCACCTGGCATTGGTTGTCGAATGCTTTGCCAAAATCACGGATGCCATGGACCAAGGCACGCAGATGTATATTTCAGCCGATGAGGCCAAGCCAATTTTGAAGGCTGGCCTGACCGCTGAAGACCCTCAGGTCCGCGAAAATGCTGAACGTGCCCGGGAAAATCTGTTGCGGCTCGGCCGCTTTGATTATCTGGACGTTGAATGAGGGGGAACATGCTATGACTGACCGAGACAAAAAACTGATCCGCAACTCCACCGCTGAATTCCTGATTTTCACCGGTCAGGCTGGCGAGCAGAGCATAGAAGCCCGTTACGAGAATGAGACGGTTTGGCTTTCGCAGAAGCTGATGGCCGAGCTATTCGCGGTGGATGTCCGTACCGTCAACGAGCATTTGAAGAACATCTACGACTCGGGCGAGCTGCAACGTGAGGCAACTATCCGGAAATTCCGGACAGTTCAAACCGAGGGAAGCCGGCAGGTCGCCCGGAATATCGACTTCTACAACCTCGATGCGATCATCTCGGTGGGCTACCGGGTCAACTCGGTGCGGGCTACCCAGTTCCGCCAGTGGGCCACACAGGTTTTGCGCGAGTTTGCCATCAAGGGCTATGTGCTGGACAAAAAGCGGATGGAAAACGGGGCGTTTCTGGGTGAGGACTATTTCGAACGCCTGTTGGAAGAGATCCGCGAGATCCGCCTCTCGGAACGGCGCTTCTACCAGAAGATCACCGACATCTATGCCACCAGTGTCGATTACAATCGGGACGCGCCGACCACCAAGGCGTTTTTCGCCAAGGTGCAGAACAAGCTGCATTTTGCCATCCATGGCCATACCGCTGCTGAGTTGATTCTGCAGCGGGCCGACAGTACCAAGGCCAATATGGGGCTGACCACCTGGGAGAAGGCCCCTGACGGCAAGATTTTGAAAACCGATGTTGCGGTGGCCAAAAACTATCTGGCCAAGGAGGAGCTGGAAGCTCTTGGGCGGATTGTGAATGCCTATCTTGATCTTGCGGAGGAACGCGCACTGCGCAAAATTCCTATGACCATGGAGGACTGGGCCAAGCGGTTGGACGCCTTCCTGGAGTTCACCGAGCGTGACATTCTGCAGCACAGTGGCAAGGTAAGCGCGGAGATTGCCAAAGCTCATGCCGAAAGCGAATTCGAGAAGTACCGTATCGTGCAGGATCGGCTATTTGAAAGCGACTTTGACCGGATAGTGAAGCAGATCGAATCCGCCGGAGAGGAAGACCCGGAGAAAGAATAAAACGGCCCACTTGGGGGCTGACTTGGGGGGTGAACTTGCGACAAACTCGCGACACGGCTTGCGACATGCACTGGCTCAGCGATCAAGTACCGACCAAGTAACCGATCAAGTAGGTTTACGGCTCCATCTCCAGCAGAAACCGCCAGACCGGCACGACCTGGATGGTACCGAAGCCCACGGGGATGGTTTCATCGGTGCGCCAGGTGACGATGGTCCCCTCCGCCACTGCCAGCTCGACCATGGCTTCGGAGAGGGAACGGACTTCGCTCTGTTTGACGCGGGGATCGGCCAGGGAGGCGCAGACCTGGATCAATAGTATGGCTCGTTCTTGTCCCGGCACTGTCGGCAGCAGCGCGACAAGGTCCACCTCCCGGCCTGTCTTGGTCTTGTGGTAGAAGATCTCCGGGGTCACCCGGCGCAGCGCGGTGAACACCAGATTCTCCAGCAGGCTGTCGCGGTTGGTGAGGATGCCGGAGCTGACCGAGGTCACCAGCGCGTGGTCGATGCAGTAGACCTTGCGGGGATTGACGCTGATCCGGGTCGGCGAACTGGAAAAAATGTTCACGCTGAACAGCAGCCCGGCATCCTCGAACGCGACGAGCCAATCGACCACCGAGCTTTTGCGCACCCGGTGGCCGAGGGATTTCAGATAATCGGTCAGGTGGCTGACGGCGTAATAGGAGCCGGTGTTGCCCACCAGCCAGTGGGCCAGATCGATCACCGCCCGGGGATGGGAAATGTTGTGGTGGCCGATGATGCTGGCGATAATCGCGTTCCAGTTCGCCTGATGGGCTTCGATGCGCTGCGATTGGTCCAGTCGATTCAGACCGGGAAAGCCGCCGACCTGCCAGTAACCATCGAACGCCTTCTGGATGGTCAGTCGCTGCTTGGTGGATAAAGGGCTGTCACACTCGATGCCCTTGCCGTCGAGGAACTCCCGGAACGAAAGCGGGAAGATCTCCCAGGAGACGATTCGGCCGGTCATAGGGCTGGCGGTTTCCTCCTCCGGTGAGGGCAGCAAGGAACCGGCCACGGTGACCTCGCACTTTTCGGTGCGCGTCAGGCGGTCGATGAAGAGCTGCCAGTGCGGGAGCACCTGCACCTCATCGAAAAAGCAGTGGACTGTCTCACTGCCACGCTTCTGAGGATGAAGCTCGAAATACGCCTCCAGGATCAGGTCCGGGTTTTCGTGCCGCAGCCAGTAAAGCCGGTTGTCGGCCAGGTTGAGATAAAGGATGTTCTCGCGAGGCACACCGCTCTCGACCAGCTGCTGGATGCGCTGGCGCAGCAAGGTGGTCTTGCCGCTTCCCCTGACGCCGGTGACCACCGTGACCTTGCCCGGCAGGCTGCCAATGGCGACACGCCGGGGCAGCAGCCCGTCCGGCGGTTCAAGGTTCTGGTATTCGCGGATGATTCGTTTCAGGCATTCGATCATGACATGGCCCGGTGCTCCCTGCTTGTTTTGGCAACCGGTGTCATTCATGCTTGGCGTGGCGGAAAAAGCAAATGGTTTGTCGAACCGGGTAGCAATTCCATTCGATTCCGTTTTCGGGAACCGAACCGGCGTCCGAAATGATTGCCGGAAGCAATCCCGCTTTGCGGAAAACGGGCGCGGATGTTACACAGAGGAAGCGCTGTTTACGCCGCTTCCCGCTCATACCAGGCGACGATGCCGCCGAGCCGCTCCTGCCGCTTGACCGGTCCTTCGGATGTGCATCGGAAATCGGCGGAGATGACGTTGTTCCCGGTGCCCTGATGGGGTCGCTGGATGTGGTAGTAGTCGAGCCAGACGCGGTTGATGTGGGCCAGCTGGCCAAGGCCAAAGCAGACGAAGTGGTTCAGGCACTGGTGCTTGCAGGTGCCGATGAAGGATTCGCAGAAGGCGTTGGCCTGCGGCGCTTTCGGCGGGATGCGGATGCAGCGCACCCCGGCCCGCTTCCAGAAGGCGTCGAACTGCTTGGTGAACTTGGTGTCGCGGTCGTGAATCAGATACTTGGCCTTGATGCCGTGGTCGTCGAGCCACATGGTCACATTTCGCGCCTGTTGCATCACCCACGCCTCATCGGGATGGAAGGTCGGCTGGCTCAGGTAGACCCGGCGGCTGCCGAGATGTAGGAAGACCAGCACATAGGCGTCGAACTTGCCACGCAGGGTGTAGACCGGCTTGGTGAAGAAGTCGCAGGCCACCAGTGATTCCATGTGGGCGCTGACGAACTTCGACCAGGGAATATTGGGCTTGCTCTTGCTCTTCTCGGGAGGCGGTGGGCAATCGGAGCGCTTGAGGATGTCGCGAATGGTGGTGAGCCCGACGGAAATGCCAAGTTTCTTGAGCTCGCCGAGGATGCGCTTGTAGCCCCAGGAGAGATTCTCGGTCGCCATGCGCAGGATCAGCGCAACAATTTCCTCGGCGGTGCCGGGACGTCCGACCGGTTTCGGACTGCGGGTCTTGGTCTTCGGACTCAGCCAGCGGCGGTAGGTCTGCGGCTTGACCACCACCATGACATTGTTGACGTCATGGTTTATCTCGTTTCCTAACCGCAGGAGCTCGGCACGCTCCTCCGGAGTGGGGACAATGCGCTGGTCGTCGATCCGGTCGCGCAGCATTTTGATCTGGAACATCAGCAGCTGCATCCGGACGTCGTATTTCGGCAGGAACCGATGCGCCAGAAAGGTGAAAAGAACGAATAAAAGATTGAATTTCATGCCCAACCCACGATACTGCACAGGATGCATATCCTGTTGATTTCAATAGTTTTTAAGCGGTGCATATGTTTCCGCACCCCTAGGAAAGACCCGGTTTCGCCCCTCCGGCAAACTGAGCCGAAAGAAGCCGTCAATCCATGCCACGGATCGGGTGAAAAGACAACGAAACGATGTCGGTGGGAGGCAATAAGACGGGTAGGTTGGAGGGCGATTTTCGGTATCCGGGTGAACTGCGAACCCGTTACCCTCGTCCGGTGCTGGGAAATCGGGAGAGAAAAACGCTTCCTTTGACATGAACCGCCGCCGGATATCGGCTGGCATTATTTCTGATGTTACATCAGTAGGTTACATGGCAAGTCGAGGGCGGAGGCTGGTTTGCGTCAGGTCGCCGCACCCTCCAGCCGGCGGCAATGGTCAGCTTGCGTTTCATACCCTTGGAATAGCCGCCGAACTTGCGGTGCGCGGCCTTGTCCAGGTCGAACAGGGCGAGCAGTTCCCGCGCCCGCCTTTCCCGCGCGGCTCGGCCCATGCCGTACAGGCCGGCGCAGAAGCTGAGATTGGCAAAGCCGCTCAGCTCCGCGTAAAGGTTGCTCTCGTCCGGGACCACGCCGATGCGGTCCTGGGCGGCGCGCGGGTCGCGGGTGCAGTCGACCCCGTCGATCTCCACCGTGCCCGCGTCCGGCCGCGCCAGGCCGATGAGCATGTTGATGGTGGTGGTCTTGCCGGCGCCGTTCGGGCCGAGAAAGCCGAACAGTTCGCCGCTGTGCACGTCGAAATCCATACCCTGGACCGCCTGCACCTCGCCGAACCGCTTGCTCAGGCCGCGCACGCTGATGGCGAGCCCGTTGTCCGTGTGTGCCGTCATCCGCCCTCCCCTGTCCTTGCCGGTTCCTGCCTTCTCCTGCCACTCCCGATGCCGCGGCCGCTGCGGCTGTTTCGTGGTACCCGCTTCAGCTTGTACGTGTACCACATTTTCTCGATTCGGTGATGGGAAATTGGAAAAAAGCGTGCGGACAGGGGGTATCCGCCCGAACCGATCAGGCAGCGACGGCGCGCAAACGGTCCCGCGACCGGCAAAATCGGAATTTTCAGCGGAGAGTGAACTCTCCTGACGAACAAAACGAACAGGCGAACAGTAAAAACAGAACAAAAGAAGAAAAAAATGGCCGCTGCGCAGATCGTTCCAAATGCGCGAGTCTCAGGCGAAACCGGGACCTGTGCCGCCCGTGGCGACCGGGTCCGGGAGCGGTGGTGGGGTTGACATAACAGCTTGTCTTCGTTACCTGTTACCAGGTTGACATGTAAATGGTCAATTTAACGATAATTTACTGTAACACTCCTTTTTTCTTCGTTTTTTTCAGCCGGTTCACGCTCTTTTCCGCAGCTGTTCCTGCCTGTCGCGTGTCGCCTGTTCCGGCACCGTCCCCGGTGTGGGCCGACCCGTTCCGTGCAGGGCTGCGCCAACTATCAGGTAAAAGCATGTCATTGATATCCATCAGAAATCTGTCAAAAGTCTTCGGTCCCAACCCGAAGCGGGCCCTGCCCCTGATTGAGCAGGGCCTGTCCAAGAGCGAGATTCTCGCCAAAACCGGCTGCACCGTGGCCATCAACGGCGCCAGCTTCGACATCGAAAAGCGGGAGACCTTCGTGGTCATGGGACTCTCCGGCAGCGGCAAGTCCACCATGATCCGCTGCCTGAACCGGCTCATCGAGCCCACGGCCGGCGAGATCCTGTTCGACGGCGAAGACATCACCAAGCTCGACCGGGAGGCCCTTCGCAACCTGCGCCGGTACAAGATGTCCATGGTCTTCCAGCACTTCGGCCTGCTGCCGCAGCGCAGCGTGCTCGACAACGTCGAATTCGGGCTGGAAATCAGCGGCATAGACAAGGCCACGCGCACGGAAAAGGCCATGAACGCCATTGAACTGGTCGGCCTGAAAGGGTTCGAACAGAGCCGTCCGTCCGAGCTGTCCGGCGGCATGCAGCAGCGCGTGGGCCTGGCCCGGGCCCTGGCCAACGACCCGGAGGTGCTGCTCATGGACGAGGCCTTCAGCGCGCTCGACCCGCTCATCCGCACGCAGATGCAGGACGAACTCATCGACCTGCAGGCCCGCATGCACCGGACCATCGTGTTCATCACCCACGACCTGGACGAGGCGCTCAAACTCGGCGACCGCATCGTCATCCTCGGCCCCGAGGGCCGGGTGCAGCAGATCGGCACGCCCGAGGAGATCCTCTGCGACCCGGCCGACGACTACGTGCGCGCCTTTATCCAGAACGTGGACCTCACCCGGGTGCTCACCGCCGCCACGATCATGCAGAAGCACCCCACTGTGACCCATCCCAAGGACGGCCCGGGCACGGCCACCCGGCTGATGGAGAAGAAACGATCGGACGTGGTGTTCGTCACCGACAGCGACCGCAAACTCATGGGCATCGTCACCATCGACGACGCGGCCCGGCTGGCCCGCAAGCACCAGCGCGACCTGACCCCGGTGATCAGCGACCGGGTGTACACCACCAGCCCGGACACGGCCCTGTCCGACCTGCTGGACACGGCCGTCACCTCCCGCTATCCCATTGCCGTGATCGACGAGGACCGGGTGCTGCTGGGCGTGGTCGACCGCGGCGCGGTGCTCGCCGAGGTGCGCGAGGGCGTGGACGACGAGGCCGCGCCGGTGCGGCTGAGCGACATCGAAGACAACGCCGCGGCACCGGACGAATCCTCGCCCGAGACGGACAGTGACCAGGAGTCCGACGCAGAGAACAGGCACGAACAGACCGAGGAGGCTGTCAAATAAATGGAACAGATTCGAAACTATATCGATATCGGTGGCGCCTTCGAGGCGGTCATCAACTGGCTCATGGCCAACATGGGCCCGGTGTTCGACGCCATCAGCACGGGCGTGCGGGCAGTGCTCGACGCCTTCAACGCGGTGCTCTCCTTCCCGCCGCCGCTGGTCATGACCGCACTGTTCGCCCTCATCGCCTGGCGCATGGCCGGCCGCTGGGTGGCCGGCTTCACCCTGTTCGGCTTCCTGCTCATCGAGGTGATGGGCCTGTGGGCCGCGACCATGGCCACCCTGGGGCTGGTGCTCACCTCGGTGATCATCTCCATGGGCATCGGCATCCCGCTGGGCATCTGGGCGAGCAAGAGCGACCTGGTCGAGCAGGTGGTGCGGCCCATCCTCGACTTCATGCAGACCCTGCCGGCCTTTGTCTATCTCATCCCGGCGGTGCTCTTTTTCCGCCTCGGCCCGGTACCGGGCGTGGTGGCCACGCTCATCTTCTCGCTGCCGCCGGCGGTACGCCTGACCAACCTGGGCATCCGCCAGGTGCCCCAGGAGATCAAGGAGGCGGCCCGCTCCTTCGGGGCAACCCCCCGGCAGATGCTGTTCAAGGCCGAGCTGCCGGTGGCCATGCCCACCATCATGGCCGGTGTCAACCAGACGATCATGCTCGCCCTGTCCATGGTGGTCATCGCCGGCATGATCGGCGCGGGCGGACTGGGCAACGAAGTCCTCAAGGGCATCACCCAGCTGAAGATCGACCTGGGCTTCGAGAGCGGCATCGCCATCGTCATTCTCGCCATCTTCCTCGACCGGGTCACCCAGGCCCTGGGCAAGAGGATGTGAGCGCGCCCGCCGAACACCCGCCCCATCTTCGCCACAAACCCTTTTTCGACAACAGCCCGGGCCCCGCGCCCGCGGCCGAGATGAACCCACACAGGAGGAACATGATGACAGAAAACAAACGAACCGGAACAGGCTTTCGCCTGCTGCTGGCCGGCCTGGCCGCCGTCCTGACCGTGCTGCCGGCGTGGACCCACACCGCCCGGGCCGCGGACGCGAAAACCGCGGACCTGGTCTACGCCAACTGGGAGGAAGGCATCGCCTACACCCACCTGGCCCAGGCCGTGCTGGAGGACAAGATGGGCTACACCGTGACCATCACCGCGGCCGACGTGGCCCCGGCGTATGCGGCCGTGGCTCAGGGCGACAAGGACGCCTTCATGGAGACCTGGCTGCCGGTGCTGCACAAGGACTACATGGAGCGCTACAAGAACGACGTGATCGACCTCGGCCACGTGTTCGAGGGCACGGAGAGCGGCCTGGTGGTGCCCCGCTACATGGTGGAGGCCGGCGTCCGCACCATCTCCGACCTACTCAAGGACGAGGCGAAGAAGAAGCTCCGGCAGACCATCACCGGCATCGATGCCGGCGCGGGCGTCATGGTCACCACGGAAAGCGAGGTCATGCCCGCCTACGGCCTGGCCGCTGCCGGCTACACCCTCCTGCCCTCCTCGGGTCCGGCCATGATGGCCGCGCTCAAGCAGGCCATCGCCAAGAAGGAGTGGATCGTGGTCACCGGCTGGAAGCCGCACTCCATGTTCGGCTACTGGGACCTGGCCTTCCTCGAGCAGGACAAGGACAAGGTCTGGGGCGTGGGCAACATCCACATCATGGGCCGCAAGACCCTGCGCGAGGACAAGCCCGAGCTGGCGAAGTTCCTTGAGAAGATGCAGTTGAACAACAGTGAGCTGGGCTCGCTCATGGTGGCTATCAATGAATCGAAAAAAGACACCCTGGACGCGGCCCGCGACTGGATGAACGAAAACGAGGCGGTCATCGCCAAGTGGCTGCCGTAACACCTCCCGCGGCGGACCCGGTTCCGCGCGAGTGTTGCAGCACAAAACCCCGTCATGCCCGGCATGACGGGGTTTCTTTTTGTGGACAGGATACCGGCGCCCCGGCCCGGCCAGTCTCTGCTGGTGCCAGCTTCCCGATCTTGCGAGCAAAGATCGCTCATGACTAATAAAACTATCCAAAACATCTCAATCTTTCCTTCATTGTAGTTCGCCCTGCACCGCGCTTGTATATGTCCGGTCAGGGCTCGGCCCGGGCCGTGCCGCTGGCGGCAGTCCCCATGGTCGGGCCAGGCGGATGCCGACCGACCACCCACATCCTGGAAGGAGGGAGTATGAGCGCATCGATGTGTCCTGCTGCGGCCCGCACCGGGCCGGCCATCCTGCTCGCTGTCGGCCTGCTGATCGGCCTCTGGGCCGCACCGGTACCCGCCTTCGGCAGAGATTGCACAACCGAGAAGGACACCGGCCGAAAGATGCAGTGCCGGGCGGAAAACCTCAACGAGGCGGTGGACGGGCTGGTCACCACCGTGGTCGACGACCAGGGCGGCCATTTCAGCACCAGCCAGAAGACCCAGCTGAAAAACGTCAAGGCCCGGGCACAGAACGAAACCGGGCGGCTCGAGTCGGAAGACTTCAAAAGCATCGCCAAAAAACGCAAGGAAGAGTGCCCGGTGCAGGAGATCCTCGGCGACCCGGCCTCGCCTGCCGCGGACCTGAACAACAACGGCGAATGCGATGGCACCGAGATCTGCCTCGGCAACGAGGACGGCATCTGCAACGGCAAGGAAATGGCTCTCGGCGGGTGCGCCGAGGTGCTGAACGACGGCATCGGTGATGACGACGGCATCTGCGAGAACCAAGGGAAGTTCCACGAGGCCTGTGTGCAGCTGTGCGAAACGGACGCCATCATGACCGAGGGCTCCGAGACGAATGTGGATGCGGACCGGGCCGCCGAGATGGACCGGGCCCTGACCAGCGCCACGGCCCTGGTGGAGGATGCCGACACCAAGGTCAAGGACTTCCTGGCCGTGCGCAGCGGCGAGGTGGTGATGGCGGCCGCCTGCGACCCGGCCGCCATGCCCCCCTGTGTGTACCTCAAGTGCCTGCTCACAGAGAACCGCACCTCCACCTCGGACACCATCGAAGACCTGGCGTTCAGCGCGGTCGTCCTCCAGGGCATCGCCGACGCCTTCCGCGACCTGAGCGACACCACCATCCCCATTCCCTTCACCGGCGGCTCCATCGACGCCCGGGGCGCGGCCATTCCCCTTGGCCTGGCGGCCAATGCGGTGCACACCATCGCCTCCCTGGTCGAGGTGATCGACGATTCGGAAACCGCGGCCCGGGTCGACGCCACCGCCCGCTGCGCCATGGACAACAGTGACCAGCTCACGGTCATCGACGAACTCGCCACCACCGCGAACCTCCTGCTACGTACCCCCCTGGGTCAACGGGATGGTTTTCCCATCAAAAAGCCCAAACCGCGGCCCGGAGACGTCCGCAGCCAATGAACCTCTGCCGGAGACTGCCATGAACGCACCAGCCATGAAGAGATTGTCCGCCGGTCTGCGCCTGCTCGTTCTGCTGGCCGCGGCCTGCCTGACCCTGATCCTGCCCGCTGTCGCCGCCGACGAGGTTACCGCCCCTCCCGGCGACACCGGTGAGCGGATCAAGAACAAGACCGAACAGATGAACGCCTCGTTTTCCGCCCTGGTCGACACCATCGCCGCCGACGACAGCGACACCTTCTCGCCCGCGCAGAAGAAGCACCTGCAGGGGCTGCGCGACCAGGCCAAAAACGAAACGACCCGCACCCCGCCGCAGGAGTTCAAGCACCAGAGCCGCAACCGGCGGGTGGACTGCGTCATTCGCGAGCGGCTGGGTGACGTCGACGACAAGGGGAAAACCATCGGCAACGAGGACGGCCTGTGCGACAAGTCGGAAATGGACGCCGGCGGCTGCGCCGAGGTGATCGGTGACGGCATCGGCGACGACGACGGCATCTGCGAGAGCAAGGGCAAGTTCGACGAGGCCTGCGTGGAAGACTGCGACGTGGACCTGACCATGGCCAAAGGGAAAGAAGACAACGTCCACCAGGGAAAGCGGGCGGACCTGGAACAGTCGCTGAACGACATGACCGGGGTGCTCGATGAAACCAACAGCCGGCTCAAGACCCACCTGGCCGCCAGCAGAAAGGCGGCGGTCAGGGCCGCGGCCTGTGACCAGTCCACCATGGGCGCCTGCGAGTACCTGGAGTGCGTCATGGCCGATGCGCGGCCCAACGGCGCCGACGTGATCGAGGGGCTGGTCGGCGGGGCGGCCGGCGCCAAGACCATCGCCGACGGCTGCCGGGACATGGCCAACTGGGACCTGTTCACCACCCGCAGCTGGATCTGCATCGTGCCGGGGATCATCGCCAGCGGCCTGGACGCTGCCGGCAAGTACATGGAAACCCGGGACGACTCGCTCACCTCGGGCCGCGTGGACGCCACCGCCGCCTGCGTGAGCGAGTCCAGCGACCAGCTGCAGACCATCACCACCTCGCTTGAAGGGGTGGTCAATCTGCTCCGCCAGCCGCCCGGCCAGCGGCAGGATTACCCGCTCAAGTAAAGGGCGGGAGCGCGCGGCCCCGCACCGCTGCCGGCCGGCAGCCGATGCGGCGGTCAACATTGGAAGAACCGTTGGCCATCGAGCCTTCCCCTCCGCGGGGCATGCTCTTTTTTTCTGGTATGCGATCACGGCTTTGCTGGCATCGTGGGAGTAGAACAAAAAAAGCCCCGACGGCAGGGAGGGGCTGCCGCCGGGGCGGGGAACGGCGGGCCGGGACAGCCCGCCGGGATGGTTACCTGAGATCAGCGGCGATGGTGGCGGTGCGGTCCCTTGCCGTCACCGAAGCCCCGGCCGTCGGTAAAGCCGCAGCCCCAGCCGCCCTTGCCGAACCCCATGCCGAGCATCGGGTAGGGCAGCCCGGCAGCCTGGGCCTTGACGCGCAGCTGCTCGCGCAGTTCGAACAGTTCGCCCGCCACCTTGCCGGCCTGGGCGGTATCCGGGGTGTCCGCGGCCATGATGGCCCGCTGGACGGCCTGCTTCTCGGCCATCTGCTTGCGCAGTTCGACCGTGGAGGCCAGGAAGGTCTTGTGCTTCTCGACCATCTGCGGGTCGACCTGGCGGTAGCCCGGCTTCTTGACCGGGGCGGTGGTGTCGGCCGGGCTCTGGGCGATGGCGGCGGTGCCGGCAAAGGCAAGACCCGAGGTGAGCACAGCGGCGAGGGCGATGTTTTTGCTGGTTCTGGTCAGTTTCATGATGTCACATCCTTGATGTGGAAGGAAGGAAAGAGGCGCGGTGGCCGTGTTGCCTCCTTCATTGCGAAGGCCGTGCCAGAAACGAAAAATGACCATAACAACCTGACTTCACATATTCTTTTTTCCTGACCATCACTTTCCCGCCGCTTTTCCCGCCCCTGACCCGACCCAACTGTTCCCCTTCTACCCAGGCCGGCCGCTGGGTTGGGGAAAAACTACCCAACCCCGGCGAGTCCCACCCCGAATATCCCTCCCCTGTCGCCGGCGCGGTCCTGCCCGTGCAACAACCAGGTACTCGGCGGAGCCTACCCGCGCACCGGTCAAAAACCGATATTCTGTTGAATCTTTAGGAAATCTACTCTACGACTACGAGGCGCACCGGCCCGGCGATGGCGCCGCCCGGGTCAGCCAAAGGTCGCCGCGAACAGCGGCTGCAGGAACAAGGAGCCCAGCCATGCACCACGTCACCCACACCGGCATCGTCAATTTCATCTGGTCCATCGCCGACGACGTGCTGCGCGATGTTTATGTGCGCGGCAAGTACCGCGACGTGATCCTGCCGATGACGGTCATCCGCCGTCTCGACGCGCTCTTGGAGCCGAGCAAGGAAAAGGTGCTCGGCATGAAGAAGCAGCTCGACGGGGCCGGGATCGCCAACCAGCACGCCGCGCTCTGCCAGGCCGCAGGCGAGGCCTTTTACAACGTCTCGCCCTTTACCCTGCGTGACCTGAAGAACCGCGCCAAACAACAACAGCTCAAGGCCGATTTCGAAGCTTATCTGGACGGCTTTTCACCCAACGTTCAGGAAATCCTCGACAAGTTCAAGTTCCGCAACCAGATACCCACGTTGATCGAGGCCGACATCCTCGGCCACCTGATCGAGAAGTTTCTCGACGGCCGCGTCAATCTGAGCCCCAAGCCGGTGCAGGACGTGGACGGAAACGAACTTCTCCCGGCGCTCGACAACCACTCCATGGGCACCATCTTCGAGGAGCTGATCCGCCGCTTCAACGAGGAGAACAACGAAGAGGCCGGAGAGCACTTCACGCCCCGCGACGTGGTCAAGCTCATGGCCGACCTGATCTTCCTGCCGGTGGCCGACGACATCGAATCGGGCACCTACCTTGTTTACGACGGGGCCTGCGGCACCGGCGGAATGCTGACAGTGGCTGAAGAGCGCCTGGCCGAGCTGGCCCAGAGCCACGGCAAGGATGTCTCCATCCACCTGTTCGGCCAGGAGGTGCAGCCGGAAACCTACGCCATCTCCAAGGCCGACCTGCTGCTCAAAGGCGAAGGGGCTGAGGCGGAGAACATGAAGTACGGCTCCACGCTCTCCAGCGATGTCTTCCCGTCGCAGGAATTCGACTTCATGTTCTCCAATCCGCCCTATGGCAAGAGCTGGAAGACCGATCTGGAGCGACTGGGCGGCAAGGGTGATATCAAGGACCCGCGCTTTGTCACCCAGCACGGTGGCGACCCGGAATACAAGATGATCACCCGTTCCTCGGACGGGCAGCTCATGTTCCTGGTCAATAAGCTCTCCAAGATGAAGCACACCACCCGCCTCGGCAGCCGCATCGCCGAGGTTCACAACGGCTCGTCGCTCTTCACCGGCGACGCCGGTCAGGGCGAGAGCAACATCCGCCGCTGGATCATCGAAAACGACTGGCTGGAGGCCATCATCGCCCTCCCGGAGAACATGTTCTACAACACCGGCATCGCTACCTATATCTGGGTGCTCACCAACCGCAAGTCTGATACGCGCCGGGGCAAGGTCCAGCTCATCGACGCCACCGAATGGTACGTGCCGCTGCGGCGCAACCTCGGCAAGAAGAACTGCGAGTTCTCCGAGGAACACATCCGCGCCATTTGCGACCTGGTGGTCAATCCAGTTGAAACCGAGAAATCCAAGATCTTCCCCAACGAGGCCTTCGGCTACTGGAAGGTGACGGTGGACCGTCCCTTGCGCCTCGCCGTTGACCTGAGCCCAGCCCGGCTGGAACGGTTCGAGGGGGCGTGCGCCAAGGCCAAGGAAGAACCGCTGGCCAACCTGGCCCACCGCGTGGCCGAGACGCTTGGAACCGGGCCGCACCTGGATTTCAACGCCTTCATGGACGCCGTTGAGGCCGATGCCGACAAGCACGGCGTCAAGCTCACCGCCAAGCGCAAGAAGCTGCTGCAAAGTGAACTCTGCGACACCAGCGAGGATGCCGCGCCGGTGCTGAAGAAGGTTTACAAACCGGGCAAGGCCACGCCTGACCCCATCCATGGTCTCTTCGAGGCCGAGGTGGGCGGCAAGACCTGCGTGGTTGAATACGAGCCGGATACCGGACTGCGCGACAGCGAGCAGGTACCACTGCTGGAAGACGGCGGCATCGAGGCGTTTTTCCGGCGCGAGGTGCTGCCCTACACCCCGGATGCCTGGATCGATCCGGGCAAAACGCTGGTGGGCTACGAAATCTCCTTCACCCGCCATTTCTACCGGCCCGCGCCCATGCGCACCTTGGATGAGATCAAGGCCGATATCTACGCCCTGGAGCAGGAGACCGAGGGATTGCTGGAACAGATTGTTGGGGAGGCGGAATGATGAAGCTGGCTCCTTATCCAGAATACAAGGACGCAGGAGTGAGCTGGGTCGGGAGCATTCCCGCACATTGGCCTGAGAAGCGGGCAAAGTATTACTTCAAAGAGATTGATGATCGCTCCCAGACAGGCGATGAGGAAATGCTCTCGGTGTCTCACATCACCGGAGTGACTCCCCGCAGCCAGAAGAACGTGACCATGTTCAAGGCCGAGTCGAATGTCGGTCAGAAACGTTGCCAACCCGGCGATCTGATCATCAATACGATGTGGGCCTGGATGTCTGCATTGGGTGTCTCGAACCACGACGGAATCGTGAGTCCCGCCTATGGCGTTTACCGGCCAAGAAGCAGCCATGCCTACGATATCGATTATCTCGATCACCTGTTGCGGATTGAAGGATATCGGTCGGAATATATTTGCCGGTCAACGGGCATTCGCTCTTCACGGCTCAGGCTCTATCCCGATAAGTTTCTGAGCATGCCGGTGGTCTGCCCTCCGCAGGAAGAGCAACAAACCATCGCACGATTCCTGAAGGCGCAGGACCTCTTGTTCCGCAAATTCATCCGCAACAAGCGGCGGTTCATTGAACTTCTCAAGGAACAGAAGCAGAACGTCATCAATCAAGCCGTGACCCGGGGGCTTGATCCCAAGGTCAAGTTCAAGCCCAGTGGCGTGGAATGGATCGGAGATATTCCGGAGCATTGGGACGCCAGACGGCTCCGCACGCTGGCGGCGGTCAGGGCAAGTGGCGTCGACAAGAACACGAACGAGGACGAAGTCCCGGTCATGCTCTGCAACTACGTGGACGTTTACAAGAACGACCGCATCACCGCTGCCATCGATTTCATGAAGGCCACGGCCACGCCGGAAGAAATTCGCGCTTTTGAGCTGAAAGCGGGTGACGTGATCATCACCAAGGACTCCGAAAGCTGGGATGACATCGCCATTCCCACTTTCGTGCCCGAGACAATTCCGGGCGTCGTTTGTGCCTATCACTTGGCCTTGATCAGACCGTTCTCAGGTGAAATCGAAGGCGAGTTTCTGTTCAGGGCTTTCTCTTCCGACCCAGTGGCTGACCAGTTCCGGATTGCCGCTACCGGCGTGACCCGCTTTGGCTTGGCGCAAGGTGCAATCAAGGGGGCGTTCTTCCCGCTCCCGCCGTTGGAGGAACAGCGGGCGATTATTGCTCACATCAATGAGAAGTGCGCCGAGATAAGCCAGGCGATTTCAAGGGCCGAGCGTGAGATCGAGCTGATGCGCGAATACCGCACCCGGCTGATTTCCGATGTGGTCACAGGCCAGGTGGATGTGCGCGGCATCGAGGTGCCGGAGGTTGCCGAGGACGAGCTGCTGGCGCTGGAAGAGGACACCGCCGATGCCGATGACGTAATCGATGACGAGGGGGAGATGGATGAAACCGACTGACAAAACCCCAAAAAACAGCCTCGGCAAACCGCAGGACTACCCGGGCCTGCTGACCGAGATCAAGGAGCGCATCCGCTCCGCCCAGTATGAAGCCCTCAAGGCGGTCAACAAGGAGCTGGTCGGCCTGTACTGGGATATCGGCCGGATGATCGTGGAGCGGCAGGATGTTGAAGGCTGGGGCAAGGCGGTGGTGGAACAGCTCGCCGCCGATCTGCGGACGGAGTTTCCCGGCGTGGGCGGTTTCTCGTCCTCCAACCTCTGGCGGATGAAGGCTTTTTTCGAGGCGTACACCGGACTCGAAAAACTCGCACCACTGGTGCGAGAAATCGGCTGGAGCCACAACCTGGCCATCCTGGAGCGCTGCAAGGACCCGCTGGAGCGGGAATTCTATCTGCGCATGACCCGCAAGTTTGGCTGGTCCAAGAATGTGCTCATCCATCAGATCGACAACCAGAGCTATGAAAAATCCCTGCTGGGCCAGACCAATTTCGACCAGGCGCTGACGCCGGAACTTCGCGCCCAGGCCAAGCTGGCGGTGAAGGACGAATACACCTTCGATTTTCTGGAACTGGGCGAGGAACACAGCGAGCGGGAGCTGGAGCGGGCGCTCATCGCCCGGATCGAGGATTTCCTCCGGGCCATGGGCGGCATGTTCGCCTTCATGGGCAGCCAGTACCGGCTGGAGGTGGACGGCAAAGAGTTTTTCATCGACCTCTTGCTGTTTCACCGCCGTCTGCGCTGCCTTGTCGCCATTGAATTGAAAGTCGGCGAGTTCCTGCCGGAGTTCGTCGGCAAGATGCAGTTTTATCTGGCGGCTCTGGACCGGCAGGTCCGCCAGGAGGACGAGAACCCCTCCATCGGCATCATCCTGTGCAAAGAGAAGAGCCGCACGATTGTGGAATACGCCCTGCACGACGCCCGCAAGCCCATCGGCGTGGCCACTTATGAAATCACCAAGACCCTGCCCAAGGCGCTGAAAGGCCAACTGCCGTCGCCGAAGGACATCGCCCATTTGCTGGAGGACCTATGAAACCGACCGACACCAGCGAAAAGGGCCTGGAATCGATCATCGTCGCGTCCCTCGTGGAGGAGGCCGGATACGTTCAGGGTGATCCGCAGGACTACGACCGGGAACACGCTGTCGACCTGGCCAAGCTGCTGCAATTCCTCTCCGCCACCCAGCCCGAGACCTATGAGGCTCTTGGCATCGGCGAGGAAGGCGGCTCTTCCAATCCTCGGCGCACCCAATTCCTGCACCGCCTGCAGGGCGAGATCGCCAAACGCGGCGTGGTGGACGTGCTGCGCGGCGGCATCAAGCACGGCCCAGCTCATGTGGACCTTTTCTACGGCACGCCGACGCCGGGCAACGTGAAGGCGGCCGAACGGTTCGCAGCCAACATCTTCAGCGTCACCCGCCAGCTCCGCTACAGCCGCGTTGAAACCGCGCTCGCCCTCGACATGGCCGTGTTCATCAACGGCCTGCCCATCGCCACCTTCGAACTCAAGAACAAACTCACCAAACAGACGGTTCTCGATGCCGTTCAGCAGTACCAGCGCGACCGGGACCCGAAGGAGCTGCTGTTCCAGTTCGGCCGCTGCGCCGTCCACTTTGCCGTGGACGATCACGAGGTGCGTTTCTGTACCCACCTCAAGGGCAAGGGCTCGTGGTTTCTGCCCTTCGACAAGGGTTACAACGATGGCGCGGGCAATCCGCCCAACCCGACCGGGCTCGCCACCGATTACCTGTGGAAGGAGACCCTCTCCAAGGAGGGCCTGACCGACATCCTGGAAAACTACGCCCAGGTGGTAGAGGAAAAGGACGAGAAGTCCGGCAGGAAAAAGTACAAGCAAATCTTCCCTCGCTACCACCAGTTAAAGGTGGTGCGCATGCTGCTGGCCAATGCCGCCGAGAGCGGCATCGGCAGGCGCTACCTGATCCAGCACTCGGCGGGCAGCGGCAAGAGCAACTCTATCGCCTGGCTGGCGCACCAGCTTGTGGGGCTGGAGCACGAGAGCAAGGCGTTGTTCGATTCGGTCATCGTGGTCACCGACCGACGGGTGCTTGACAAGCAGATCCGCGACACCATCAAGCAGTTCGCCCAGGTTTCCGCCACCGTCGGCCATGCCGAGCATTCCGGCGACCTGCGCCGCTTCCTCAAGGCCGGTAAGAAAATCATTATCACCACGGTGCAGAAGTTCCCGTTCATCCTCGATGAGATCGGCGACGAACACCGCCAGAGCAAGTTCGCCATCATCATCGACGAGGCCCATTCCAGCCAGGGCGGCAAGACCACCGCCGCCATGAACATGGTCGTTGCGGAAAAGCCGGGTGAATACAAGGCGGAATGGGATGAACTGGATGCCGAGGACAAGATCAACAAGATCATGGAAGGCCGGAAGATGGTGACCAACGCCAGCTACTTTGCCTTCACCGCGACTCCCAAGAACAAGACTCTGGAGATCTTCGGCGAGCCGGACCCGCAACCCGACGGCACCGTGAAGCACCACCCGTTCCACAGCTACACCATGAAACAGGCCATCCAGGAGGGCTTCATCCTCGATGTGCTGAAGAACTACACCCCGGTGGAGAGTTATTACCGCCTGGCCAAGACAGTGGAGGACGATCCGCTCTTCGACGCCAACAAGGCACAGAAAAAGCTGCGCCGCTATGTGGAGTCCCATGAGCACGCCATCCGCGAGAAGGCGGAGATCATGGTGGACCACTTCCACGCCCAGGTGATCGGCCACCGCAAGATCGGCGGCCATGCCCGGGCCATGGTCATCACCAACGGTATCGAGCGGGCCATTCAGTATTTCCACGCCTTCAAGGACTACCTCAAGGAGCGCAAAAGCCCTTACGCGCCCATCGTGGCCTTTTCCGGGGAGCACGAGTATGGCGGCAAGAAGGTCACCGAAGCGACGCTGAACGGCTTTCCCAGCAGCCAGATCCCGGACAAGGTGCAACAGGACCCGTACCGCTTCCTGATCGTCGCCGACAAGTTCCAGACCGGCTACGACGAACCGCTGCTGCACACCATGTACGTAGACAAGGCGCTCTCCGGCATCAAGGCGGTGCAGACCCTCTCGCGCCTCAATCGCGCCCACCCGCAGAAGCACGACACCTTTGTGCTCGATTTCTACAACGACTCGGAAACCATCCAGAAGTCGTTCGAGCCCTATTACCGCACCACCATCCTCAGTGACGAAACCGACCCCAACAAGCTGCACGACCTGAAATCGGATCTGGACGGCTACCAGGTCTATTCGCAGGCGCAAATCGACGATCTGGTGGGGCTCTATCTGAATGGCGCAGACCGTGACAAGCTTGACCCGATCCTGGACGCATGCGTGGCCACCTACAACGCCGATCTTGATGAGGACGGCCAGGTGGACTTCAAAGGCAAGGCCAAGGCCTTCGTCCGCACCTACGGCTTTCTGTCCTCGATTCTGCCGTACTCGAATGCCGACTGGGAGAAGCTGTCGATCTTTCTGAATTTCCTGATCCCGAAGCTCCCCGCGCCCAAGGAAGAGGACCTGTCCCGGGGCATCCTGGAGGCCATCGACATGGACAGCTACCGTGTCGAGGTGAAAACCAGCCTGAAGATAGGCCTTCCGGATCAGGATGCCGAAATCGGACCGGTGCCGACCAGCGGAGGTGGCCGCAAACCGGAACCGGAGCTGGACCAACTGAGCAACATCATCAAGGCGTTCAACGACCAGTTCGGCAACATCGATTGGAAGGACGGCGACAAGATCCGCCAGGTCATCGCCGAGGAGATCCCGGCCAAGGTCGCAGCGGACGCCGCCTACCAGAACGCCATGAAGAACAACGATAAGAAGACCGCCCGGATCGAGCACGACGCCGCGCTGCAACGCGTCATGATCGACCTCTTGTCCGACCACACCGAGCTGTTCAAGCAGTTCAGCGACAACCCGTCGTTCAAGAAATGGCTGGGCGACACCATCTTCGGCGTGACTTATCAATCCACAACACAAGTTGGTGCGGGGTAAAAGGCTATGGATATCCTGCTGACATTCACCGGTTTTCACGACCCGTACTCAAAAGGGCTGTTAGACCAAGAGGAACAACCAGGGCCGATCCTGTCGTTGTTGAACGTCAGAAGTTTCGAGCATGTATTTCTCTTTGACACGCCGACCACCCGGGATATCAGTAGGAACACCAAAGAAGCGATCAACGCATTGCATCCGGACTGTGAGGTTCATGTTCTGGATATGAAGCTGTCGGACCCGACCAGCTACCGGGATATCTTTGGCGGGCTGAAACAGCACGCGCATGCCATTCAGGAAGAGCATGGCCCCGCCAGTTTCTATATCTCGGTCGCATCGGGTACACCGCAGATGCATGCCTGCTGGGTGCTACTGGCGGCATCCGGCGAAATTCCAGCCAAAATTCTTCATGTCAGACCCCCACGCTTTGTAACGAAGGATCTCCCCCCTGTAAGCGAGATTGACCTGTCATCGGACGAGTTTCCATCGGTCAGGTTCAAATCCTCCAGCTTTGTCCTTGATGAACATGAGGTTGATGTGGATTCGGCTCGGGCACGGCTCGGGATTGTCGGGGATCATCCGGCTATGCTCAAAGCCCTTGAGATGGGAGCCATGCTGGCTACATCGCAGGCTCCCATCCTGATTACCGGGGAGACCGGTACGGGAAAAGAGCTGTTTGCCCGCTATGTCCATGCATTGAGTGGTCGACCTCAGGATACCTTTGTCGCGGTCAACTGTGCGGCGATCCCGGAGGACCTTGTTGAAAGCATTCTTTTTGGACACAAGAAAGGTGCCTTCACCGGGGCTGTGAACGATCAGACCGGCAAATTTGATGCCGCTCACAAGGGGACGCTGTTTCTGGATGAACTTGGGGAATTGCCGCTGCCTGCTCAGGCCAAACTTTTAAGAGTGCTTCAGGACGGAATTGTCGAACCGATCGGTCAGACCAAGGGCCATGCGGTTGATGTCCGGATTGTTGCGGCCACCAACCGGGAGCTCCGTAAGCAGATCCGTAAAGGCAGTTTCCGGGAGGACCTCTATTACCGTCTGAATGTCGGTGAGATCAAACTGCCCTCCCTGCGTGAGCGGCGTTCAGATATTCCCAAGCTGGTGCTTCATATTCTGGACCGATTGAACGGTTCCCTGAAAAGACAGCGCCGACTCACAGCCGACGCGCTCAGTCGTCTGCAGGCTCACAACTGGGAAGGCAACATCAGGGATCTTGAAAACGTTATTGAACGCTCTGTGAGGCTGAGCCGTGTGGAGGTGCTGGATGCTTCAGATCTGCTTATTACCGAGCCGATCACTTATGCCGATCCATTGGATGCTTTGCCCGAGCCTTACGAAGGTTTTTCGCTTGATGAGTTTCTCGGCAGTGCCCGCAAGCAGATGATTTTGAGGGCGCTTGATGCTGCGAACGGCAATCAGAGTCAGGCGGCGAGAATGTTGGGTGTAACCCCCCAGGCGGTGCACAAGTTTTTGAACCAGACAAAACGAAATCCTTAAACCGGGGTTTAAAATGTATCAACCTGAGTTGAAATTCTACCGATTACCCAGCGACCTCGTTGATATCATAATGCACACATTATCAGCTCCTTACGGTTTCTTTGTGGGCTTGGCACATCGATTGCTCTATGCCAAATACACAGAGAAAAGATTGATCAAGCACAAGGAGCAACGATGCCAGCATTCAAAGTCACTTCAATTATCGACGGAGATACCTTCGAGGTGTCACCGGAGTGGAAATGGAACGGTGAGAAGGGAACCAGAGTCCGTCCTGCCGGTTACGATGCTCCGGAACTGCACACCGCCAAAGGGCAGAAAACGAAGGATGCTTTGTCAAAGCTTATCAATGGGCAGCAGGTTGAACTCAGGACCGCTTACAAAGTGGATCGGGGCAGACTCGTCTGCGAAGTGTTTGTCGGGAGCAGAAACCTTGCTGAGTTTTTCCCCGAGTATTGAGGATTGTATGAAATTGAAACCAGCAAACTAATCAGGAGGATGATCCATGTTTGATCCTAAAAAGTTTACCACCCCGACCGCCAAGCCGCTTCCCGTTGTTCTGCTTCTGGATGTCAGCTACAGCATGTCCGGAGATAAAATCGACAACCTTAACAAGGCTGTCGAGGATATGCTGGATACCTTTGCGCAGGAAGAAAAGATGGAAACGGAGATTCTTGTTTCCGTCATCACTTTCGGCGGCCAGGTAGATCTGCATGTTCCCTACACCAAAGCTTCTCAGGTGAAGTGGCATGGGCTTCAGGTAAATGGAGATACGCCCATGGGTACAGCCCTCAAAATGGCCAAGGCCATGATCGAGGACAAAGAGACTACCCCGTCCCGTGCCTACCGCCCGACTATCGTCCTTGTTTCAGATGGGCAGCCAACTGACGGCAGTTCATGGAAACAAGCTATGGATGATTTCATTTCCGAAGGGCGCTCTTCCAAGTGCGATCGCATGGCAATGGCTATCGGACGTGATGCGGATGAGACGGTTCTGAAGCGTTTTATCGAGGGCACGCCCCATGCCCTTTTTTATGCGGAAAACGCCGGGCAGCTGCATGAGTTTTTCCAGCGAGTGACCATGTCGGTGACCATGCGTACTCAGTCCAAGAACCCGAATGTGGTACCGGCTCCGTCGGAGATCAAACTGGACGGGGGCAGCGTCAAGTCGGCTGCATCGGGAACTACGACCGCTTCATCCGGTGATGAAGGTTACTGGTAAGAAGAAATCTGGAGGTAAATCATGCCACAGGCAATTGGCGATCCTGATGAACTTGACCGTTTCGCGCAGTCTTTGACGCAGTTCATCGACACGTTGAATGAAGCGGTTAACGGTTTGAATCATAGCTTTGGTGCCCTTGGGGATACCTGGCAGGATGAAAAGCGAGCGAGTTTTGAAGAGGACTATAACGCGCTGGTGCAGCAGCTTTCTCATTTTGAGGCGAACGCATCGGAACAGGTCCCTTATCTTCACGCTCTGGCCTCACGTTTAAGAGATTATTTACAGAGTTAAGGTGGGGAATGGCGTACGTATCCGTTGGACAAGTTGAGAACCTCGAGGAGGCAATTGCCGGACTTCAGTCGGCCTATGACTCCATGCAGAACGCCTGTCAGGCCCAGATTGCTGCGGCTGAAGCCAAGTTGGCCGAAGCACAGCAGGAGGCCGATAACAGCGCTCAACTGCTGGACGCTGCGATGGAAGCCGAAATGGAGGCTGGGCAGCAGCTGGAACAGGCTAATGAGCAGCTTGCTTCAGCCAATGAGCAGTTGAGTTCCGCTTGTTCATCTCTTTCCGCCTGCGAAGCGAGTGGCAGCTATGATGAGGACGGCAACTATGAACCGCCCAACTGTTCATCTGAAGAGGCAGATGTAGCCGCCGCAGAATCTGCAGTCGCAGAAGCGGAATCCGCTGTTGCGGCTGCTGAGGAAGCTCTGGAAGCTGCGAAAGACCATCGCATGCAGATGGAGCAGCGAAATGAAATGGCTCGCCAGTGTCTTGATATGGCAACTCAGCTGGCGGAAACAGTGCAAACGGAGTGTGCAGCCCGGCTTGCCAGTGCGGCGGCTCACCTTGAAACAGGAAAATCCCGACTGGAAAGCGCCAAGGCCGCGCTCAACGCCTATCTCGATACGCACCCGCCAGCGGCGGAATTTTATTCATGGCTGAAATGGACTCCAGACCCAAGTAAGCCGGTTACGCCAAAGGAGCTGCATTCACGGCTGAATCTATCTGTCGAACAACAGCGCTACTATTTTGAATATCTCGCCGATCGTGACCCGGCATTCAGAGCCAAGATTGCCGACTACAGAAGCCAGCTCGAAGCCGCCAACGGTCCGGCAGAAAGGCATGCGGTTCAGCTCAAGATTCGCCGAAACCTGAGCGGATATTGCGGTGAAAAAATTGTGGAACAGGCATTGGGTCCGCTCGGACATAAAGCGGACACGCAGGCCCGTACCACATTTGAGGACGGCCGATATACCAAAACAGATCTGATCATCGAGGACCTCAAAGTGCCGGTTATTCTCGGTCGTGGTGAAGGCATGACTGCTCCGGCCGGAGGCTCTATCGCCATTGAAGTGAAATGCGGTCGGGCTTCGTATCTCTATTCTCAGAAAGACCACATGGTTTTCCAGTCCGGCGGGCATCAGGAAGCCAATGCGTCGATGACGGTATGTTCACGCGACATCAAGGATTTAACTCCAGAACAGGAAGAAGAGCTGCGTGAAGCCCTTCGGAGTGCTGGTTCACCCCTAATAGGTATGCTCCCGACAAAAGACGAGATCGACAAAGCCTGCTGGGACATGGTGACCGGTTCTAATGCAAATAACGGAGGAACTCATGAAAATTAAAATCGCTCTGATACCAAGTGAACACACCAGCAAAGCTCAGGATCTTTCCTCCAAGCTCCAGAACGCTATGGAGGCAGGTGAGATGAGTGCTGTTGATCAGCTCACGGAAGAACTGATCTTGCTAACGGATAGCGAGTATTCCCTGTCCTTGCCGGAAGAATACTGGCACCAGCTGATTGAAAAGGTCAGAAGCTCTGATGACGATTTCAAGTCCGACTACATCATGGCCAAGCCGCAACTCGAGACGATTATTGCAGCCGGTGTGGCTGAATCATTTGCGGATGTTTCAGGGGTTATTGAGCAGGCATTAAAGGCTGATGGTGTCATCCTCCAGCTACCGTTTGAAGAGGAGGATGCCGATGTTTGATGATCTATTTAATGTGACTTCACAGCAGATGGGCAAATTTTCCGACACCGTCAGAGACGAGTTTGGTCAGTCTATTGTCTCAGACGTTTTCGAGCCCCTTTTGCAGGACATCTCCGGCCTTCAGCAAATGGGAGAATTATTTCAGACCCGAGCCGCCGAGATTGATCAGCTAACTGGAGAACTGCAATCAATAGGAAGCATGGGTCATGAGTAGCAGCCGGAAAAACAGGGAGTCCATGCCTAAACGTCTGTTCGATGCCGTTGGCGCAATGAATAAGGCGATTCTGAGGAAGGAAGATACCTACCGCCAGCTTCAAACTGAATTGAAACAATCGGAGCAGGACTGCGACAGAACTGTGGGAAATCTCAGGGCTGTCAGCGACTCTGCGGAAAGAGGCGAACTGGCTGCGCTGCATGATAAAGAGACAGGGTTGCAGAAGGATCTGCAATCGCTAAGCAATGAGATCCGCAGCGTAGAGGATCATATAAAGCAGGTTGAAAAAGCCATTTCCGATCTCGAGAGTGATAAGGACAGGCTTGACCGTGAGATCAGCCAGCGCCCCATCTTAATTACAATCGTAAAATATGTGTTCGGTGATGCTGAACGTGAGGAATCTGAAAGAATCCAGAGAGAGATTCAAAAGAATGAGCTTGGCAAAGATGATTTAATCAAAACCAGATCTAAACTCAGCTCTCGAAAGGCTGGTTTGGAGAATCGCCAGAATGACCTGAAAGTTGAGCTTGCCGGTATCCAGACCAAAATTAAGCGATTGAGTGATTCCAAACTCGCTGGAGCCAGAAAAAGAAACGACGCGCTGAATGCTCTCAAGTCAAAAAAAGAGCAGATTCGCGAGAGAAAACATCGGGTGCACGAGGAGTTTGAGAAGGAATGGGTTTCGGCCCTGAAGAATCTTGATGATCTATGCAAAAGGGTCCGCCTGCGTCAGCCGCATCTGAATGAGTTAACAGCCGAAAATATCAACACGGGCACCCATTTCCCTGACGCTCTGGCGTTCGGGCGCATGTACCTTACCTATCAGAACTGGAAAGGTTATATCCCACGGCTGATCCCTTTTCCTTTTAAGAAATCGCTCTGGCTGCCCGACCAGACTACAGGACACCGGTTGATTCACCAGCTGATGTTACGGCTGATGCACTGCATGCCGGTCGGCAATGTTGAAATTACCGCTGCAGATCCGCTGAGATTGGGTACGTCTTTGGACCCGTTTCTTTCTCTGTTGAAAGTAAAACGGCTCTTTCCCGAGCAGCGATTGCTGACCCGGTCGGACGAACTGGAAAATGCTCTGGCCCGGTTAACGGATTATGTTGAGGATCTGCTTCAGAATAAATTCAAGGGAGAGGTCAAGAGCTGGTCCGCCCACAACGCGGCAAACAGCAGCAATCCCATACCATATAAACTGCTGCTCATTTTCGGAGTTCCGGAACAGTTGACAGACAAAAGCCTCTGGTACCTTGGCCGCCTTCTGGAACATGGACCTGCCTGCGGCGTGCTTCCTGTTGTGACCATTGATGAAAGTCGGCTGGAGGATCGAAAGTTTACAGGACTGCGCACCGCGATAGACAAATATTCCAAGAGAATGGATTCCATTGTTCCGGCAGAGATACTGACCAAGCATGTCTCTGAACTCAATGTTGTGGAGGAACAGGAGTTCTGGCCCGGACGTTCTGAGCTGACCAATTTTCTGGCATCCATATCGGACCGATATGAACAGAGCGCAAAATTCAGCAAGCGCCTGACGGATCTCTGGTGCAATTCGGACTACTGGGAACACGACTCTGTACAGGGCGTAAAAGTGCCGATCGGCTGGACTGCGGATGGCGAGGTCGTTCCTTTCTCAATTGGCGGGGTGAATACAGAACACCATGCTCTTCTGGCCGGGCGTTCAGGCTCAGGTAAATCAAACCTGCTCCATGTTCTGATTCATAGCCTCTGCCACACATATTCACCCTCGGAGTTGAATATCTACCTGCTGGATTACAAGCAGGGTACAGAATTCAGTATTTATGCTTCTCCACCGCTTCCTCAGGCAAAACTGGTGGCTACAGAGAGTGATCCCGAATACGGCGTAACTGTTCTGGCGCATTTGACCGAGGAGCTTGAAAGACGGGCGCAGGAATTCAAAAGCCGATCTGTCCGCGATTTTTATGAATACAGAGAATCTTCAGCAGCCGAACTCCCGCGTATCCTGTTGATTATCGATGAGTTTCAGATTCTGTTTTCTGAGGGACGCCAAGTAGCCGAACCCGCAGAAAAAATGTTGAACCAGCTGCTAAGACAAGGACGGGCCTACGGTATACATGTGTTGCTGGCCACCCAGACTCTAAAAGGAATTCAGTCTCTTTCAATGGGCCAGCTGATAAGCCAGATCGGCTGCCGGATTGCTCTTGCCTGCAGCGAGGAAGATTCCGCGATGATTCTTGGCAACAGCAACTGGGAGGCTTCCAAATTGAGCAGCCCGCCGGAGGGAATCATTAACAATTCCAACGGGGCAAAATCGGCAAATCAACGGTTTCTGATTCCATTTGCTGATCGAGGGCTGTGCAAGGATCACATTACCAAGATTACTCAGATCGCAGGCCAGCGTGGTTACTGCGGCTCAACAAGAATATTCAACGGTTCGCGACTGCCTGAAATGCCTGCACCTGACTGGTTCAACTCAAAAAGCCACGAGGCGGTGCAACTGCACCTTGGTGAGCGTCTGAGTTTTGAAGCAGAGCCGCTCTCACTGACACTGGTTAACCGGCCGTCATCGAATTTACTGATATCCGGCTATAACGACGCAATCCATGACGGATTGCTCGCCTCCATTCTTCAAAGCTTGGATGCTCAGAATGACATCGATGAGATCATCTACTTTAACGGGCGCTCTATTGTATCGGTGGGTGCATCAAAATATCTCGATGGTTCCGGAAAAAGACCCGTTTCAAAACACGAGTGCGTTACCTCGCTAAACCTTACCGGCATCCCCGATGAATTACACAAATCCAAAAGAATCCTGATCATAGACGGCCTGGATTCTACAAAGGAATTCCACTCCGGACCGGCGAGCTTTCGACCGGTGAAGAAAGATGAGCCGCCCTCACCACAAGAGAGCATAAAGAAAATCCTGGAGGATGGCCCCCTGCATGGGACATTTGTGATCGCCTTTGCGGATAACTGGAAACGCTGCAATTCATCATGCAAAGACCTTCTGAGCTTCTTTGAAATGCGCATCGGATTCTGCATGAATGAAGACGATGCGGGCTCATTCGTCAGTGGAGCAATTGGAAAATTTAAAGGACTCGAAACAGACAACCGCGCTGTCTTTGCCGATCGCTTGAAGAATCAGGTCAGTTGGTTCCGTCCGTACGTAAATGGTGAAAAATTATGAAGAAATATTTAATGACATGGTACGGAATAACTGATTTCAGGGCCTCAATTGGACTGGAACAGACAACCGGACCCGTTCTGGGAGCTTTGCTGGCGGAAGACTACACCGATGTGGTCATCCTTGGCTTTACGCGCCCGGATAAAACCGCAAACAGAACAGATGGGTTTCAACAAAAAATAGAAAACACTGATGGTTCTGACCCTGCTGCTGCGAGAGAGATTATTGATTTGTTCTCGAACTCGGTTGAGGCACACAACCACTTTACTAAATGGCTGGAAAAGCAGCTTCGGGATGCCGGTAAAAAGGTCAATGTACATTTTCACCCCGTGGGCCTGAAGCATCTCAATGACACAGAAGGCATATATGAGGCTGCGACTCAATCTTTGAATACGGTCGCAGCATCTGAAGGTGAAAAACTGGTTACGCTCTACCTTAGCCCGGGTACTCCCGTTATGGCTTTTGTTTGGGCTTTTGCGGCCCTGAGGCATCCGACTCTCAAAAAACGCCTTATAGCATCTTCTCAGCCCGGAAGACCTCCGGAAAGAATCGCACTGCCGAACGAGTGGCTGGAATGGCACGGAAGACAGGTTCGAACAACTGATGCGGAACCTGATCAGTATGATGCCATTTTTCACCTGTTCGGCGAACAGCGGGTGCCGAACCTGCTTGGCGTGATCCAGTTTTCAAGCAGGAAACACATCTTTGTGAATTCCGCACAGTTCCCTGCCGATGTCATGAAACAGTTTCTTGGAGAAGCTGAATACGGTGAAATTGCGGTGGACCCATATGACCCTGAAAATGTCCGAACCACGATTCTGGATCTGATCGCGAAAATGCCTGCCGATGCGAAGATCGGCTTCAACTTAACGGGCGGAACCAAGTTGATGTATGCAGGGGCGCTTGCCGCCTGTCGCAAGGTGAATGCGACGCCATTCTATTTTAACAGCCGGAACAATCAGGTGGTTTATCTCAATGACTTTAAGACTGTTGATACAAAACTGATTCCATCGGTAGAGACCTTTATCCAGCTCAACGGCAATAATCTGTTTATCTCGAAGGCTGGCCATTGGGCTGATATACCCGACATTGAATCTCCTGACCGGAAAAATCTGACCAATGAGCTCTGGCAGGCGCGTTCTAAAATATCACGGCTCTATAAAGAGCTGTCTCGTTATAACGACAGCTTTCAGCCATTTGAACTGCATGATGGCGACATCTACGCAACGCTCTCCAAGGATAAAAGTGCGAAGATAAGTGTCGGCACCAAACACTTTGAGTTCAAGGAGTGGCCGGATTTTGCTCAATATCTTTCCGGTGGATGGTTTGAAGAATACACCTTCATGAAGCTTCAACCCCTTGTTGATGTCGGCCTGATCAAGGATATGCGCATTGGCCTTGAGGTCTCATTCAAAGGAGACGATGCCGACAAGAGCTCATCAAGTTTTAGCGCACAGCTGAGCAACCTGTTTGGGGATACTTATCAGGAGCTTGATATTACCTTCACGGACGGGCGACGTCTCTACGTCATCGAATGCAAAGCTGGCAATGTGAACAGCGAGCATGTCATGAAGCTCCAGAATATTGTCCGCTATTTTGGCGGAATTGAAGGCAGAGCTGTTTTAGCCTCATGTTTCTACCCGAAAAACAAAGTCGTAAGAAAGAAGATCGACGACTCGAAAAACCTGCAGTCAGTATCGGGTAACAGCCTGTTCAGGCAACTGGAAGAAATGATTCAACCCGGAGGGCGTCATCGATGAAAGTACCCCTCTATATCATTGTTGATGTTTCCGGCAGTATGAATGAGATGGGCAAAATCCATCTTCAGCGTAATTTGTGCCGTTATGCGGCTCAGCTGCGGCTCATAGATCAGGAAAAATACTCAGGCTCTGACATCCGCTTTTATCAATGGGCACAGAATGTTTCCGAGGTCGCTTTGGGAAGCGACGGGGATATCCCTGCCTTAAACGCTGAAGGCTCCTCGAACCTATGTGTTCTCTCCGATTTTCTGTACCAGTATCTGAATGATACCGGGAGATTAATGGTTCTCATTCTGTCTGACGGCAATTTCCCCAATTCAGACATCGTAAGCTTTAAGAACCAACTGGGCACATTCAGCGACCTGATCATCCGGACAGTTGCCGTCGGCGCTGATGCTGACTTGTTGAAGTTGAAGAAAATTTCCACAAATAACACTGTTTACCTTTCGGAGAACATAGCTTCAGCGATTGACAGCACAATCTTTGGTTCTGATGAGCCGTTGACCGCGCCAGTATCCACAGCCCGGATTCTGGAATCCGCACCGGCTGAAACAGAAGAACCAGAGGAGGATTGGGATGCTTGATCAACTCTGGAATAGCTGGGGTGCTTCAGTAATCGGCCCCCTACATATTAAAGCCGGGATTCCCAATCAGGATTCCTGGATGGCACGCAGGTATAAATGGGGAAATGTCGTTGTTGTATCGGACGGACTGGGCAGCAAGGCACATTCAGATCACGGTTCAAAAGCCGCCTGTCTGGCTGTATTTGAGGCAGCCAAGAACTACCAGAATACCCCTGATGCCAATATCGTTGATATTTTAAGGCTGATTCATGCCAACTGGCTCGTGAAAATAGCTCCGTACTCTTCAACAGATTGTTCGGCCACATGCCTTTTCGCCATCCAGATCGAAGGGATTATCACTCTTGGCCGCCTTGGTGACGGCATGATTGCCGCCCTTGGAGAAACTGGCGAAAACCACCTTATTCTCAGTGATAACAAACAGGATTCCTTCTCAAACTACACAAACAGCCTTCAACAGGAGTTTAAGCCAGATCAGTGGGAAACCGCGACGATTAAAAGCGCGGCATGCAATGCAGTTGTGCTATGCACTGATGGCATATCCGATGACCTGTTACCTGAAAAGCAGATGACTTTTGCACAGGAACTCTACTCCACTTATGCAGACCTGGAGTCGGAGGAAAGAAAGAGGGATCTTAAACGTTGGCTCAATGAATGGCCGGTTCCGGGACACTCCGATGACAAGACGATTGTCTGTCTGTTTAAGAAAGGAGGTTCCCAATGAGTCAAAGATTCAACGAGTATGTGGATGAATATCAGAATGTACACATTCAGGACAAGGTGCTCGGGCAAGGAGGCCAAGGGGTCGTTTTCCGTACCAAGGACCCTGATCTGGCGATCAAGCTTGTTACAGATGAAAGCGGAACTCCGGTCACCGATGAGGAGTCGGTGGAACGGTATTCAAAGCGCTTTAAGCGCGTCCGGCTCCTGCCTCTGCCAGAAAACCTGAATATATCCGTACCGGCAGCTCTGCTTCAAAACAATGCCGGTTATGTGATGCAGCTTTTGAGTGAAATGGTTCCGTTCAGTCATTTCTGGCTCGATGGCAAGTCCGCAGAAAATATTGGTCCAGACGATATCCCGGCATGGCTTTCGGCAATGCCGGAGAACGAAGCTAAAAAGATTGTTCATTATTATAGAACCGGTGGGCTCAGACGCAGACTTCATGCGCTCTACAAATGCGCATCATTGCTGGCACGCCTTCACGGCAATGGCATGGTCTATGGTGACATCTCTCCCAACAATATCTTTATTTCAGAAGGGCTTGATGATTCAGCCGTCTGGCTGATTGATGCCGACAATATTCGATTTGAAATCACCACAGGCGGAAGTGTTGTTTACACACCAAAATACGGAGCCCCCGAGCTCGTTCAGGGCAAAGACGGCGGAAGACCTTCTAGCGATTGTCATGCGTTCGCGGTCGTGGCTTTCTACCTTCTTTCGCTGATTCACCCTTTTGTCGGAAAAAAGGTGGATGGAACAGATGAAGGCGACTGGGCTGATGAGGAAAATGATGGCGAGGATGTTGAAGATAAAGCCTATGCAGGGCTGTTCCCTTGGGTTCATGACCAAGATGATGATTCAAACTCTTCCGACAGCGGTCTGCCCAGATCCCTTCTCCTTACAGAAAAACTGATCACTTTATTTGAGGGCACATTCGGCCCGGGCAGGACATCCCCATTGCTGCGGCCGACCATCTATCACTGGCCTGAAGCTCTCGCTCAGGCAGCGGATATGACCGTCACGTGCCCGGGCTGCTCGATGAACTATTACTATGATTTCATTCACCCGGAAACAGAGGATCACAATTGCCCTTACTGTAAAACGCAGAGGCCGCAGGTGCTCATTCTTGAGTCTTATCGATGGAATGGACCGGACAAACCCATAAACTCACCATGCTGGCGATATGTACGTGAGATCTCCCAGGGGTCAGAACTGACAGTACCGAGACGAGTCTTTGATGAGTTTGAAATGCTTGATTCGGATACAGCAGAGGTGCTCATCTCTTCGAGCAACAATGGCATTCTGATTAAAAAGTCAGACCATGGCAAAGCCGATTTGTCCGTTGCTGCTGACAGTCACCCGCAAAGAGGTTTTCAGAAGCTCTATTCACAGATGAAAATAGACCGGGTAACGCCGGATGTTCAGTTCTGGATGTTCGCACATTTGAATAGTCCTCGGTTGGTTAAATGCATGATCAGCGGAGGTGGCAAATGCGACTGAAAGATATAAATGCTGAAATCACCTTTGAATTATGGTTGAAACCGGAGCTGACCGGAGAGACTCCAAACATTGGTATTGGATATATCGCACCCAACAATACCGGGCAGGCATACAGATTGAGAATCGATGGCCAGCAGTGGAGCGTTCAGCTTCGTGATCCCTCGGCCGGAAAGGATCTGAATTTTCACCTGAAAAGAGGTTGTGCGCATCTAGCCGAGGTAATGCAGGTCGCCAAGGACGGCAGTGCGCTTGTTAAAATGGCTCTTCGTCGTTTCAAGTGGATTTGAGGAGCTGCTGGATAGGCGCAGCCAGCAGGTAGATGATGCTGATGAAGGTGTCATCGTTTCTGTATCCCCTGGCCCGGCATTTGGCGGCCTGGAA
>Ga0334889_1000828_pt1 | contig 44696 bp, 39 predicted proteins | sample GraSluR1_MG_2_FD_207222 | JGI IMG/M metagenome (GOLD analysis project Ga0334889, IMG submission 207222) | Sludge microbial communities from methane-producing bioreactor in Wageningen University, Netherlands - Granular Sludge_8_08-R1 | ecosystem: Engineered > Bioreactor > Anaerobic > Unclassified...
GCTTCGCGGTGATCCTGCGCGACCTGAGCCGGCAGGCCTTCCTGGAGGCCCTGGGACCCCACGGGGCCCCGCGGATCCTGTTCAACCCCTACGAGGCGGCCTGATGCGGGAATTCTTCACCTACGCCGAGTTCGAGGACTTCTGGCAGAAGTTCAGGCCCCTGACCCCCTTTGGCCGGGAGGTCCACGCCCGCCGACCGGTGCAGACCCGGGCCGACGAACTGGAGGCCCTGTGGGACCAGACCCAGGTGGCCCTGGACCTGCTGGCCGGATGCGACGAGTTCCAGGCCAGCCGCCTGAGCCACCATCTCAAGCGACTTCCCCGCATCCCCCGTGAAGAGAGGGCCCTGTACGACGAGGTCGAGCTCTTCCAGGTCAAGAAGTTCCTGCACAACTACCGGGCCCTGGTGCAGAGGCTCCCCGAGTCCGTGCAACGGTTCTTCGGACTGGAGTGGCCCTGCCAGGACCTGCTGGAGCGCCTGGGGGTCGGTCGGCAGAGCCCCGAGACCTTCTACGTCTCGGACGAGTATTCCGACGAGCTGGCCGGGATCCGTGCCGAGATCCGGCGCGCGGACGAGACCCTGGCCCGGATTCGAGCCCGACGGGCCGCGGAGATCGAAGAGGCATGGAACCTGGGCTTCGGGACCCGGGAATTCCTGGTGGTGCCCCGAGAACGCCTGAGGTCCCCTGGGGATTCGCCCGAGGCCGGACTGGCCCGGATGGAGCGATGGCTGCTGGTCGAGGCCTATGACCAGGCCCACGTCCTGGTACGGCCCCGCGCCAGCGCCGAGGAATTGCGCCTGGAGGAGGAACGCTCGGGACTGCAAGCGCGCGAACGGGCTGCCGAGGACCGGGTCCTGGAAGACCTCTCGTCCCGGGTTCGAGCCGAGCTTCCCCACCTGGAGGCCTGTCGCAAGGCGGTGCAGGCCTTTGACCTGGCCCTGGCCCGAGCCCGTCTGAGCCGGGAGCAGGCCCTGACCCGCCCTCGGTTGACCCTGGAGGGACCGATCCACATCCAGGGCGGCCGCTTCGTGCCCTGCGAAGAGACCTGCCGGCGACTGGGGACGACCTATCGCCCCCTGGAGGCCACCTTCGACACCAGCGCCACGGTGGTCTTCGGGTCGAACATGGGGGGCAAGACGGTGGTCCTCAAGACCCTGGCCTTCCTGCAGGCATGTGCGCAGACCGGACTCTTCGTCCCGGCCGGACGCTTCGTCACCCGCGTCTTCCACAGCTTCCACTACGTCGGCGAGGGGGCCGAGCGCGGTCCCAGCCAGGGCCTGTCCGGCTTTGGTTTCGAGGTCCGTCAGTTCAATCGGGTCTGGCGGGACCTGGACCAGCCGACCCTGGCGCTCTTCGACGAATTCGCCCGGACCACCCATTCCCAGGAGGCCGAAGCCCTGATCTCGGCGATCCTCGAAGCCCTGGCCGGAAATCCCCGGGCGGTGGCGCTCTTCTCCACCCACTTCCGGGGGGTGCGACGCCTTCCAGGAGTTCGCTACCTGAGGATGAAGGGGCTGGACAGGAAAGGGCTGGACTTCGGCCAGGCCAAGGCGGAAGGCCCGGACTCCGGCCAGGCCACGGGGACCGATCTGGACCAGCGAATCCGGCTGATCGACAACCACATGGAGTACCTCCTCGTCCCCGACGAGGGGATCCCCAGGAACTCCGACGCCCTGGCCGTGGCGACTCTCCTGGGGATGGACCCGGCCCTGGCCGGCCGGGCCGAACGCTTCTTCCTGGAAGGAAACGAGACGACATCATGACTGCACCCGTGGAATCCAAGCTGGGCCTGCCCCAGGACCGAATCGACCAGGCCCGCGAGCTGGCCGAGCGCATCGCGCGCCCGGTGAACCAGTTCATCGAGAGACACACCACCGTCAGCGTGGAGCGGGCCACCCTGCGCCTGGCAGGCGCAGACGGCGCCAACGCCGAGGGGGTCCCCGTGCCCAACCTGGTGGTGGACCAGGTGCGCGACCGGCTGGAAGACGGAGCGCTTCTGCCCTACGTCAACGCCCTGCTGCGCACCGGGGACACCATCGAAGGCCTCAACCAGAGAATCGCCCAGGGCTTCCGGGTGGACGAGCTCCCGCTGGGCGACCGGGGCGCCCTGGAGCGCAAGGCCGAGGAACTGGTCGAGTCCTTCGCCACCCACGTCAAGGCCCGACGCGCCTGGCGGGCCGCCTGCAAGGAACGCTATGCCGGCAAGAACCACTCGCCCCTGCTGTACGTGATCGTGGCCACCGGCAACATCCACGAAGACGTCAAGCAGGCCCGCGCGGCGGTGTACCAGGGAGCCGACGTGGTGGCGGTGATCCGCACCACGGCCCAGAGCCTGCTGGACTATGTTCCCTATGGGGCCACCACCGAAGGCTTCGGCGGCACCTACGCCACCCAGGAGAACTTCCGCATCATGCGGGCGGCCCTGGACGAAGAGATGGAGCGCCACGAGCGCTACATCCACCTGACCAACTACGCCTCGGGCCTGTGCATGCCGGAGATCTCGGCCATGGGGGCGATCGAGCGCCTGGACATGATGCTCAACGACTCGATCTACGGCATCCTCTTCCGCGACATCAACATGTACCGGACCTTCGTCGACCAGAAGTTCAGCCGGATGATCAACTCCTTCGGCGGGATCATCATCAACACCGGCGAGGACAACTACCTGACCACCTCGGATGCGGTCGAGAAGGCCCACACGGTCCTGGCCAGCCAGTTCCTGAACGAACGCTTCGCCCGGGACGCCGGGTTGCCCCCGCGCCTGATGGGCCTGGGGCACGCCTTCGAGATGGACCCCTCGATCCCCAACGGCTTCCTCTGGGAGCTGGCCCAGGCTCGGATGGCCCGGGAGATCTTCCCCGAGCACCCCCTGAAGTACATGCCCCCGACCAAGCACATGACGGGCAACATCTTCATGGGGCACGTCCAGAACGCCATGTTCAACTTCGCTTCGATGGCGACCGAGCAGGGCATCCACCTGCTGGGGATGCTGACCGAGGCCATCCACACCCCCTTCATGATGGACCGGGCCTTGTCCCTGGAGAACGCCCGCTACGTCATGAACAGCATGAAGGACTTCGCCTCGGAGATCGAGTTCAAGAAGGATGGCATCATCGTCAGCCGGGCCCGCGAGGTGCTGGACAAGACCGTCGACTTCCTGGAGGTCCTGGAACGCATCGGGATGATGGAAGCCCTGGAGCAGGGCCTCTTCGCCGAGGTCAAGCGCCCCCGGGACATGGGCAAGGGCCTGGAGGGCATCCAGGAGAAGGGCCCCAACTACTACAACCCCTTCGAGACCTGGCTGGCCAACGAGCTGGGCCTGACCGCCAACTAGGAGGAAACCTGATGATTGCCAGACCCTACGGAGATACCCTGGACGACGGGGCGGTCCAGTTCTCGTTCACCCTTCCCGTTCCTGAAGGCCCCCTTGGCCGCGAGGCCGCGCGTCACCTGGTCGAGAAGTGGGGATTCGACCAGGTGGACGTGGTCCACTCGCACGCCCTGGCAGAGGACTTCTCGTTCTACGTGGCCTATGGCCGGACGGCCACGGGCATCGATCTGTCCACCATCCAGGTCGAGGAGGCCACCGGCCCCAGCGTCTACACCATGGACGAAGCCAACGAGATCGTGCGGACCCGGCTGGGACGAAAGGTCGTGGTGGTGGGCGCCTGCACGGGCTTTGACGCCCACACGGTGGGCATCGACGCCATCATGAACATGAAGGGGTACGACCACCACTTCGGCCTGGAGCGCTACCCGGAATTCGAGGCCTACAACCTGGGCGCCCAGGTCCCCAACGAGAAGCTGATCGACTTCGCGGTGAAGGTGAAGGCGGACGCCATCCTGATCTCGCAGGTGGTCACCCAGAAGGACGTCCACATCCAGAACCTGACCCAGTTCATCGAGATGCTGCAGGCCCGGGGCCTGCGCGAGCAGTTCATCGTCCTGGTGGGCGGCAGCCGCATCGGCAACAAGCTGGCCGTCGAGCTGGGCTTCGACGGAGGCTTCGGCAAGGGAACCTTCGCCGACCACGTGGCGACCTTCATCGTGGACCGGCTGCTGGAACGCGAGGCCTGAGGCCGATCCTGCGGGAGAGGGGGGGGGCTGTCGCAGGCCGCGCGACTCGTCGCGCAGAGCCCCTGGGAACCCGGCCGGGCCCCTGGAGCCCGATCGCCTGGCGTCAGGGAAGCCCGGTCGCGACCCGGGGCGGCTTCAGGCGACCCGGGTCCCGGGCGGGGGCAGGAGCGGTCCGCACCGGTACTCCGGAACAGCCTCGCAGACCCGATCCTCACCGGGGGGCGACTCGGCCTCCACCGCCTCCCCGGCCAGCGCCTCTCCGTCGACCAGGCGACCATCCGCTTCGACCCGCTCGGCTTCGGGCGAATCGGCCTCCACCGCCTCCCCGGCCAGCGCCTCTCCGTCGACCAGGCGCTCATCGCACCAGACCCGCCAGGGTTCACCCTCCTGCAGGCCGATCTCCCAGATGCGGGTGCTCGGGTCCTCCCCCTCCACCCGCATGGTGCCACCGTGCAGGTGGCGCAGGTGATGGCTCGAGCACACCACCGCCAGGTTCTCGAGCTCGTCCGACCCGCCCTGGGAGCGCCGCTGGATGTGGTGGACATGCAGGTTGGTCCGACAGGCGCACCCGGGAACCTCGCAGCGGTAGCCGGCCCGCTCCAGGGCCTGCCGGCGCACCCGACCCTGCCTTGAGTCTTCGGAACCCGCCTGGCGCAGGAAGACCAGGCACAGGACATACAGACACTCCTCGGGGGTCAGGGGCTCCTCGGCGTCCCCTCGCAGCGTGGCTTCGGCAGCCAGCAGCAACCGGTCGAGGGATTCCGGCAGGACCAGGCGCAGGCGGATGGTGGAAGGCGGCTGGCTGGCCTCAGGGCCTGCGGGAGCGGGCCGACTGGAAGCGCCCGGTAGGCGGGCCTTCATCCCAAGGGCGTCACCACCCTCACAGGTCGCCGCCAGGGGCCTCGATCCGGGGTCCGGCTCTTCAGTCGGGGTCGCCGCACCGGAGGTGGGGCCGGGCACGGCCGCCGGCGCTGCGGATGTCTGGACTGTTTCGGGCGCGGACCGCTTGGATTCGGCCTGATCAAACGCCTGGGCCAGATCCTCGAAGGTCGCCTCGAAGCCCTGCAGGCCGGCCTGCCGACGGAAATCGTCCAGGGTCTCCTCCTCCCTCGGGGCCGAACCCCTTCGATGCGTCCATGTCGCCGGGAAGCGACTGGCCAGGACCAGGGCGGCCTCCACCGCGTCCTCCAGGCGGCGGCAGGTGTGCTCTTCGGCATAGGCCGCCCAACTCTCGACATCGGCCCGCCGGGGCAACCGCAGCAGCAGGTCCACCTTGGCAGGCGCCAGTCGGCCTTCGGACAGGGCCTGGCGCAGCAAGCCGTGCTTCTCCAGGCGTTGGTCCCGGGCGGTGGCCTGGAAGGCGGTGCTGGGCGCAATCCCCCGGCTTGTGAGCCAGGCACGGTAGGAGCGCCTGCCCGCCTCGCGGTACAGCCGACCCTCCTGTACCCGACGCAGGATCCGGCCGTGCTGCAGCTCCAGACGCACTCGCGAGACCAGCAGCCTGCGGGCCAGGAAGGTCAGCTTGCGCGGGCTGCGGGGAAGTGCCTCGCGCAGCAGGCCATGGAGTTCGGGGGGCGGAAGGGCTTCTTCACCTCCAGGTTCGGGCTTCGCCAGGCATGAACCGGCTTCCGTGCCACCCGGGTCGGACGCCTCGCCGCTCGGCCGGGCGCCCTCGCCGGCGGCTTGGGGCGCCTCGCCGACCGATCCAGCCTGGTCCCCGCCCGCGTCAGGGGACACCGCCGGCGGCGTGATCGGCCAGCGCGGATCACGCTGGAAGGAAGGCAGAGGCAGGCCGGCGTCCTCACTGCCCGCGGCCAGCGCTGCGGCAGACACCGTGACGTTCCACCGAGGGTCGCACTGGAGGGGAAGCGCAATCGGGGCGGCGACCTCGCTGTCCAGGTCCGAGGCCGCGGCAGGCACCGTGGTGCCCCAGCGAGGATCCCGCTGGAAGGGAGAAGGGACGTCCAGCGGCCGGGCCGCCGCGAACTCGGCCAGGATCTGCTCCAGGACGTTGGCCGGGCCCAGGTCCCGGCCCTCGCGGCGCCGGGCCAGCTCGACCGCGGCCAGCCAGGTGGCGTAGGGCTCGGCCTCCAGGTCGAAGGTCCGAACCCGGGATGTCTCCTTGTCTTCAGAAGCCGAGGACGAGCGCAGGGGCTTGCAGGCCCGGCGCAATTCCTGCACCGACATGGCAGCGGCCCGAGCCACCCAGGCCGCATCCTCCTGGGAATCCAGGCGCAGCAGTTCCAAGGCGTGCGTCCGGGGAAGCCTGCCCTCCAGGAAGGCCTGCCGCAGGATCGGCCGTTTCCCGAGCCCCTCCGCCAGGTGCACCGCATCCCAGGCAGCGGTCCCCGAGATTCCCAGCTCTTCGCGACAGAAGACCGCCGGCGTGACGTAGCCCAGGTGCTTGTGCCCTCCCCGGACCAGGGGTGCGAGCACCTGCCCCAGACGCACCTCGAGCAGGGGACCGAAACGCTCCAGTTCGACCAGGGCCTCCTCCAACAAGGCAGCCTGCCGGGCCCGCGAAGGCCGAATCCCTCGAGGCCAATCCTCCAGCAACGCGAGGACCTCAGGACCGAGGCTGGGATTGGCCGGGAACGCCGGGATCTCCATACCTCATTCTACCGCGGAAGGCCTGGCCAGGTCCAATTTGCCGATCGCGCAATCCCCTGCGCCCCAGGGCTTTGAGCGATTCATAGGCGATGATTTGAGGCCTTTTCGTAGACCTCGTCGAGACAAATCTCGTCCGGGTCGCGAGCAGCCCGCCACAGGCCCTTCCAGGGCCCCTGGCGGGCGTGTTTCAAGCCGATCTCCTTTCCGCCCCTTTCGCCCCCGAGGACGCCCCATCACAAAAGTTTAACAATCCGCGCAACCCCAGAGAGCCCAAGGCCCACGTGCGTGGTCAACAGTGAGGCATCACCGGGAGGCCGGCGCACAAGATCCCATTCGTTCGAGGTGGGCACGCCGGGGGTGAGGGGCCCCACCGTCAAGAGGCCATGGACAAGACCCGGAAGAACTCGGCGGGGATCGTGTGCTTGAGAAGCCACGTGATGGCCATGGGCCGCTCGCCCTGGTGGGACTCATAGGTCGCCGGCCCCAGGAACAGATAGGGACTGGTCAGGCCACGCTCGTCCTTGCGGCGCTCGCGCACGAACAGAAGGGCGTGGGTGCCGCCCGGGCGATGGGTTTGGTAACGCCGACCATCCACAGAGTCTTCCCGCGTCCTGCTCTGAGACTCCCAATGGAAGAGATGCGGGGACAGGGCGAAGTCGCGATAGAGGGTGCTCGGGCTGTAGTCCCGCTCATTCTTCTGGACCGTGATGAAGAAGAGGTCGCAGCCACTGGGCTTGTGGAAGTGAACCCCCTCGCGTAGGCGATGGGGACGGTCCAGGGTGAGGACGCCGAAGGCTGCCAGGATCTCGTCCAGCGAGTAGTGGCAATGCACCGCCAGCGGAACCTCAGGATGCTCGGGGAGGGAGTGGCTTCTGCGGTGAATCCGGTTCAGAAGCACGGTCAACAACTCGCGGAGTTCCTGCCGAACCGCCGGCAGTTCGGCGATGGTCTGAAAGACAGAGGCAGCTTCCGCCCCTTGGCACAAACTGAAGCGGAGCATCTCAGCCCAACGGCCCGGGGGGAGCAATCCGGTGTTGACAAACTCCTGATAGGCACGAATCTGATCGACACAATCCAGGTGAATCATCCGGGCGACGGCCTTTAGCAGCGAGCGTTCCTCCGGCCTGTCCGGTCCTGACGGCTCGAAGCCCACCTCGCGGCGTAGGGAAAGCCAACCAGGGAGGCTCCCTCGATAGAGCTCCTCCAACTCGATCCCGGAACGGTCCAGGAATTGCTCCAAGGTTGCCTCTGGACCAACGGCGCGGAGTTCCTGGCGCAAGAAGGGACGACTGGCGCCCAGGTTGCGCCGAAGATTCTCCAGGACCACCTGAGTGGCCACCCGATCCAGGCGCATCGCGCATCCCGACGGGAGTCGAGGGAAACCCTCGGCCACCTGCCACGCCAACTCACGCCGGGTTCCACCCAATAGGGAGCGATAGACCTGGTCGAAGCGAAACTCCTTGCGCGCCAGGCCGATGAAGTCCAGGACCGTGAGGCAGGTCTTGCCCTCCGAGCGGCGCAAACCGCGCCCGATCTGCTGTATGAAGATCGTCGCACTCTGGGTGGGGCGCAAGAGCAAGACCGTATCCACCTCGGGCAGGTCCACCCCTTCGTTGAAGACATCCACCGTGAAGAGGACCTGCACCCTCCCGGTCCGCAACGCCCGAAGCGCCTCCCGGCGTTGCTCGACGGGGGTCTCCCCGACAACGACTTCGGCTTGGAGGCCCGCCTTGCCGAACTCGGAAGCCATGAAACGTGCGTGGCCGACTCCGGCGCAGAAGCCCAGGGCTCGCATCTTGGCTGGCTCAGGAACAAGATGGCGCAACTGCTGAAGCACCAATGCAGCCCGGACATGATTTCCCGTATACACCCCCTCAAGTTCCGCCATGTCGTATCCTCGGCGCCAGGTCAACGACTTGAGATCCGTGTTGTCGTGAACCCCGAAGTATTGGAAGGGCGCCAAGAGACCGCGTTCCAGGGCATCCCAGACCCGCAGTTCGGCCGCCACGTGCCCGTCAAACCACTCCAGGATGCTGCGCCCATCGGAACGTTCGGGAGTTGCCGTTAGGCCCAGTAGGAGGCGCGGCCGAAAATGCTCGAGAACCCGCGTGTAGGTGGGGGCTTCCGCGTGGTGGAACTCATCCAGGATCAAGACATCAAACCTGGCCGGGTCCAACAACTCCAGGTCCACTCGAGAGAGCTTCTGGACGGAGGCGAAGAGGTGGTCTTGCTGGGTCGGCGTCTCCAGACCGGTCCACTTCTCACCAAAACTTCCCTCGCGCAACACGGCCCGGAAGGTTGCCAGGCTCTGACTCAGGATCTCGTCGCGATGCGCCACGAAGAGAAGACGCGCCTCGCCCCGGTCCTGCCGGATCCGCTGATAGTCGAGGGCCGCCACGACGGTCTTCCCTGTGCCAGTGGCCGCGACCACCAAGTTCCTCCATCGGCCGTGCAGTTGCCGTTCCGCCTCTAGCCGCTCCAAAATCTCCTCTTGAAAAGGATACGGACGTACCTGGAGGGTGTACAGTGGAGCCTCTTGACCCTCACCGAATTGCTCTCGCCTGGAGGCAGAGATGAAACGCTTCCGGTCTCGCTCAGGCTCGTAAGGTTCGAATTCCCCATCTTCCCAGTAGCTCTCGAACGTCCCCTGGAACTTGTCAAGAACTCGTGGATTCTCGACCTGCGAAATCCGAACATTCCACTCCAGCCCATCGACGAGCGCGGCAGAAGACAGGTTCGAGCTTCCGATATAGGCCGTCGAGAAGCCGCTCTCCCGGTGGAAGAGCCAAGCTTTGGCGTGCAAGCGAGTCCGCCGGGCGTCATACGAGACCCGGACCTCGCCCAGCTTTGCCAAAGCATCCAGGACCCGGACCTCGGTGGCCCCCATGTAGCAGGTCGTGAGCACGCGCAAGCGGCCGCGCCGCGCCAGCAGGTCCTCCAGCCCCTCCCTCACCAGACGGAAACCACTCCACTTGAGAAAGGAGCACAGCAGGTCCACCCGATCCGCCGAGCGCAACTCTTTGAGGATCTCGGCTCCAACTCGATGCTCGCCTCTGGCATTCACCAAAAGGTCCGTACAGGACATAGGAACCGCCGGGCGTTCGGGTGACTGTGCCGTCGGCACCCCTCCCGCCTCGACCACGGCCAGCAGCTCACGCAACTCGCCCGCCACCAAGTCCTGGGGCTCGACGGCCCCTTGCTGGACCCTCTGGATGAGCGCCAGCAGGAGTTGGTTGACCACCTCCAGGCCACCCGAGTCCCCTTTCAGGGAGGTCAGCGCTCGCTGCAGGACCTGCGCCAGGTGCTGGGTCAGGACCCGGGGCGCCTCCGCGGACTCCACGGGCCGCAGATGAGGCTTCAGGGTCGGCGGAAGCATCTCCAAGCGCTGGGCCAGGCCGCAGGTGACCAGGGTCTCGTACAGTCCAGGCTTCATGAAGCCCGCACTTCGCCCCCCCCTCCCTCAGACCTGGCCTGGAAGTCCCCCCCGCCTTGGCTCAGAGCTTGTGCAGGTAATCCTTGGCGCCTTGGCCTTCAGTGATCTTCTTGCCGGACTTGTCGTAGATCATCAGGTGGGGGATCGACCGAATGTTGAACTGGTTGGCCACGGGAGAACCCCACTCGCGGATGTCCACCTTCAGCACGACCATTCCGTTCTTGGCGGCCAGGGCCTCGAGTCGGGGGGCCAGTTCGCGGCACGGCCCCCGCGGGAATATGGGACCAGACCACTCCTGGGAGGTGCACCGTGACCCGACACGACTTCGCCGACGGATCCGATCTCAACCTCGCCGACCTGGCTCCTGGACAGAGGCCACCGTCGGCGGCCCCCTCCTACCCGATCAGGCCGTGGTCGACTCCCAATAGGGCAGCCGCCTTGGCCAGGTTCCGGTCGGCGGTGAGGAGGGGGAGGTTGTTGGCGAAGGCCGCGGCCAGGTGGAGGGCATCCAGGGTCCGCAAAGGGGTATCGAAGCGCCCCAGCCAGTCCCGGGCCACGGCGAACTCGCGGGCGTCGAGGGGCACCACGTGATAGGACCCTCCGGCGAGGTGGGCCTGGAACAGGGAGGTGATCCGGCCTGCCGACCTGGTGTCGAGGCCTCCCATCCGGACCTTCATGGCCACGGCGGAGTAGAGCTCCACCTCGACCAACCGGCTCACGGTGGGCTCGGGAGTCTCCATGACCACCCTCTGGGCGGCCTCGCTGAGAGGCTCGGGGCAGTAGTAGGCGGCCAGGAGGCTCGTGTCCAGGTAGGCCATCAGGATCGCTCCGCTTCCCGCTGCTGGACCACCACCTGGGATAGGGGAAGGCCTTCCGCCTGGAGAGTGGCGCGGAACTCGTCCAGGTCCGGCAGCGGCGAGGGCCTGTCGGTCACCGGCACGAGCTGGGCCACGCGCCTGCCGCGCCGGGTGATCACCACGGTCTCCCCGTGCTCGGCAGCATCGACAAGCTCGCCGAAGCGCCTGCGCGCTTCTCGGATGGGCAGAGGTTCCACGGAATCCTCCTGGTGTACACCTATTGTGAACCCAATTCCGAAGGACGTCAACCAGACCCTGCTGCGGCTGAATCCGCCGCCGCCGTGCTGCTCGCGGGAGGAACCGGGGCGGGGGCGCTGAGGGACCAGGCTCGACCTCTCTGGTCCCCATGTGGATCTCGTCCTGCTGCGACGGGCGCGCGCCGTGTCAGCCTCCGGGCTCGCGATCTGAAGTCCAGCGAGCGGTGGCTCGTTCTTCCCGGAAGGAACATGGGAGTCGGATCCCCGTGCAGGGTCCCTTCGCTCACCCCCTCCAGCGGGACGAACCCGAAGGCCTCGTAGAAGGTGGTGGCCTCAGGCTTGGAGTCGGTGACCCCGCCGACCGGAGTCTGTTCGTTCACCCGCGACCCGCCGGCGAGCACCAGGCCAACCCGTGCCCCGGGAGCGCCGCCCACCCTCAGTCTTCCGGGCACTCCCGCTGCGGACGGTGGCGCCAGCACCGGTAGCGGCGCCAGGTCAGGGCCAGGCCGGTCCGGGCCGAGCAGCCGGCCGCCAGGCCCGCCAGACCGGCCAGGGTCTGGCCCGGGAAGCCTGCCACCTGTCCTGTGTGGGCGTCGCGCAGGACCGCCCGTCCTGCGGCGCCCAGGAGGGCCTCCACCGATTCGAGCCGAAAACGTCGGCCTCGTCGACCCGAGGGATGCCGTTCGGGCCTTCGAGGAAAACCGACGCGATGGCAGTCAACTGTGCATCTGCGCCAGGCTGTTCCGTGAAAGACTCGAGCAACCCGGCTCGCGATGCCGCCGAACGGCTGGACCAGCGTGCCGGACGACTGCCTCCCGGCAGGCCGCAGAAATCGGCATTCCGGAAGGCAGGGCTTTCGGCGAGGAGCAAGCAGATGGAGATCGACAGGGCTTTCGTCCTATACTTCAGCGGCACTGGAACCACCGCCAGATACGCGAGGGCCTTCGCGGGCGCCCTGCCCTGCCGGACCCAGACCGTGGACCTGGGCGCGAAGGAGACACTCGACGGCCCCTGCGGGGAAAGCGACCTGCTCGTGCTGGCTGCCCCCGTCTACAACGGTCGAATCCCCCCGTTCGTCTGGCAGCGCCTCGAGGGCCTCCAGGGCGACGACACGCCCGCCGTCATCCTGGCGGTCTACGGCGCGCGCGACTACGATGATGCCCTGCTCGAAATGCGGACTCATCTGGACGAGAAAGGCTTCGTCACGGTGGCCGCTGCCGCGCTCGTGGCGCGCCATTCCATCGCGACTTCCATCGCCTCCGAACGACCCACGGCCGACGACCTCGGCGAAGCGAAGGCCTTTGCGGGCCAGGTCACAGCCACAATCGGGCGGATGGACTCCATCTCCGATGCCCCGACCTTGACATTCCAGGGCGACCTCACCCCCAGAGAGGGCTCCGGTGGCCCGTTCCCCGAGGTCGCCGGGGTCTGCAACGAGTGCGGTACTTGCGCTGACAATTGCCCGGTCGACGCCATCTCGCATGAAGCCTCCATGGCGACGGACGTCACCAGGTGTATCTCCTGCATGCGCTGCGTCGACGTCTGCCCGACCAACGCGCGCAAGCTTCCCGACCACCTGCTGAAGATGGTGACGCAGATGCTCTCCCAGGCCTGCGACCCGAACAAGCCGAATCTGTTCTTCCAGGAAGAATGGCACTGAGTTCGCGGTCGTGGCAAGGGAAAGACCCCGGACACCGAACATTTGCTCGTCACCCAGACGCGCCGGAGGTCCAGTCCGTGTTCAATGGTGTCGTCCCCTATTGAGCCTCCTCCCGCGCCTCGTGCAGTGTCTGCGCCACCAGGTCACCCACCTCTTTGGCCCTCGAACCGAGGTCGGGTGGCCAATGACACCGCCTCCTGCACCGCCGACGGACCTGGGGCAGGTGGCTTCTCAGCCCTCCACCAGGTAACGGAGCACCGCGAGGACTTCTGGGAGCCTGCAGTCCGGCAACCTGCCCGCCAGGGCCACCAGGCGGCCCGGGTCCACCGACCGGATTTGGAGGCCCAGGAACACGGTGTCCTTGGGAAGACCGGATTCCTTGGCGGTGACCAGGATGTCGGTGGGGTAGCGCCTGGAAACCCGCTCGGCGCTGGTGCCTGCCATGACCAGCACGGTCAAGGGGAGGGCATTCAACGGATCCCGGGTCAGGACCAGGCAGGGCCTGCGCCCTTGCTGTTCCCTGCCTCGGACAGGATCCAGGTCTGTCCAGTAGATTTGCCCTTGGAGGATCATTCCTCAGTACTCCGGCAGACCTTCGGAATCGATCCGGGCGAAGTCTTCAGAGACCTCCCGCAAGATTGCCCGGTATCCTTCATCCCGGGCAGCTTCCTCCATGGCCCGATCCTTGAGCAGGGTCTGTTGGCGCGCCAGGTACTCCCGCACGGCTTCGTTGACCAGGTCACCCATCTTTCGATAGCCCAGCAATCCATAAAGACGGCTGGCCTCGGCGTGGACGCCGGGCTCGAAGGCCACCGTGGTTCGAACCCTTTCTGGATGCGGCAAGGGACACGACTCCATTTCTGCACCGATTATATCATCTGCTTTGATGTCGAGACAGGTGAGGCCTCTGGTGGTTTGAAACCAAAACAAGCAACCAAGGAGGGCCCTGGACGCCAGGGGCCCGGTCGGAAACCTCGACCGAGCATCGTCGAGGGCCCCTGGATGCCCCGCGCATCGCGCGGGGCAAGTGTGCTTTTCGCCAGGAGCAAAAGGTTGCGGTTTGCTTGAGGCAAATGAGACTTTTTGCGACACAGCGGGGGCCTCACACCCGCGCCCCGCGCGGGTGCATCCCATTGAGCGGCGAGGCGACCGAGGGGTTTCCGTCTGGGTTCCTAGGAGCCAGGGGAACCGGTCGGGGAGGGCTCGACGGCACCGCGATGGACCTTCTGGATGAGCGCCAGCAGGAGTTAGTTGACCACCTCCAGGGCTCCCGAGTCCCCTTTCAGGGAGGCCAAAGCCCGCAAGAGCGCTTGGGAGAGGTGCCGGGTCAGGACCCGGGGCGCCTCCGCGGACTCCACGGTCCGCAGATGAGGCTACGGGGAGGCAGGAAGCATCTCCAAGCGCCGGGCCAGGCCGCAGGGCACCAGGGTCTTACCCCCCCTCCCTCCGACCTGGCCCGGAAGTCCCCCCCGCCTTGGCTCAGAGCCTGTGCAGGTATTCCATGGCCTCGCCGCCCTCGGCGATCTTCTTGCCGGACTTGTCGTAGATCATCAGGAAGGGGACCGAGCGGATGTTGAACTGGTTGGCCACGGGTGAACCCCACTCGCGGATGTCCACCTTCAGGACGACCATGTTGTTCTTGGCCGCCAGGGCCTCGAGTCGGGGGGCCAGCTCGCGGCACGGCCCGCACCAGTCGGCGTAGAAGTCGACCACGTTGACGCGGCCGGGCACCAGGTTGGCCTCGATGTTGACCTTCTCGCCGGGGCGTCCCTTGTTCAGCAGGATCGGTCCCGCAGGCGCGCTGGCAGCGGCCTCTGCAGGGCGCGACGGACGGGGGGTGGGCGGGACGACCTTGGCGACGGCCCGGTTGACGTCGATGCTCTTCATCTGGGGGTTCACCCGAACCACGTAGCCCAGGGCCTCGGCGGCCGACTTCAGGTGGACCATGGGGGCGCCTCCGGGTCCCCCGCGGCTGGGAACGACCTTGCCCGCAAACACCACGCTGCCGCCCGGTGTGCCGGCCGGAACCGACGCGGACCCCGCCACCCAGGACCCCTGGGAACGGACCAGGTTGGCGCCCAGGGCTTTGGCCAAGGCGGCCGCCCCGACGAAGGTGTCGGCCCCCGAGCCGCTGACGGGGCCCTGGAAGGGCCGGTTGGCGATGAAGACATCTTCCGCCAGCGCCGGCAGCGAACCCGCCAGGATCGCGACGGCCAGCACAGATGCCAGAAGGAACCTCTTCAGACTGAGCATTCTCTCCTCCAGAAGGGTGATGCCCGGGATTTCGACGCCTCCCGACCCACCCCCTGGCCCGGCCTGCCAGCCCCTCCCGACGGAGGATCTCCTCCTCCGCTCCACGAATCGCCCCGCCCCCCGCCCTTCTCCAAGGTGCAGAGGAAAGAGCGCCGCGTCGCCCCTGGCCCGGCGCCACCAACGGGAGACGATTCATGAACAAAGTCACCACAATGGAACAGGCGGTCGAACGGATCCAGGACGGGGCCACCTTGATGATGGGCGGCTTCGGTCTGTGCGGCATCCCTGAGAAGGCCCTTCTGGCCCTGGTCGAACGCGGCGTGAAGGACCTGACGATCATCGCCAACAACGCGGGCGTGGCCGACGCCGGGATCGGGCTTCTGATCCGCAACGGGCAGGTCAAGAAGATGATCGCCACCTACATCGGCGAGAACTCGATTCTCGAGAAGAAGTTCGTGGACGGCGAGATCGAGGTCGAGCTGGTCCCCCAGGGCACCTTCGCAGAGCGGATCCGCGCTGGTGGCGCCGGGATCGCCGGCTTCTACACCCCGACGGGGGTGGGCACGGTCGTGGCCGACGGCAAGGAGATCCGCGTCTTCGACGGCAAGGAATACCTCCTGGAGCGGCCCCTGCGGGCCGACGTGGCCTTCATCAAGGCCTGGAAGGCCGACGTCCACGGCAACCTGATGTACCGCAAGACGGCGCGCAACTTCAACCCCATGATGGCGACGGCCGCCGACCTGACCATCGCCGAGGTCGAGGAGGTCGTCCCCCTGGGCAGCCTGGACCCTGAATCCATCGCAACCCCCGGCATCTTCGTCAACATGGTCATCAAGGGAGAGCAGTATGAAAAGCGGATCGAAAAAAGAGTTCATCGCCAGGCGAGTGGCGCAGGAGCTTGAGGACGGCTACTACGTCAATCTGGGCATCGGAATCCCGACCCTGGTGGCCAACTACATCCCCGAGGGGATGACGGTCATCCTGCACTCCGAGAACGGCCTGCTGGGCATCGGCCCCTACCCTCTTCCTGGGGAAGAGGATGCCGACCTGATCAACGCCGGCAAGGAGACCGTGACCGAGATTCCGGGTTCGGCCTACTTTGACTCGGCCACCTCCTTTGCCATGGCCCGCGGCGGCCACCTGGACCTCACCGTGATCGGGGGCATGGAGGTGGACCAGGAGGGCGACCTGGCCAACTGGATGATCCCCGGCAAGATGGTCAAGGGCATGGGCGGAGGCATGGACCTGGTGACCGGCGCCAAGCGGGTCATCATCGCCATGATGCACACCGCCCCGGACGGCACCCCCAAGGTTCTCAAGAAGTGCCGCCTGCCCCTGACCGGCAAGAAGGTGGTCGACATGGTCGTCACCGACATGGCCGTGATGGAGGTCACCCCCCAGGGCCTGCTCCTCAAGGAGGTGGCCGAAGGCTACACCGTCGAGGAGGTCCTGGCCGCCACCGAGGCCGAGCTGATCCTGGACCCCAGCCTGAAGGTTCAGGCCTGACCATCGGGCCAGCGCCCCCTGAAGATCCCTCCCCAGACACCAGAAGGGCCCGGAGGCTTCGGCCTGCCGGGCCCTTCTCGCGTCAGTGGGGGTTCCGTCTCAGTACTGCAGCAGCGAGTAGACCTCGTAGCCCTCCAGGGCCTCGCGCCCCTTGAGGAAGCCCAGCTCGATGATGAACCCGAAGCCGGCCACTTCGGCGCCCAGCGTCTCGATCAACTGGGCGGTGGCGCGGCTGGATCCCCCGGTGGCGATCAGGTCATCGACCACCAGGACGCGGTCGCCAGGGCCCACCGCGTCGCGGTGCAGCTCCAGGACGTTCTTGCCGTACTCCAGCTCGTAGGCCTGCGAGATGGTGTCATAGGGCAGCTTGCCGGGCTTGCGCACGGGGATGAAGCCCATGTTCAGGTTGTAGGCCAGGGGGGCTCCGAACATGTAGCCGCGGGCCTCGACGGCGCAGACGTGCGTGGCGCGGCTGTCCCGGAAGTAGTCGGTCATCTGGTCGATGACCTGGCGGAAGGCGGCCGGATCCTTCAGAAGGGTGGTCACGTCCCGGAACAGGATCCCCTTCTCGGGGAAGTCGGGGATGTCGCGGATCCGCGACTTCAGGTCGATCAGGGGCTGATTGGTTTCCATCGGGTTCTCCTCACACAGCAGGACTACCGCAGTATTCTACCCGTTCCCGGCGCCCGCGCAAGTCAAGCCGGCCACCCCGAATCCGCCACCTGCCGTGGCACTCGGCGACGGATTCAGGGCCACCTGGGCGATCCGCAGTTGCCCGAAGGCCCGCTGCACCTGCAGGAACTCGCGCCGCAGGTGGCTCAGGGCCGTGAAGCGCTGCGAGTCCTCCAGGCGCCGGCCCGACCCGGCTCCCAGACCCAGGCGACGCTGGCCTCCCGAAAGCTCCCAGCAGGCCAGGCCCAGCTCCTCCAGGACGCGGATGGCCTGGCGCACGGTGACGGGATGGGTGTCCTGGCCCACCTCCCGGGCCACCTTCTCCAGTTCCGATTCCGCCAGGGTGCCCGAGCCGGCCCGCTGCGCCAGGACCTTCCAGATCCGGACCATGCGCTCGCGATCCAGGCAGAGGACCCGAACCCGCTGACGCTGGCGCTCCATCTGGTCGCGGCCGAAGAGCAGGTGGATCCGCCGCGCCGAGCTCAGGGCCGGGTGGTCGAGGACCTCCAGGCGCGGAGGGGGGGCCAGGAAGAGCACCTCCTGCGGGCCGGGGCCCGGTGGAAGATCCTCGAAGCAGGCCACCAGGAAACCGGGATCCTCCAGGCGTTGGCGGACCTTCTCCGCCTGGCTGGGATTGGCCGCGACCAGCAGGAGGTCGCCCGAACGCGAGCGCAGGGCCTGCAGATAACGCTGGCGATTGCGGACCCGCCGAGAATCGACCAGGGTGGGTCCGGTCTGAGGCCGGGACGTCTCGAGTCCTGGCCCGGTCGGCCTGGCAGCCGCGCCCAGCACCTCCAGGACCGCCGGGTCGGGTTGAAGGATGGCCTCGATCACCACCTGGGGACGGCTCTCGCCGTTCCACGTGTCCTCCTCCACGGTGTACAGGACATCGAAGCTCAAGTCTCCGGAGGCCATCTCCTCGGCATGCGCTCCCTGCCGGAAGGCGATGCCCTTCAGGCAGACCTCTCCCTGGCAGGCCAGGAACGAGGCGTGGGCCCCCTCCCGACCGACCTGCCGGACCTTCTCGAAGTGCACCTCGCGGGCCAGGAACAAGGGCCTGCGATTCCCCTCGCCCAAAGGTTCGAGGCGCTGAAGCTCGCGGACCAGGGGCAGCTCGATCCGCCTCAGCGGAAGCTCGAAGTCGACCGCCCGGGGCAGGGCCTCCTGACCCAGTTCGCGCACCGCCTCGGCCAGGCGTTCGCGCATCTCGTCCAGGCGCGAGGCCTCGACGGTGAAGCCGGCGGCCCGGGCATGGCCCCCGAACTTCACGAAGACCTCCGAGCAGCGGCTCATGGCGGCGAAAAGGTCCATCCCCAGCGGAGCGCGGGCCGACCCCCGGGCCAGCTCGCCCTCCAGGGTTGCCACGAACACGGGACGCTCGAACTGCTCGACCAGCCGGGCCGCCGTGATGCCCAGCACACCGTGGTGCCAGCCCTCTCCGGCCTCCACCAGGACAGCCCGCTCCAGCCTGGAGGGTTCGCGCTCCAGCAGGTCGGCGATGGCCCGGCGGATGGCCTGCTCCACCTCCTGCCGACGGGTGTTGAGTTCGTCCAGCTCGCCGGCCCGCACCAGGCAGCGCTCGGGGTCCTGATCCAAGAGCAGATCGACCGCCAGATCCGCCGAATCCAGCCGCCCGGCGGCATTCAGCCGAGGGGCCAGCGAGAAGGCGACCGACTGAGCGCTCAAGGCCGTCCGATCCAGGCGGCATTGACCGACCAGGGCAGCCAGCCCGGGGCGCTCCAGGCGGGCCAGGGCCTGCAACCCGGCCTGGACCAGGGCCCGGTTCTCGCCCTGCAAGGGCACCACATCGGCGATGGTGGCCAAGGCGACCAGGTCCAGGGACTCCAGCGGCAACGGCAAGCCCCGATGCTGGTGCAGGGCGGCCAGAAGCTTCCAGGCCACGCCGGTCCCGCAGAGGTTCTTCTCCGGATAGGGGCAGTCGGGCAGGTTCGGGTTCAGGAAGGCGTCCGGAACCGGCAGCACCTCGGGCAGTTGGTGATGGTCCGAGAGGATCACCCGCATTCCGCAGCGTCGCGCCGTTTCCACGGCCTGGAGGCTGGAGGAACCGCAGTCGCAGGTCAGCAGGAGTCGGGCCCCGTTCAGCGCCGCCTGCTCGACGGCGGCCAGCGACACGCCGTAACCCTCGCCCACCCGATGCGGCACGTGGTAGCGCACCTCTGCCCCCAGACGGCGCAATCCCTGCACCAGCAGCACCGTGGCCGACACTCCGTCGACGTCATAGTCCCCGTGGACGAAGATCGGCTCCCGCCGGGCCAGGGCCTCCTCCAGGAGGTCGACAGCAGCCGGCATGTCCCGCATCAGGAAAGGATCGTGGCAGGTCTCCAGGCCGGGATCCAGGTAGGCTCGCCCGTGGACAGCATCCGTGACGCCGCGCCCGATCATCAACGCGGCCAGGACCGGCGAGACGCCCAGGGCCGAGCCCAGCGCCTGGGCGCGGGCCCAATCGGGAACGCCCACGGCGACCCGGTCCGGAGCCAGCATGCAAAATCCTCCTCGAACTCGGCGCCCGGCGCCGCGGAGATTCCAGCGATTCAGCGCATCGGGCCGATCGCGGTCCGGGCTGAGCCACGATCCTGGCCCGCCCACGAGCTTGAAAATTCTTGACTCTGCCGAGCGCTCCTCCGGAACGCCCGTTCGCACCAAGCCCCCGGGTCCGCCCAGGAGGGCCGGGGGGTTCAGGCCTTCAGCCGACGCAACGCGGTCTCACGCCCGACCAGGGCCAGGATCTCGGGAAGGCCAGGGGTGGGCGAGTCCCCGGTCAGGGCCCGCTCCGCCGCCTCCCAGGTCTGGGGGTCCAGATCCCCCACGGCCTCCATCAAGGCCTCGGAGTCCCAGGGATGAACCTCCTCCAGGGCCAGAGCCAGGGTTGGCAGATGCGGGTCGCCCAGGGGCGGGGGTTCGCGAAGCAGGAAGGCAGCCCTCCGGGGGAACTCGGTCAACCGCGTCAGCTCGAAACCGAACAGCAGGGCCAGGGCTTCCAGGTTGCGCCGGAGCTCTCCCTGCGGTTCCTCGCCCAGCAACCCCTGCTCCCGCCAGAAGGGGAAGGACAGATCCACCAGCTCGGCAGGGGTCAGCTCCTCCATGAAGTGGCGCTGAATCTCGTCGAAATCGGCGAAATCCAGACAGACCGGCGCGGGGTCCAGTTCCTCCGGCCGGAACTGCCTCAGAAGCTCGATCCGCGAAAGATGCGCGCGGCCCGGGCGATCCGACCACCCCAGGGAAGCCAGGAACGCCAGGACGGCGGCCCCCAGGTCCCCCTGTCCTTGAAGGCGGGTCAGGCTCCACTCTTGAGCTCCCCGCAAGGCAGGCAGGCGCAGCACCGGCCCCGGTGGCATGGGACGGTCGGCGTCGCGGACCCGCAACACCTCCCCTGGCCCCTCGGGCGCGGGCCCGGCGTCGAAGTCCAGGCCCAACCAGGTCAGCTCCTTCCGCCAGACAGGATCCTCGCCCTTCAGCAGGAGGGGAACCTTGCCGGTGCGAGCCGCCATCCACCCGAAGACCGCCTCGCGGGCTGCGACGAGATCCCTCTCGGGAGAGTCCAGAAGGACCGCCTTCACCACGCCTCCACCTCCAGTTCCCGCTCCAGGACCTCGACCCGGGGCTCGGAGTCGATCACCTGCCCGGCCGCCTCCAGCAGGCTGCGGGCCACCCCGGGGTCGGCGGAGACGCAGGCCACTCCCAGGACCGCCCGGTGGTGCAGGTCCTGAGAGTCCACCTCGGCGGCGGACACCTCCACGCGACTGCGGATTCGATCCCGCAGGCGCCGGACGACGGCCCGCTTCTCCTTGAGCGAGCCGGGCTTGGAGAGCAGGTGCAGGTCGAAGCGTGCGACGCCCAGATACATCGGAGGGGTCTTCACCCGTCCCCCATGCGTTCCTCCCCCATCCGGGGCGAGCGGCAGATCCCCTGAAGCGAATTCCTGAGACTTGACCAGAAGGACAGGATCCTGCCATGAATGGCGTCATCATGTCCAGGAATCCTCCAGAAGAATCGCGGCGCCGACCTTCCGGCGCCACCCAACAGAAGACCGTCATGGCGCTCTTGATGGTCGGCGTCTTCCTGGCACTCCTGGGGCCCCAGGCTGCCCGCGCGCAGGACGCACCGATCGCCGTCGAGGGCCAGGTCGAGTCCAGGCCAGGCGAAGACCTCATTCCATTCCAGCCTGATGCCTCGGGATTCCGTGGACGCGGGCCGTCCTTTGCCAACGACGGACTCCGCCTGCGCTACCAGCGCTGCTGGTGACGACCCGCGCCGTTGAACTCCCGCCGTCGCAGGCCTGATGGATGCCCCGAATGGCATCGCTGGCGCCGCGTGTCGAAAAGTTCACGCCGATTCCAGGGGATTCAACACGCTTTCAGGGAGGGTCTGCTAGACTGCCATCATGAGCCAGATCCCACCCATCTCAGGCCCCAGCCTCTCCAGGACGTCCCCGACGCGACCCGCCGCCGAGCGCGCCGCCGAGCCCGAGCGCCTGGTGCCCCGAGACCTGATGGACCTGTCGAAGTACGACGTCGAGATCCGGCCGGTTCGACACATCGAGTGCACCGAAGAGGCCATGGCCCTGAAGGCGCCCTCCCTCGAACGGCCGGTCCTGATGATCCACGGCCTGGCTCAGCACGCCGACACCTGGTTCAACTTCAAGAACTTCTTCACCGCCAATCCGGACAACCCCGACGGCGGCATCTTCCACGTAGACCGCGAAGAGAGCTTCCGCGAAGAACTGGGCCAGAACCCGCAGGCCCGCGTCTTTGCGATCGATCTGTCGGACAACCTGCGCTCTCCGCAGGTGGTGGCCGGCGAGGTGCGCCGCGCGATCACCGCCATCCTGGAAGGCACCGGGGCCGACCAGGTGGACCTCCTCACGCACAGCATGGGCGGCCTGGTGGCCCGGGAGGCCCTGCGCCAAGGCGAAGACCGGGTCCGGAACCTGGTGATGGTCGCCCCTCCCAGCCACGGTTCCATGGAGGCCACCCTGGCCAGCGCCCTGGACGAAGGCAGCCTCTACAGCCACTATCCCGGCGAGAAGATGGAGGCCATGCACGCGCTGCGCCTGGAGTACGGCTCTGGCGGCAAGATCAGCAACGAGTGGCTGCACGAGCTGAACCAGGACTGGCAGAACCACTCCGACCGCGTCCGAGGCTCGGTCATCGCGGGCGTGGGGCTCCCGACCCCGGACGCCCGCTGGAAGGGGGTCGGCCTGGGGGACGGCATGGTGGCCGCCGCCAACGCCCCCCTGGAGGGCGCCGAGTTCTACATCGCCCAGCCCAACAACCTCGAGCCTGGATCCGAGCACTTCCGCGACTTCCAGCAGTTCCGCTACAACCACATGCAGATCGTCAGCGAGCCGGAGATCTTCCGACAGGTCAGCGAGCTTCTGACCGGCGCCCCGGCCTCCCCGCCGGCTCCGGTGGTTCCTCGAGAGGCTCCGTCCCGCGCCGAGCTCTCCGAGACGCTTCAGCGCACCGCCGAGGCCCGCAAGGACATGGCGGCCGCCGATACCCTCCGCCAGGTGGCCCACTCCCGTCGCGTGGGCGGCATGGAGCGGACCCTGGTGGGCAGCGGCATCCTGACGGCAGGAGCCCTGACCGCAGCCATCGGGGCCCCGCTGATCGGGGTGGGCCTGTCGGCAGTCGGGTTGGCCATCACGGCCTTCGGGATCCTGCAGAGCCGCCGCAACGAGATGGAGGCCCACCAGGCCACCGACGCCACCGTGCGCCTGGCCCACCAGGCCCTGAATGAGGCCGAGGACGCCATCCATCGCACCATGCGAACCGACGCCGACTGAATCGGGGCGCCGGTCTTCAGCCCGCCGAGAGGATTGCGATCTTCAAGGGGGGCTGGCCGTCGGGGCTGGGGAAGTCCTCCTCGGGCGCCAGGAACTGCAAGGCCAGCAGCTCCCGGCCGGCCTTTTCCGCCGTTCGGCGAAGCACCTGCTCCCAGGTCTCCCGGTCCACGCCGGCGGCGTGGTTGGTGGCCAGGATCCGACCCCCCGGTCGCAGAGCCAGCAGGCAGGGCTTGAGCATGGCGGGATAGTCTGCCACCAGGTCCACCTTGCCGAAAGGGCTTCGAGCCAAGGTGGGCGGGTCCAGGACCACCACGTCGAAGAGCCGGGGTTCGACCCGCAGGAACTCTCGACGCGCCGCGCGCCCCCGGACCCCCTTCCCCGAGAGCTGCCAGAGGATCGGAAAGACGTCCTCGCGCCAGAAGTGGAAGCGCTCGGGGTCCAACCCGTTGAGGTCCTGATTCCGACCTCCGACCTCCAGGCACCAGCGGCCGAAGTCGACGTTCCAGACCTCGGCCCCCTGCCGGGCCGCCGCCACCCCCGCGGTGCAGGTGTAGGCGAAGAGGTTCAGGACCGAGGCATCGGCCGGGACATGGGCTCGAAGCCAGCGGCGGGCGGCCCGGAAATCCAGGAAGAGCCAGGGGTCCAGTCCGGGCGAGCGCTCGGCGAGGGCGAAGCGCTGACCCTCCTCGCAACAGGTCAGCCCGGAATCCATGTCTGGCGCCCCCCTGCCCTGGCCGCGACGCCACACGACCAGACGCAGTTCCTGGTCTTCCGCCAGGCTTTGAAGGGCCTGGAGGTCCTCGGGCTCCAGCTCTCCGTGGAAGAGTTGGGCCAGCAGCAGGGGGCCGTAGCGGTCCACCGCCAGCCCGGGACGTCCTTCCGCCACGCCGTGGAAGACGCGCCAGCAGTCCGTGCCTTCGGCCTGCAGCCGACCCACCAGGTTGCCTCGAACCTGGACGGCTCTCTCCAGGAGCAGTTGCAGGGTGCTCAACCCGAGACCAGGGTCAGGCGCTCGGCCTCGGTCAGCGGGCGGAAGCCCCCCTGGGGCAGGTCTCCCAGCTCCAGGGGTCCGAAGCGCGGCCGGTGCAGGCGCACCACCCGATTGCCCAGGGCCTCGAAGGTCCTCTTGACCTGATGGTAGCGCCCCTCGATCAGGGTCAGCCGGACGAAGCGGGGTTCGACGACCTCGAGGTCTGCGGGCAGCAGCGGATGCGGGTCCTCTGGCAGCACCAGGCCGCCCCGGGCCAGGATCTCCGCCGCGTCGTCCTCCAGATCACGCTCCAACCACACCTCGTAGACCTTCTCCACCTTGTGGCGCGGCGAGGTCAATCGATGGACCAGGCCGCCGTCATCGGTCAACAGCAGCAGCCCCGTGGTGTCCCGGTCCAGCCGGCCCACCGTCGAGAGGACGGGGTTGCGCCGCAGGTAGCGTTCGGGCAGGAGGGCGTAGACCAGGACGCCGGCATCCTTGTGGCTGCAGGTATAGCCCGGGGGCTTGTGCAGCATCAGGAGCAAGCCCTCGGGGTCCAAGGGCTCCCCGTCCAGGGTCACCACCGCGGGATCCACCTTCAGGGCGGCGCTGCGCACGGTCTGACCGTCGACCAGGACCCGACCCTGGCGGGCCAGGTCCTGGGCCTCGCTGCGCGTGCAGTAGCCTCGATTGGAGAGCAGCTTGTCCAGTCGGGTCAACGCCATGCCGAAAGCACCTTGAACCCCGGGGTGACGGCCAACGCTCGAACCTTCCCCAGGACCTTTCCCAGAATCGCCTCGTAGGGCAGGTGGCGGTTGGCCACCATATAGAGCACGCCATCCCGACGCAGCCCCTGTGCCGCCAGGCGCACGAAACGCTGGCCCAGCTCCAGGCTGCGCTTGTGGCCCTGGTGGAAGGGCGGGTTCATCACGATCCAGTCATACTGCCCGGGCGGGATTCCGGTGGTCACGTCGTGCCAGTGAGACCCCACGGCTGCCGAAGACTCCAGGTCCTGCAGGTTCATCCGCGCCGCCTGCAGGGCCAGCTCTTCGGCCTCGAAGAGATCCAGACGGGCGACGTTCTTGCGCGAGAGCAGGATCTGATGGGCCAGGTAGCCATAGCCGGCCCCGAGATCGGCCCCACACCCCGAGAGGTCCTCGGGCAGGCTCCGGGCCAGCAACGCAGAGCCCTCGTCGACCTTCTCCCAACCGAAGATGCCAGGACAGGTGAAGAAGCCCGTGCTCTCCGAGCGGCGAAGCTCTCCCCGGGCGGCCATTTCGAGCAGGACCTGCCGGTCCACCTCCGGACCCAGGAGGATCCCGAAGACCCGCGCGTGGTACTTCGAGAACTGGACCTGCAAAGGGGCCAACTGGCGCAGGACCTTCTCGTAGCGCGCGGCTCCCAGGTCGTTGGGCATGGCGCACAGGAAGAGCCCACCGGGCCGCAGAGCCAGCAGTCCACGGCCGAAGTTCGCCAGGTTCTCCTCGCGCTGGGGAGTGCCCAGGTACAGGCAGGCGTCAAAGAGGCCCTCCTCGCGCAGGACCGGCTTGAAGCCGGAGGCCAGCAGGCGGTCGAACTCCGCGCGGTGGGTCTGCTGCATCACGGCCTGCGGCAGGTCGGGGTGGGCCCGGGCCCGCAGGAAGAGCCTGTGGGGGCGCTCCGCCAGCCATTCCGGCTCACGCTCCAGGAGCAGCAACATGGCCTCCAACGCCGGCGACGGAGCGGGGGCGAGGGGCTCCTCGGCGGGGTCCCAGGCAGGGTCGCTGTGCGGGTGTGGGTGGTTCATGGTCCTCCTGTGACTCCTCTGGTCCAGGAGCCTGTGTGAGTATCCGGACCGAGCATCGCCGAGGGATCTTGTGCACCTCGCAAGGCGCAAAAAGTCGTGGTTTGCTTGAGGCAAATGAGACTTTTTGCAACACAGCGGGGGTGCAAGAGACCCGGCGAGGCGACCGACGCGGTATTCACACAGGCTCCTAGCTCTGCAGGATCTGCAGGACCTGGGTCAGGTCCGAGAGATCGGCCAGGACGGCGGCCGGCCGGGACTCCTCGAGGAGCGGAACCGGATAGCGCCCGCTGGCGACGGCCAGGGCCCGGGCACCCAGGGCGTGGGCGGCCTGGATGTCGTGGGCTGTGTCCCCCACCACCCAGACCTGAGCGGGCTGGAAGGGAACCCGGAAATGTCGCCGGGCCCGCTCCAGGGCCACCGGGCCCAGGTTGCAGCGGTTCGAGCAGTCCGACGCGAAGCCCCCCACCGGGAAGTGGTGCTCGATCCCCAGGGATCGCAGCTTCAGTCGGGCCGTGGACTCCAGGTTGCCGGTCAGAAGCCCCAGACGCGCCCAGTCCGCCTGGGAAAGGGTCTCCAGCAGGGGTTGGACCCCAGGCTTGAGATGCCGACCGGGATCCGGCACGGCCAGCTCGGCCTCCAGTGCCTCGGCATAGAGATCCAGGCACTCCCGCTCCAGGTCGGCCCAGCGCCCCGTGGGAATCCGAGCTGCGGCCAGACCTTCCCGCAGGATGGCCGGGTCGGTTCGCCCGTCGGGCACAACGCCCTCCAACTCGGCCTGGCAGACCTCCCGGAAGGCCCGGCGCAGGCAGCGCATTCCGGCGCCGGCCATGTCCACCAGCGTCTGGTCGATGTCGAAGAGGATCAGGCGCGTCTCCATGCGCGCGCCCCTTCGCTCCGGGTCCCTGTCCGCCTGCCGGCGAGAACCCGCCACCCCAGCGACCTACGGGCCAGCCAGGTCCTGCAGGGCCTGCGACAATCCTTCCGTCAGGTCCCGACCCCGATGGTAGCCCCGCTGTCCCATCAGGACGAGCACCCTTCGGATCTCTTCAAGATCCGCCGGGGTGGCAGCCTTCAGAAGTCGGCGCAGGTCGCCCCGGTCCTGCTCCCTGGTGTCGTCATCCCGGGACAGGATCTTCATGGCCGCCAGGTGCGCCAGCCTGGCAACGGGAGCCGTCACGCCCGAGAAAACCTCGATCAGCTCGGCGTTTCGAGCCACCTCACCTTCGACTCCACAGGATGCAAACATGAGATCGACCAGATGCTCCGTCCCCGGGGCCTGCAGTCGAGCCGTCGCGAGCCTCCCCACGGCATCCTGCTCCACCAGCGCGACCACGGAGTATCCCCGCCCGATCAGGTCCCGCAGGAGGGCCTCCGCAGTCCGGTCATCCGGAACTGCGACGGCCAGGTCCACATCCCGGGTGAAGCGAGGCTCGGTCCTGGCGCCTACGGCGAGCCCGCCGACAAGCGCCCAGGTCGCCCCCAGTTCGTCCAGGGCCTCCCTGACCGAGAGGAAGGCCTGCCGCAGGCTCACGGCCGGGGGATGCGGTCGGGGACCGGTCGTCCCCAGGCGTCGCCATGTTCGGCTCCGGGCCGATCATGAAGCCAATCCCGAAGCATGGCTTCGATTTCCTCCTCTGAAGCCCCAGGATGACGGCGCTGCAGGCTCAGGCGCATCATGTCGGTGCCTGCGTCGGCCAGGTCGAAAGCCACCCGCAGGGCGGCGGCCGGAGACAGGGGGGCCTCGGGCACGACCAACTCCCGAAGCCTGTGCAGCACCGGGTTTGCAGGGGAAGCGTCCATGTCCTGATCGTTCACCCTGTCGGCCGGCATCCCTGGCAGCGCAACCCGAAGAGAATCGGGCATGGAGCGGGGGCGGGTGTCCCACGGAACGCACCTGTACGACTTCCATCCCCAGAGCCGCGTGCTGGCGCAGGCCCTGGCCGCCCCCCTGGCGGCGGCCATCGGTGAACCCCAGCACGCCTCGTTCTGGCGCTCCTTCTACGTCACCCGTCAGACCGGCATGCCCGCCGTCCTGGTGGAGGTGAACTTCCTCTCCAACCCTGCCCTCGAAGCGCAGACGCGCCAGCCGGACGACGCGGCCAAGGCGGCCCGAGGGATCCTGCAGGGGTTGCTGGAGTTCTTCACGAGGATCTGACAGGTCAGAGCGAAGGCGCCTGCCGTGCGTCGACCTGGCTTTTGCCGTTCCTCCGCAGGTGGAGGGCCGGGCGGCCGGTCCACGGCGCGGCACGACCTGTCGGGCGCGCCCGGCCCCCGGCGGGTCACCCCCGAACCCCGCAGGGCTCCCAGTCCGATCCGCGAAGGAGAGGCCCGCTCGCGCGCCTCGGACAGGGCAGGCTCCCAGGCGTCAGGAGAGGGGTTTTCAATCGAGCCTGCCGGGAGGTCCCGTGAAGCGCCTGTTGTCCCCACTGCCCGTGTTCGCCCTGCTGGCCATGCTCCTGGCCGCCCCCGCCTGGACGGCCCCGGGCGTCGACGTCTTCGTCAACAACAAACCCTTCAAGGGGGCCTCGTCCGGCCCCCCCGGCGACCTGATGTTGGAGGCCGGCCCGTATTTCAAGCTGGCGGGAGGCGACTTCGTCTTCGACGCCGCGACGGGGCAGGCGACCCTGGACGGCTCGCCGATCACGGTGACGGTGGTGGGCCAGAAGGTGTTCGTGCGGGCCAAGGAGATGGTCGCCCAGGTCGGAGGCAAGTACAGCTACAACCCCGATATGGGAAGCGTCGACATCTATGCCTTCGACCCGGTGGAGGCCGCCCGCAAGGCCTGGGCGCGAATCTTCGCCCTGCGCTCGATCGATCGGCCCCTGGACTTCCAGGTGATGGCCACCCTGACGCGCAGCGTCCTGACCAAGACCGGGATGGACCTGGACTTCCCAGTCGAATTGAAGCTGTCGACCACCGAAGAGATCGCGGCTGCCGGCGGTTCGCCGAACCTGACCTGCTACAGTTCCTTCCGCACCCTGCCCAACAAGACGGGGATTGCCAACGCCACGATCTACGTGCGGAAAGGCCTGTCCCCACTGGCCACGATCGACGCGCTGGCCTACGGTTGGGGTGTCTTCTACTGCCAGAAGATCGGGCTCCCCAACAACATGGATCTGCTGGGCGGTGTCGGGCTCTGGGCCGGCTACCACGTCCTGGAGCAACTGGGAACCCGCGTTTCTGCCGACCAACTGGGCGCCAACCAGAAGCCCGGCGAGCGCGCCCGCTTCCAGGACCTGCTCAAGATCCACGAGATCGGCGGCGCCCCCGCCGTCATGAAACACCTCGGGAACCTGGCCAAGCCCTGAAGACCAGGCCAATAATCCGAGGCGCAGCCTTCAGAACTGGCCGGGAGTCTTGAACTCCATGCCGCGCAGGGCGCCCAGGAACTCCTTGCGGGAGGCGGCATAGGAAGCCGGGTCCGCAGACAGGAGGAGGGTGTAGGTTCGCCCCAGGACCTCGGCCCGATAGGCGGCGACCCGGTTCCCGCCCCCCTCGCACTCGACCTCCAGGAAGGCTGGGTTCCCCCCCACCATCCGACTGGCCACGGGCACCGAGCCGGGAAAGGTCTTGCTGACGGCCAGTGCCAGAGCCTGTGCCGCCTCCTTCTGGGTCGGGGGGTCCTTGAAGGTGTCCACGGGCAGTCGCAAGACCTGCACGAACACCCGAGCCGTTCCCGAGAGGCGGACCAGGGACACCGGAACCTGGACATCGCCCTTCCTGGGCTCCGGGACCCAACCCGAGGGGATGGGCAGGACGAAGCCATGGGTCAGGCTCTCGAAGGCGTCACCATCCAGAAGGTATCGATTCTCACGCACCTCGGGTTCCACCTCCGGCGCGGACGCGCGCACGCGTCCGGTGGGACGGGTCACCAGGACGTCCTGTCGCACGGGGCGCAGGCTCACATGCTGCAGGCCGGCCGCAACCTGGGCCCGCAGGTCCTCTGGGACGCCGAGGTACAGGACGACGTCCTGCCCCCGATCCTCCACCTCCACGTCAGCGACCTGGCCCCTCCGCAGCGCCTCGCGCGCCGCCCGCGAGAACTGGCGGGCATCCCCTGCGCTGTCCCAGTGCGTGAACCACAGGGCGAAGTCTTCCTCCCCACGAGCGTAGACCCGCCAGGCATCGCCACCCCACCCCTCGGCGGGCGCCAGGCTGGCCGCGTAGCCCAGGTGCTGCTCGAGGAAGACGCTGGCCAGGAATTCACCGCCGACGTCCTCGGCCACCGAGGTGAACCCTCCCAACTGGTCAGGCAGGTCCAGAAGGACCCGCACCGGGACGTCCCGGCGCTCCAGGTAGCGCCTGGGATGCATGACCTGCTCGGTCGAAAGCGGCGGATCCTTGAACATCCGGGACACCAGTTCCCATCCACCGGCCTTGCGGACGTGCAGGAGCAGATCCATCCCCGCAGTGTAGGGGAAGACCAGTCGACGCCTGAAGTACAGGGGCGCCTCAGCCAGCTTGCCTTCCGAAACCTGGGCTGTGCGGGCCGCGGCGTCCCGTGAACCGAGGTTCTTGGTGGAGATCCCCGAAGCGCCCAAGGCGAAGTCCATCGAGACCAACTGCGCTTCCCCCTCCACCAGGCTCAGTCGCGCCAGGGACTCGTCAGCCCAGGACTCCTTCGACCGCGCCTGGTAGGCCTGCAGGTCGATGTGCTGGTCCTGCAGGGCGTGACACAGCTCGTGAACGGCCGTGACCTCCTCGACGGTGAACCCCTCGGCGAGAGCGTCGCCCTGGCCCACGACGCAGAAGTTCTTGGTCTTGGGGTCGTAGAGCCCACGAATCTGATCGGAGTACAGGTCGACCAGCAACGCCCGCAGATCAAAGCCCGCGGGGACCAGGCCCAAGCGGTGCAGAAGACGGACCAGGGCTTTGTCATCCGCCGAAAGATCGCCCTGGCCGGCACCCTCCTGCATGCGAGCGCGCACGGCCTCCGGGGTCTGCATCTCCCAGGGGACCGCCGTCTTGAACTCCAACTGGCGGATCCGCTCGACCTGCTTGATCAAGCGGTCGAAGCGCTCGTCGGCTTGCGCGACGGGGGTGCAGAGAAGAACAGCCAGAGCAGAAGCCACGATGAAGCGAAGGGGAGACATCCCAAGAGCTTCCGGCTTCGCCCGGCCTGCTCCTGCGTCTCATCGCTCCCCCCCCCCCTGGCGGGCTCCGGCGACTTCTGCCCACGGACGAGGCCATCCGGATCGGGTCTCGGGCCAATGGCGGAGCGGGCGCGCGCCCTCCAACCGACGACCGACGAGCCTGCCCGACACCGCCGCTTTCGGCAGGTTTTCGCAAGGCCTCGTGCAGAAGGCCGGGCGGCATGAAGGACTTCTTCGTGGACCTGCACGTGCACATCGGGCGCAACGGGCAGGGCCGTCCGGTGAAGATCACGGCCAGCGAGCGGCTGACCTTCGCGGCGGTGATCCGCGAGTGCCTGGTGCGCAAGGGTCTGGACATGGTGGGGATCGTGGACTGCGCCTGCACCGGCGTCCTCCAGGACATGCGCGTCCTGATCGATCAGGGCGAGCTGATGGAGTTGCCCGAGGGAGGGCTGCGCCACCGGGACCGGGTCACGGTGGTGGCCGGAGCCGAGGTCGAGGCCGTCGAGGAGTCGGGCGGGGTCTCCCACCACCTGTGCTTCTTTCCCTACCTGCGCAACCTGGCGGAGTTCTCCAAGGTCATGTCCCGCTACATCACCAACATGGAGCTCTCGTCGCAGCGCTGCGGGCTGCCGGCGCGGGAGCTGCAGGCCGTGACCCTGTCCACCGGGGGAATCCTGCTCCCGGCGCACGCCTTCACCCCCCACAAGAGCGCCTATGGCAACGCCTGTCAGCGCCTGGGCGACCTCTTCGGCCCCGGCCTGCAGGAACTGCCCGCGCTGGAGCTGGGGCTCTCGGCCGACACCGCCCTGGCCGACCACCTCGCGGAGCTCGAAGGGCTGACCTATCTGTCCAACTCCGATGCCCACTCGCCCGAGAGGATCGGCCGGGAGTACAACGTGATCCGGATGCACGCGGCGAACTTCCGAGAGCTGGCCCTGGCCCTGCACCGGACGGCGGGGCGGGGCGTCGTGGCCAACTACGGGCTGGATCCGCGCCTGGGCCGCTACCACCGATCCTACTGCCTGGCCTGTCAGGCTCCCGTCCAGGTCCCGCCCCCGGCTCTGGCCTGCCCGGCCTGCGGGGCCACCGACAAGGATTTCGTCCGGGGCGTCCTGGACCGGGTCCTGTCCATTGCCGACCGCGACGCGCCGCACTCTCCGCCCCACCGCCCCCCCTACCACTACCAGGTTCCGTTGGCCTTCGTGCCCGGGCTGACGCGGGCCGGCCTGGATCGACTCCTCCAGCGCTTCGGCAGCGAGATGGCCGTCCTGCATCAGGCCCGGTCCGAAGAGATGCAGGCCCTGGTGGGCCGCCCGGTGACCCGCTCGATCATGCTGGCCCGTGAAGGTCGGCTTCCGTTGCAGACGGGCGGTGGGGGCCACTATGGCAGGGTCGCCAGCCGACCTCCCCGAGGCGAGCAGCTCCCGCTGTTCCCGGCAGAACCGGCTCAGGAGCTGAGCTGACGCAGGACGTCCTCGGGATAGCGCACGTGGTAGACCAGCGAAAGGTCGGGCCCGGTCAAGGTGCTGGCTTGGGGCAGAAGGTTCGGCTCTCCCAGGACCAGGTGGAAGTAGCGGCGCAGGCGGCGCCCCAGCGCCGTGTTGGCGGTCTGCACGTGATAGCGGACCGGCCGGAGGCCCTGGGCGTGCAGGGTCACCTCCTGCTGGGCCCGCCCCACGGAGGCCACAAGCAGGATCCGGGTGGTCGAGCGATGGCGGGCGCAGACCAGGAAACGAGGCGGTTCGGCTTCCCGCGTCTGCAGAAAGTCGGACAGACGCTGCAACAGGCCCAGGACGTGCAGTTCGACCCGGGTGAAGCGGAAGAAGGTTCTTTCGAAGCGCTGCATCTGCTGAAGCTCGAACATCTTCCGGTTCCGCCTCCTGCCCTCCTGGAGTCTGCCAGGCCCGATTCAGGGGCCTGGGAGCCGTCCCGCCCAACCCTTGCGCGGCGCCCGCTTCGAGACCGCGACCTTGCCTGCCACCTCCCGACTCAACGGAAACGCACGGTCACCCGCCGAGACCAGCAGGGGGCCGTCAAAGGGAGCCACCTGCTCGACGGTGATCTCCTGGCCCGGGCGCAGACCCACCTCGACCAGATAGTTCAGCAGCTCGACCGATCCCTCCTTGACCTGCTCGATGGTCACCCGCTCGCCGGCCTGCACCGTCGCCAGGGGCCAGGTCTCCGGTTGCGGAGCGATGCCACCCTGCCTGTCGGGAATCGGCTGGCCGTGAGGGCAGGTGGCGGGATGCCCCAGGAACTCTTCCAGGGCGTCGGCCACCTCATCCGAAAGAATGTGCTCCAGCTTGCAGGCCTGGTCGTAGGCATGGGCCCAGGGGATCTCCAGGCGATCCACCAGCAACCGCTCGGCCAGGCGATGCTTGCGGATCACGTTCAAGGCGATGCGCTCACCTTCGCGGCTGAGCGCGATGGCGCGCCTCTTCTTCAGGATCAGGCCCTTCTCATGAAGCTTGCGCACCATTTCGGTGACCGAGACCGCGCTGACGCCCAGACGCTCTGCCAATCTGGCATTGGCAGGCGCCACCTCCCCCTCCTGGGTGAGGCGGTAGATCGTCAGGAGATACATCTGGACGGACTCGGAGACAGACACGCTCAATCCTACGGGCTGTGGATTCGCCCTCCCTCCGGAGGCTTCCTGGGTTGACTGGCAGCCTTTGGGAGTCACGCATTCCATTCCTTTCCCCGGAAGGACCTGGTGGAGGACTCTTCCGGGCGCTGAAAGAAGGAGACGGGCCTGGATTCCGCCCGGCACGCCCGGCGGCGGTCGGAGTCCGTGCGCGCCGGCCTGACCGGTGACGGAATGCGATCGGGAGACCCCATGGACCCCCAGAGCCCCTCCAGCCGAAGCCCCGAACCGACCGAGAGCACGCCTCCGGCCTCCCAGACCGCCACGAGGAAGCTCCTGGCCATCGGGGACCTGCACGGCGACTACTTCCGCCTGCTGCGCCACCTGCGCGAGAACGACCTCCTGCTCCCCGACACCCTGGCCTGGAACCCCGAGGCCGACCGGGTCGACCTGGTGCTGATGGGGGACTACGTCGATTGGCGTGGTGAACCCCTGGAAGACCCCCTGGACCAGTCTCCAGGCGACCCCGAGGCGGGGCCGCGCCGCATCCTGGAGCTGATCATGCACCTCGAAAAGGAGCTGGTCGACCTGCGCGCGGCCGAGGAGGGTTTTGACAGCTCGCTGTACGCACTCCTGGGCAACCACGACGAGATGATGCTGGAGGCCGTGGGGGTCTTCGACTTCCTGCCCGTCGAGCAGCTTCAGGACCTGCTGGCCCGGGCCCGGAACTTCGCCGCCATCAAGCGCCACCTGGCCGACCACGGCCTGAACTCCGAACAGATCGAACGCGTCATGCGCTTCCTGAACTGGTACGTCCAGGGCGGCGAGGCCACGGCCAACGGGTTTGGCGGCCTGCCGGCCTGGAAGGAAGCGATGGAAGGAGAGCTGGGCCGCTTCCTGCGAGCCCGTCTGCGCCTGGGCGTGGTGGTGGACCACCGGCTCTTCGCGCACACCATCCCGGACCAGCGCAAGTTCTGGAGACCCATCGAAGAAATCGTGGCCCTGCCCGACGCCGAATTCCGGGCAGCCCGTGAATCCTTCCTGTGGAGCCGCAAGATCTGGGGCTTCGACTACTATACCGGAATGCGGACCAGCCCTTTCTCCGAAAAAGAGATGGAGGAATTGCTGAGCCGCATGATGGTGCGCGGGGCCGTCGTCGGACACACCCCCCTCTCGCGGGGGCCCGACCCCGTGGTCGCCTATGGTGGACGCATCGTGAACCTGGACGTCCACGGAACCCCGGGGTCCTATGCCCTGATCGAGGAGTACGTCCCCTCCGAGCATGGCCTGCGTGCCCCGCTTCGTCCCCCGAGTTGAGGATGCCACGTTGAAGGAAATCCAGACGCTGAGCCAACGGGTTCTCGCCAACGTCCAGAAGGTCATCCTGGGGAAGCGCGAGGAGGTCCGCCTGGTCCTGGTCGCCCTGCTCTCCGAAGGCCATCTGCTGCTGGAGGACGTGCCGGGCGTGGGCAAGACCATGCTCAGCCGGGCCGTGGCCCGTTCGTTGGGCTGTTCCTACGCCCGGTTGCAGTGCACGCCCGACCTCCTGCCGGCGGACCTGCTGGGCGTGACCATCTACAACCAGAAGACGATGGACTTCGAGTTCCGCCCCGGACCGGTCTTCCACCAGGTCCTGCTGGCCGACGAGATCAACCGCGCCACCCCCAAGACCCAGTCCGCCCTGCTGGAGTGCATGGACGAGCGCCAGGTCACCACCGATGGCGCAGCCCGGGCCCTGCCGCGCCCCTTCCTGGTGATGGCCACCCAGAACCCCATCGAGTACGAGGGGACTTTTCCCCTGCCCGAAGCTCAACTGGACCGCTTCCTGTTGAGGGTCCGCCTGGGCTACCCGTCCTTTGAGGCCGAGGCCGAGATGCTGGCGGCCCAGCAGCTCCGCCACCCCATCGAAGACCTCGAGCAGGTGGTCACCAGCGAAGAGCTGCTCCGCATGCAGGCCCAGGTCCACACCGTGCGCGTGGAAGAGTCCCTGCGCCACTACATCGTCCGCCTGGTCCAGGCCACCCGTGAAGCGGACCGGCTCTTCCTGGGCGCCAGCCCTCGGGGCTCGCAGGCGCTCTTCCGGGCCTCGCAGGCCCTGGCTGCGATGGAGGGCCGCGACTACGTCCTACCCGACGACATCAAGACCCTGACCGTTCCCGCGCTGTCCCACCGCATGATTTCCCGAACCGACGGAATCGGGGGGGCAGCGGCCACCGACGTGCTGCGAGGGGTCCTGGAGCGGATCCCGGTCCCGGTCTGAAAAAAAGGCTGGACCGAGGTTCAGTCCCGGGCCAGCTCGCGCAGGCCTTCCAGGATCCGCCCCGCCCGAAGGACCGGGATTCCAAGCTCCCGAGCCCGGGCCTGCTCGGACGCGGTGTTGTATCCCCATCCGGCCAGGGCCACCCGGACTCCCATCTCGCCCACGGGCTCGAGGTTCCGCAGCAGGTCGTCGACGAACAGGATCTGACTGGCCGGCACATCCCGGGTCGCCGCCAGGAAGGCCATCTGATCCCGCTTGTCGACGCTGAACTCGCGGGCCAGCACGGGAAGTTGAAGCCCCGCGCTTCCCAGCAGGGCGCGGATGGCCGCCTCGTTCTTGGTGGTGCAGACCACCACCTCGCGAAAGGACTCCGCCACCGCCGCCCACTCCGCCGACATGGCCGGATGAGGCGACTGCAGGGCCTGCCAGGCCTGGGGGTCCTGGTTGCGGAATCGCTCGCGCCGGGCATAGAACTCGACCTCGAAGCGGCGCAGGAAAGCTCCCTGCGCCTGGGCCAGGGACTCGAAAGCGGCCGTGCTGTACGCCTCCAGGTCCCGCTCGGGATCCTCCCGCAACAGCCACAGGATCAGGCCGAACTCGCCGCCCGTGCGCACCAGCCAACGCCCCCGGCGGAAGGCGGCTTCGGAGATCCGGGGGAGGGGCCCCTCCAGGGCCTCCCATGCCTCCCGGGCGATGAAGAAGCACTCCCCGGCGCTGTCCCAGAGGACACCGTCGAAATCCAGGGCCAGGATGAAGTCCTTCGTCACGGACGCGGGAGCCGGTCCAGCGCCGTGCGCAGACGGCGCAGGCAGACCTCGCGTCCCAGCACCTCCATCATCTCGAAGAGGCCCGGACCGTTGCCCACGCCGGTCAGGGCCAGGCGGGTCGGGTGGATCAGTTGTCCGGCCCCCACCCCCCGGCTCTCGGCCAGCGTCCGCAGGGCCTCGTCCAGTGCGTCATGGCCGAAGACCTCCAGAGCCTCAAGCCGGGCCACCCAGGCCTCCATCAGCTCTGGGGAGGCGGCCTTCCAGCGTTTCTTGACCGTCGCCGGCTCGTATTCCGCAGGGTCGGCGTAGAAATAGGGAATGGGTTCGACGTAGTCGGTCAGGAGGTTGGCCCGCTCTCCCATCACCTCGATCACCTGGGCCAGGTACTCCGGCTCGGGTCGAGGCCAACCGACGCGGTCGAAGAAGGGCAGGACCAGCTCGACCAGCCTGGAGGTGCTCTGCGCGCGCATGTGCAGGCCGTTGATGTGCAGCAGCTTGTCGAAGTCGAAGACCGCCCCCGACTTGCGCACGCGATCCAGGCTGAAGACGCCGGACAATTCCTGGGGCGTGAAGAACTCCCGCTCGTCGCCGGGGCTCCAGCCCAACAGGGCCAGGAAGTTCAGCAGGCCCTCGGGCAGATAGCCCTTCTCGCGATAAGCCTCGACCGAGACGTCTCCATCCCGCTTGGACAGCTTCTTGCCGCTGGCGTTGAGGATCAGGGGCACGTGGGCGAAGACGGGGGGCTTCCAGCCGAAATACTCGTACAGAAGGAGGTGCTTGGGGGTCGAAGACAGCCACTCCTCGCCTCGGACCACGTGGGTGATCTCCATCAGGTGATCGTCCACCACCGCCGCCAGGTGATAGGTGGGGAAGCCGTCGGACTTCATCAGGACCTGCTCATCCACCAGCGAAGAGTCGAAGCTGACCGGGCCGCGGATCTGGTCTTCCACGGTCAAGGTCCGCCCATCGGGGATCTTCATGCGGATCACATGGGGCTCGCCTGCGGCCAGTCGGCGCTCCCTCTCGGCGGGGTCCAGATTCCGGCAGTGGCGGTCATACATGGCCGACTCGCCCCGGGCCATCTGCTGCTCGCGCATCTCGGCCAGCCGTTCGGGGGTGCAGAAGCAGTGATACGCGTGCCCCGACTCGACCAGCCGGGCTGCCATCTCGCGGTAGATCTCCAGGCGTTCGCTCTGCACGTAGGGGCCCAGGGGGCCACCCACCACGGCTCCCTCGTCCGGGGTGACCCCGGCCCAGTTCAGGGCCTCCAGCAAGGCCTCGACGGCTCCTTCCACCAGTCGCGTCCGGTCGGTGTCCTCGATGCGCAGCAGGAAGGCACCGCCCTCCCGTCGGGCCAGCAGCCAGTTGTAGAAGGCGGTGCGCAGGCCTCCCACGTGCAGATACCCGGTGGGGCTGGGGGCAAAGCGGACGCGGACCATGGCGGAGCTCCTGTGCGGAAGATGGGCTCGGAACCTCCAAGCAGGGATCCGGGCGAGGCTGGCCCGTTCACCGCCGGGACGGCGAACCCTGCGGGAAGGGACCAGGGCGCGGGCGCGGAATCGGGGTGCCCCATGCCTTCTCCCTGGCCTGACCCCCTGATCCTGGCTCCCCTGACCAAGGGGGGGAACCTCCCCTTCCGCCGCCTGTGCGTCGACTTCGGCGCGGTGGTGACCATGTCCGAGATGGCCTTCGCCGGTCCCCTCGTGCGAGGGATCCGCAAAGAACTGGCCCTGCTGCGCAAGGGTCCGACCGAACCCTGCTTCGGCGTTCAACTGGCGGCCTCCAAGCCCGAGATGGCCATCCAGGCGGCCCGGGCCGCCCTGGAGCGAGGCGCCGCCTTCGTCGACCTGAACGCGGGATGCCCGATCCCCGAGGCGGTGCACAAGGGGATGGGGGCCTGCCTTCTGGACCGCCCCCGCAACCTGGAACGGATCCTCCGGGAGATGACCCGCGCCCTGGAGGCTCCGGTCACCGTCAAACTGCGCTCGGGCTTCAAGGACTCGCGCATCAACGTCTTGGAGACCTCCCGACTGGCCGAAGAGGCGGGGGTGGCGGGGATCGTGGTCCACGGCCGGACTCGCGAACAGCGCTATACCCGGGCCGCCGACTGGGACCTGGTAGCCGAGGTGGTGAAGGCCCGAGGCATCCCGGTGGCTGGCAACGGCGACATCCTGACCTGGTATGAGGCACGCGACCGCCTGGCCCACAGCGGTGCGGCGGGCCTGATGTTGGGACGAGGAGCCTTGATCAAACCCTGGCTCTTCCAGGAGATCCACGAAGGCCGCGAGCTGGCCCTCTCCGCGTCCCAGCGGGTGGCCGTCTACCGCCGGTTGGCCGGATACTTCCGCGAGCACTTCGGCGAGGACGAACACGGCCGCCAGCGGTCGGTGGACTTCCTGGGCTGGCACTTCGCCTTCTTCCACCGCTATCGACCGCTGCCCGCCGAAGAGTGGCTGGAGCGCTCGCGCGAGCACCCGCTCCTGCAGACCCGACTGGACCCGGTGCCCACCGAGGATCCCCTCGAGATGGTCCTGGCCTGCCCCGCCGCCTCCATCCATCGCCAGATCGCCGAGATCCTGCTGGAGAGTGGAGACGACGGGGAGGCCGAAGAACGCCTGGCGGCCCTGGCTTGCGGGCTGCCGCCGCCAGAGGAACGTCCAAGGCGGGCTGAAGACCAGGCCTGACGGCGTTCCTGGCCCAGGTCCGGGCCTACACCGAGCCCAAGGCGTGGAGGCCCCCGGCCCCGTCCCACCCGTAGACGGCCGTGGCTCCGGGCGGACTGGTGGGGATCTGCTCCCCGGGTCCAGCCACGACCCAGCGGCACGCCCGAGCCTGGGGCCCGTCCCCGCTGCGCCCGACGGCCACCTGGGTGCCGTCGGGAAGGCGCACGATCACCCCCCGATTTCCGAAGGGGACCGAGCTTCCATCCGGCAGGTGGAGGCGCCCCTCGGCGATCCGCAGGCCCCCGGAAACCTCCTGCGAGAAGGCTGCGCCCACGACGGCGCTCTGCGAACCCGAGACGGCGACGACCGCCAGGGCCTGGGCCGAGCCCCGACACGACGCCGACAGAGCGCCCGCGCCGTCCACCGCGGCGGGTCCCAGGGCCTGACCGGGTCGCAGCTCGTGGACCCCGGCCAGCCGGGAGGCGGGACGCCCCAGGAAGACCCCCCAGGCCTGCAGCAGGGCCCGGTGACACTCGCGCTGACGAGAGGATCGGACCAGGCGACTCCAGGCCCGGGAATCGGCGTGCCCGGGGTGGCCAGGCATCGAACGGGGCGAGACGGGGTAGAACACCTTTTGCAGGCCGGTCTGAATCTTCATCGTCGGTTCCTCCCTGGAAGTGGTGTATCCTCAGGGTAGGCTGGCCTTCTGGGCAGAACCTGGGATCGGAAGGCACCCTCTTGCCGGAAGATGAACCCGCCGTGAACATCCTGCGCGCGGGAGCCGGGCCAGAGGCCTCGAAGGATCCTCGGACCCAGGCACACCTGAGGCCGCGACCCGACGCCGGCGGCGAAGACCGACGAGAGGAAGGAAGGACCGATGAGAGCGTTCCCTACCAGGGCCCTGGCCCTGCTCGCCTTGTGCCTGGTGGCCTGGCTGGCCACCGCCTGCTCCAACCCGGGCACCTCGCAACCCGCGGAGGAGGTCCACTTCCCGGACCCCGGCGCGGCGACAGGCCCCTACCTGCTGGTCCACTTCACGGCCGACTGGTGCCCGGCTTGTCAGGCCTTCAAGCCGGCCCTGGCCCGCTTCGAGGCCGAGAACCTGGACAAGTTCCGCCCCCTTCACATCGACGTGGACAAGCGCGAGGCACCCGACTTCGAGAAATACATCTCCCTGCTTCAAGAAGGCTCCGAAGGCGCCATCCCCTACACCGTCCTGCTGGACGAGAAGGGCACGAAGGTGGCGGACTGGGTGGGGGCCGTCCCCTACGAGAAGCTGGTGGAAGACTCCCGACCTCGGCTGGACAAGATCCCCTGAGATCCGGCACGGGCCGGGCCGGTCCAGACGCCTAGCCTCTCCAGCGCAATCCCTGCCAGGTCGCCTGGAGGCCGGCCGATTGCAGGCTTTCTCCCAACGGAGTGCCGGCGGCGGGCTGCCCGTCCACCCGGCGCAGCAGGAAACGGCCCAGGCGACCCTCGCCGGCCGCTCCCACCAGGGCCGTCGCGCCAGCTTGCAGGGCGGAGGACTCGGCTGTCAGGCTGAGGGCCGACTTCAGGCCCCGCTCCAGGAAGATCGCGGGTTCCCCTCCGACCAGCACCACCACGGCGCCCGCGCGGCGCGAGGGGCGATGCCCGGGATCCTCCGCCCCGCGTTCGGGCCAGGGCAGGGCGGCACCATAGGGGTTGGCCGGGTCCGAGGCCGCCAGGACCAGGGCCTTGGGCTCCTCCTGAGCGGACCGCAGGCGCTCCACCGCGCCGGGCAGGGCGAACTGAGCGGCTCCCAACCCCTCGACGAAGTACCCCCGGCGACAGCGACCGGCCTCCTCCAGGGCCTTCAGGACCGGGTAGACCGCCGCGAAGCCTCCGGGGATCCCCTCGGCCTCCACCGCGCCCCGCGTCAGGACTCCGTGCCGGTCCAACAACTGCTCGGCCCAGGCCAGACGGGCCCGGGTCGGCTCGCCGGCTTGTGGAGCCAGGCTCCAGCGCCCCGCCCCCGCCGGTGGACCCTGGCGGGTGGGCAGCCGGAGCCCCCGCCGCGAGCGCAGGACCCCCGACCGGGTGCGACGCGGCGCCCCCCACAGACGGATCCGCAGGGGCGCCAGGGTGTCGTTGGTCGCCTGGCCGGCCCAGACCAGTTCCCACAAGGCCTCCAGCAGGGCCTCATCCCCTGGAGGGGCCACCCGGTCGAAGATCTGCCGGAAGAAGAGCCCTCCCCCGTCAGAGAGGGTCTCGCGGACCTGGCGGGCCAGGGCGGAGAGCTCTTCTTCGCCCGCAGCCTGCCGCAGCACGGAAGCCTCGTCGGCCAGGTACAGACGCACCCACCCGTCATCGTCCCCCAGGGATCCCGCGCCGACCCACAGCACCTCGCCCGACGCGCACAGTTCGTCCAGGAAGGCCGGGCTGTAGTCGGGGACCCGGAAGGGCAGGACCAGGGACTCCAACTGCCCTGCAGGAAGCCGCACGCCCTGCAGTTGCTGAATCGCGCGAAGAAGGCCGTCAACCCCCCTCGAGCGCGCCTGCCAACGAGGCAAGAGGCGCCCCAGCGCCCCCTGGGGAACGGCCTGCACTTCGCGGCGCAACCGGGCCAGGCTTCGCCGGCGAAGCCCGCGCAGGACCTCGGAATGACACCACTCCGGTCCCTGCCCACCGGGCCGGAACTCCCCCTGCTGCAATGAGCCCGACCGCTCCAGCCGATGCAGGGCCTCCAGGACCACCGAACGCCCCAGGCCCAGGCGCGCGGCCGGCTCCTCGGGGATGAAGGGGCCGTGCGTGCGGGCGAAGCGATGCACCAGGTCGCCCACCGGATCGGCCACGGGCTGGAGGAAGGCCTGGGGAAGTCCGGGCGGCAGCGGCGTGCCCAGGGCCTCCTGGAATCGCCAGGCATCCTCCAGGGCGATCCAGCGCTCCTGGCCGGCCAGGCGGACCGACGCGGCCCGCCGGGAACGGCGCAGATCCTCCAGCCAGGCGGCCTGCCCCCCCCGGTGGGCGACCTCTTCGGCGGAGAGGTCGCCCAGATCTCGCAGCGCATCGTGCAGGTCGTCGGGGCCACGCACGGCCCTCTCAGGGGTCAGGCGCTGCAGCTCCAGCTCGAAATCTTCGACGACTTCTGCGTCCAGAAGCTCACGCAGCCCGGCCTGTCCCAGCAAGCGCGCCAGCAGGCTCGAGTCCAGGGCCAGGACCCCGGCCCGGCGCTCGGCCAGGGGCGCGTCCCCGTCGTACAGGTGCGCTCCCAGATAGTTGAACAACAGCGCGGCGGCGAAGGGGGAAGGTGCGTCGGTCTCCACGACGTGCACGCGCATCCGTCCCGAACCGAGATCCGCCATCGTGGCCTGCAGGGCCGGCAGGTCGAACACATCCTGCAAGCACTCGCGCATGGCCTCCAGGACGATGGGGAAGTCCGGGTAGCGGCTGGCCACCGCCAGCAGCATGGCGCTGCGCTGCCTCTGCAGCCACAGGGGATTCCGCCGCCCCGGGGTCCGTCGGGGCAGCAGCAGGGCCCGGGCGGCGCACTCGCGGAACCGACTGGCGAAGAGCGCAGAGCCCCCCAACGCGGCCTGGACGCGCCCCTGGATCTCCTCGGGGTCGAAGACGAGCAGGTCCAACGAAGGGGCCTCCAAGGCCTCGGGAAGGTGCAGGACGATCCCGTCGTCGGTGGCCATGACCTGGGCATCCTGGCCCGTCTCCTCGCGGATGCGCTCCGCCAGGGCCAGGGCCCAGGCCGCATGCACCCGCCCCCCCAGGAAAGAATGCAGACACAACCTCCAGTCCCCCAGGACGTCGCGGAAGCGCTCCACCACCAGGGTGCGGTCGTCCGGCAGGGCTCGTGTCGCTTCGCGCTGCTCGTCCAGGTATCGCAGCAGGTTCTCGGAGGCCCGCTGGTCCAGGCCGGTGCGCTCCAGACGGGCCACCGCCTGCGCGCGGGGCAGCGCCTGGACCTCGCGGACGAATCGCCCGTGGGCCCGTCCCAGCTCGGCAGGACGGCCCGGGGTGTCCCCCCGCCAGAAGGGCATGCGCGCCGGAAGGCCGGGGGCGGGGGTCACCAGGACGCGATCCGCGGTGATCTCCTCGATGCGCCAGGTGGAGGCCCCCAGGGCAAACACATCGCCGCGGCGGGACTCGTGCACCATCTCCTCGTCCAGTTCGCCCACGCGCGAACCCCCTTCGCCGGCCAGGAAGACGCCATACATCCCCCGGTCGGGGATGGTGCCTCCGCTGGTCAGGGCCAGCCGACCTGCCCCCGGCCTGGCGCTGAGCCTCCCCTCCAGGCGGTCCCAGTTCAGGCGCGGGCGGAGTTCGGCGAACTCGTCGGAGGGATAGCGCCCGGCCAGCATATCCAGCACGCCTTCCAAAGCCTCCTGGGGAAGGTCGGCGAACGGCGCGGCCCGACGGACCAGCCGACCGAGCTCCTCGACGTCCCAGTCCTCCAAGGCCACCATCGCCACCACCTGCTGGGCCAGCACGTCCAGCGGGTTGCGCAGGATGCGCTGGGTTTCGGGAACCCCCGCGCGCATGCCCTCGACGGCCACGGCGCAGCTCAACAGATCCCCTCGCCATTTGGGGAGGAGGACGCCACGGGAGGTCTGGCCGACCGCGTGCCCGGCGCGGCCCACCCGCTGCAGGCCCGAGCCGATGGAGGGCGGAGCCTCCACCTGGGCCACCAGGTCGACGGCCCCCATGTCGATGCCCAGCTCCAGGGACGAGGTGGCCACCACGGCCGGCAGGCGGCCCTGCTTCAAGGCCTCCTCGATCTCCTGGCGCTGCTCGCGGCTGACGCTGCCATGGTGCGCCCGGGCCACCTCCTGGCCGGCCTGATCGTTCAGGCGTGCACACAGACGCTCGGCCACCCGCCTGGAGTTGACGAAGACCAGGGTGCTCCGCCAGGCCTGGATCTCGGCCAGCAGGCGCTCGGCCAGGTGAGGCCAGATGCTGCGGCGATCCGGGTCGCCCTCCGGTCCCTCGGCGGGTTCCTGGGGACCGGGCGAGCCCACTTCGGACAGGTCGTCCACAGGGACCACCACCCGCAGGTCCAGGGGACGCCTGGTCGTGGCCTGCAGGACCTGGACCTCCGGCCCCAGGAAACGAGCCGCCTCCTCGACCGGGTTGACGGTGGCCGACAGGCCGATGCGCCGGGCCGGCCTGGAGAGCAGGGCATCCAGGCGCGCCAGCGAGAGGGCCAGGTGGGCTCCTCGACGGCTGGGAACCAGCGCGTGAACCTCGTCGACAATCACCGTGTCCACGTGGCGCAGGGCCTCCCGAGCCGAACAGGTCAAGAGCAGGTACAGCGACTCGGGGGTGGTGATCAGGATGTCCGGTGGGGACTTCGCGAATCGACGCCGCTCGTCCGCCGGCGTGTCTCCGGTGCGCACCCCCGTGCGGATCTGCGGTTCGGGCACCCCGTCCCTGTGCGCCACCAGGCGCAGACCCGCCAGGGGGGAGCGCAGGTTCCGCTCCACGTCGGCGGCCAGGGCCTTCAAAGGTGAGACGTAGAGGATGCGCA
>Ga0334889_1000830_pt1 | contig 44557 bp, 52 predicted proteins | sample GraSluR1_MG_2_FD_207222 | JGI IMG/M metagenome (GOLD analysis project Ga0334889, IMG submission 207222) | Sludge microbial communities from methane-producing bioreactor in Wageningen University, Netherlands - Granular Sludge_8_08-R1 | ecosystem: Engineered > Bioreactor > Anaerobic > Unclassified...
GCGAAGAAATAAGTACAACTAAATATCTCATTCACGCTCAAATTAACGCTAATGGAATTGTAGAAAAGCCCGATGTGGTGGGCGCTATTTTTGGTCAAACCGAGGGACTTCTAAGCAACGATCTTGATCTAAGAGAACTACAGAAAACCGGAAGAATCGGTAGAATTAAAGTTAACATCAACTCCAAGGCCGGCCGATCCAAAGGAGAAATCATCATACCATCCAGCCTCGACCGGGTGGAAACCGCAATCCTGGCCGCGTCACTGGAAACCATAAACCGGGTGGGGCCCTGCGAAGCCTACATCCAGGTCTCCAAGGTAGAAGACGTCCGGGCAGTAAAAAGAAGGAAAGTCGTGGACCGGGCCAAAGAACTCTACAAAGGAATGATGGAAGAAGTAACCCCAGAAAGCCTCAAAATGATAGAAGAGGTTAAGGAGGCCATGAGAATCCATGAAATCACCGAATACGGGGATGAAAAGCTTCCTGCAGGTCCCAACGTCATATCATCCGATGCCATCTTAGTGGTAGAGGGAAGAGCCGATGTATTAAATTTACTACGATACGGAGTTAAAAACGCCATAGCCGTCGAAGGGGTAAGCGTCCCTAAACCCGTGGCAGAACTGACCAAAAGTAAAACAGTAACCGCATTTCTAGACGGTGACCGTGGAGGAGAACTCATACTAAAGGAACTACTCCAGGTAGGAGAAGTAGACTACGTCACCAGAGCCCCTAAAGGCAAAGAAGTGGAAGATCTAAGCAAGGATGAAGTTATGATCGCTTTAAGGGATAAAATGCCCGTGGAGCAGATAATACATGACATGGGAATCAAAACCAAAAAACCCGCCGCTGCACCAGAACCCAAAAACGGAGACAAAATAAAGGTTCTAAAGGGCATCTTAAAAGACCTGGAAGGAACAGGAAATGCCGAAATATTAGACGACGCATTAAACATCCTCAAAGAGGTCAAAGTAGAAAACCTCTACGATGAACTTAAAAAGGTCAGTAACAACGTATACGCCGTAGTCTTCGATGGAGTAATCAGCCAGAGACTAATCGACATCTCCAAAGAGAAAGGCCTAAAACACATAGTTGCGGTTAGAATTAGTGAAGTGGTGAAAAAACCCAATAATATAAAGGTAATAACCAGATAAAACAAGGGGGGATTTAAATTTCCCTGAATACTTTATTTTTTTATTAATTTATTAAAAAAAACTTTATGGGGGTTCCTTTATGTATGTGAACATGGACAAAGAATTTCTAAAGGACATAGAAACCACTAAGGATATCTTAATTCCCAAAGATCCCCTGGACCGAGTGATTGGCCACGACGACATCATAGAATTTGTTAAAATCGCAGCCAAACAGCGGAGAAATCTGCTCCTGGTGGGTCCGCCAGGGATAGGGAAGTCGCTCATTGCACAGGCCATATCCTTCCACCTGGGAAAGCCCAACGAAGAGGTAACCGTGGTACACAACCCTGAAAGGCCGGAAAGACCCTTCGTCGAAGTTAAAACCAGGAAGGAGATGGAAACAGAAAAAAGGGATCTACAGATGGCCGAAGGGGATATAGTAGGCCCCGAAAGCGTTCCAGAAGCAGTTGCCGAGAGATTAGGATTCCGTTGTGTTCACTGCGGAAGTTACAACAACGCCTATCAAAGCATCTGCCCCCGCTGCGGCGGAGACAAATACTCCCATATAAACGCCAGGAGAAAACACCTGGGAGACCTCCTGGGTATGTTCGAGATGAACAGCGACCCCATAAACATGCCCCAGGAAAGGGTGACCACCACCCGTCCCTTAAATGACCGGGAGGAAGTGGTGATCTACGAAAGGGTGGACGGAGAAAGCATCAAGATCCTGGACCAACACGCCCTAGAGAAGAGGAGGGAACTGGTGGAAGAAAAACCCAGAAACGTCATAGTACCCCTGAAGAGGAACATGTTCGTCCAGGCCACCGGAGCGAGCGAAACCGAACTCCTGGGAGACGTAAGACACGACCCCTACGGAGGACACCCCGACCTAGGGACACAGCCATATGAAAGGGTGGTCCCTGGTGCAATCCACGAGGCACACGAAGGAGTTCTCTTCATAGATGAAATAGTCCACATAGCCAACCTGCAGCGTTACATACTAAGCGCCATGCAGGACAAGTACTTCCCCATAGTTGGAAGAAACCCACAGAGCGCCGGAAGCTCAGTGAAGGTACAGGACGTCCCCTGCGACTTCATATTCGTAGGCGCATGCAACATAAGGGATATAAAATACATACTCCCACCACTACGCTCCAGGATACAGGGAGAAGGCTATGAAATCCTCATGCGCACCACCATGCCAGACACACCCGAAAACGAAGCCAAACTGGCCCAATTCGTAGCCCAGGAAATAAAAATGGACGGAAAAATACCCCACGCCACCAGATCAGCCATTGCAATACTATTAGATGAATCCCGGAGAAGGGCAAAAGTTATAGACGACCAGAAAAATTCCCTGACCCTAAGATTAAGAGACCTCGGCGGAGTGATCCGCATGGCCGGTGACGTGGCCATAATGGAAGACAAAGACTTAATCGAAGACAAACACATGCACTTCGCCATAAAAAAATCCCTATCCATCGAAGACCAGATAATAAACCGGTACAAAACCTTCGAAAACGCCATGCAACAGGATTATTCAAGTGCCCAGAAGATGGGTAATGGGAAAGATGGGTTGCCCAATGAGAATGTGGATCGGAGTTATATGTAGATTGTGTTCTAAAATCAACACTCTTTAACATCATATCCTTTTATTCTTTGTTTATTTCGTCTTTTTCAATTTTATATTATCAACTCCTAACTGCAAAAACCATCATTGTTATTCTTGTTATGGTATCTTCGCTCAATTAGATCACTTCAATGGAAATTCATATCATTACTTCATATATTTCCAAAATTATAAAATAAAAAGTTATAGAGCTTATTTTTTATCCATAAATACCACTTAAAACATAGGATAAAATTTCCAAGCAAATTATGATGGCAATAGTAACTCCAATCATAAAATATAATCCTTTACGGGTTCTTGTATCTACCGGGGAGATTTTATTTAGTTTATCCGGGAAAAGAACTAGTGTTTGGCCTATTAAACCCATGAAAATCATGATAAGCCCTTTTTGTATGGGGTTATCTGGGAAATTAAGCATGGAAAAACCCCAAATGGTGGATGCGCTTCCACTTGCAAAGGAAAATAAAAGGTAATATAATGGATTGTATCCGGGTCCACCGCTGATCAGATTGGAGCCACTGTAAACTGGATTTTGAGCAGAAGGAATACTAGTATCATTGAAGGTACCTTTGCGGAGGATCATTAACAGAATAGTAAACAGTGATAAACAATATACCTATGAAACTAGTTAAATTATGAAATCCCACTACTATAGGATAATAAAGAACTAGGGGAAGTATGATTATATACATTAAAAGGACCCATGAAAGTCCTTCATAGGTATAACAACTCATATTTTTACATTTGGATTTTTTATTTTTATTCCCATTATTTTTTCCAGTTTTGCAGTGATCAAATTCTCAAAGAACAATAAAATAGTTCCAATAATCATTCCAAGAAATAAGAATGCCATAAAAGTTAAACCATTAAATACATTTATATCCAATTTGTTACCTCCATTAAAAAATAAGTTTATCAGAAATGTGTTGGCACACCCGTTCAGTTGCCATGTTTTAACTGGTACTGCATCACATCATCAGTTACCTTGTCCCATGTAATAGGTAAAAGTTTGGATGGTTTCAAAACCTTTAATGTTAACTACTTTAGTCTTTCTTTGATTTCGTTTTTGTCGAGTTTTAAGGTCATTAGTATGTCAACATTACTAAAATCTTCTAGGGAAGCTGTGAAAGATGGTTTTCCTAATGTTCCCCCAACGAGCTTTTCTATTACAACATCAAATGTTAAATCATTTTTTAAATCGAATATTATATCTTTTATTAGGCCTAAAAGTGGTTCTTCGTTGGTTTTCACAACTCGGTACTGGAAATTTTTAAAAAAATAATCCTCTGGAGAGGACACTTCTATTGGAGTTGCAATGTTTTGTTCTTCTTTGGATGATTTTAAGTGTATATTACTGTTAATTTTGTTTATTTCATCTATATCCGCTGTGAAGTACTTTTTACTGAATATTCCTCCTGTTGAAATGAGAATATTTCTGATTTTAAATTGTTCACAGTCAATACCAAGATCAGAAACCTTACCTATCTGAACACCATCATTATCCAGAACTTTCATTCCTTTAAGTTTTTCAGCATTCATTAAACCATATCCCCTTATTAACTCTATATTCCGAAAACCATTGATTGAACCACGATCCAGATGATATGAGTAACTATGAATAAGATCACTGCTATTACTGCCATGAACCTTAAACCATTACTGCTTCTTAGATCTACGGATAATGCTTTATCCAGATAATCTGGGAACAGGGGTATGGTCATGGCTATTAACCCCATTCCAAGTACAATATATGCAAGTTCTGATGGAATGTTGGGAAAATTCAGCATAGAAAATCCCCTAAGTACCATAAACCAACCTGCGCCCAATGAAATAAAAAGATAGGCACCAGGATGGTAACCCATACCTGTACTTTCCTGGATGCTGGCATCACCAAATGTTTTAAGTCTTAAAAGCATTAATATCGAAGGATAAAGAAAACCGACAGCAATACCCAGAAACGCGGGGAGATTACCATAAGAAACAACAATTGGATAATACATAAATAGTAAAAGTGAACCAAAAACTAAAGGCATCCAAATAACCATACCTTCATAACTATAATCATCATCAGGACGTTTAATTTTAATGTTGAACATTTTTTCTAATTTTTTCTCGATTGGTTTAATATAAACTGTTAAAACAATAACACCCAAAACCAAGTAAAGACCAACAAATATCATAACTGCTAAATGTCCATCCATCAAATCACCTGAATTAATATTAAAAACTAATAGAATATACTTACCGGAATTTATCTATAGTTTTCGACATTGTTTCTCCATATATCCAATTAGTTGTAACTGTTTTTATGGCTTCACCAGAATTACCTCCAAGCATTCCCTGTACAATAGTCTTTTTATAACCACCTTCTTTAACAGACCATTTCATTGCTTGCTTAAAGGTTGGTGTTATCGCTGCTTTCAATGTAACAGCTTCAGGCCCTGCTAATGATAAACCCACAGAAGCACCGAAATCTACCCAATTATAAGGATTAGTCGGATCCTGGAATAAACCTGAAGCATCTGCAGAAATAATTAGCCCACCTGCTAAAAGGAGTAAACCTAATGGAGGGCATGCTCCAAAAGCGATTAAACCTGCTGTAATGAGCAGTCCACCAGCTACACCCTCCGCACCACTCTCCTTAAATCCATCATAGAAATTCTGTGCATATTGACCAACATTATCTGTAAGAGGACCATGATAACAATAAGCCGGACTCATTGTCTCAGCACCCTTAAGTTGGAAGCCCTGATTATCAAGTATGTCCTTAACCACACCAGTTGTTAAATCAATTATTATCTTAAATCTAGCATCATTATCAAGTGTCAATGTAGCTGTGTTATTTTGCGTATCAAATGTGATTGAGAATGGTTCACCTGCGAGAATACTTGAGACAACACCAGAAACTGTTGAATTAATAGAAACACCAGTCGAACCAAGAACTCCTTGTTCAATTTCAGAAAGTAGAAGAGAACAAACAAACCTGAATGATTTCGTATTATCTGCACCGCCATTTACACCCATTCCCATCGCAGGATCCTGACAGTGCACATAACCAGTGCCACCAGTTACACCACCCATAACCACTGTAAACATATTTCTACTCCATGTTATATTTAATTGAGGGGCTATTTCATCTGCTAACTTATCACTGAGCCATAGGGTAGTTAAAGCTGTCATGAAGGTACCATATGATGCTTTCATGTAACCTACAGGGTACGTGGAATTCTTATTCAGCCAGTATTGAACCATATCATCTGTTACTTTGGTAGTGGCAATGGCAAAGCTCTGTATAATTTCAAATCCAGCATTTTGTTCGTTTATATAGGTTATGGTTTCATTTTTGGTTAATGATCTTCCCGAGTATGTTAAGGTTGTGTTGATATTATCACAGAAGCTGTCTCTGTGATAATAAGCCATGTAACGATCACCTTCTGTGAGATCTGGATCATTATACATTTCTTGAAGCATACCTCCAAGATCTTGACCATTTTGCTCTGCAAAGTTTAATAGCCGACCATACCCCATAAATAAATTAGGATTAATTTCCACGCCTGTAATAGTTGGATCACCGTACTCAAACCACCAAAGTTCTTCATCAAACCAGAGAAAGTAAGAATTGGCGAACCATTTCGTTAAAATAATGTTACCATTAACTATGACATTAACTTCACAAATGCCTGGTTCATCTACATGATGATACACAACACTCACCCATGTAACTGGATCTGTTAAATTGATCTGTTGACTAATATTAAGACCAGTTGTACGGGAAGGTAAACTTAAAACATTATCTACCTCTATGTTTAATAATGCTTGTGTTGTTTGTGGAGTGGTAATGTTATATGTTCTACTTTGAACTACAGCTTGATTACCCATATTATCCGCCGCAATAAACTTCAATGTAGTCGTGGTGGAAATAACAATGGGAGCAGTATACTTGGTACTGGAAGTGGTAGGCGTACTACCATTTTTAGTGTAATAGATAGCAGGATTGGAATCGGCATTGTCATTCGCTGTTAATATTACTGATTTAGTAGTGTTATAAGCACCTGATCCCGGGCTGGCGGTTACTGTGGGTGGCGTAGTGTCTTGTATATTCGCTCCTCCAGTGGTTCCTGGGATATTTAGCACGTTCATTGTGCTGGGTAGTTGTCCATTGATTTTGTAATAACGCATTATTTTTGCATAAAAATATACCAAAGATTCGTAGCGGATATTGCCAAGAGGACTACTGGCGTAGTTGGGTGCACGTCCATTAGAGCTGATGAAAGATTTAACGTTGTTAGCAATAGTGATATATTGAGATTTAGTTAAATTTCCGGTTGCTGAACCAGAGGGACTAGGGGCAGCACCAACACTATTTATGGCTACTGGTGTCTTTACATTCTGGTTCACCTGTACCGTGGTTTTGGTTAGGGTGTATAGGAATGAGGGGCTGGTGCTGTTTTCACCATTTACTTTCACATAACCAGGTATCTTATAACCATTACTTTGAGTTTGACTTACAACCGCAGTAGAACCATAACCCACCTCATCAACTGTTAAATTCGCAGCACTAACACTGCCTGAAAGACTTAAAACCGCAAAAACCATAAAAACAAATAGAAAAATGCCTTTAAACTTTAACAAACATTTAATTCCTTTAATTAACATTAAAAATACACCCCAAATAAAAATTTTCAAGTTTATTTGAATTTTTTTCAATAAATCTTTATTAATAGTTGGTTATCAGTAACCCATATATAAAATTTTCTAAATATAAAATATTATTACCTAAACATCAAAAATAAACCAAAAAGTAATACTACTAATTTTAATTTTAGAAATAATTGGTTCGCTTTTTATATTGAAATATCATTTTCGTGGTCATTTCAACATTAAATTCCCACAAATACCAGAATATTAATATAGGTCTTTAAAAAAATATATTTTAAGAACTAAATTCCTAACTTTGTGGTATAGAGTTAAATTTTGTGGGTGAAGAACTAATTGCAAGATGTAATCGCCGGTGACGAGTATAGTGACCGGAAAAATATTCTGGAAGTTTTTAATTTCCCGGAAAAGTTGGAAGATTACCTTTTCGAATTAGAGATAAGAAACTACTCCCTAAATACAATTAAGACTTACAAATCAATTATCAACAATTTTTACAAGTACCTGAAGAATGGTAAGGAAATATACGATGAGGGACTGATTTTAAGGACATTCAAGAAGTATATAGTTTACCTTAAAAGGGATAAGAAAGTGTCCCAGAACTACATCTACCTGGTAACCGTGGTCTTGAAGAAATTCTTTGAATTCAGTGGCATAGGGGTTCTTAAGGATGTTAAAACCCCTAAAAGAACCAAGTCACTTCCTAAATCATTGAATGAAGATGAAGTGCGACGATTGATCAATGCTTTAGATGACTATCAGACCATAGACCCGCCCACTGCCCATGCCGAATTTTTAAGACGGAGAAATAAACTAATCCTGGCCTTGTTATATTCTTCAGGTCTCAGGGTCTCTGAACTGGTCACCCTACGTATTGACAGTGTGGATCTGCATGATAGGACCATAAGGATCCGGGGAAAAGGAGAAAAAGACCGTATAGTCTTATTTGATGATAATACCAAGGTGTTAATTGAGGATTACCTGGCGCAAAGGGATGATGACAGTGAATACCTCTTCATAAACCGTAACTATGAACATCTCACTCCCCGCTACGTGCAGATGATGATCAAGGACTATGCCCGTGTGGCCGGTATTAAAAAGAAGGTGACACCCCATATATTACGGCATTCATTCGCCACTCACCTCCTTAAAAATGGGGTGGATATCCGGGCTATCCAGCAGCTTCTGGGACATTCCAATCTTTCCACCACCCAGATATATACCAGTGTGGATATGAACACTCTTAAAAATGTCTATGACCGGGCCAAGCTTGGTTAAAATTCATTCAATCTCTGTTTTTATAGCTAAATTTTTTTCAATTAAAATCAGATATCATATGAATATAAATATTATTTTGACATATCTAGTAAAGGAACTAATCAAATGGGTTACACTTTTTAGCTTTTTTATTTGATTAAGAATATCGTTTGAATTTGTAGATAGATTGTTGTGAGTAATATCTACATCATACGCTTAATTGAGGGATATGGAGGATTATAAATGGAAATAAGCATGAATAACTATTTCGAAAAAAGGTACAGTTTATTTAAATGGCGTTCTAACACTTCACTGGCTAATAAGGTTGTTTTAGCATTTTTAGTGGCCTGTTTTACTGGTATCATGGCCCAGGTGGTAATACCACTACCTTGGACACCGGTGCCAATCACACTCCAAACTTTTGCCGTTTTAATGGCCGGTATTTTCCTGGGAAGATACTGGGGTGGAATAAGCATGCTGATATACCTCGCAGTAGGATTACTGGGAGTCCCCTGGTTAGCAGGGATGTCCGGAGGAATAGAAGCACTCCTGAGTGCAAGTGGTGGTTACCTAATAGGATTCATATTAGCTGCACTTTTCCTTGGTTACTTCGTGGATAGGTATGTCCAGTCCCGTAAATTCCTCCCTATGCTGGGATTGATGCTCTTTGCCAACTTCGTACTCCTATACACCCCGGGATTAATTCAACTGAGCATATGGACCCAATCAGCAACTGGAGTCGCGCCAGGAATCTGGGAACTACTTTTAATGGGTGCCATACCATTTATAGCAGGGGATCTGCTTAAGATTGGTGGGGCAGCAGCTCTTACAAAAGTGATAACACCAAAACAGGGTATAAATGGGGAAGAGACCGGTGATTCCAGGAATTGGATCTTCTAAAGCTTTAGAAATAAGGGCCCATCACTTGCTATGCATGCAGGGCTTTCAGGGCTATGGTTACAGCCGGGATTTTCAACGTAACCTGGAAGAAATAATCAACCATCTGGAATCTAATCCCTATTCTAGCTTGAAATTGGTGGCAGATGCAGATATCATCTGCCAGAAATGCCCCCACCTGGAGGAGGGGTGTTGTGATAAATATTCATCTCCCACTATACGTGATATGGATCTAAAAGTCATTGAAAAATTGGATCTAGAAGTAGGTGCGATAGAACCTGTACAAAAGTTACTGTCACAGGTAAAGGCATGGAATATCCACGACCTCCGGGACGTATGCGGGGAGTGTTCCTGGAAGGATAAATGTCTGTTGTATCGATCTAAGTTAGAAGTGGATTATTAAATTTCTTCATTAAATTCCCTGAAATACTCTTTTTCCCCATAAATTCTCCAAACTCTTTTTTCCCTTACAAATTCTCCAAACACTCGTCCCTCAATATCCTCGCATCCTCATTAGACGGGTTGATCATCAACGCTTTTTTGAAAGCTTCCATGGCCTCTTCAAAACGGCCCAGTTCAATAAGGGCCACACCCTTGTTACTTAAAATTACATCATTTTCCGGGTCCAGGGCCAGTGCTTCATCATAACAATTTACTGCTTCATCGAATCTGGATAACTCCATCAATGCATTTCCTTTACGGTTCCAGGTGGACGGATCCATTTCCATGGCCTCATCGAGACATAATTCCAGGCTTTTATCATAGGATTTCAGTGCTTCCTCTGACCGGTCCATCTCGGTTAATATGTTCCCCCGGGCATTCCATACATCGGGATCATCGGGGTTGATCTCCAAGAGCTTGTCATAGCAGGCCAGGGCCTGTTTGTACCTTCCCAGCATCTCCAGGATAAATCCCCTCCAGTAAAGCACCACCTCATTTTCGGGATTTAAATTCAAGGCTGTATCACTGGCTTCAAGTGCCTCATCGGGTTTGTTTGAGTTTAAAAGAGCTATGGCCTTATTGTTCCAGATGTATTCGTTTTCTGGATCATTTTTAAGGGCCTTGTCATAGCATTCCAGTGCTTCCTGGAAGCGGCCCAGTCTGGAGAGGTTGTCTCCCTTACGGTTTAAGAGGTAAATATCGTCAGGGTCAAAACGGAGTGCTGCTGTATAACACAGCACAGAATCTTCAAATTTACCCACATCAAAAAGAATATCCGCCCTCTTGGTTACCATAGCCTTTTCATCAATTTTTTGACCTTCCCACTCTTCTATGGGTAGTTTGCGGAATCTTATTATCTGGAACTTGGTATCATCATCTACATCAGGGTATAATCTGCGGAATTCTTTTCGGAGTTCCTTAGCATCACTGTAACCTTCTTCTCGTGCCAGTTCATCGTTGTTCTTTAGATGGATGTAATTTATTACCTCAACATCGGTAATTTCCGCCTCAAAAAGCTTCCGGCGCTCCTTGGAGACAAGGTTCCAGTAACAGTGGAGTGTGTCACCTACTTTAAGGGGTTTCTTCCATAATTTCCTGATGGTGGTGGTTTTTTTACCGGTTATAAGGTCTATGTGGTCGCTTCCAAATAGTAGGATTGGTATGGGGGGAACCTCCTGTAAAACTTTTTTTGGGTAAACTTTTTTGATTTCTGGATAGAACAGGTGATATTAAATTTATTATTCGATTATTTCCTCTCCAAATTCGCCGGTTTTTATTTTAACCCGGGGTATAGATGATTTGATCTCCCTTGCAATCTCCAGGAGTTCATCGCGGGATGGACTGGGAGTGTTCTTTAGTTTTTCATCTAAAACAACCCGGTTCCTGAACTGTTGAATGGTATATAGATCACATTTAGTATCTTTGACAATTTCCTGGATATCCCCTTTATCTAAAAGACCGGGCACGTAGGTGGTTCTGCACTCTAGGAAAGTGTTTGGAGACTTTCGGACTATCTCCATACTCTTTTTAACATCATCCCATATTGAGGCACCTGTTATCTCTTCATACTTATTAGCTGGGGCTTTAACATCCAGTGCAACGTAGTCTACCAGGTGGATTATTTCCTCCAGCCTCTCTGGGTAACAGCCATTGGTATCCAGTTTGATTTTTAACTCAGTATCTTTCAGGTAGTTTAAGAGTTCCTTAAGATCTTCAAACTGGACTAATGGTTCTCCTCCAGTTATAACCAGGCTGTCTATGAAGTTCAGGGAGTCCTGGATTTTTAATTTTATTTCATCCAGATCCACCTCTTCACCACCGCTTATAAGTTCGGGGTTGTGGCAGTAGGGACATCTTAAAATACATCCTCCAGTGAAAAGTACCAGGGAAATTTTTCCGGGATATTCCACAGAGGAAATTAACATGCCACCGATGATCATGTTTAGATACCTCTAATAGTTGATAACGACATTTTAACCAATTACCTGCTTTAAAACATCTATAAATCTTTCATCTTCCTCTAACGTACCCACGCTGACCCTGATCCAGTAGTCGTCCAGTCCATGGAATGAACGGCAGTCCCGGACTATAACTCCCCTCTTTAAAAGTTCTTCGGCCAGGGTCTGGGAGGTCATCCCTGTTTTCCGCACATCAACCAACATATAGTTTGCCTTTGACTCAAATACATCCAGCTGGGATATTTTGGATAATTCTTCGTAGAGATAATCCCTGCTTTCTACAGAAAATGACGTGGATTTTTCTATATATCCCTTATCATTTATGGAGGCTACCGCTGCAACCTGGGATAGACGGGTGAGGCTGAAAACTGGTTTAACCCGCTTCATGTACCCTATAAATTCTGGGTTGCCCAGTCCGTAGCCGATTCTCATACCGGCCAGGCCCAGTATCTTGGAGAAGGTACGCAGTATGAACAGGTTGTCATAGCCTGCCAGTAAATCCACGTTGTTTACTCCAGAAAATTCGAAGTAGGCTTCATCCACCACTACCAGGGCATCGGTGTTTTCTAAAATGGTTTTGATATCCTCTTTGTCAATGAGGGCCCCTGTGGGGTTGTTGGGTGTGCACAGGAAAATCATACGGGTACGGGGGGTTATAGCATCCAGTACAGAGTCAACGTTTAAAACATTCTCTGGCAGATCCCAGCTGGCGTACACGGGAACTCCTCCATGGATCTTCAAGGTGAATTCATAGTACATATAAGAGGGTATGGGGACGATAAACTCGTCTCCCGATTCGATCAAGGTTTTCCCCAGGACGTCCAGTATCTCATCGGCACCGTCGCCGCCCAAAATAACCTGGGAAGGAGATACACCGGAATATAAGGCTACAAGGCTGGTTAATTCTTTCAGTCCTACTTCTGGATATCTGTGCATTAATTTTGATTCCTCATTCACCGCTTCAACTGCCTGGGGGGATGGTCCCAGGGGGTTTTCATTGGATCCCAGCTTGATTATTTTATCCGGGTTCAGACCGTACTCTTCAGCTATTTCCTTTATAGATCTACCCGGAACGTAGGGGTCCAGTTCTTCTACCATTTTCTTAATTTTTACCATATCATTCACCGAATTAAAAAATGATTATTTACAATTAAAATGATCTATTTTATTTAATCTATCCATAATTCACGTATTAAATGAAAATTTTCACTGACTATCTGCCAGTTCAGCATATTTAACTGCGTTATCCTTTATGAGTCCAATCTCATGGGGTTCCAGAGTCCGAATTACCTTGGCAGGCATGCCCAGTATCAGGCTTTCCGGTGGGTATTTCTTACCCTCGGTAACCACGGCACCCGCCCCCACTATACTGTTTTCTCCGATAACACTCCCGTTCAGGAGGGTGGAGTTCATACCGATGAGACAGTTATCCTCTACCATGGTACCGTGTAACACCGCTGCATGTCCCACCGAGACATAGGATCCTATCTGGACGGGGAAACCTCTGGATGAATGTAACACACAGTTATCCTGGATATTAGAGTAGTCCCCTATGTCAATAGGTTCTATGTCTCCTCTTAAAACTGCATTATACCATACTGATGAGTGACTGCCTATGTTCACCTTTCCCAGTACATGTGAGCCATTTAATATTATAACGGTGGGGTGTATCATTTGAATCAGGGTGTATATTTGAATCAAATATAGTATTTGTTGGAAATTCATTAAAAAATTAAAAGATTATCATTCAGATATAAACTAGGGGTTGTGGTTGTCCTGGATGATCATGTTGCTTTTGGTCAGGACGATCTTATTGGAGGGGATGTCTTTACTGATTATCGCTCCGGCACCTATCCTGCAGTTTAAACCCACCTTAACACCGGGGTTGAAGCTGGTGTTTATTCCGGTTTTCACACCATCTGCAAATATAACACCCAGTTTCCTCCTTCCAGAGTCGATCCTCTCTTCTTTAACGGTTAATTTAACGTTTTCGTCATCGAAACGGAGGTTTGCTATGTTGGTGCCTGCGGCTATGTTGCAATTTGCACCTATAATGGAATCTCCCACGTACGAGAGGTGGTTAACGTTGGTACCTTCCATGATGATGGAATTTTTTATTTCCACGGCATTTCCAACCCTGACATTATTGCAGAGGTAGGTGTATTTGCGCAGGAATGTATTGGGACCTACATCACACCCTTCGCCTATGTAAACCGGTCCCATGATATAGGAACCGCTTCTGATGATGCTGTCTTTCCCTAGATAAACCGGTCCGTGGATGGTAGCTCCTTCTTCCACTTCACCCCATATTTGTGATTCTAAATCTTTAAGGTAAAGTTCATTTACACTCAGAAGTTCCCAGGGCCTGCCGATATCCACCCATTTATCATTTGATTCCAGTCCTAAGACTGGTTCATCTTCATCTATCTGGATCTTTACCGAATCTGTGATTTCATATTCTCCCCGGGGGGATTTTCCTGTCTTCTCTATGGCCTGGAATATGCCCTCATCGAAGAGGTATATCCCGGCGTTGATTAAATTGCTGGGAGCTTCACTCTGGAGTGGTTTTTCCACTAAATTAACGATCCTGTCATCTTCAACTTCCACCACACCAAACTGGGATGGATCTTCCACTTCAATCAGGGTGAGGATTGTCCTGGCCTTATCAGAATTATATTTAGAAATTAAATCCTTAATTAACTGGGAATCAACGATTATATCTCCGTTTAAGATTACAAAAGCCCCTTCTATGGATCCGGCAAGCGTACCGATGGCATGGGCGGTGCCTAACCGTTCACTCTGGGTTATATATGTAATTTTAACACCTAGAGCTGATCCATCCTGGAAATACTCTTTTATGACTTCTTCGTGGTAACCTACAATCAGGATTATCTCGTCTATTCCTGCTTCCCTTAGAGCTTCAACATTGTACTGCAGGATGGGTTTACCACCCACCGGGACCATGGTTTTAGGACGGCTTAAAGTTAAAGGGCGCATTCTGGTGCCCTCACCAGCAGTTAATATCACTCCTTTCATAACAGATCACCATTTGTATAGATATTCATCCATTTACAGATACCTAAATTACTATTTATAACAGATTCTTCATGAATGCCTTGCTTTTATCCATTAATTTTTGAGCTTCAAGGTCAGTTTTACCTCCCAGGGTAATTCTCACGTATGATTCTGTCCCTGATGGACGTATTAAGACCCAGCTCCCATTTTCGAGGGATAACCTGACACCATCAATTAGATTGACTTCCGATACATCTTCAAAGAGTTTGGCAAATTCTGCCTCTGTTTTCTCCATTATCATTTTTTTCTGGAATTCTTCACAGTTTATCTTTTCTCGTAGTGTTGGAAAACTGGGCACCTCATCTAATAGTTTGGATAAAGGTCCCTTTTCACTTACTAAAGTTGCTATTCTAAGGGCAGATAATATGCCATCGGGGCACATACAGAAATCAGGGTGTATCCAGGTTCCTGAAGGTTCACCGCCGAAGGATGCGTCATTTTCTTCTATAGCCTCTGCCACGTGGACGTCGCCTACTTTGGTCCTTATCACTTCTCCCTTACCTTCCAGGCACATGTCTATGGAGTTTGAGGCATCCACGGTGGTTACCACCCGGCCACCTACCTCCCGGGCCATGAGTGATACCAGTTTATCAAAGTCGGCCATGTTGCCCTTCTCATCAACGGCGATCATACGATCGGCATCTCCGTCATGGGCAATTCCCAGATCCGACTGGGTGGCCTTCACCATCTTCATGAGTTCCTGGAGGTTCGCCTCTGATGGTTCCGGCAATCTACCAGGGAAGAAACCGTCTGGCTGGGAGTTGAGTGTTACGACCTCGCATCCTGCCTTCCTAAGTATAAGTGGTGATAGGTAAGAGGCAGCGCCACTGGCGCAATCCACCACCACCTTCAGTCCAGGTTTTATGTGAGCGTAATCCAGTAAATCCTTAACATATTCCCGGGATGTATTTTTTATGTCCTTAACTTTCCCTATATTTTCCCAGGAGGCATTGGAGAAGGTTTCATCCGAGATTATTTTCTCCAGTTCCCTTTCCTGGTTGGGACGGTAGGCCATACCGTTTTTGTTCCACACCTTAATCCCGTTATCCTGTGGTGGGTTATGGGAAGCGGTGATCATTACCCCAGCATCTCCTAGCTTCATGGTGGCGTAACCTACCAGTGGGGTGGGTGCCATGCCCAAACTCAGGACATCGCATCCTCCTTCGAGTATACCTGCAATTAACGCCTTCTCGAGCATCTGGTTGGAGGTTCTGCTGTCGTAGCCCACCACTATATCATGACCAGGGCCAAGTAGGGTTGAGAGGGCTCTGCCCATTTTAAGCGCCAGATCTGCAGTAACTGCAGTGCCTATGGGTCCTCGGATACCGGAGGTCCCGAAAAGCTTCGGGGGTTCATCTTTATTATCCATTGGTTGTTATGCTCCGAATTTGGTTGATTTATTCATGAGGTCCATCAATATGTTCATCACATCGGATCCCCTTATTCTGCACAGTCCACCTTTGGATGCGGCTCTTTCATTGTAGATTTTCACGTCGTCCACTCTGATGTCGGGTCCGTTAATTATCAGGGGGACTGGGTCGCCGGTGTGGTCCATTACAGAGATGGGTGTGGAGTGATCAGCGGTGAGAATGAAGTATAAGTCTTCTAAATCCATGAGTTTGCCTACCACCTGGTCTGCCTTTTCTATAAATTCCAGCTTCTCCTGGGCATTTCCATCGTGGCCAGCTTCATCTGCTCCATCTATATTTATTAACAGAAAATCATAATCCTTTGCTGCGGTGTCCAGAATGCCCTGGGTGATGTTGTCCAGGTTGGTATCTACACCACCGGTGGCACCTTCGATATCGATGATGTCCATGCCGGTGATTTTACCGATACCTTTGATGAGACCGGTTTCGGCTATACACGCTGCTTTTAAACCATATTTATCGGAGAATGCCTGTACATGGGGCACGGCTCCGGCACCCCGGGGCAGGATTATATTGCCCGGGTTTTCACCATTTTCTATCCTTTCCTGGTTTAGGGGGTGGTCCTTCAGGATCTGGTAGGATCTTTCCACCACCTGGTTCAGGATATCCGCTGTTTTCCTGGCTTCCTGAGTCTCGTCCAGTGGTTCGACCCTGGTCCATTTTTTACCATCATATTTGGGGTCGGCTGCACTTACCTGGTCAGATAATCCGTCACCCCTTAAAACCAGCACCGCTCGATGGCCGGTTGATTCCTTGAATATGATCTGAACGTCCTCTATATCAATCGAGTTTACCGCTTCGGTCAGTTCCTCGGTTCTTTCCCTGATTCTCCCGGCGCGCCTATCGGTGATTACACCATCATCATTCGCTGTGGAAAAATTACAGCGGAAGGCGATATCACCCTCCAGGACATTTACACCAACACCAGCGGCTTCAAAAGGCCCTCTACCAGTGTAGACTTTATAAGGGTCGTATCCCAGTATGGATATGTGGGATGTGTCACTTCCCGCCCTTATACCTGGTTTTATAGGGTCCATTATTCCGCATATTCCAGTTTCTGCCAGTTTATCCATGTTTGGTGTTGCTGCAGCTTCTAGTGGTGTTTTAAATCCTAATTCTTCAAGTGGTCGGTCTGCCATTCCATCTATTATCATTATGATTCCCTTCAACTCTATCACCTAAACCAAAATGATGCCTATAAGAGCCCCGCATACGGTGGCAATGAGATTAACATGTTCGTTGTTGAGGTACTTTTTACGTTCCAGCACGGCACCCAGTATACTGTCCACGAAACACCCTATTGTTCCTGATATAACAGCGATTTCCAAGGTTTTTACTGGATCTGGAAATATACCCAATAAATAAGCTGAGATACCTATTATGCCAGAACCAAATATTCCTGCAGCCGTTCCAATGAGGGATATTCCACCATCAGTCCCCGGGGGGACCTTTTTGAGGGTGGTTATTAGTCGGGGTGTGCTGGTAATTCCCACTTCACTGGCCATGGTGTCAGCGGTGGCGGTGGCGATGGATCCAATGAATCCCCCGTAGTTTCCGAAGGCAGCCATCACGAAGGGAACCACACCGTTTGAAACCACGTTTCTTATGGTCCTGGTTCCCTCATATACTTTTATTTCTTTTTTGTATTGGTGTTTGTATCTGGTAAATGCCAGTCCCAGAATCAGGAATACGAATATTAAAATGAGCCAGTTTACGCCGGCACCCGGGGCGAAGATTATGATCACACCCATTATGATCATAAAAACGGATCCCAGTAGGTCAATGGCTTTTCTGGCGTATACCATTATGCCAATAACCACCAGGAGCGCTACATATGGTGCCACATATTCCAGGTTGTACATCTAATCCCAGACACGATTAATTTCTTTTACTACCCGGATATGATCATTTCTCTTCAATTACACGGGTTTTTACGATCTCCACCCTTTTGAGGGGGTAGATTTTTTTGGCCTCATGGTATATGTGGGAGGCTAATTTACCGGTTATTATCTCTTCCACCAGGTCCCGGAAGGTTTTCTCGGCAGCTGCTTCTGCTACCAGTCTTTCCATGGTCTCCCGGATGAACTTCTGCTGGGAAGATTTGGCCCTTTTAATGGTAATGGCCAGGACGTGGATCTTCATCTTGGTATTATCCTGGGTTTTAACCTGGGTTATGGCATCTATCCGGCTGGTTCCCCTTCTGATCATGCTTCTAACATAATCTGAGGTTACCTGATGCCCTACGAAGTTGGTGCTAGCCGTGTCTCCGGCCACATCGTTGATCTGGAAGTAAAGTTTAATGTACTGTTTGCTGAAATCTCCGGAGAGCTCCCGGAGGGATGATTCCACCCTTCTTCTTATGAGCATGCTGGGATCCCGGGCAGGAGTGGTGCCTATTTCTGCTTCTCCAAACTCCTTAGGGGTCATAATCTTATACCAGTGTTTTTCTTTCCATGTATCGCGTACTCGTCTACGTCTTGCTTTCGCCATAATATCACCTTGAAACGTGTTTAAAAGAATATTTGTTAAATATAAATTCTTTAAGTTCCATAAAACGGAAGATTATTTTATTAATAATTCTCCATTTCTAGTTTATAAATATTGTCTGATCTGATTTACGGATAATTTGTTGATATCCAGTTAACTCAGTACAATCTTATTCAATTAACTGAGATAGTAAATTGTTTACTCAATTAACTCTGCTGTAAATTGTTCATTATATCTTGTGGTATGATCCTTACGTTGATAAGTGGAACAATTTAAAAAAAGTTTTTCATTTAAAAAGTTGGTTTTACCGCCAGGTATGTTGATAGGACATAGTTAGAATTTCATGGTATATAGGTGTTTAGGTTTTTAAAGTGGTGATTGATTTAACATCAAAAGAGTATTTGAATAACATATCTTGAATAACATATCTATTTAAAAAAAGTTTAAAGAGGGGGGTTTAAAACCCTCTTAACATCCAATCATGCTGCGTTTAAGTCTTTCTAGTTCTGCAGATATGGTTTCCAATTCAACATAGTATCTGACTGGATGCGTATTATTTTGCTGGCGTAATAATCGCATTCCTTCCAGTATATGTAGTATTTTCAGGTGTAAATCCTGAATATCCTTGTATTTCCCTGCAGATGTACTTTTAAGCATGGTTATCTGACTCCCAACTGAATAGCTATCTATCTGGTTTTGAGCCCCGGTTGAATTAACGCTTAGATTAGATGTGGTATTACCTAAATCCAGGGCGTAAATAGGCAGAATCCAGATGAGAACCGCAAACACACCGATTAACACTAATTTTCTCCAGCCATTATCACCTCCCTATTAATGGATATGATAGATTGATACTCAGCTTAAAAATAGTTTTTCCAGATTCAGGCCCAAATCTCACCAGTTTACCCGGAACAGAGGATACAAAAATAGAATTTATAATAAATAATCATTATGGAATGTATTTGAATGGCTAATTCCACAGATGAATCTCACGGAAGCGTATTAAGCATGTTTAATATTTGGGCTTTTAAAATTTGAGAGGTCGATTCATGAATTGATAATGTTTAACGTAACGCCCTAAAACTTCATCAACGGTTCCTTCATCCTCTACTACAGTTTTACCCATCTTCCTGAGTGCTGGTTTAGCGTTTATACCGATTTGTATGCAGATGATTACATCAGCATCTTCCACCACATTTAATGATTTTCCCCACTGGTGTTTTTCCCCAGGTTCCTTGGGAGAATCCCTGGTTTCAATGAACTTCACTTCTTCCCCATCAAATTCGTAGATAAGAAATTTCTGGGCTTTACCAAAATGTTCAACGTACTCTTCGTCATATGAGGATGCGATTGCTATTTTCATTTTATACCACTATTTCCAGATTTATTTGACCCCGAGGATGGTCCGGATTTATTTGACTCCTACAAAGATAGGACGTTCACCGGATACCACATCCCACTCTTTCTCTGTAAAATCAGAGTAAATAAAACTCTCAAAACCTGTCTCAGTCATGGAGTCAATTACCTCTTCAATTCCCAGGACTCCCAGTTTATGCTGGTCGATATCGAAGTCCAGCTTACCATCTTCTTTTATCAGGAATACGAAGTTTGCCTGGAATATCCCATTTTCCAGGTGCGACTGGCAGATCCTGGCCAGTTTAAGGTCATCATCGACCACTGTATCCACACTCACCAGTCCTTCAATCCAATTTTCTTTGTTAATACCATAATCAAAGATTAAAACTCCACCTTCATTCAGGTGGGTGTAAAAATTTTCAAGCGTCCCCTTAAACTCCTCCCGGGTGGTGTTGTAGTTCATGGCACTGAACATACATATAACCATGTCAAATTTTTCATCTAAATTTAATTCTTTCATGTCTCCTTCTATAAAATTAATATCAGGCAGTTTTTCCCGGGCTATCTCCAACATCTGGGGATTTATATCCACTCCCAGAACCTCAAAACCATCCTTCATGAACTGGGCATGTCGGCCTGTTCCACAGGCTATATCCAACAGCTTATTACCTTCACTGGTGTTATGCTGTTCTGCGGCCCATTTAATGAAATCTACCTCTATTTGGAGGTCTATCTTTTCATATATCCGGTCGTAATATCTGGCGAACTTCCGATATAACTGTTCTTCTGTCATTTTTAAACTCTAATCATTTATTTTCTTAATTAACGTGGCTACGTTGTATCCAAAACGGCGAATGGTTTCCATACCCTCCTCATCATTCTGAACTTCCCCTGGGGCATGTCCAAAGACCATGTTCCAGTAGGTGGAGCCGGGAACGATCATGTCGTTGATGAAGAAGAACATCAACATCTCCTGTAAAGTCGAAGTCTGCCCTCCTCTCCGAGCGACGGCTATGGGACCTCCTACCTTCCAGGATAGGAAGTTATCGTTTCTCATGGATACCATTCCAATCCTCTGCAGGGCGGACATCACATCCCCCCGGGCAGTTCCGAAGTAGACTGGGGAGCCGACGATCAGTCCTTCAGCGTCTTTAATCTGGGCGATCATGGGGTTTAAATCATCGTTGATACTGCATTCTCCTAGATCCCCACATTTCCCGCAGGCGATGCATGATTCGATTTTTTTACCCACAAAGGGTATTATCTCCACTTCCAGTCCCTGGTCTTCTATAACACCGGCACATTCCTCCAGGACCTGGTAGGTATTTCCACTCGGCCTGGGGCTGCCGCATAATAAGATTACTTTCATAGGCGCATCCTCCAACTATTTTTTTAGTTTATTTAATTTTAGAGGGGGGGATATATATTAATCTTCGGTTGTGGAGCCCGAAAGACCTAGATACTGGGCAAATGCGTTTATAGTTGATCCCTGTATCAGTGCAGAGGTTATGGTGATGAAGAAAACTATGTTAAAGATCATGCTGGCGTTGCTTAACCCGGCTACGATGGGGAAGGTGGCGAAGATGATGGGTACTGCACCACGGATACCCACCCAGGATATGAAAACCTGATCTTTAACTGCCACCTTAAATGGTAAAAGACACAGGAATACGGCCAGGGGCCTGGCAACCAGTATAAGGAAAAAGGAGATTACAAGTCCTATACCTATGATTGGAACAATCTGGGAGGGGAAAACCAGGAGTCCCAGGGTTAAAAACATCACTATCTGCATTAACCAGGCTAGTCCATCGAAGAACTGCATTTGAACCTTTTTATGGACAAAGCGATCGTTACCTAATATTAAAGCCGCAATATAAACACTTAAAAGACCGTTTCCACCAACGAAGTAAGTTACAGCAAATGTTAAGAATGCTAAAGCTATAGTAAGCACCGGATAAAGGCCAGGGATATGGAGGTTGATATTGTTGATGAGTTTAACCATTCCTTTTCCAAAAACAACACCTAAAATAGCTCCCAGTCCAATGGACTGTATTAGTAGGAGTATGGTGGCTTCGATGGAGGTGGTGGGGTTCAGCATAAGGAATATCAAGGTGGTGGTCAGGAAATAGGCCATGGGATCGTTGGTTCCGCTTTCAAGCTCCAGAGTAGGTTCGATATTATTTTTCAGCTTCTTTCCCCCACGTGACCGGAAGATAGCGAATACTGCCGCGGCATCGGTGGAAGAAACGATGGAACCGATTAGCAGGGATTCTATGAAGGAAAAACCGGTGATCCAGTTGATGAAAAGTCCCACACCAACGGCGGTGATCAGAACTCCGGCAGTAGAAAGGGCTATTCCCCTCCAGAGTATGGGTTTCACCTCCCCCCACTTAGTGTCCAGTCCTCCTGAAAAGAGGATGAAAACCAGGGCTATGATCCCGATGAACTGTGTGATATTAGGATCGTTGAAATATATTCCACCTATGCCTTCAGAACCCGCCAGCATCCCTATCAAGAGAAAGAAGATTAATGAGGGAATTCCCAGCCGGTGGGAGGTCTTACTTATTATTATACTGATTAGTAGTAAAAGTGATCCAATTAATATCAATTGTTCAGGAAACATATAAAATGATATCTCCAATTTCTTACACGAATGTTTAATAAATCCAATTTTTTCTGAAAGAAAAACTAGTAATAAAATTTTTTATAGTAATTCTGTTTAAAAATAAATTTATTTAACCCCTCTTATAACTGTTTCTAATCATGATAATTAATTACAAATAGTCAAATCTTCAGTTCATTTCTATTACATACTAAAGGATTTATACAGGTTATATTCCGCATTAAATGCTAATATCTTGATATTTCCTGTTTTTATGCATTTCCTGTTTTTATAGAAGAATTTCCCCGTGTTAATGAGTTATAACTATAAAAAAGGAACATTTATGGTTTCTCAGGTCAATACATTAATGAGGTGTATTTTATGGTGGAACTATATGAGAAGATGGTTAAAGAAGCTTTAATGGCTCAAAGAGCAGATGTGGATACTGTTAAAAAATATAGAGGGCAAGAATTTAAAATAGAACACACCAAACCCTACGTCGATGTTGCAAACAAGATGGAAGCAGTGGATGGTCAGAGTGAATCGGTTTTAAACCTTCATAAGAAATCCATAAACGTCCATTTCGAGACATTAAAAGGCCTTACCGATAAGGTCAGACCGGAAGACGACCCATTCGTAGAACACTACCAGACTCCAACTATCCTGGAAATCCTGTACGACGAAGATGAAGATTTTAAAGCAAGCATGGACAAATTCATAGATGCTATAGGTAAAAATGAAGCGTTGATAGGCCGTGAAGTGGTAAGAAGATACGGTGGTTTCTACGGACCGACCTGTGTGGTGGATTTTGCCCTGATACCAGGAAGTACCAGTAACGTGGTAAACAGGATACTACAAACTGTAGATATCCCAGTCGACCATAAACAGGCCATACTATCTTCTAAATCATGGGGTATGAATACTTCCTATGGAATAGGAGAAGTATTTGCGAGTTCAATAGAAGGAGGAGATTCCCTAACCGAAGCTATCGGAAAGGAGATAGAAATGATAAAGTCCATCTACAGAACACCGGTGGAAGCACAGGCCAAGTTGATGGATTCCGTGGGCCATCAATCATTTGACGTCAGAAAATACATGTCACAGTACAGAAACGGGATTGAGAAGACGGTTAAAGAAGCGATAGATGATGGAGTGCACTACGGTAACATAGTAACCCTACCAGCATACTGTGTAGGAGACATAGCACACCACATATCTCAGTCAACCTACAACATGTGTAAAGACGATGTTACCATGGCCATAATCGAAGCAACAACAGATGTAATCGAATCAACACTCAACAGTGCTGCACCGAATATCAAAGACGAATATCAACTATTATCATTAGCTACCGGTTCTTCTGCGTGTGCAGTGGAATATATCCTTGAATTGGACGGATTTAACGCCCCAACGGTAATAGATCTTCTAACCAGAAGGTTCCATAACTTCGTGCAGCAGTTCCCAACCCGAGGGGCTGCAGCAGAACTACATAACTGTGACTTCATGGACATGATCTACCGGGGATGGGAACACCTGGACGCGGAAAGGAAAAGCAAAAACGGTTCACCAGGAAAATTAGAACCAAAAGTGGCCGGTTTTAAAGTGGATCTAAAACCAATAGATGAAAATGAAGTTATCATGAACCCACAACGCTACACCTACCCAGCATGTGCCATAACCGTCAGGTTCTCCTCTCTAATGAGGTTAGCCGACTACCCCTGCCTGTTAACCAGTGAACCAATAACCGCCACCATGATGAGCAATATAATAGCCCTGCACAAAGAAATTCCAGCATCACCAGCCCGTGTATGTAAAAACTGTGCCTCAGCATCCGTGGTAGACTTCAGACATTCCTACTGCCAGTGGAAAGAGGCCGTATAACGAAAGAGGCCATATAAATTCAAAATTGGTGGAAAAATGAAATGTTACATGTGCGCATTGGAAGGTAAAGATTCAGATGCAGTGGCTATCTGCGTGGTATGCGGTATGGGCCTTTGCATGGACCATGTAATAAGGGAAGAGATTGAAATCTGGGAGGGAGGTTTCCCCCTTCCCAGTAAAAAATTGGAGAAAACACTGCCTAAAATGCTGTGCAAATGGTGTTATGAGGCTTACCAAAGTGGTTAGCGTGATTTAAATGATTTCATTAAAAAAACGCTTTTTAACCGAGCTCATAGGGACATTTTTCCTGGTTTTCATCGGAACTGGTTCCGCGGTCATAACCTTAATGATCACCCAGGGAACAACACCACCTAACGCATTCAACATAGGAATCGGTGCATTAGGGGGTTTAGGGGACTGGTTTGCCATTGGTATGGCCTTCGGTCTTACGGTGGCCGTTTTAATTTATGCCACCGGCCATATTTCCGGCTGCCATATAAACCCGGCAGTAACCATCGCCCTCTGGGCAACCAGGAAATTTCCAGGCAGCGAGGTTGTTCCCTACATCTTAGCCCAGCTCATCGGCGCTTCACTGGCCAGCTTCATTTTAGCTGGAGTGCTGGGGATGAACGCAGTTACGGTGGGTGGTTTAGGTGCAACCGCCCCATTTGAAGGTGTAAGCTACATTCAGGCCATAATAGCAGAATTAGTGGGAACTTTCCTACTGATGTTTGTTATAATGGGGGCTGCAGTTGATAAAAGAGCCACACCAGGATTTGCAGGGTTATCAATAGGTTTAACAGTTGCAGCAGTGATCACCACCGTTGGTAACATCACTGGTTCTTCCATCAATCCGGCGAGAACCTTCGGCCCCTATCTGGGTGATCTAATCTTAGGGGGAGCTAATCTCTGGAATTATTACCCCATATACGTGATAGGTCCAATAGTAGGGGCTATTTTAGCAGCGTTTATCTACCAGTATATCTCTTCTGAGGAAAAACTGCCTGCTGGAAAAGTAATCAGGGAATAAGATATAAATTTCCTTTTTCTTTTTTTTTGTTATGAAAATTTCGAAATAAACCAGTCTATCAACTCACTGGTTATACTGATTCGAGGGGGCATCCTGGGTATCTCTTCCGGGCCGAACCACTTGGCATCTACAATCTCCCTACCATCCACCTTTATCTCGCCGCTTTGATACTCAGCGGTAAAGGCAACCATCAACGAATGGGGGAATGGCCAGGGCTGGCTTCCGAAATATTTGATATTTTTTACCTTAAAACCCACTTCCTCCATGATTTCCCTTTCAACCGCTTCTTTTAAGGTTTCCCCGGGTTCTACAAATCCGGCGATGAGACTGTACATACCTCCACGGTACCCGTGTTTGGCCATGAGTAGTTTATCATCCTTTACAATTGCCGTGATTACAGCTGGTGAGAGACGTACGAAACTCCTAAATCCACACTCCGGGCAGACCTTGGCCATTTCATAGGGTGAATTTTCGGTGGCTGCGCCGCACCTCCCGCAGAACTGGTGGTCCCGGTCCCAGGTTACCATCTGGACAGCTTTACCCGCCAGGAGAAATATATCCTCCTCTAGAACATCGTATAATGACCGTAAATCTCTAAATTCCATTCCTTCCGGTGCTTCAGTTTCTGGATCCACCTCTGCAGAATAGCAGGGTTTTCCTTCTAATGTGCCCAGGTATTGTGTTCTTACTGGTGCAATCTTTAATTCGTCCAGGTTCCCATAAGGAATGCTAATACCTGTATCTGTGACTTTTACAATCATTTCATAATCTTTGAAGATGAACCAGTAACTAGGGGTGCTGTTTATATCTTTAGGGCTGTTGGCCGGTTTGTATTTTTTGTAAACACTTTCTCTTGCCATAGATAATGATGATATGGTCTTCGTTAAATATTTTGTTCACAAATAACATTTTTATGAATTTTGGATTTTCATTAAACGATTGTACTTACTACAACAGTTCGATATTTATATGATGTGATTCGATAATTAATTAAATCAAATCTTTTAAAATAGGGGTGATTTGATGGAATCTGACTATGAAAATGCAATGATAGTACTCAAAGGGATGGTAGAAAGAAGTAGACTTAGGACTACCGGCGGTGATGCCTTAAGGTTAATTACCAATCTGGGCTGTGATGAGATAAACGATGGTGTGGACTGCCTGGAGAAGATGAAGTTGGTGAAAACAGAACGTGCTATAAATAAAGTTTTCTTCGATTTTGCCAATGTCACAGTACTGCCAGAAGGTTATAACTATTATAATGAACACTTGGGGAAAATAACGAGTATGGAATAAGTATTTATTCTTTTTTCCTACTTTTATTAAATTTTTTAAGATTTTAAATCCTGGGTTTTTTGCGAATCTAAAGTTTGGAAAGGGCCATCTTGGCTGCAACTTGCTCAGCCTCTTTTTTACTTCCGCCGGTGCCTATCCCGTACCTTTCACCGTTGATTTCCACGGCCATGGTGAAGGTTTTGTTATGCGGCGGTCCTTCATCTCTGATTAATTTATAAGCAACGATCCGACCATCTTGATCACATAGTTCTTTTAATTCAGATTTATAATCATAAAAGAACACGGCCTGATTTTCTATGTGGGGGATAACGGTTTTGTTGAGAAATTCTTTCACCACTTCCAGTCCTTGATCCAAGTATATAGCTCCTGCCAATGCTTCGAAGATGTCACTTTTAACAGAGTCCATCTCCCTCCTGGTTAATTCAGCACCAACACCTAGTTTTATATATTTATCCAGACCTAACTCGGTAGAATAAGCATAGAGTGCCTGCTTACACACGTAATTGGCCCGTAATCGGGTTAACTGGCCCTCTGATAGAGGGGGATTAAGATGGCATAAATATTCAGATATCACCAGATCCAGGACGGCGTCACCTAAAAATTCTAATCTTTCGTAACTTTCGCTGATGTTGTTTTCATTGGTGTAAGATTCGTGGAGAAAGGCTATCTCGTAAAGGTGAATGTTAATGGGCCGGATTTTGAGTTTTTTAAAAAGTAACTCCATATTATCTAATTGTTTACAGGGTATGTTAAACTTAAATCTATCATTTTTTGAAGATAAGTAAACCTTTATTAACAAATAGTAAAGTATATATAACATAATGTAAAGTACTATTTACATGGACATCTTCAAATTAAATAAAAAATTTACATTCCTAATTTATTTTATCTTGGACACCCTGTTCGTGGGAATAGGGATGGGCGTTCCCATTTTAAACATAATATTTGGATTTCCAGTGGGCTGGTATATTACAAAACGATTATCCAACTCTCCAAGAAATTTAAAGGAAAATTTAGGGGTAATGCTTAAATATTCCTTTTACACCTCTTTGATCACATTTATCTGGATGGTGATTATCTGGGTCCCAATCAGTACCATGCTTATAAACCCCACTGCAGATTTAGCTCATTTTGGAATCCCTATGATCCTTTACGATCCTAAAATAAGCTTCATTGGATGGATAATTCTCATGGTGTTCATATCTCCATTTTTACAGTTATTAACCACGGTATTTGCCGCACAGGTAACGATGTGGAGGTCTTTAGATGAAAATAATTACAGAGGTGAATGATATGTCAGAATCAGGGGTGGTGTTAAAGATACTTTCACTCTTTGAATCTGGCCTGTTTATCAAGATAGTATCTGTGTTTATTACAGGGCTGTGGATTACAGGTATAATTTTAGGAAACATTTATGTAATCATACTGGCACTCCTGCTTTTAACGGGTCTGGGTGTGGTTCTTTATATACACGGGGATAAATTAAAGGAAATTTTCTATGGTGATGGTAGTGTGATTGTGGAAGATGAAAGGACTCAGCTCATCAACGAGAAAGCTTCCACCATGACTCTGGGTGTTTTAATTGCAGTGATAATATGGGTTGGAATAGTTATAACGGCCCTTAGAACTAGTTATCCTCAATATTCGTATGTTGGATATACGTTGTTTGTAGTTGCAATATTTTGCCTTATACTGTATATCTCAGCCCGTACTTACTACGCTCGGAAATTTTAAAATGGTGATTTAATGGAAAACTATAAGATTTTTAGAACAATTATCGTTATATTCGTCGCAACGGTGGTTGGATTGTCCGTGAGTCTAGGAGCCATAATCCCTGCCTTTCTTGCAATTTTAATTGGAGCCATGTTATCCTACGTCTACAAGAAGAACACCAAGGAAGTTCTGTATGATGAAAGAATGGTTAAAATCAGTGAAAAATCATCCCGAATTGCCATGATCCTATTCGCGATTTCTATAACATTCATCGGATTATTCCTTATAACTTTAAAGGATTTATATCCCGAATTTACCCAAGTTGGCTTCACTCTAGCCTTCTCCGCAATTGGAATTTTAGGTTTATATTATGTCTTCTACGGCTACTATAATCGTAAATATTAACAGGTAAAAGATTTATGAAAAATAAACTCAAGATTTATCGGGCTATGCATGATATAACCCAGGAAGAACTGGCTAAAGAATTAGGCGTAACCAGACAGACTATAATAGCTATAGAAAAGGATAAATACGATCCTTCATTGGTTTTGGCTTTTAAAATAGTTAAATTCTTTAAAACACAAATTGAAGACATTTTCATCTACGAAGATGGATAAAACTACTGTTAATGGAATGTAGGAGGAAATAATTGAAGGAGGAAATATATGAATATAGAAAAGCCAGATGAGATGGAAAGATTTCAAAATGGAAAGGCGGCGCTCTTTACCTTTGCATTTTATGGTTTAGCCTTGTTAGCCTGGTCATTGTACGAATTTTTCACTAAAGGCGACTTGGGGTGGCAATTTATAATTTTACTCATGGGTAATGTAATATTCTTCGGATCAAGATTGATATACAACAGGAAAATGAGTTAGGATATACATGGACTGATTTGGGTTGAATTAACCAACCAAACCATGGTAAATCAACAAGAGACTTGCCAGGGCAATGGCAAGTAGGACTATTTTTTTGAAGATACTCTGCGGCGTGACACTCACTATCCGTTTACCTGCGTAAGATCCGATTACCCCTATTACAATCAATATGGGTATATAGTAGTAAAATTGGGGGTCAAGGAGGTTATTCGAAAAGTATACGGGAATTCTTGCAGCGTCGATAATCACTGCTATAGCAGAAATGGTGGCTATATATTTGATTTTATCCAGATCATATGAGATGAGAAAAGCACCCCTCAAAGCTCCTCCAATTCCAAGTAAGCCCTGTAGAAATCCTGATAAACCACCACCAATCAGGGTGTTAGATCTGGTGGCGGCCACTTTAAAATCAGGACGTAATAGGGAATAAATGGAAAATATCAGTAGGAATATCCCTAAAAGAATTTCCAGTGTAAGTTGTGGGATGAATATTACCAGATAAGCCCCGATGATGGTTAAAATTATGCTGGGCACACCGAATAGGATGATCAGTCTCTTATCCAGCCCTTTTTGGAAAAAGCCCACCGCACCCACATTTCCAGAGATATGGGCGATGGCCACCAAAACTAAAGCTGTTTGAAAATCCAGGAAAAATAGAGCCACAGGTAGAAAAATGGTAGATGTACCGAATCCAGCCACTGTCCCCACCACTATGGAAAGGAAAGCCATTATGAAAAAAAGTAAGATCAGCTCATACATCTCATTTTTATAAATATGTTTCCATTTTAAAAGATATTCTTTACTTTAAAGCTTAAAGACTCTTTTTACGGTGAGTTTCGCTACTGCAGGAACTGTCCAGTTTAATCCCACCGTCGTTCGGTAGAATTGCGCCCATCTTCTCCAGTACAGCCCGGGAATCGACTTTGGTATTTACACATCCATCCCGGAGGAGTGGTACTCCCTGGACAGGGTAATTGGAGAGATTCATCATACACAGGTTAAGATCCTGGTAACAGGCCACTCCCAGAATGGCTTTGAATTTATTCTGTTCCACGATTTTCTTTAAAAATTGTGATCCAGGAATTATATAGACTTTATAACCCATCTCTTCTCCCTTATTTTTTAAAACGCCAATTACGCATTTATTACAGTTTTTACATACTATTCCGGATGTTTCCAGGTTGGCCTGGCACTCGGCATGTCTTAAACAGTGGGGGAGTACTAAAATCTTATCTTTAGGTTTTATTTTACTGAAAAGTTTTTCGTTAACTTTGTTTCTTACTTCCACACCTATCTGGTCCACTATCTTCCCATCGACACCCACTTGTTCTGAGAATTTCTTAAACAGGCCGTAGAAAACATCCACAGTGAAAAGGAGTAATCTGGGAAAAATTAATCTATTCTCCTTAATTTGCATTCTGCCCAGAATGAGGGTGGTTGATAGCAAAACTAGGAGAAATAAGCCTACGATAAATACTAACTGTCCGAGTATTTGGTAAAAATCATAAATCGACATAGGGGTGACCTTTTTTTTAAAGATATATCTTACTTATTTTAACCTTTAGAGAAAAATTTAATTTATTCTAATTTAATGTTTTTCATTCGAACTTAATGAAATTTTGAAGTTCCGGATTATTAACTTAATTATTTAGTTATTATTTAATTCTAAATTACAATTTTTCAACTATAAAATCAGCGGATCCCTTTATCTCCACACCACCGTTCACGGCCCGTATTTCAACCCCGGAGAGGTCTTCGCAGGCGCAGAGAATATCCTGTTCAGGATGAGTACCTGGTTGTATGCCGCAATCCAGTCGGATAAGATCTCCGCAGGATACGACCATGCTGAGTCTCTTGGATGTGGGATGGTTTTCTGGTAGAACAACGATGGGAGAGGCATGATCTTTCAGGAGATGGACCATACATCTTACACCTTTTTCTGCCATTTCCCCGACAGAAAATACAGAAACAGCTATCAAATCATTGGCCTGGAGAAATTGGACTACTTCTTCGCCATCAGGTGTTCCTATGAATATCTGCAGGTCTTTTGAGGCTTTGACTATTCCCAGTTCTCCAGAGCTTCCCTTTAAAAACAAAATTTCATCAGGACTTAACTTGACTCTTCTACATTGTCTGACTGACATGAAGGACATACTACTCTTTTTCCAATACCTTTAAATTCATTTCCACAATCCAGGCACCGGTACTTTTTAGTTTTTAGTTTTTTCATTTTAATGTCGGCCATTGGACCGCCAACAGTACACATTCTATATCACCAATGTGAGGTATGTAAACTGGGATATTTATCTTTTGTGTAACATTTTTAAACAATTTTTTATTTTATTTAAAACAAGATTTTTAATACCAATGAACAACAAAAAATTTAACAAGTATTAACTTGGAATTTTTAAAAGGTTGAAGCTAAAGAATAAAACCAGCAATAAACGGTGAGACTATTGAAAGATTTTATTTTCCCATTTACCGCCATAGTAGGACAAGAAAATATAAAAAAATCCCTGATATTAAACGCCATAAATCCAAGTATCGGTGGGGTTTTAATAAAAGGGGAGAAGGGTACCGGTAAGACCACGGCTGTTAGGGCACTGGCAGACTTACTTCCCCCTATAAAAGTTGTTAAAGGGTGTCCATTTAACTGCGACCCGGAAGATACCAGTTCAATCTGCCAGTCTTGCAAATCTAATGATTTCGAGATTGAAGAGAAAAAAATGAGGGTGGTAGAATTACCTCTGGGGGCCACTGAAGACAGAGTGGTTGGTTCCATAAATATAGAAAAGGCCTTAAAGGAAGGTGTAAAAGCCCTCGAACCCGGTTTACTGGCAGAAGCTAACCGTAACATATTATATGTGGATGAAATCAATCTCCTGGACGATAACCTGGTGGATGTCCTACTGGACGCCGCAGCCTATGGTATAAACATAGTGGAAAGGGAAGGAGTTTCCTTCACCCACCCATCCAACTTCATACTGGTAGGGACCATGAACCCGGCAGAGGGAGAGCTCCGCCCCCAGCTTTCAGATAGGATAGGGCTGCACATCGTGGTCAGCAGCATCATGGAACTGGAAGACCGGGTTAAGATAATGGAGAGAAGGGAAGAATATGAAAAGTATCCTGAGAAATTCCAGGAGAAATTCCAGGAAAAACAGGAAGCAGTCAGGCAGAGTATAGTCAAAGCCCGGAAAATACTGAAGAACATGGAAATTCCACGTTATCTGCTGGAAGTTATAGCCCAGTTATGTATGGATATGGGCGTAGACGGCCACCGGGCGGACATCGCAATTTTAAAAACAGCCAAAACAATCGCCGCCTACAACGACCAAACCACCGTAACTGAGGACCACGTGGAAGAAGCTGTCCTCCTGGTATTGGGTGAGAGATTCCACGCAACATCATTTGATAAAGATAAAGTTAAAAAGCAGATAGAACAGGCTAAATCTGAATTACCCCAGAAGGAAGAGGAACAGGAGAATAAAGATAAATCTGAATTATCTCCCCAGGAAAATCAGGAATCTCCCCGAAAAGAAGGGCAGGAAACCAAAAAAAAACTTCAGCCGCCACCACCCAGGGATAAAAAACGGGGAATGAAACTTAAAACCAAGGAACAAGAAGAAGAACTGGTTGAAGAAGATTACCAAGAAGCTGATATAAAGAAACTCCTTAAAATGAGAGGAAAACAGACGAAGAAACTCTATGGTAAGAGGGTGGATTCTAAAACCATCAAAGGCCGATACGTTAAAAGTAAACTTCCAAAGGACGTTTCAAGTGATATAGCGATTGATGCAACCCTCCGCGCTGCCGCGACAGGTTCAACTGGAAATATAGAAGTAAAAACTGCAGATATCCGCCATAAAGTAAGAAAACACGGTGCCAAAGCATCCATAGCATTGGTAGTTGATATAAGCGGCTCAATGTTCAGTGATAGGAAAGCCAATAGGGTTAAAGGGATTCTAAATAGACTGGTAGAGGATGTCAACCGCCATAAGGATAAACTCAGTGTGGTTGGATTTAAAGGTGTTGAGGCCGAGATCATAATACCCACCACCCGTCGAGCATCCTCTTTTCAGGAACAACTGGACAATATACGGGTGGGAGGAACCACACCCCTGGCGAGCGGTTTACATAAGGGGTTTGAAATACTCAAGCAGGAGAAAATGAGGGATGAGTATGTCCCTATGATGATCATCCTCACCGATGGAATGCCCAACATAGGTATTAAGGAGGGGCCGGTGCAGGACGCCATGAAGATTGCCCAGGATTTAAAGGATAATGAAATACCAACCATAGTTATAAACTTTGAAAAAGCGGTTAAATATGGGCATGAATTCAATATGGATTTAGCTCTGGCAGCCGGGGGCCGTTACTATGATGTAGAGGACCTGGCCAATCCAGGGGCTGCAGTCTCTAAGATACTGGAGTATGAACGTAATCAGGTGTAATTTTTAGGATTGTCAAGTGTTCTTAAACCTCTAAGTGAAGGATATTTTAAATCTCTATAAGGATTATTCTAAAAAAAACCTGAATTAAAAAAATTTTTGGGGTGATATTTCATGGAAAAGGTTAAACTAGGCTCGAATATTTTTATACCCATGCCTGTGACTCTTTTAGGAATAAATATTGGGGGAAAAGCTAATTTCATGGCATTAGGATGGGTGAGCAGACTTAACTCGACACCACCACTTATAGGTGCGGCAATAAACAAGCTACACTATAGTTTTGAGGGAATAGAGGAAAATGAGACCTTCAGTATAAACATACCTTCAAAGGATATGGTAAAGGAAACGGATTACTGTGGGCTGGTTTCAGGTAGGGAAAGTGATAAATCAAAGCTCTTCAACGTATTTTATGGTAAGTTGGAGACGGCCCCTATGATAGAGGAATGTCCCCTCACCATGGAATGCAAACTGGTGGACATCCATGAAATGCCCTCTAATGAACTCTTAATTGGGGAAATAATGGAATCTTATATTGGAAAGGATTATTTAAAAGGGGATGTACCGGATATAAAGAAAATCGCCCCATTATTACTTACCATGCCGGACAACAACTATTGGACACTGGGTGAGAATATTGGTAAGGCCTGGGATGCTGGTAAGGAGTTGAAGTTAGAAGGAGACGAAAACGAGTATATTTAAGGTTGATTACTTTCGGCTTCTAATCCAGTAATCTTTATTTTTTAGGTGGATTTTCCATAGGTTTGAGAAAATTCCAGTTCTTATACTCTTGAGTTCCCTGTAATAACCCTTTACTTCAAGTTTAAATTCTGCATGCCCCTGTTTTCCGGGTTTAATGATGTTATCCCTTAAGTTTTTAAGCTTAACCTCCATCTCATTGATGGGGGTAAGGTCAATCTCTGATGAAGACCATTTACTGTAAGTTTCGCCTTTGATGGGAGTTAATTTTGCAATTTTCCACTGCCAGAACCGCCCATCATCATGAACTTGGAAATACTCTGAAAAAGAGAGCTTGGGATCCCAAAAATCTATAAATTCAACTTCGTTTGGAAAATCATCCCTGGACACAGAACCTTCAGTAACAAAACCCTCAATATCATCATTTCTCCCTAAAAAATAATTTTCCAAACTCTTTAGTAAACTTTTAACTAGGGGGGGATAATGAATTATAGGAGATGATACTACAATTTTTCGAGTTCTGACTGCTTTAATTAAGTCCTCTTTGGAAATCAAATCAAAATTAAAGGTCCAAATTTCATCCCGTGTGGCGAATTCTCTGCAATTTAAATATTCTATGGCTACCATCTCAACCCACCAGTAAGGTAGCTTTAACGCAGAAGCTACTTGGAGGATATTTTTTTCATTTGCAGAGAACATATTATATAGTTGAGAATCAATGATAGATATACCATTTTCGTGATACAATGAAAGTCGTTGTCTACCACGCCGAAGAATGTGATCGGCGTAAATGTACCACTGTACGCCTGGCCCGTGGGGGAAAGGTTAAAATAGTAACCAAACTAAACCAATTACCTACCGGTGCTATAGTTCTTGATCCCTTCTCTCAGAAGGCGTTGTCACCTGAAGATAGGAAAACAGTAGAGGAAAACGGTATTTCAGCACTGGATTGCTCATGGAAGAAGATAGACGGGTCTTCCGTAATGTTTAAAGGACGGAAACATCACCGCTCACTTCCATTCCTGGTGGCTGCTAATCCCACCAATTATGGGAAGCCCTGCATCCTTTCCACCGCAGAGGCTATTGCAGCAACCTTTTATATAGTGGGGTTCAAAGATATTGCTACCAACATCATGTCCCAGTTCAAGTGGGGACCTCATTTTCTAGAGCTAAACCACGAGCTATTAGAAGCTTATTCCAATGCTAAAGACAGCATGGAAGTTGTTAAGATTCAAAATGATTTCATAGGAGGATAAAATTTATGGCTAGATTTGAAGAAGCTGAAAATAGAATTTTCAAGATCAAAATTTGTCTCAAATGTAACGCAAGAAACCCGCCAACTGCCAAGACCTGCAGGAAATGCGGATATAAAGGATTGAGATACAAGGCCAAAGAGCCAAGGGGATAAGTTTAGGCTTTTTTTAACCCCTATAATTTTTAATATTCCTTTTACACTTTACCCGTGATCATAATGAACGTTGAAAGTTACCTGAGAGAGCGGCTAAAAGAAAAAAAGCTCCATCTGACCCTTTTAGATCCGGAAGAGCAACCCCCGGATAAAGCGGTGGAAATAGCTAAAAATGCCGTAGCCGGTGGAACAGACGGTATAATGCTCGGCGGATCTACAACCGATTCCATTGAGCTTGATTTAACTGCTAAAGCCCTTCAGGAGAATGTTGATGTCCCTATCATATTATTTCCCGGTAACATAAGTGGTGTGAGTAAATATGCAGACGCCATATTCTTTATGAGTCTCCTAAATTCCAGCAACCCCTACTGGATAATAGGAGCCCCGGCCCTGGGAGCCCCGCTGGTAAAAAAACTGGGCATTGAAACTATTTCCATGGGATACATGGTTGTGGAGCCCGGCGGAACCGTGGGATGGATAGGAGATGCTAAACTGATACCCAGGGACAAGCCAGATATTACAGTGGCCTACGCTATGGCGGCTGAGTTTTTCGGAATGAAACTCCTCTACCTGGAGGCCGGTTCCGGTGCAGATCAACCCATACCAGAAGAAATGATAGCCAAAGTGAAAAAAGCCACAGATTTAATACTGATAGTCGGTGGCGGGATCAGGGACGGTGAAACCGCCCGTAAAATAGCAGATGCCGGTGCAGATATAATAGTAACTGGAACCGTGGTAGAAAACAATTCTAAAGTAGAAGATAAGATAAAGGAACTGGTCGATGGGATTAGTTAACTCAGAATATTTCTTCTTTTTTCTAAATTCTTTTGTCATGTTCTAATTCTTGTACCTATTATTCCTCCTATCGCCCCGATTATGGGTGGAATGATTCCACCTCCTAGTAGGAGCATTATTATTGATAATAGAATCAGGATTAAGCCGCGTTTTTCCTTTCAAAATATTTGACAGACCAATATGGTAACCACAATGCCCATGATTATGGCTAATATTCCGGTCAACAGGAAATTAGGAACTATGGTCATTGCAGGTTCCCCAGCGGTTGCTTGCATGATAGGCCAGGCCTGTATGTAGATTCCATTAGGGGTTACGCTCCCTTGGAGAATTTCTCCAATACCATGGAACACTCCGCCTCCAAGCCCGGCGAATACACCTAGAATTGGGGCTGTGATTCTTGATTTATTCATGATGATACCTCCATTTACTTTTGTATTAAAATGTCGTTTGCAGTGGCGTAGGGATGAGGATACCTTCCATTTTCTTTGGTATATGATTTAATACAGGGAATGTCTTTTATTTGGACTGACTCAGAGGGACATAAATTTACACATGCATAACACATGTAACAGAAAACATCTTTTTGCCATACGGGTTTCTTATCTGCTATTTTAATCTTTCCTGATAAACAGACTTTTTCACATGTCTGGCAGCTTGTGCACTTTGAATCTGAATAGAAGTAATTAACTCCACCGATATATTCAGAAATTGCCATTGCAGAAAGGACGAATTTTTCCATTAGATAATTTACAGGAACGATGTAATCTGTATCTTTTTCCTGGTGTGTTTCTTGGTTTACAATTATTTTGTAAATATAATCTAATCGTTCTTGGACTGATGATTCTATTTTTAAGATCTCGGCTTCGGTTGGTACTTTATATCCTTCACGCCTTATTTCCTCATTATGTCCCATATTTAAGATGAAATGAGAATCAAGAATTTTATTTTTCTTCTTTAAAAAGCCGTCTATGGTTTTAAAGCCTCTAAATTCTGTGCCATACCTGGTTGCAACTGCAAATATGTATTTTGCTGAAGATGGATCAATTTTTCTCAGAAATTTTTTGAAGGCTATAGGGATGGTCAAGGCATGCACCGGGAAAACAAAACCTATGGATTCTCCACTGGTTTGAATAATATCATCATCTAAGAGGCTTACCACTGGTATCAATTTTGTATCTGGGATTCTCTTTTGCAGCTCTTTGGCCACATGTAAGGAATTACCGGTTCCTGAAAAGTAATAGATTTCTGTACTCATATTTAACACCTTAATTCGTACGGAGTTTAATGGATTCTAAAAGGAATTTGGTATGGTTGGTCATTTTTTCTAGACCTTCTTTCATGCAGAAGTCAAAATCATCATCATATTTCAAGATATAGCAGTCAAAAAACAGGAATATGGCAAAAGACCAGTATTCGTAAGCCAGTATTCTTGGATTTACGGGTTTAATCATATTCTTTCCAATCAAGGTCTTGAAGAGTTCTTCCCACCCTGCTAATGGTTTTTCTAATAGTTCTTCATTGAAGAATTCCCGTATTTTATCGTTGTGATAGGTTTCAATGCAGATTAATCGCCAAATTTTTTCCATCTTTCTGGTGTTAATGCGTTCCATATACAGTCTAACACCCTCTTCAAATATCACTTCAGGTCCCTGGGACATGAAATCGGTGAATTCCTCTTCTGGCTTGTTGCTCTTATTGAATTCGGTTTTAAAATATTCTATTATAGCATCCAATAGGGTTTCTTTATTTTTGTAATGATTGTATATAGAGCCTTCTCTTATTCCGGCCTCTTTGGCGATTTCTCTTATAGAAACATCATTATAACCTTTTTTTGAGAATAGATCAACTGCGGAGTCGAATATTTTCTCTTTAGTGGGTTTTTTAGTTTTGTTTTGAATATTTGTAGCTTTATTTTCAGAATTTTTTTTCATGACAATTACCTCGATTGAACAAACGTTTGTTCATTTTCTACAATGATATAAATAACTTCTACTATAAAAAACTAACGTTCATTCAGAATATTTTAACTAAATATTCAATTAACAATGTCTCAACAGTTAAATAATCAAATGAATATATATTAAAAACTGGTGAGAATCATGGCAGAAATTTCTTGTGATGTAAATGGATACGATTGGATTTCAGATAAATTAAAAGAGCATCTAAAATTAAGCAAGTCTCCTGTGGCTATAAAGTTTGTTTTACGAGAAGAAGATATCCCAGAGGGTATCAAGAAATTAGAAAGCGGTGCCAGGCACTGTGAACTGGTGCAAAAGGCTAGCCAGGGGGAAATATTTTACACCACCGCCGAGGAACAGACCTGTAAGGGAGGCGCCTCTGCACTGGGACTAATAGAAGCTCCGGAGAAGGTGAAGACCGGTGAAATGTACCAGAGTCTCGGTAGATTCTCCAGCATTGGATCAGCTAAAAGGACCATAGATGAAATACCAAAAATAGAACAAATGATGTACGCATTAATTTATGCACCATTAGAAGAGGCTGAATTCGACCCCGACGTCATAGTGTTAATCTGCAACCCTGCCCAGGCAATGAAACTGGCCCAAGCCTTGATCTACACCCTGGGAGGCCGGGTGGAAGCTGACTTTTCCGGTATCCAGTCCATCTGCGCCGATGCTGTCGCCGGGCCATTCACCAGGAAAAGACCCAACATAACCCTGGGTTGCAGTGGGTCACGTAAATATGCGGATATACAACCAGATGAAGTAATTGTGGGGCTGAACGGCGAGAATATCGGTTGTGTCGTTAATGCTTTAGAAAGTATGAGTTAAATAGTTCCATTTTTTTAAGTTATTACTTCTTTTTTAGATAATTATTCCTTTTTTTAGAATTAATTCCCTTTTTTAAATAACCCTATGGAATTCCAGGAAGGTCTTCATCTGATGGTAGGCATCCTGTATACTCGATTCCGTTGCCAGACCATCGGGTGATTCCACTTCACAGAGTATGGTGGGGATATCCTGGTTGCTCGCCGCGGTGATGAGTGTTCCCTGGTTGTAGATATGGGCCAGCAATCTTGAATTGGTTTTCTTGTTGATATAAACCGCCATCTTGGAACTTCTAATGTCTAAAAAGTAGATCACAGAATTTTCTGCAGGATGGGTGCTGGTGGCGTGGAAATCAGCCAGTGCATTGATTTTAAGTCCCTGGGCCACATTTATAATGGTATTAGTTGGAGTACCCGGGACATCAGCCACTAAATTCAGGTTATCATTCTCGTGTAACTTGGAATTCTGGGCACTGGCCTGGGGAGCAGTGAAGGGAACTACATAAACCGTTCCATTTAAACCCTTACCATTTAAGTCATTAACTAGGTTTAAAGCTGCTATCTGGGGTGGTAATTCATTGCCATGAACACCGGCGGTAAGCATAACTCGGGGCTTTGATCCATCCCCTAATTTAATTAGAGGAGCGCCATTTTTCGTCACTTCAAAAATTTCACTGTTTAAAGGAGTTTCAGATAGGTGATCCCTGATTTCTGTGTTCTTTAAAACAAGGCCCCCAGGGATGTCTTCGATAATTTCTACATCTGCTTCTTGAAGTTCGCCTGTTTTAGCCCTTTTATCTCCACCCAGCATCCTGAGCCAGTAATAAAATTTGCCCATGAGGGTGTAATATTTGATTTCCCATCCATTGGGGAGTTTGCCTTCTATTGGTAGTTTAATCTTGTCCATAAATATCATTTTGTAAAAGTTCGATTCCGTATTCAAAATATTTCGTTTTAACAGAGCATCAATAATATTTTCTTTAACTGAATAAAAATCATCTGATACTATTTAAATAATTTCTTAACCTTCAAATAATCTTCCCAGTGGTTGATGTTTACCAGTTCCAGCTCGTCACGGGCAGGTACACCATAGAAAACCACCCCATCATTTATCATATCCTCTAAAATGGGATTCAGATTATCATTTCTACCGGGTAAATATTTCTTTAAAAGGGATGAGTGACAGGCAAATGGCATTCCCAGACCTTCTGCTGTGTTAAGGTAGCCAGTATCTTTTCGTGCTAAAATAGAAACTACATTATCGGCATCCGAATGTTGCAGGGCTGTATCAACGAGTTTTTGCATGGTTTCGCCGGAGACAGTGGGCTGATCTCCTGCAACACACAGACATAAACCATCTTTTACATTTATTACCCCATTTAATAGTGTTTCTGATAATTCGACACCGTTTTCCGGGTTGGATATGACTTTAACCTTATTATCTGTATAGTTTCCTAACACGGCCTTTACATGGTTACTGTGATGTCCCAGTACAATGATACATTCTTCTATGCCTGTTTTCTGGATGTGTTCCAGGGTCTGGATTATCACTGGTTTTCCATCTAGGTCTAGAAGTAATTTATTCTGGACTTCAATACCCAACCTTTCCTGGTCTTTTTCCATCCGCCTATTCTTGCCAGCAGCGGTTATAATGGCTGAAATCATCTTAATAAATTCCTTTATTTGATTAAAACAGAAAAAATAAAATGGTAAAGGTTAAAAAAAAGCGTTTGTTACCTTAATTCGATGATCTGGGCATATATGGTAGTCATACCAGCACCATCAGCACCACCGTCACTCCACATGACTATTTTCACCGGGTAATCTCTGGTATTTTCCACCTTTATACCGGTAACTATGTCTATACCTGGGGCTATAGCATTTTGGTAGTCACCTGTAGTACCGGCTGGTGCAGGTAAACCAGCTCCTAAAGCTGCAGCTCGTAATACTCTTCCTGGAGGGCAGACACCGTGACTGGCCCATTTATAAGTGGCGTTGGGATCTGGGTCGAAGACACCATAGTAGGAAACATCGCTACTTCCGTAGCCAACGGTGTGTGGGGGTATGATGGTGTTGTTCCAGGCGTTAATAAGTTGATTGGCGTTATGAGCCCGGGCAGTGTTGTCGTATTCTGCATAGTAGCTCATAGCAGTTGAAGTTGAACTGATCACCACTTGGTTCTCGGAATCTTCATAGACGGTTATGGGTGCTTTTAGGGGACGGGTTTTCATTTCCTCGAACACACTTTCACCAAAAAATGCGGCTATTTCATCGGGGTTGAGGGTGTTTCGGCCGTCGTTGAAGTTGGACAGGGAGTAATCCAGTGCAGTACTGTTTCCCACATTTACACTGTTGTACCAGTTTTTAAAGTCAGTCAAGCTCATGTAATCATGGGGAATGGTTTCGTTGTTGAAATCATTCACTGCCACGGATCTTATGGTGGTGTTTCCCTGTTTAATATCTACTCCGTCTTTAGTTTTAACAGCTACTGTATATGGTTCTTTATATCCCCAGACAAATGTGGGGTTGGTCACTGTCAGCTTATTATCCTGTATAGTTAACATTCCTGGCCCTTTAATGTCTTCTGCTTTTCCTGTATCTGAAATTCCACCACCAGTGATATTTTTAATGGGTATGGGGGTGGCTCCAGAGACGAGACTGGAATATATTTCCCAGATTTGAAGTTTTTTAGCATACTCCACTAAATATTCAGGATGGTAAACTATGGGCACTTTGCGAACCTTGTTGCTATCCACCACAGCAGTTCCATTGGTCACCGTATCTCCTATGGGAAGGATGGCAATCTCTTTTGGATTCTGTGCAGGGACATATTTAGCTGTGGCCAGTCCCACCGGATACATGACGGCACCTATTATGATTAAAGCCACGATAATCAGTAAGGGATGTTTTATGAAACTGGACATAACAACACCATCCTCATGTTCTCAGATCCTTTCAAAAAAGCCTTTGGTAATTTATAATTCATATTTACAATACGAATACACACTAATTCAATCATATCAAAACAGCCTGTTTATTTCATTAATATTTTTTATCTGTAATTTTTATATTCAAATAATTTGATATCCTGTGATTTTAATTCGATATATTATATCTAGATTTTTGGTTATCTGTTTATTTATATTTATTGACACCTAACAGAATTTAAGTAAATCTCCCTATTTGCTTAATTAGTGTTTAATCAGTTTAAATTGAAATCTTTCAGGAGATCTCCTCTAAAACCCCTTTGATTTCGGTGATTTTATCCTGACCATTTCCACCTATAAATATGGTCTTATAGTTTCGGTGATGTGTGGAGATGAATTCTGTAATTTCAGAGATATCTCCTGAAATCTTTATTTTCCCCTTATAATCATTTTTCCTCAGGATTTCTTTTGCCTGACTGGTTGTATCATCCAGACCAGGGAATAAAATTATATACTGAGGGTTAAAATTAGCTACTTCCGTGAAGATATCGAATCTCCAGTATTCCCCTTCTCTGGGGGTTCCCAGGATGACCAGGTCAAACTCCGTTTCCCCAAACACCGCAGAAACAGCAGAAACATTGTCCGTTTTTCCAATTATGATCCGGGACCCATCCATGCTTAATTCTGTAATCCTACCACCCACAGGTTTAAAGGATGCCAGGGATTCTTTTATTTTTTTTTCAGGTATATCCAGAATTTCAGCTACTTTACAGGCGGCAGCGGCATTTTGTCGGTTGTATTTACCAATTAAATTTAGTCCCCCGGTATAAATATCAAAGAAACAGGGTTTATCTCCATTAAAAGGTTTGTCTCCGAAAGAAGAAAGAAGTTCATCATTTTTATTTAAAACGGCACGTTTATCTTTAATAAAATCATACATACTTTTCTGGTACTGTTTCATTGTACGGTGCACGTTCATATGGTCCCATCCCAGGTTGGTTACCACCACCAGATCAAAATCGAAGTTATCCCTGGAAAAATCAAGGGTCATGTCACAGACCTCCACGATCAAATAGTCATAGTCCTCCCTGGTAACTTCTAACATCAATCTGGTGTAACCATCAAAACCTCCACCGGCATTTCCACCTATTAAAACTTTATGGCCTGAATTTTTTAATATATCCCTGATCATGAAGGCAGTGGTGGTTTTACCGTTAGTTCCGGTAACCCCGATGGTGAAGATATCCCTATGTTTAGGGAACACCTTTGAAAATATCTTATTTTTTGATGTTATTTTCTCGATTATATCTCTCTTCCATAGACTGGGGCTAACCACCACAGCATCGGCACTGTTTATTTTCTCCCAGTCGTGACGTCCTAACTCGACTTTCAATCTACCATCAAAATTATCTACGTAGATGTTTAAATCTTCATTCACATCAGAAGCATAAACCTGGTGGCCGAATTTTAGGAGGGAATGTAGAGCATGATTTCCTTCCATTCCCAGTCCTACCACTGCAACTTTCATTTTCAATCAACCATTCAAACTCTAACTGATTTTTTATGTTAATTTGAACTCATTGGTTAAATATCTATTTGTCAAAACATCCCTTTAAGTTCTTAAAATTTTATAGATTAAAATATCTAAAGAGTCGATAAAAATTTTATAAATATTTAAATTTTTTAACGAATAACTACATAAGTAAGACAGATTAGCTTTAAATAAATTTAAACTATTTATCATCACATCGGTGTTACAAATGAAAAATCTGACCAGAGAA